>Ga0070727_10000541_pt1 | contig 45562 bp, 29 predicted proteins | sample tdAd472_FD_66722 | JGI IMG/M metagenome (GOLD analysis project Ga0070727, IMG submission 66722) | Marine sediment microbial communities from the Atlantic coast under amendment with organic carbon and nitrate - tdAd47.2 | ecosystem: Environmental > Aquatic > Marine > Coastal > Sediment | place... | reverse complement strand
AAACTCAGGCCCCATCGACTGCTGACGCGCCCGGCATTCTTGAACCGCCGACGGCGTTCGGAGGGATCGTGAGGCAGCTCGGGCCCGGCCTGATCATCGCGGCGAGTATCGTCGGTTCGGGCGAGTTGATCGCGACGACGAAGACGGGTGCTCAAGCCGGCATGTCGCTCCTGTGGCTGATCATCGTCGGCTGCATCATCAAGGTGTTCGTGCAGATCGAACTCGGCCGCGCGGCGATCGGGCATCAGGAGACAACTCTCACGTCGTTGAACCGAGTCCCAGGGCCACGCCTGGTCGTCAACTGGATCATCTGGTACTGGCTGGTGATGATGCTCGTCGGCTTCGGACAGCTCGGCGGAATCATCGGCGGCGTCGGCCAGTCGCTGGCGATGGCGCGACCGATCACGGGCGACTATGTCAACGCGGTTCTGCTGCCGTCGGAATCGGAACTCAAACGCTACATCGCGTGGGAGGACGACATCGACGCGGGCGGCGCGACCTTCAATTCTGTTCCGGCAGCCGAGCAGGAGCGGATCGAGGCCAGCCAGATCGTCATCAAAGGTCGGCTCGACAAACTGGACGAAGTCCGCAGTGCTGAGGCGATTTCACTCGTGCGGGCGTTGATCGAGAAGGAGCGTGAGGCGAAAGCCGCCGAAGACTCTGCGGCAGATGGAAAGGCGTTCGATCGGGGCGCATTCATCTCTGCCGAGAAGGATGCCGTCAGGAAGTTGCTCAGTCCCAGAACGCTGGACGACAAGTACTGGTCGGTCGGTGTGGCGATCATCACGATCGTGCTGCTGGTCCGCGGTCGCTACGGGTTGATTCAGAACGTGTCGACGGTGCTCGTTGTCGCGTTCACGTTTGTGACCATCGGCAACGTGATGTCGCTGCAGTTCAACTCGCCGTTTTCGATTGGTCTGGACGAGATTCTCGCCGGACTGATTCCGTCGCTGCCGGCATCAGGAGTCAGGCCGCCCGGCCTGCCGTACTGGGAGCTGAAGCAGCCGCTGAGTACGGCGCTGGCAACGTTCGGGATCATCGGTGTCGGCGCGACGGAGCTGATCATGTACCCGTACTGGTGCATGGAAAAGGGGTACGCAAAGTACGTAGGGCCCGACACGGGTGACGAGTCCTGGAACCGACGTGCTCTGGGCTGGATTCGCGTCATGAAGTGGGACGCGTTCGCTTCGATGATCATCTACACGCTGGCGACCATCGCCTTCTTCTACATGGGCGTCGCGGTGATGCACAGCCGCGGTCTGGATCCGGAAGGCATGCGGATGGTCAGCACGCTGCTGGAGCAGTACGTGCCTGTGTTCGGTGGCTATGCCAAGTGGCTGTTTCTGGCCGGCGCGATTGCTGTGCTGTACTCGACTTATCTGGTGGCGAATGCGGCCTGGACTCGAGTCTACACGGACGCCTTCAAGGTCTACGGACTGATGCCGCGAGACAGTGTCAAGGCGCACAATCGGTCGATCCAGACGCTGGCTGTCATCCTGCCGCTGATTTCCCTGACGCTGTTCTGTACTGGGATCAACCCCGTCAAACTTGTGCTGCTCAGCGGTCTGATGCAGGCCATCATGCTGCCGATGCTGGGGTTTGCCGCTCTGTACTTCCGCTACAAACGCACGAATGCGGCGATCAAGCCCGGCAAGGCATGGGACATCCTGCTGATCGCTTCCTGCGTGGGCCTGCTGATTGCCGGCGGCTGGGGTGTTTACAGCCGGCTGTGATGACCGCTGGCTGTGATGAACGGGGAATGTCATGAACTTAATGACCGATTGAGCGGACTCCCCGCTGACGACAAACGACAAAGGTGTCGCGGAGATGGCTGGTCCGGCAGACAATGATCGGCCCGAGTCGGAAGGCGACGAGTCTCGCGGTTCGACTCGTCGCAGCCTCTGGGATGTTATGCAGCATGAGGCCGGCTCGACGGAATCCGCTGCCGATTCTGAGTCGATTAACGGTGCCGCTGAGAATGCGCCGGACGTCAGTGAGTCGGCTGAGCTGTGTTCCGACGCTCCTGAAGACGAAATCGAGTTCGCTGAAGCGTCGTCGGATGCCGAATTTGATGCTCCGTCCGCCAGCGCAGACGAGCCGGCAAACGGTACAGCTGTCGGGACCGGGGAAGAAATCAGCGAGGGCCACGACGGGGCTGCCGTCGACGTTTCCGGTTTGGGCTCGTCATCTGATGTCGTGCCTGACTCTTGTCCGACCGAGACGGTCACGGAGTTTCCGGATCCCGGAGTGCTGCCGCCGGTCGAACTGTCGGGGATTCACCGTGGAGCGAACCGACGAGCGAAGCGCAGGCCACCGCTGCTCGCTCTGGGATTCGGAATCGCCTCAGTCGTTCTTTCGTCATTATGCCTGCTGCCTGTAATGGTGTTGCGAATTCTCCCCGCTGTGGCCGGCTTTGTTGCGCTGGTCAACGGCGGTCTCGCCCTGGCGCAACGGAAGTCGGAGTCGTCGCGTCGGCAGGTTGCGTTCGCGGGGATCGGCCTGCTGCTGGGCCTCATTGGGATCTTTGCCGGGCCGCTGTGGTTGAACGAGGCTGGCGAACGCTGGCGGCACGCGAAGACGAGTCGCATCGTGAAGGACAAGCTGGAGCGGATCGGCACGGCGATCAGTGTGGTCCATGATCAGCAGAACCGTTTTCCGCCTGGCGGTTCGTTCGTTGATTCCGCCGACGGACTCCCGATCGGAATGCACGGCTGGATGACGGACCTGTTGCCGCATCTCGGGTACGACGAACTGGCCGCACAGATCGACCGTCGTCGTCCGTGGAGTGATCCGGCGAACGGCCTGGCCCTGTCGACCCGCGTCGACGCGTACCTCACTCCGGGCATGCCGTACGAGTTGACGGCAACCGGGCATGCGCCGACGCACTTTGCCGGCGTGGGAGGGCGTGTTGCGACGGAGTTCGGCACGGGTGACCTGGGCATCTTCGGACGCAATTCGCAGGTGACTCGCGATGACGTGATTGACGGGCTGTCGCAGACAATGGTTGCCGGTGAGATCGCTCAGACGATTCCCGCGTGGGGCGAGCCGGACAACTGGCGATCGATCGGTGCCGGGCTGAACCAGTCGCCGCAGGGGTTTGGAAACGCGGATGACACCGGTGCCCACTTCCTGATGGCTGATGGCTCGGTGCGATTTCTGTCAAACCGAACGTCGCTCCGCACGCTGCAGAAATTGAGCACGCGCAACGGCAGCGAGTCAGAAAGTCGTTGATCGCTCCGCACTCGAAACGAAGTCCAATCTGCCGGTGCTGATCCGTCCGACGAATTGCCGCAGGATCAGAAGAGGGTGTCGCGGGATCGTTGTGCGCGGCGTTGCCCGCGTGTTATCTGAGAACTGTTGGAAGGCCGTGCTTCGAAGTTCGACAACACGACTGCGTAGCGAAACTCGCGCAGAGTTTCGGTGCTCTCTGCGGCGTAGCGAAACTCGCGCAGAGTTTCGGCCTGCCTGAAAATTCAGTCCGCAGCGGCCATCGGGCAGAGATTGGCAGAATCATCAGGGCAGAATGATTCAGGCGGACATTATTCTGCCCTGATGATTCTGCCGAAACTCTGGTTCTGCCCTTCCGATCCAATGCAAAAGAGCGGCGTGGGTTCGACCAATCTCCCGCTGCCCACTTCGACTGCCGACTACAAAACGGCAGTGCCGTCTGGTTTCTGATCATTCTCTTGAATTGCATGCCGACATCGCGCGTAGTCATCACCGGAATCGGACTCGTCACGCCGCTGGGAAGCGATCGTGAGACGAGCTGGGCTCGGTACTGCGCCGGTGAGAGCGGGCTGCGGTGGCTCCCGGACGGTTCACGATCGGACGGTTTACGATCGAACGATGCGTTGCTGTGGCCGGAGCGTTCTGCGGGCGGCCCGGCACCGCTCGACGCAACATTGCCGGACACGCTGGCCGATCGCGGACGCAGTGACCTTGTGCCGCTGCTGGCCGAGCCCGTGATTTCGCTCGCCCTGTCGGCGGCCATCGAAGCGGTTGCCGACGCCGGATTCGACTCCGTCGCGATTCCGAGCGATCGCGCGGCGTCGGTCATTGGGACGAGCAAGGGCGGGATGCACGTTGCGTTCCTGAACGCTCAGGCCCGGCATCGAGACGCGGGGGTTCCGTTGTCAGCAGCGGATCCGGCAGCCTGGTGGCAGATGCTGTCTCCCAGCGGATCCGTTCAAACAGTCAGTTCATTGTTTGAGACACGAGCCGCAGCGATCGCTCCCGTGGCAGCCTGTGCGACGGGGCTTGTCAGTTTGATTCGAGCGACCGAGCTGATTCAGTCGGGTCGCTGTGACGTCGTTCTTGCGGGTAGCGCCGACGCCTCACTGACGCCAGCAATCGTCGCCTCGTTTCGACGGCTCGGCGTGCTCGCGCGAGGGTTCGACGATCCCGCGCAGGCTGTCCGGCCCTGCAATGAACCGCGAGATGGCTTCCTGATCGGTGAAGGCGCGGCTGTGTTCGTTCTCGAATCTGCAGAACATGCCGCGCGACGAAACGCGAAGCCGTATGCCGAATGGCTTGCCGGATGGCTCGCGTCGGACGCTGCCGGTCTGACGCAGCTCGCCGAGAATCCGGACGCTCTGCGACGGTTGATCCGCGACGTTCTGCAGCGCGGACGGCTCAGCCCGAGCGACCTCGACCTGATCAGCCTCCACGGAACAGCGACGCGGACGAACGATGTGTGTGAGACAGGAGCCCTCGATCTGGAGCTGACGGCGGATGAAACGTCGTCCGGCTCGGCCGAGCTGTCGCCAGACGCGGCCGGGTTGACAGGTTCTTCGAGCGCTCTTCGCGTGCCGGCCTTCAGCGCGAAAGGTTCGATTGGCCATCTGCTCGGAGCAGCCGGCAGTGTCGAGTTCGCGTTAACGCTGCTCGCTCTGCGCGACAGCCTGGCCCCGCCGACAGCCAATCTCTCTCACCCGCTGGCGACTTCCCGGCTCGACCTGATCACTGGCGAGCCAGTAGCGCGTTCGATTGGGCACGCGCTGAAGCTTTCTCTGGGATTCGGTGGACACCTCGCAGCGGCCATCGTGAAGAAGGGAGATCGGCAGCGTCCTGACTCCGGCGAGTAGTGAGCCACTGACTCTTCCCGGCCACTGCCATTTCCCGGCATCCAATTCGCGTGATCACTCGGCAAGCGTTGAGAACCCGGTTTTCGTTGCCAGAAGGCAACATCGGATGGCAACGCGTTGCTCGCATGTTGCGTTTCCGCAACGTTGGCGAAGGGTGAGGCTGGTTATGCGATCTCTGCCGTTTCTGTTCGTGCTGGGAATTGTCTTGTCGATCGATGCTGCTGCTGCGTCGGCGAACGACTGGATGTTCCGATCCTCGTACTACAGCCACGCTCCGTCGCCCGAAGTGCTCGCCGCACAGGAACAGATGCCCGAGCAGTTCGTCTCACCGTACCCGCAGCCCGTTCCGCGATCAGCTTACCGCCCGGCCCACGCGCAACTGGGCCCCGGCTTCGCAGTGCGCAGCAAGTATCGCTTTAACGTTTATCGGTTGTGGACGGGCCGCAGCTACGACACGACGATCTTCCGCAACTTCAGCTTTGAAGGCACAGCATCACGATGACAGGGCGGGAAGTCCTGTAAAGAACACGGTAGCGGCAAAATTCTTCACAGGACTCATAAGCCGCCAGTCTGATCCCTGGGGATCCTGACTATTTCTGCACGGGGATCGTGCGGATGCAGACCGGGCTCGGGACTTCGATCGAGTTGCCGGTGGGCGAGAGTGCTCCGGTCTGCTGGTCGATCTTCAGGACGACGATTGTTCCTGACTGCTGATTCTCTGCGAACAGGAACCGGCCAGACGGTTCGACAAAGAAGTTGCGCGGCGTGCTGCCTTGAGTCGGTTCGTTCTCGACGTACGTCAGTTCGCCGGTGTTCTGGTCGATCGAGTAGACGACGATGCTGTCGTGACCTCGGTTTGAGCCGTACAGAAACTTTCCGGAAGGATGCACTCGGACTTCCGCCGTGCTGCCCTGTTTTTCCGTGCCGGGCGGCAGTGTCGAAATTGTCTGGATTTCCGCCAGCTCGCCGGTTGTTGAGTCGAACGCGAACGCCGTGACAGTCAGAGCCAGTTCATTGATGACGTAGCCAAACCGACCGCTGGGATGAAACGCGAAGTGTCGCGGGCCGGAGCCGGGAGCGACCTTGCCGAACGCTGCCGGAGCGTCCGTCAGCGTGCCGTTCCTGCCGTTGAGCCGGTACACGAAAACTTTGTCGACACCGAGGTCCGCCGCGACGGCGAACTGGTTGGTCGGGTCGAGGTTGATTGAGTGCGCGTGCGGTGCTTTCTGCCGCCGTTCGTTGACACTCGAACCAACATGCTGAACGAACGAGGTCGCTCGGCCAACTTTTCCTGCCTTGTCGATCGGGAGGACGACGACGCTGCCGCCGCCGTAATTCGCCGCCAGGACATAACGCCCGCTGTGATCAACCACGAGATGGCACGGTCCCGCGCCGATCGTTGACGAGTGGTTCAGCTTTGTCAGCGTTCCGGACTTCGCGTCGAACGAGAACGCCGCGACGGCTCCGCCGCGTTTGCCGTCAAAGGTGGCCACCTCGGCGACGGAATAGACGAATTTCTCGGACGGATGAACGGCCACGAATGACGGGTTGTCGATGCTGGCGACGCCGTGCTTCGTGAGCTTCGCGGTTTCCGGATCGAACTTCAGAACGTGAATGCCGCCGTCGTTGCCGCGAGTGTACGTGCCGACGAGCACCCAGAGATCGTCAGCCGCCGTTGCCGTCGTCGCCGTCAGCAGCGTCGCCAGTGCGACGGTCGCCGCCATGAAACCCGCAGCTCGGACAAACCCGTTTCGTTTCCACCCGGCTCGCAAAGACACTCGTTTCATGTCGACTCCCTCTCGCGGTTGAAGGCTCCCGGTAGCACCGCCGATGACCTGTCAGGCCGTCGGTCGGCAGAAGCGGCAAACGATAGGGATGCCGTTGAGAAACCGTCAAACCTCGGACGCGGCAGCCCCGGTCGCCGTCTGCGTCGAGCCGGGGACCAGCGGCCTCAGGACGGCTCCGTGTTCCCACTGTCCGTCAGCAAGCTCTCGACTGCGAAACAGAGTCAGCTCGAAGCACGACTGCGTCGCCGGGAAATCGGGATGCCGCAGCAGTGCCAGATGCGAATCTCCGTCGAGCGATCCTGGCGTCACAAACGCAACGCCGCTGACAGAGAGGTTGAGCGTCTGGCCCAGCACAAAGGCAAACGCGTTGCGGTCGTGCTCCGTGTTCTCAGCGGTCGGTTGCACGATGACGATTTCCGTCAGAACGTTCCGCCGTTCGTCGCGGCGCCGATTGCCCGTCGCGTCTCGATCAGATTCGGCGTTGCCCAGTGAGCGGTTTGCCCGGCTGAGCAGTTCATCCAGCCGGTCGAGATCCTGCAGCATCTCCCGACGTGAACGCGCCGCATCTGAGTCGTGCGGGGCTGGCTGCTGTCGCGCTGAGGCCAGCGGCGACTGCGGTGGTGAGAAATCGGGTCGGTCGGAACTCGTCATCACGGCATCCTGCCTGAGAACTGAAGAGCGAGCGCTGCGGACTGTCGGCGAAAATCCAGCGTTTGTGAGCAGAAACCCCGACATCAATGTCGGGGCTGATAGAACCACTGAAATCGGGATCGTGTTTCCGACGCATCTTCGATTCGAATGGAACCTGCAGGACCGCATCAGAACGGAACGGCGCGGATGCTCAAACAGCAGTTTCCGCCGGGTTGCTCAAGACGTCGAGAACTTCGGTGGCCGCCCGGTTGCCGTGATGGAAGGCTTCTTCAAACAAAGCCACGCCGCTCAGCGCTGCGTGGGCGAAATGGACCTTGCCGAAAGGCTGCGAGCATTCCTTACGCGCCGGACCGCTGAACACGCCTGGCACGGGCCGCACCATCGCGTGTCCCCAGCGCATGATGTCCAGTCGGCTGGTTAGCGATCGAATTTCCGGATGTGCCTGTTCGAGATCGGTGAGCACGATGTCGGCCCACTGTTCCCAGGAAAGATCGAGCAGTCGCTGCCGGGCGACACGCGGATCGTCATCGCACAGCGGGTAATAATAGGTCAGGACGGTTGGTCCAAAGTCGAGCAGTTTCTGGTGCGTCGCCGCGACGTATCCGAGCGACGGACTGTGATACAGAACGCTGTCCCAGCTCAACGGGAAGCCGTTCTCAGTCGGACGCTGATTGAGGTGCAGATTGGCGACGAGCCAGCTTCCGAACTGCAGTTCGCTGACGCTGCTCGGACCCGAATCGCGATAACCTCGAATCAGTCGCGGTGCGAGAAACGGTGGTGCCGCGAAGATGACTCGCTTCGCCCGAAAACAGCGGACGGCTTCCGATGATCCTGACGCGTCGATCGCGACAACCTCAGCGCCCGACTGGCCATCGCGTTCGACGGTGGCGACTTCGGTGACCAGGTGCTGCGTCCGAATGCGGTTCTCGCAGAGTGACCGCAGATGTTTGACGATCCGGCCATTGCCTTCCGGCCAGGTGACGAACTCCTGCGAAGCTGCTCCCGGAGCTGACTTTCTCGCGGCGAAGTAGAACAGCCCCGCCCAGGCACTCGTCTGTTCGACTGTCAGTCCGTAATCGTCACGGCAGCAGTAGTCGACATACCAGTGCAGCAGCGGCGAGGTCAGGTTTTCCGAACGCAGCCAGTCGGCCATCGTCTGCCCATCGAGTTGCAGGATCTCCGGCGACGTCGAGCAGTCGGCGACGGGGATCGTGAAGGCGCGACGTCCCGCGTCGTCCCGCCAGCCGACCAGCGTGTCGACCGCTCGCTGAAATGCCTGGAACTGTTCGGTGTCCGAGTCGCTGGCGATTGCCCACGGGAACAGACCTTCGTGCCACTGGCCGTCGACAAACAGACGCTCCTGCGGATCGCGGCAGAGGAATTGTTCGGCAACGATCGGCGCGCCGTCGTCGGCACGGCCTGCGAGAATTCCCATCTCGTCGAACAGGCCGATCAGCTCGACATTCTCCGGCAGCGGCACCGGCACGTAGTGGGCTCCCCAGGGAAACGCGACGAGTGACGATTCGCCACTGGATGATGTCCCGCCGAGTTCGGGTTCCAGTTCCAGAAGCACGAAGTCGACGCCGTGCCTCGAAAGTTGCCGCGCCGCACTGAGCCCGGCGATTCCACCGCCGACAATGACAACATGAACAGCCTCCGCCGCGTCGGCATCGAACGTCGGAAGCGTTCCGCTGCGCAGCCGATGTCCCAGTGATGCCGATGCTCCGACAAACTTACCGGCGGATGGCAGTCGTGGGGTGCCGAGCCCGCAGCCGACCGCCGCCGTCGCGATCGGGGCTCCGAGGAATCGAGTCAGCAGTTCGCGGCGGGAAAGTGGCATTGAGATATGGATGTGTCAGGTGGGCGAATCAGCCAGGGACGCCAGTTCGTTTGACCCGAAGCCGCAGGCGACGGTGCTTCTTCGCTGCAAACGCCATCGCCTGCGGCTTCGGGTCAAACAAGCTGAATGGCTGCACGTTGCACTGGGAAGCAGGCAGCGTCATAAATGCGGAACGCCGCCGCAACTGACTCTCGACGTCAGATTGCGGCAGTGCCCATCGTCCCTCAGTCCTTGCCCTCCACCTCTCATGCTCGACCGCGAAGAATACGTCGAACAGGCTTATTTCTGGCGCACGTTCCTCGAACGCGTGCAGGACGGCGTGCCGGCGCAGGAAGTCATCGAGCAGGTGCGCGAGGAGATCCTCAGCACGACGAAGCTGCCGATGGCGCTCGAGTTTCTGCTCGGTGAAATCCGGCACAAGGGGCGGCTATCCGACGGCATGGCTTTGATGCCGCACTATTTCGCGCCGTTTCAGACGCTGCTGGTCAACAAGGCCGAAGACGAGACGATCAAGTTCGACATCCTGATCGCCCTGCAGATTCTGGAAGCGGAAGCGGAGTACCGGGCCAGCGACAACCTGACGCGGCAAGGCCTGTTCATTTACCAGTTCGAGTGCATTGCGCGGAACCGGCTGGGCTATCACGAAGGCATGGAAGCGATCTCGCGCGACCCGCAGTTCGACCAGACCTGGGCCGACTGGATCCTCTGGGTGCGGCGGCAGCTGGGCACGACCGAGTTCTGCGAGTTTCTGTATCTGCGGTCGGAGTTTGCCGTCGAGGAAAAACGCCGGGCTCTGCAGCAGCCCGACTGGTCACCGGAAGTCGACATCCTGTTCGGCCAGCGCGAGGGCCGCATCGCCAAAGCGAACCGCGGCAAGGACCCGCTTTACATGTTCGCCGCATTGCAACGGCAACTCGGTTACCCCGAAGTTCCGAAAGCCAAACCGACCGACGCCGAGAAGATCATCCATCCGGTCATCGAACAGCGCTTCCAGCTTCTGGAAAAGCGTCTGTCGATCGTCGAGCAGGAACAGAAAGACGGCCTCGACCTGACCGACTTCTACGCCAGGCCGGTCCGTCCGCCGGACACGCCGTCAACCGGCTGACACCGCTACGCGATGTTGACGCGAAGCCTCAGGACAGGCCATGTCAAGACGGGAACCTGTACATGAGGACAGAGGTTTGGATTTAGCTGAACCCGTGACCGTCAATTAAACGTCGCCGTTCCCTTATTTCCAAGCTTGCCGAGCAATTGTCTGACCTTTTCAAGATTATCTTCTTGCCCGCCTAGTCCAGCAACCAGTCTTTGAACCTCATCAGTTGCCAGATTCTCGTGCCATTTTGCAGTGACAGGTGTGACATCTGTGTGTGCTCCACCTACACCCAGCTGTGGTCCAAATTCTATGGCAGAAAAACCACATCCATTTCTATTGACGCTGAGCCTGAGCCGCTGATTGATATATAAATCAACAGAGTGCGGTGACAGTTTTGATGAAACGTACCTGAGCCGAAACATAGTGGATTTCCTGTAAAGAAGTGGCAAACGAGCGGCACTGATACACGATTTCGTATTTGGCGCAAAGCTCTGTATTGCCCACGGCAATCACCTCAGCGGCGTGCGGTTGCCGGCTGAGAAGGTTCGTTCGGCGTCGCCCTGCGTGCTGCGTTCGCGGGCGACTCTCAGGAGCGGGGCGGCTTCGGGAGGGACCAGGTGCGTCAGCCGCGGGCGGAAGACGACGGTCAGCATCAGCGGCAAATACCACAGCACATAAACGCTGCCGTTGAGTGGGTACCAGAGCTGCGTCGCGACAACGATGGCTGCCGAGTGGGCCATCAGGTGTTCGATGTTCTTCTTCCGCGGGAAGAACGTCAGGCAGACGACCATCACCAGAAAGACGGCCATCATCGGGACGCGGTAAACCGAATCGATCGACTTCCAGAAACCGACTCCCTGACCGTGCGAAAACTGCATCAGGCTCCAGTCGATCGAGCCGATCGTCTGCTGCAGGAACGACGCCGAGTCGCGTGACGTGAAGGCGATCGTGCCGATCAGAACCGCCGACACTGCCGCCAGTGCCGCGCTGAACCGGATCGCTCCATTCTTCCCGTAAAAGCCCAGCCAGACCGGGACCAGAAACGCGGGGAAGAAAACCGTGCCACACGCCAGGCCCATCAGGCTGCCGGCAATCATTGGCCGGTGATAGAACGTCAGCGACCAGACAACCAGCGCCGACGGCAGGACATGGTCCACTCGATTGACCTGGTACGCCGTGCAGGGCAACAGCAGATACAGCGTCGCCATCGCGATGCCCAGGCGGATGTCTCCCAGATGCCGTCGGCCCAGGACGATCAGCCCCATCACGACAGCCAGGTGCGACAGACTGGCCATCAGTCGTGCCGCGATCTGAACCGCCTTGTCCGGAGCTGAGGAATTGCTGGCCACGATATTGGCCGGTGCGACGGCGGTGGCGGCCAGCAGTCGCGTTGCCGGACCCGGCACGCCTTCCTCTGCGAGGGCTTTGTCGGATCGGTCCTGGCGGCTGAGCAGATCCTTGGCACCCTCGACAGATTTGACCGTCGATCGTTCCAGCGGTTCCGTCGCGACGCGCGTGACCTGAAACGCAAACGCGGCGACACAGAGAAACGTCAGACCGGCACTGTTGAGATTCTGATCGAGCAGTGGACGACGGCGGCACCACGGGTCGACAAACAGCCGAATCAGAAACAGTCCCGTCGACACGAACAGCCAGGAATAGCCAGCGGTCTCGTAACCACCCTTGAGCAGCAGCAGCCCTGGCGAAAAACTCAGCAGCAGGGCCAGATCGAGATTTCGCAACGACCAGATTCGGTTGAAGCGGAAGAAGACCGCGATCACCAGCAGCAGCGACAGGTAAAACCATGTCGGTTCATTCAGCGAGTAATGCTCGAGGATGTAATCCATGTCGCATTCGTCAGCCGCGGATTCATTGAGCGGCTGGCCTGTCCCTGTGATTTCGGAACGCTGTAAGCAACCTCCGATGTTGCTGTCAGTGGAGACTGTTGACGGATGCTCCGTCCGGGGCATCACCACACAAACTCTACACCAGATTGCCGGCAGATTACGCGAAACCGCCAGTTGGAACGCCTCGTAAGTTAAGTATTTTCAGTGGGTTGGCAATACCGGTTAGGCAGGTAAAGTCAGTTTCGGTGGCGAGTCCCCGGCACAGTTTTCGGGAGTGATGGGATCGCTGAAACCGGATTCCGCCGTGCAGCCCTGACGACCGGAAGCACTCTCTCAACAGGCCCCCGCTGATGGCGCGATTGCTGTACGGAAATTTCGACGTCGAGCACGAGCTGGCGACGCCGCACTACAACCGTCCCCAGCGGCTGGCACGGCTCAACACTGAGCTGGCTCCCTGTCTGCTCGCCCTTGCCGATTCCGGTGATCAAATCTGGTGCCCGGAGCCGCTTTCAGAAGACCCAGCGCGCACCCTCACGGACGCAGGCCTGCGGTCTGCCGGATTTCTCTCGTCCTGCAGCGAAGGAGAGCTGCCTCAGGAGCTGCCGGTCGAGCTGGCGCCGTGGGGCTGGTCGCGAGCAGCCGTCGCGTTTGCGCGGCAGGCCGGAGTCGAGGTTCCGCACGTCGATCTCGATGCTGTCCGCACTGCGAATTCGCGCGGGTTTTCGTTCGCGCTTGAGACGTCACTGGAGGTGGCCCCGCGGGGAACGCTGCGGCTGGAGTCGTCACGGCAGCTTGTCGACGCGCTCGCTGAATCCGCTGCCGCCTGGGGCCGACCGGCTGCTGAGCACCGCGTCGTGTTGAAGGCCGAGTTCGGCATGTCCGGTCGCGAGCGAATCTCGCTGCGCGGCGACGAAGTCCTGACGCCGTCCATGCATGGCTGGATCAATCGCCGCATCGAGCAATCCGGTGTCGTCTATCTTGAGCCCTGGCTGCATCGCGTGGCGGAATTCAGCACTCACTGGGAGATTCTTCCGCCGCAGATGCCCGCTGGAAATCGTCGCGAAACAGCGCAGGCAGTTCGACCGATCGCCGCCGTCCCGGTTGAGCGGGATTCGGAATCGGACGAGCAGCTTCGTTTCGTCGGCCAGACGCAGCTGCTCAACACGCCGCACGGGCAGTATGTCGGCAGCCGGGTCGGCGCAGTGGCCACCGACATTTCCGGAGAGGACCTCAATCGGCTGCTGGCAGAAATCGAAACGATCGCCGAGCAGGTTGCCGCCGCGGTCTTACGGCTCGGCTACGCTGGTCCGGTTGGAATCGACGCGATGATCTATCGCGATGCTGACGGTTGCCTGAAGACGAGGCCGGTGCAGGACATCAACGCCCGCTGGTCAATGGGCCGCGTCGCTCTGGCCTTGCAGCAACGGCTCGCCCCCGCCGGCTGTGTGTCGCTGTTGAAGATTCCGGCCGAGCATCCTCACTTCTCGACTGCTTCGCCTGGCGAGTTCGCAACTGGTGCCAAGCTGCTCCGACTGACCCCTCGCGCCGTCGGCGAAATATCCTGCACGGAAGCGATGGTGGCTTTGTGGGCTGAGTCGCCGGCGGAACTTCTCGCCGCCGAACAGCAGCTGCTCGCTCAGGTCAGCAGTTGAGTTTCGAGATTGAACGCCTCGACGGAGTCGTCCGATGTCCGGTCGCCATCCGACTGGGCGCCAGCATGCAATGCGGCTTCGCGGGCACAGTTCTGCCAGGCGTTGCGTGCGGTGGTTTGATCCCACTGTCCGGCAGCGCCGCAGAGTTCGAGTGCTGCCTCAAGCTCGTCAGCTGACTGGAAACGCTGGTCGGGATCCTTGTTGAGGCAGCGCATGACGACTTCCTCAAGATCGGTCGGCACGCCCGGTTGCAGCTCGCCCAGCGGTCGCGGCGTTTCGTTTGCGTGGGCGAACAGAATTTTCAACGCCTTCTCGCCGCCGAAGACGGGCCGCCCGGTCAGGAGGTAGTACGCGGTGGCTCCGAGCGAATAGATGTCTCCGCGAACGTCGGGCTCGGCCTCGCCCAGAATTCTTTCCGGAGGTGCATACAGTGGCGAGCCGATGACGGCGCCTTCGATCGTCAGTTCTGGCGAGGATTCGTCAGCGACCGTCGACTTGACGAGTCCGAAGTCGAGCAGCTTGGCGACGTCCAGAATTCCGCCGCGTTCTGTGGCAAAGATGTTGCCCGGCTTGATGTCGCGGTGAATCAGTCCGGCCCGGTGAGCTTCCGCCAGAGCTGAGCAGACCTGACGCAGCAGGTGGATGACCCGGGCCGGCGGCATCGGTCCGGACCGCTCGACGATCTCCTGCAGAGTTCTGCCAGGCAGGAACTCCATCACGTAGTAAAACGTGCCGTCATCGCTGAAGCCGTAATCATAAATTTCGATCGTGTTGGGGTGCGTCAACCCGGCGGTTGCCTGGACCTCGGCCTCGAACCGCGCGATCGCGCCGGCCTGGTCGGCTTTGTCCGGCCGGATCAGTTTCACGGCGCAGGGCCGCTTGAGCAGCTGGTGCTCGGCAAGGTGCACTTCGCCCATGCCGCCTGCCCCAAGTTTCTCTTTGAGCGAGTACGAGCCGAGCCGTTTCGCATCAAATGCTTCCCGCCGGAGCTTCCCGATTCGATGAGCGGCGTACAGCGCCGTTGTCGACGCGATCGCCAGCCACAGCAGCAGCGCGGAGAATCCGCCGCCACCAAACATCCTCGCCCGCAGCAGCGGTTCCTGCAGCGATGCCAGCGCGGCTCCGGCCAAAGGGATCAGTGCCATCCCGGCAACAATCGCCGCCGCTCGCTTCGGCGTGTTGGGAACGAACATCGCGTAAAGGTTGATGAGAATGATCCAGGGAATCGCCGTTTCCGCCGGGTAAGCCCAGACCATCTCACGCAGTTTCTGCGGATTACAGTCGCAGAGTCGCGCGTGTTGCAGTCCGACAAACAGCAGCGTCGGCAGGCCAAAGACCAGCAGTTCGACAGTCAACAGGCGAACTCGACAGCCGATGTGAACGCGGGTCAGCAGGCCAGCGACGGCTCCGAGGACTAGAACCAGCGCGCCGTGTGCCCACCCGACTTTCTGCATCATGGGGTCGGAGTACAGCCCGAGCAGCAGATTGCGACCGAGAAACGCCGCCGAGCCGGCACACAGAATCAAAGCCGCCGTGCGCAGCCGTGAATTCGCCAGCTCGTGCTGAGCGGCACGAAACGAGTCCGAACTGCCGCCGGTCTTCCCCATGCGAGGACAGATGAAGGCATCGAGCGGATTGGATGGCATGGGGGAAGGGCTTATCAGGAAATGAACGAGGCTCGATCAGGTGTGACGAGTTGCGGCATGGATCCGGCAAACCGGCCGTCGCCGCTGGCTGTCAGTTGCAGACGCTGTGCTGCCAGGCTTCCTTACATTGTTGGCAGTATTTTCCAGCAGACCACTGCTGACTTCACTCGGCCGCTGTGAAGTCGAGTACCCGGACCTTGTCGAGGTGCGGCTTGAGGATCTCGACGAAGGCCTGATGATCTTCGTGTGGCAGGTACGCGGCCCGTCCCGCGTCGTCGGCGAATGTCACCATGAAGCAGTGCGTGAAACCGTGGCTGTGTTTTTCGGGACTGTTGTTCGTGCCCCATTCGAACGCCTTGATCGTGTCGATCTTCGACGGGAGCGCCGCGAAGGCCTGTTCGACTTTCCGGACGTCCTCCGGAGCGGCATCGTCCTTGAACTTGAAGAACACGGCATGCCGCAGCGGGCTTTCGAGTGGCGACTCTTCCGGCGTGCCCCAGTAGTCAATGACGAAGACCATCTTCTCTTTCATGTGCGGCCGCAGGACGTCGCCGAATGCCTTGTGGTCCGGATGTGGCAGGTAGACCTCGCGGCCGGCCTCGTCCTTGAACGTCAGCAGGAAGCAATGCGTGAAACCATCGTCCTTCCCTTCCGGGCTGTTATTGACTCCCCACTCGAAATCGATGATCTCCGGAATCTTCGACGGCAGAGCCCGAAACGCATCGACGACGCCCTGCACGTCCTCCTCGCTGGCTTCGTCTTTAAAAGCAAAGAACACCGCGTGACGCAGCACCTGGCCCGATCGATCGACGGTTTCTTCGGTCACGGCAGTTTCCTCGCTGGATGATTCTGCTGGAGTGCTCAGGTCGTCGGTGGCCGGTTCTGCGGTCGCTGGCGCAGCGCTGTCTGAATCAGCCGACGGTGCGGGAGTGTTGTCCGAAGAGCAGGAGATGCAGCAAAGCAGCAGGCAGAGGCTCGCTGCCTGAAAGACCGTTCTCCGAAGTTGAGTGGTGACACGACTCGCTGAGTGGTTGATGAGCATGATGATTTCCGGTGGATAATGAGCTGGTAGTGGATTTCGCCAGAATTCCTTGATGGCCTTCGAGTGCTTTGTCAGAGAAGAATTTTGAGGTAGCGAAACTCGCCGAGAGTTTCGGTCACTCGCAACTGCCGAAAGTCCTGGCGACTTTCGCTACTGAGTGCATCCCAAAATCCTTGTTTGCCAACGCACCAGCTCGACTTCCTCGGTCAGCCTGCCTGACGGCAGAAGCCGAGCTAAGCTCGGCGAATTCTGGCGAATTCCACTACGAATGACATTCTTCGAGTCGGGATCTTGAAACGACTCAGACTCGCGAAACGATCAGGCAAGAATCTGCTCGACGACGTGGCCGCCGACGTCGGTCAGGCGGAAGTCGCGGCCCTGGAAGCGGTAGGTCAGTTTCAAATGATCAAGGCCCAGCAGGTGCAGCACGGTGGCCTGCAGATCGTGAACGTGAACTGGCGTGTCAACGGCGTAGTAGCCCAGCTCGTCGGTCGAGCCGACAGTCTGGCCGCCTTTCACACCGCCGCCCGCCATCCACAGCGAGAAACCATCAATGTGATGGTCGCGACCGATCAGATCGCGCGGTTCTCCCTGCGGAGTTCGGCCAAACTCGCCGCCCCAGATGACGATGGTGTCTTCCAGCAGGCCTCGCTCTTTCAGATCCTTAACCAGAGCGGCACTCGACTGATCGACTTCCTCGCAGCGGGCTTCGATCGCCTTGCCGAGATCCGTCCCCGGATTGCCGTGATGGTCCCAGTCGGTGTGGTACAGCTGAACGAAGCGCGTGCCGCGTTCAATCAGTCGGCGAGCCAGCAGGCAGTTGCGAGCGAACGTTGGCTTCGAGACGTCCTTGATGTTGTAGGCGGCGAGCGTCTCTTTCGTCTCGCCAGAGAGGTCCATCAGTTCCGGCGCGCTGCTCTGCATCCGGTAGGCCATTTCGTAAGCGGCGATGCGCGTCGCAATTTCGGGATCGCCCACCTGCTCCAGCCGCTGCCGGTTGAGGTCGGTCACGGCCGAGATGAACTCCTTCTGCCGCTGATAATCGATGCCCTTCGGGTTCGAGAGATTCAGAATCGGATCGGCTCCGTTGAGCAGAGGGACGCCCTGGTAGGTCGTTGGCAGAAAGCCGCTCGCCCACAGAGGCGTGCCGCCGCGCGGACCTCGCGGGCCGGAGTTCAGCACGACGAACCCCGGAAGGTCGTCGGCCTCACTGCCGATCCCGTACGTGACCCAGGCTCCCATGCTGGGGCGTCCCATGAATCGCTCGAAGCCCGTATTCATGTAGAGCTTCGCGGGGCCGTGATTGAAGACCTCAGTCTTCATGCTGCGGATCAGGCAGATGTCGTCGGCGATCGAGCCGATGTGCGGCAGCAGCTCGGACATCTCGGTGCCGCACTTGCCGCGTTTGAAGTACTTGCGTTTTGTGCCCAGCAGCTTGGCGTCCTTCTTGATAAACGCGAACCGCTTGCCCTCGACGTACGACTCGGGGATGACCTGGCCGGTCAGTTCCCGCAGCTTCGGCTTATCGTCGTACAGTTCGAGATGACTCGGTCCACCGGCCATGAACAGGTAGATCACCCGCTTGGCCTTCGGCGGGAAATGCCCGTCGCGCGGCGCCAGCGGATTCGTCGCCCGAGGATCGCTGCCCGGAGCCGCAAACAGCTTCCCGTCGCTCATCAGCGACGCGAGCCCCAGCCCGCCGATCGAAAAACCGGCGTTGGCAAAGAAGTGGCGGCGTGTGCATGCAAGATTGAACGCGGTCATTTCACTGTGCTCTGCAGAAAATGAGTGGCAATACGAAGTCAGAAACCTGCATCATGCGATTAATGTTCCCAGCGCCTTACCCACATCACTGACGGTACGACAGCTTGCGAAACTGGGGCCAGTGACCATCAGACGGTCACCGAATATCAGGAGGTAACCGTCACTGAGATTCGTAACCCCCAATCCCCATTTCGGAAAAGCCTGAAGAACGTGAATCATCGCAGCTATCCAGTCTTTGGTTGCCACGCTCGGGTCGAGAATTTCCATGTACTGAAAACATTTATCGTTCAGACAATCATCCACGAGCCAGAACTGCTTGGTATCACTTGGGTCGTCGGGGCCAACGTGCCCGTAACAACTACTTTCGAGCAGCACGCACTTGCGGACCGCGTACCAAGCTCCGGTCTCTAGTTCGTCGTTGGAATCTGCCGTAAGAGAGCTTGGGACTTGATCGCCACTGTACGTAACGATTGGGAAGTCAGGAGCGATTTCCAATGTCTCATAGGCCTGAATGGGATCTAACAATTCAGTTGCTGCGGCTGCCGACTTGCGTGCCAGCCTTCGAATTGTCTTCCATTTTCGTCCAGTCTTGATCGCTTGAGGCTCCCAGTCGCGTCGAAAGCCTCGTTCCATGAATCTGCGAGCATTCAGCATCTCGTCAGACATTGCGTAAAGGCGTTCGATTGGTTTGCGCTCCACAGCATCAAGTAATTCCTCGAAGTTGTATTGCCAGACTTCGTAGTGGTGGTGGAAGTTCCTGAGCGCTCCGTATGCCGTCCTTCGCATTCGATTATCTCTTGCGAAGTCGTCTTCATCCTCGAACGTCGCGAGCACTTCCAGTGCCTCGAGGAACGGAGTTCGGCAGTCGTACATTGGCGTGCCCTGATTGAAGTCTCTAGTTGGTTACTCGCGAGTGATGAACTCGTCCAGGTTGAGCAGGATTCGCGCGAAGACGGTCCATGTCGCAGATTCGGCGATTGATGTCTCCGACGGTCGTGTTGTTGACGCGACGGAATTCGCGGCTTCCTCGTTGAGTTCGTAGTAGCTGCGCTGCGAAGTGACGAACGGCGTCAGGCGTTCGAGTTCAGCCTTCGATGCTTCACGCGACAGAGCGGCCTGGAAGGCGAGCTTGATTCGGTCCGCGTCGGACATCGCTCCCGCAGACAGCAGGCGGTCGGACAGGCCTCGCGCGAATTCCATGAAGGATGCATCGTTGGCCAGCGTCAGTGCCTGCAGCGGTGTGTTCGATCGGTTGCGGCGGGTGCAGGTGCCGTTGGCGTCGGGCGCGTCGAACGTCGGCAGCATCGGATAGGGACTCGATCGCCAGAAGTACGTGTAAATCGCTCGGCGATAGCGGTCGTCGCCTTTGCTCTCCGGCCACTGCTTCGCAACCTGAGTCACGACGTAAATGCCCTTGGGCTGCGGCGGGTAGACGCCGGGGCCGAGCATCTTCTGTGAGAGCAGACCACTGGCCGACAGCGCGGCATCGCGGACACCTTCCGCTTCCAGGCGAACGCGGCTCTGGCGAGCGACCAGGCGGTTGCGGGGATCGCGTTCGAGCAACTCCGGTCGCATGGTCGACAACTGCCGATACGTCGCCGACATCACGATCGTTCGGTGCAGCGCTTTGACATCCCAGTTCAGACGCATGAACTCAGACGCCAGCCAGTCGAGCAGTTGCGGGTGCGACGGCGGGGCTCCCTGTGATCCAAAATCGTTTTCCGTTTCGACAAGTCCCAGCCCGAAGAACCGCTGCCAGAAGCGGTTGACTGTCACTCGCGACGTCAGAGGATGCTGGGGATCGAACAGCCAGCGGGCGAAGTCGAGCCGGTTGGCGGGTGACTCGGTCGCGGGCAGTGGCGGCAGGATTGCTGGCACGCCGGGTTCGACCGGGGCTCCGAGTTCAAGAAAGTTGCCCCGAATCATGATGTGCGTCTGCCGCGGGTTCTTCGTTCGCTCGCGGAAAATCATCGTCGTCGGAATGTTCTGCGACAGGCTGCTTTCTTCGGCCTTGAGTTTCGTCTGTCGCGCTTCGAGTGGTTTGCGGCTGAGGTCCGATCGACCGTACGCCGCTGTGAGATGTTCCTTCTGGCCGTCGTCACGCTTGTCCGCGGCGACGGACAGGATCTCGCGAATTCTCGTCGGCACGAGTCGCGGGCCTTCGGTGTCCGGCAGAGCGGCATCCGTCACAGACAGCCGGAACGAACCGATCAGGTACTTCGAGTTCTGAGCGTGCCGGAGGTTGAACGTCAGCGTTGAGCCGTCCGCGAACTTCAGCGGCTGCTTCAATACAAAGATGGCCTCGCGTGAAACGTTCGCCGAACTCTTCTTCGTGCCGTTGATCGCCCAGCCGGTTTTGAGGTCACCATCAGCGGCGAGATCAACGCCGTACCCGTCCTGCTGCCAGTCGGTCAGTATCTGAGCGAACTCGACCTTCTGCGGCTTCGCGGCTTCATCACCCGCCGACTGGCCATCGGAAACGGACAGCTCGAATTCGCTGAGCACGAAGTTTCCGTTGTCCGCCCAGCCGGGGCCCTTCATCGGCAGCAGTGGGTTATTGAGCGCTTCGAGACGAACGGCCGTGATGGCTCCGGCCACTCCCTCGGGAAGCCCGGCCGTCACCGTGAAGACGTCCTGAGCGGGAACGTTGCCGTTGCCGCCGACGAGGATCGATGACTCGTCAATCATGTTCAGCGTCGCGCCGGCTTCTGACACGGCGTCGGTCGGCTTCAGCAGAGACCACTCAGCGACGGGTAGTTTGAGTTGCGTATTCTCCCAGTCGCTCTGCCCCGTCGCTCGCGCGGCGTCGTGTTCTTTGAGCTGCTTTGCCAGTTCTGCCAGCTCCTGCTTCACGCGAGCTTGAGCCGACGCCTGTTCGTCGGTCGGCAACGGGAAGTTCGGTTCGTCGCAGTTATTGAACAGAGCGAAGAGCTGGTAGTACTCGCGCTGCGTGAACGGGTCGTACTTGTGGACGTGGCACTGAGCACAGCCGATCGTGATGCCCAGGAACGCCGCTCCGGTCGTGTTGATGCGGTCGACGATCGACTCGACGCGGAACTGCTCCCTGTCGGTGCCGCCTTCCTGATTGATCAGCGTGTTGCGGTGAAAGCCTGTCGCGACAATCTGATCGCGAGTCGCGTCCGGCAGCAGGTCGCCCGCGAGTTGCTCGATGACAAACTGATCGAACGGCTTGTTCTCGTTGATCGACTTGATGACCCAGTCGCGGTACGGCCAGATGGACCTCGGCCCGTCGATCGTGAACCCGTTCGAATCCGCATACCGAGCAATGTCCAGCCAGTGCCGCCCCCAGCGTTCGCCGTAACGCGGCGACGCGAGCATCCGGTCGACCAGCCGTCCGTAAGCTCCGGCTTCAGTGTCCGCCTGAAACGCGGCAACTTCTGTCGGCGTCGGCAGGACTCCCAGCAGGTCGAGCGACAAACGGCGAATCAGCGTTGAGCGGTCGGCCTCATTCGACGGTGCCAGCTTTTCCTTGTCGAGCTGCGCGAGCACAAACCGGTCGATCTCGTTCTGCACCCATTCGGGCCGCGACACGTCCGGCAGTTCAGGACGCTGCACCGGCTGAAACGCCCAGTGATCGCTTTCCGGTCGACCGTCGGCAGACGGAACATCCTCGGCCCCGCCTTTCGCCCCCTGGTCGATCCACTTCTGAATCAGCTCGATCTGCGTCTTATCGAGCGGTGGCTGGCCTTCCGGCATCTGCGAGACTTCGCCGTCGCCGATCAGCACCTTGTAAAGCAGACTCTCCGCCGACTTCCCTGGCACGACCGCCGCGCCGCGATCACCACCTCGAACGAGCAGCGAACCAAAGTCGAGCCGAAACCCCGACTCAGCCTCATCCGGCCCGTGACAGCTCACACAGTACTTCTGCAGGATCGGCTTGATCTGCTTCTGAAAGTCGACCGCCGATTCGTCCGCCGAAAGCTTCGTCGACAGACTAAAACCAACAGCCGTCACACAGACCAGCCGCAACACAACGCTCAAACGGCACATGCCATCGCCTCGATCTCTGTCAGCAGTGACGCCGCAAGCCACCTCGCAACGCACCGCCGATCAACGCTCATTGATGCCGGACATTCTGCCGGGCCAGAACGGATCGGGCAAATGCGACGGGTTGCTGGAGATTCGCCAGCTCAATCGAGCGGCAGATCACTCGGCGGCGGGTCCGATTTCGGGAAGTTCCGAAACAGCTTTTCCAGCGAAAGTCGAAAACCGGGAAGCACGGGCTCGCCGGGAACGTCGTCGCCGACACCGTATCCAGTCACGTCGGACGGTGACGTATAAATCTGAAGGAGCTGCTGGCGTGGATAGACCAGCCAGACGGCGCGAACTCCCACATCAAAGTACTCGCAGGTCTTTTCCATGATTTCTTCCGCCTGGTTCGACGGACTGAGGATTTCACCGGCGAGATCGGGAATGACGTTCCACGCTTCGCCTGCGGGGATTGGATCTCCCAGCGGCCAGCGTTCGCTGGAAACGAATGCGAAATCGGGTCGACGTTTCTGACCCGAGGGAAGCTGCAGGTCAAAAAGAAGCTCCGTCGCACACCGTCCTGCGTTTGTTGACGCCGCGAATTGTTCAATCAGCATCGCGATCTCAAAAGCCAGTCTGATTTCCGCTGCGCCCATGCGTTCGATCTCCACGACTTCGCCGCCGATGACCTCGAACAGGCCATCGCGGGCGAGGATTTCCTGCATCCGTTCGTCGATTGTCTGGTCGGTCAGGACTGTGGCCATGTGTCACCTCGCGGCGGACTGTACAGAAACTCGCGGAGATTGGGAGTCAGAATCGCGGCGGCGGATCGTCAGGAACTCAGGCGATGACTTGAGGCCGGGTAATCGCGCCAGTCGGATTCGGTCGGGCGATGTGTCTGCCCAACGGCTCAGAGAATACCCATCGTGTTCCACGAGCGAAAACCTCGATTCGTAACCGGGGGGCGGTCGATCTGAAGACGTCTCAATCACTTCCCGGCTGATGCTGCGCCATGAGTTACCCGTCGATCCGTCACAATCCGGACAACCGGCACTTCTTCCTGTCGCTGGCAGGAGTGCTGATCGGCTTTGGCGTCCTGATGGTTCACAGCGCGAGCATCACGTCGTGGCCGACAGAATTCGAGCGGGTCTACCTGACGAAGCATCTGCAGTTTCTGACCGTCGCCGTGCTGGCCGCCACCGCCGCCGGTTGTCTGCCGGCGAGAATCTGGTTCAAGGCGGCTCCGTGGCTGTTCGTTGCGAATCTCATTCTACTGGGACTGGTTCTTGTTCCGGGGATTGGAACCGAGGTCAATGGGGCGCGACGCTGGCTGCGGTTTGCCGGGTTGTCGATGCAGCCGTCCGAGTTGGCAAAGATCACGCTGCCGCTGTTTCTGGCGAGGACCGCGTTCCTGGCGCGCGAGCGAATCCGGCATGTCTTCTTCGGCACCGTTCCGTTTGTCGTTCCCGCGGCGTTGACGCTTGCACTGGTTGTGCTGGAGCCGGATCTCGGCACGGCCGTCTTCCTTGCCGGTTCAGCAGCACTGACGCTGTTCTTCGCTGGCTGGCCGATTCACAACTTCGTGCTCGGGGCAGGGGCCGCGGTCTCGGGCGTCGTCTTTCTGATCGTCTCGCAGCCGTACCGTCTGCGACGCGTCACTGACTTTGTCTCGGTCTGGACGGACTTTGCAAACAGTGATGCGTGGCAGTTGCGGCAGTCGCTGATCACGCTGGGATCCGGCAGCTTCTGGGGAGTCGGGCTCGGACGCGGCCAGCAGAAGCTCAGCTTTCTGCCCGAGTCGAATACCGACTTCGTGTTCGCTGTCGTTGGTGAGGAACTCGGACTGGCCGGCACCGTCGGGCTCTGCCTGCTGTGGTGCGGCATTTTCTGGACGGGAGTGCGACTGTTCCGCTCGCTGCCGGGCAACTGTTTTGCGTCGGTTGTCTCGCTGACGTTGCTGACGCAGATCGTTGGCCAGGCACTGCTGAACGCGGCTGTCGTCACGGCACTCGTCCCGACGACGGGCATCCCGCACCCGCTGGTGAGCTACGGCGGTTCGAGTCTCGTCGTGACCGTCGTCTCGTTCGGCATCATCGTGAGCCTGTCCCGAGCCGACCGCCAGACAGACCGTGTCGTCCTGAAATAGTGGCACGTCGCTCCGCGACGTCAGCCCCGACGACTCTGGTCGGCGCTCTGCTGCAACGCACCGCCGGTTTCAGCCGCGGCTGTCTTCGCGCGAGCTTTCTCGATCTTCGCCTGCACGTCGAAATACCCCGCCCAGCAGAAGAAGGCGACGACGGCGGCCAGGATCACGGTGACTAGAATCGAACTGCGACCGGCACTGCCGATTCGCTTCGCGCTGCCGTTCAGAAAGATCAGGGCCACGGCCAGGATCGGCATGAACGCCGCTCCCACGATGCCGTACGCCAACTGCACTTTCTCGAAGGAGCCAACCAGTCCGATCGCCGGCACAATCGCGATCGCCAGCAGCGAGCAGCGATACACGGGCGACGAAGTCTGCAGCGACCGCTCGACCTGCTCCGAGCTTCTGCCGGCCAGCAGACTGAGCGAATCGGCGAAGAGATACGGCACGCTCTGCCAGACGCCGAGCATGCTGCTGAAGACCGCGCCCCAGGCTCCGGCCAGAAACGCCACTCGTGCGAACTGCCCGAGCGACACCGCCAGTTGATCGCCGAGCATCACAACCAGCGAGGCGCCTTTCGCCCCGCCGATTTCCAACTGGCTGCCGAGGATGACCATGCCCATGCCGAACAGCGCCGTCATTCCGTAACCGGTCAGCAGGTCGATGCGGCAAGTTCTTAATTCGTCGAGTCCGCCGCGGCCTTCCTCGCGAATCCAGTAACCGTAACACAGCACGGTCACGGTCCCGCCGACGCCGCCCATCAACGCGACCGTCCAGCGCAGGCCGGCACCAGCTTCGTCAGCGTCCGGAATCTGCGGCAGAACGAGCCCGGTCAGCACGTCGCCCCAGTCCGGCCCCACGGCAATCGCCGATGCGACCACGGTCAGAAACATGACGGCGATGCAGACACTCATCACTTTTTCAAACAGCTGGTACCCGCCCAGCCACACCATGACGACGGCAACGGCGCTGTGCAGTACTCCATAAAGCACCTTGTCGTCGGCGGCTTCGCCCAGCGGAGCGATGGCGTGCGCCGCCACGCCGCAGGCACTCATCAATGCCGAGCCAACAAAGAAGCTCCACACAATCAGGTAGAGCAGAAACAGCCCGATGGTCGCTCGCCCGAAATGCCGGGCCGTGCCTTCGAGCACTGTTGTTCCTGTCGCCAGTTGCCAGCGAGCGAGCCCTTCGTTGAGCACAAACTTAATCGCCGCTCCGAGCACCACGGCCCACAGCACGGCGACCCCCAGCTTCGCCCCGCTGAACGCCCCCGTCGCCAGGTCGCCCGCCCCGACCCCCGTGGCCGCAACGAGGAGGCCGGGCCCGATCAGAGTCAGCAGACCACGTCGGCGGTCTTCAACTGGCATTGGCGGCGACGTCATCGCAGTTCGTCCACTGGCTGAGAGCTTCAGCCACGAAGTTCGCGGGAAAAGGAAACGTGCTGTGCAACCTGGACGTCCGCAGGCAGAACATCAAGCGTCTGCGTGTGTGACTCCGTTCGCCGGAGCCTCCGCCTGTCGTGGTCGATCTTTGAGCGTACGCGATGCGTAGATGCCGCCGACGATTAGCCCGATGAGTGCGGCGAGCTCGCCGCTATTGTCCAGCCCCCGCGAATTCCACTCGGGAAAGGCGACGTCGAGGACGATCACAGCCACTGATGCGATCAGTACGGATCGACTCATTGCGGGAAGCAATGGTCGATGCGATCTGCGTAGTCGGGCAAGCGCAAACATCGCGGAAGCCATCGCAATTGTGATGATCACTTTGGTCGGCAGTGGCATTGGTGGCTGCATCGCGAGGATGATGTTCATGATGACGGCTCGATCTTGATCCTCACGTAGTGGGGTGACGCCAGAGTTCCATAACCGAAGAACCTGGCAACTTCAGCGACGGGAACGGTCATCGAGTATCGAGTATCGAATGTCGAACAGCGAATGTCGAAGTCAGAAGGTTCGAGTCCAGCTACGTCGTTCAGGATTCTGCCTCGTGTGCACGCTCTGCGTGGGTACGTCGGCGTCGCCGCTCTGCGGCGATTCTGGACGCGGAGCGTCCACGGCTGTTGTTCCCACGCGGAGCGTAGGAACGAGAATGAATCAGTGACTGCCTGTGACGAGAGAGAGTTAGCTCGGAAGTGTCCTGCTCCTGCACGCGCACGAAAAAACCCGGAAGCAGTGGGTCCCAGGGGGGCGAAGGACTCCAGCTACTTCCGGGCGGCGATTGGCTTGCTGAACGTGTGGGACGCAAGGTAGGAGGCATTCTCGAAACGCGTCAATATGGGTTCCCGGTACCGGCTCGCCGCCTTGTAAAAGTTGCAAGGCGGGGCGATCGGGTGCTCTGTCAAACAAGGATTCTGGGATGCGCTCAGTAGCGAAAGTCGCCAGGACTTTCGGCAGTTCCACGTGACAGAAACTACTGGCGAGTTTCGCTACCCAGAAATTCTTCTCTGACAAAGCACGAGTGCTCTGGTTTTGCGTTCGTTCCCCAGGATCTTCTGGCTCCTGAGGTTCGGTCGGCAGGAGGGCGAGTGATCGGGCGTGTCGTCTTGAGTGGCTGGTCGTGCCGGCTGATTTTGGGGACCTGTTTCGGATCGATGCCGGGCAGAAATCATTGAGGGGCTGTCCATTTCGCTATGGCGGACGGTGGTGTTCGACAAGCCGATTCCCGGATGGCCCCTTCCTCTAACCGGAAGCTGATGACGCCGAACGGATGGCGAGTCGGACAGTCAGCCGGAAGTCTCGAGGACGACTGAGCGGGGCCGACTCCACTCGATCGCCATCGTGGCAGCGTTAACTTTCGAGAGCTGCCTGCGGATTCTCGGTACATTGGCCGCTCCCCACTGTTGCTCGAACTTCCGGTAGCTCCGAATGCCCGACTGGTCGTACCAGACTGTCTTTCGTCCCGTGTTAGCGCGGCTGCCGTTTGAGGTGGCTCGGGGGCTGGTGTTTGGGTTTTTTCGGCGGATGACCAGCGTGCCGGGCGGCGGGAAGGTGATCGACCTGCTGGGGCATATGAGCCCGGATGAGCGGTTGCATTGCGACGTCGCTGGGCTTGAGCTGCCGGGCTCGGTGGGGCTGGCGGCCGGCATTGATGTGCAGGGCGATGCGATTGGTGCGCTGGCTCGATTTGGATTCGGTCTGCTGGAAGTCGGGCCGGTCAGCCTGTCAGGGCGAGATACTTCGGGCAGTCTCACCATCGATCGGCGACGGGAGACGCTGATCAACCGCGATGGAACTGAGACGGTCGAACTGGCAAGGATTGCCAACCGCCTTGCGGCTCATCGGAAACGTCCGCCCGTTGTACTTCGCATTCTTGTCGACACGGTCGAGGCCGATTTGCTGCGAGCCTCGATACGAAACATCGTCGACACGACTGGCGACCTTGTTGACGGATTCTCGCTGCAGTTGCTCGCGGACGGCGCGGAGGACTCGCAACGAGTTTCTGGAGATTGCCTCGCGGCTTTTCGCGACGCTGGCTGCGAGGCTCCGCTGTTTCTTTGCGTCGCGACGGACACCGTACTGAATGCGGACCCCAAGCCGGGGGCGATCGTCTTGCCGGCTGGCCTGGCGGGTGTCGTGCTCGACAGCTCACCGTCGACCAGCGATGGCCAGCGTGAACGCGGGGCAGCGTGTTTCGAGCAGACTCTGGCAGCGACCCGTGCCGTTCGAGCGGCGGAACCCTCGCTGGCGATTCTGGCGACCGGCGGCGTTCACGAACCGTGGCAGGCGGTTGAACTGCTCGATGCTGGAGCAAACGTCGCCCTGATCGATTCGGGACTGATCTTCGGCGGGCCGGGCCTGCCGAAACGGATCAACGAAACATTGCTGGCCACTCGTGAGCATTCTCTGGTCGCGACTGCCGACGAACAGAAAGAAGCCAACGACGAGCCCGTCACTCGGCAGACCTGGTTCTGGGCGGCGCTGGTCGCTGTCGCGATGCTCTTTGGCGGCGGGCTGGCTCTGGCGATCGCGACGACGCGTGTCGTGCTGCCGTATGACGAAGCCTTTGTCGGAATGTCTCGCGACGAGCTGTGCGGCATCAACGACCGGCTGTTTCCGTTTCTCACACACGACCGAGTGACACTTGCCGGCACGATGCTCGCCGACGGAATTCTGTATTTCGCTCTGGCGATCTGGGGAATCCGCTGCGGCTGGCACTGGGCTCGCGTGACATTTCTGGTCTCGTCGATTGTGGGCTTCTTCAGCTTCTTTCTGTTCCTGGGCTTCGGCTACTTCGATCCGTTTCACGCCTTCGTCACGGCGATTGTCTTTCAGTTCGTGCTGCTGGCCGCGCATTCGACGTCGACGAATTCTCCTCGATATCTGAGTCCCGACTGGAGCAACGATCGAGTCTGGCGAGCCGCGCAGTGGGGACAGTTGCTGTACGTCGTGCATGGAGCCGCGGTGATCGTCGCCGGGCTTGTGATTTCGTCGTTCGGTGTCTCGTCCGTCTTCGTGCAGGACGACCTCGACTTCATGCAGACGACGGCCGAAGCCCTGGCCGATGCGAACTCGCGGCTGATTCCACTGATCGCTCACGACCGAGCGAGCTTTGGCGGGATGCTGATTTCGTGCGGCGTCGCCACGCTGCTGATGGCGCTGTGGGGCTTTCGTCGGGGAGCCGCCTGGGTGTGGTGGTCGTTGACGCTGGCCGGAACGGTTGCTTACTCGGTAACGATCGGCGTCCACCTGGCCGTCGGCTACACCAGCTTCGGCCACCTGCTGCCGGCTTACGGAGGCCTCGCCGCCATCGCACTCGGCAGCCTGCTGACCGCACCGTTCCTGCTGAATCGCCCTGAACGGCGGCGATCCCGAGGCTGATTGGAACGCGAGAGACGTCGCCGATACGCTCTTCAGAGATCAGCAGACTCGTGCTGCCGAACTCTCACTGGCGAACCAATCCAAAGGCTGAATCGATGCGAAACACCTTGTTCCTGAGTGTGATGCTGACTGTCGTGGCGGTGATTTCCGGCGGCGTCCAGGCGGCGGAAAGTCAGCGACCGAACGTCATCGTTTTCATCGCCGACGACGTGAGCTGGAACGATTATGGTTGCTATGGCAACAAGGCGGCCCGGACTCCGAACATCGATCGGCTGGCCGCCGGCGGCATTCGTTTCGACGCGGCGTACCTCACGGCCAGCAGTTGCAGTCCCAGTCGGTCGAGCATCATCACCGGGCGATACCCGCACAACAACGGGAAGGCCGCCGAGCTGCATCAGCCGATCTCGGTCAACCTGCCGTGGTTCCCTGAACTGCTGCGTCAGGACGGCTACTACACGGCGCTGTCCGGCAAAAATCACATGTCGACAACGAAGCCCAAGGCCGGTCAGCAGCCTCGGCCGAAGGCGTTTGATCTGATCGACGGAGGCCGTGCGAAGGGCAACAGCGGCGGGCATGCGAACTGGGTGAAGATCACAGAAGAACGTCCGCAGGATCAGCCGTTCTTCTTCTGGTTCGCTGCGTACGATGCTCACCGAGCCTGGGACGCGGACGGCCAGTGGGACGAACTTCGCTACGGACCAAAGCACCGCCCGGAAGACGTCGTCGTCCCGCCGTTTCTGTCGGACGATCCCGACACCCGTGAGGATCTGGCGTCGTACTACAACGAGGTCACTCGGTTTGATCACTACATCGGCGAAGTCACGGCGACGCTGAGAAAACAGGGAGCACTCGACAATACCCTGATCTTCGTGCTGGCAGACAATGGCCGGCCGTTCCCGCGAGCGAAGACGCGGCTGCACGATTCCGGCATGAAGACCGCGCTCGTCGCTCACTGGCCGAATGGAATCAAACAACCCGGTTCAACAACCGACAGCATCGTCAGCGTCATCGACCTTGCCCCCACAATCCTGAGTGCGGCCGGAGTTTCCGCCGCGGAATCCATGCAGGGCGTCAGTCTCGCGCCGATCTTCAAAGATGTCTCGGCGGAGCCGCGCCGCATTGCGTTTTCCGAGCACAACTGGCACGACTACGAAGCGCTGGGCCGCAGCGTTCGCAAGGGCAACTTCCTGCTCGTCCGCAACTGGCGCCCCGAGCAACCGTGGCAGGGACCGGCAGACTCGGTTCGCTCGCCGTCGCACATGCGACTCCAGAAGCTGCGTGATTCGCAGGAACTCTCCGCCGCTCAGGCCGACGTCTTTCTGGCACCGCGACCGGAAGTCGAACTGTACCGCGTCGACCAGGACCCGCATCAGTTGAAGAATCTGGCCGGCATGCCCGAGCTGGCAGACGTCCAGAAAGATCTTTCGATGCTGCTCGACAAGTGGCGCGACGAAACCGGCGACAGCGATCCCGGCAACATTTCGCGCGACTCGTTCGATCGCGAAACGGGTGACCGAATTGTGAAGGGCGAAGGCTACCGCGGTACGACTCCCGGCGAAGACCGCAACGCCGACCAGATCAACGCTCCCGGACCACGCTAACCGGCGCGTCGGCGCCGTTGTTTAACCCGAAGCCGGAGGCGACGGCGTGTCTGAGCCGAGTCAAACGCCGTCGCCTCCGGCTTCGGGTTAAACGAGTTTCTCAAAAAGTCTCGAATGGTCAGCGAAGTTCCGTTTCGGCCCGTCAATTGCCATGAGGAGAATCCACGAATCGCTGCCGGGCGGCCTGTGGGCCGGCTCTCAAACTCGAACGAGGAACGTTACTCATGGAGCAGCAAGGTCTTAAACAGTCGTCGCGGCTGAAAATGTCGCTCGCCGCGTGTGCCCTCGTTGTCGCCGCAACCACTGCCGATCCGGCAGCGCAGGCCGCCAGCGGGGGGCTCGCCGCAGCCACGGCGGCAGGCCGATGCGTCGAAAGCGTCCTGCTGGAAAAGATTTCCGCCTACTGTGCGCGGAGCTGGCAGAATGCCGGGATCGCTCGCCAGGACTGGAATGACTGCACGCAGGAGGTGTATTCCCGGCTGTTGTCGCGCGTTCGCGAAAAGGACCTGCGGCAGATTTTCGACGACGATCAGTCACCGGAACGTCGCGAACTGAACCGGGCCATCTGGGCGACGGCTCAACGCTGGCGGCGTGCTCCTCGACCAGCAGCGTTAAACAGCGACGACACTCGCCCGGAACGCGTTGATGCCTGGCCGGAAAAGATGGAAGCCCTGTCCCGGGTCGAACGCGCTGTCGATTCCGGCGACGCTCGCCTGACGCCGACGCAGCGGCAGATTGTCAAGCGCTGGACCGACGGCGAATCGATCAGCGGCATTGCGGATTCGCTCGACATGACGCCAGCGCGTGTCAGCGACGAGAAATACAAAGCGATTCAGAAGCTGCGGAGCCATTTCGGGACGGTCTGAGTTCAAGTTGGTGGCTTGAGCATTGGTGAGGCGCCAGATCGGCGTCCCGGCGAGGATGGATGCGGTTTGAAACACCGTCCACTCGACAAGCACGTCGGTGAAGCGAAGGCTGCAGCTGTCCGCGCACCGCTGGAGTCTCAAAGTCACGATTGACAATCTGACGCAGCATCTGGGGTTCTCGGACGCGGCGAACTGGACTGAGAAGGCCGTCCGCCGAACTGTTCCGATGGCGGTCGAACTCTCGTGCGGATTGGCACTGAAACTCCGACATGGAACCTCGACAGAAATGTCGGGCCGAATCGAGCTGATGCCGTCGGGAAGCGCCAGACTATTCCGCAGCCTGGTCAGTACCCGGTTTCGACAGTCGTTCTCAGGGCTGTCGCCATTTCCTGCCTGTTCGGGCCAGCAACGAGTGGGCTCCGGTCGGGCCCCACTTGCCTACCTGGTAGAACTCGGGTTCGTGCCTGTCCGATTCCCAGTGGTCGAGCACCGGTTGCACGAAACGCCAGGCGGCTTCGAGTTCGTCACTGCGGGTGAACAGTGTTGAATCGCCGCGCATCACGTCGAGCAGCAGCCGCTCGTACGCTTCCGCCAGTCCGTGCGGATACTTGTACTCAAGTCGCTGCGCTTCGAGCTGGAACTGATGGCCGGGCTGCTTCACGGACGTCTGCAGAGTGATCGACTCTTCCGGCTGAATGCGGAAAACCAGCGAGTTCGGTCTCGTCCCGACAAGGCCGCAGACGCCGCCTTCACATTCGACGGTTGAAAACGGATGCAGCGGCGGCAGCTTGAAAGTGATCGCAATCTCGGTCACACGACTCGGCAGCCGCTTGCCGGTGCGCAGATAAAACGGCACGCCAGCCCAGCGCCAGTTGTCAACGTAAACTTCCATCGCGACGAACGTCTCGCGACGCGAGTCCGGCGGGACACGATCCTCCTGACGGTAACCGTTCGCCGCGTCACCGTTGATGGCTCCGCCGACGTACTGCCCGGCGACGGCCCACTTGTCGATCTCGGCCAGATCGCCAGGCCGCAGCGATTCGAGGACCTTCATCTTCTCGTCGCGAATCTGATTGGCCTGGAACAGGGCCGGCGGTTCCATCGCGACCAGACACAGCAACTGCAGCACATGATTCTGCAGGACATCGCGGAGCGCTCCCGACTGGTCGTAGTACCCGCCGCGACCGCTCTCCATTCCCTGATCCTCGGCCACCGTAATCTGCACATGGTCAACGTGCGTGCGATTCAACAACGGTTCGAAGATCGCATTGCCAAACCGGAACAGCAGGATGTTCTGCACGGTTTCTTTACCAAGGTAATGGTCGATGCGGTAAATCTGTGATTCGTGCAGCAGGCCGGAAAGCTGCTGGGCGAGTTCCTGCGCCGATGCCAGATCGCGACCGAACGGTTTTTCCACAACGACTCGCAGACGATTGCGTTCTTCCGTCGATGGTCGAAATCCCGCTCCAACCAGATTCGAAACGGACGGCAGAAACAGTTGTGGAGCCGTCGCGAGATAAACAACGCGCGCCGGCTTCGCGTCAGACGGCAGCAGTTCGGCTTCGGTTTGCACCACGCGTTCGTAAAGAGTTCCGTAGTCCTGCGGCTGGTCCAGATCGAGCCGATGGTAAAACAGCCGGCTGGCGAACTTCGCCCACTGTTCATCAGAGATCTCGCCTACCTGGCCGTGCTTCGCGACAGCCTCACGCATTTCGGCACGAAATGAATCGTCCGTCTTCTCGCGACGCGCGACGCCAAAGATCGGCACGTTGTCGTTCAGCAGTCCGTGCATCGACAACGCGAACAGAGCGGGCATGAGTTTCCGTGCCGTGAGATCTCCGGACGCACCAAAAATCAGAATCGAATGGTCAGTTACGTCGAGGCTGGCGGTCGTCGAGGACTGCGTCATTGAGTGTCTCTGAGATTGCAGATGCAGAATGAGGGTTGTTGTGAATGAAACCGAGGTTGACGACTTCGCGTAGCTGGATTCGCATAAATTCAGACAGCCCATTACGCGGCTGAATTCTCGCGGATCCAGCGAAGTATCAGTCGCCAGAGTCAATCTCCCCTCCCTCCAGCGTTGGCAAGGTCGTAGCCGATCAGCCTGAAAAAGGGCAGCAAAGCAGGAATCTCCGAAGTTACCGCCTTGCTTCGATCCGAACCACCGCAGTCGAGCCGATTCTCAGGCGTGCTCTCTTCCGACCGGGATCTTCGGCACGGCACCGATCAAAGGAATTGATTGCGAGGGCCGTTATCATCCGCCGCATGAAAAATTCACCCCCGCTGCTCAGCCTGCTTCTGTCTCTGATCCTCGCCTCACTGGCTGTCGCCGCTCCGGAAGAACGGCCCAACGTGCTGTTGATTGCGGTCGACGATTTGAACGACTGGGTTGGCTGCCTGGGCGGTCATCCGAATGGTCATTCGCCGAACATCGACCGGCTCGCTCGACGAGGCACGCTGTTCACGAATGCTCATTGCCAGGCACCGATCTGCAATCCGTCGCGGACCAGCATTATGTACGGGCTGCGACCGTCGACGACCGGCGTCTACATGAACTCGCCGAGACCCTGGACGGTGCCGGCTCTCAAAGACCGAGTCACGCTGCCGCGTCATTTCGCCGCGAACGGCTACCGGACTTACACGACCGGGAAGATCTATCACGGTTCCGGTCTGCCGGATGGCGACTTCGATGTCGTTGGACCTCGACCGGGACAGAGACTGAAACGCGACGCACGGCTGATTCCTCCGACGAAAGACGGGGCCAGCGGGCTGTGGGATTTTGGTGGGCAGACCTACGACGAGAAGCTGTTTCAGGATTACGCGGACGCGTCCTGGGGCATCGACGTCATCCGGGAACACAACCGAACTGAGGAGGGCCCGTTCCTGCTGACGGTCGGGTTTTATCGACCGCACGTTCCTTTCTACGCGCCCAGTCGACTCTTCGACGACATCCCGCTCGACTCGGTCACCCTCCCACCGGTGAAGGACAACGACTGGGACGACATTCCGAAGATTGCTCGGGAACTGTGCGTCGCTCCCGCCGCACCGGCGCATCAGTGGTTCGTCGACAGCAACAACTGGCGGAAGGCCGTGCAGTCCTACCTGGCCTGTATTAGCTGGACTGACGAACAGGTCGGTCGGTTGCTCAATGCCCTGGACGCGAGTCCGCACGCGAAGGACACGATCGTCGTGCTGTACTCCGACCACGGATTCTTTCTCGGCGAAAAGCAGCGCTGGGCGAAGCAGTCGTTGTGGGAACGTGCGACGAAAGTGCCGTTCATCATCTCGGCACCAGGACTGCCAGCCGGCGAAGAATGCTCGCAGCCCGCGGAACTGCTCTCGATCTATCCGACGCTGATTGACCTGTGCGGCATCGGAAGCCGCGACGACCTTGATGGCCGCAGCGTTCGGCCTTTGCTCGAAAACTCCGACGCCGCATGGTCGCACCCCGCGCTCACGACGCACGGACAGAACAACCACGCCGCGCGAAACGCGACGCACCGCTACATCCGGTATCACGACGGGTCCGAGGAACTCTACGACCTGGCAAACGATCCGAACGAATGGACGAACCTCGCGAACGACCCGAAGTTTGCGACGCTGAAAGCCGAACTCGCCGCGACGTTTCCCACTCAGAACGCCGAGCCCGCCCGAGCCGGGAAGGCCGGCAACGCCAGACGAGCGAAAGCCGGCGCGAAGCCAGAGACCGCCAAAGCAGCGACGACAGACACTGCGAAAGACGACTCGGAACCGAAGGCGGGCGAGCATCAGAAACGTGAGATCGAAGGCTGGACGGTGCTCATCAGCCCGCAGCTTCTGGAGCAGGAACGCGACCTCACTGAGCGGGCGATGGAACTGCTGACCGTGCAGCTGCGCGAGATCACTCGTGTCGTCCCAGCGGCAGCCGTGAAGGAACTCCGCAAGGTGCCGCTGTGGTTTTCGCCGCCGTACCCCAACGCCGGTCAGCGGGCCGAGTATCACCCCGGAGCAGGCTGGCTGAAGAACAACGGTCGCGACCCGGTCATGGTTAAGGGCGTCGAATTCACGAACGTCCGCATCTTCGAACGCGAAACAAAGCGGATGCCCAACTTCGCGCTGCACGAACTCGCTCACGCTTACCACGATCGCGTGCTGCCCAGGGGCTTCGGCAACCCGGACCTCAAAGCGGCGTACGAACGGGCGAAGGAGAAGGGGCTCTACGAAAACGTCGAACGACGTTTCGGCGACGGTCGCACTGCTGTCGAACGTTCCTACGCGATGACAAACCCGATGGAGTACTTCGCCGAATGCTCCGAAGCGTTCTTTTCGACGAACGACTTCTTCCCGTTCACGAACAAGGAGTTGAAGGAGCACGATCCCGAGATGTTTGAGCTGCTGGGCAAACTCTGGTCGCTGCCTGGCGAAAAGCAGACTGCTGACACTTCGTTACCGAAGCCCGCCCCGGCAGCGAGCTATTCGATCGTCGTTTCCGCCGCGACGAACGCCGACGCTGGCTGGAAGCAGGTGGTCGCGGCTCTCGAACAGAAATACGACGGAGAGGAAGTCGTCACGTTTGCCGAGAGCGTCCGCGAGGCGCTGCCGGCTCTGCGACGCAGGCATCCTCGCTACACCTGCTTCGTGGCGACGCCCGCCGAAGCCGGGCGGCAGTTCGTGGCGGACGTGCATCGGCTGACGCGTCAGTTTGACGACGATCCTTACGCGGACACGCTGTGGGGGATTCTCACAGGGTACGATGCTGCGAATGCTCTGAAGGTCGCCCGGCACGCCGAGCCGCTCACCGTTCGCAAGGTCGCGTCGGGGACCGAGGTCGCGCTCGACATGTGCAACCAGGGAATCTGGTACGACGAACTGGTGCAGCACAGAACGGTCAGCCGGCAACTGGGCGGTGAGATCGAGGAAGCTCGCGGGCCGGCGGACACGACGCACGCTCTGGCCGACACGCTGACCAGGGATGCTTCGGATCTGTTTGTCACCTCCGGTCATGCAACCGAGCGAAACTGGCAGATCGGGTATCGCTACCGCAACGGCTTCTTCCGGTCAGAAGCCGGGCAGATGTTCGGGGACACGACCAGTGGCGAGCGATTCCGGATTCAGTCGCAGAACCCGAAGGTCTACCTGCCGATCGGCAACTGCCTGATGGGGCACATCAACGGTCCGGACGCGATGGCTCTGGCGTGGATGAACGACGTCGGCGTGCGCCAGATGATCGGCTACACCGTGCTGACCTGGTACGGCTACAGCGGCTGGGGAGTGCTCGATTACTTCGTCGAACAGCCAGGCCGCTACACGCTGACGGAAGCCTTCCACGCCAACCAGCACGCCCTGATCCACCGCCTCGACACGTACTTCGATGATCTGGTCGCCACCGACGTCAGTCCCGGAGCCCGCAACATTCCGAGTGCGGCTCCCAACGAGGCCGGCAAGTCGCTGGGCCTGACCGAGTTTGATTCACGCGGCCTGCTCTGGGACCGCGACACCGTCGCGTTTTACGGAGACCCTGCCTGGCAGGCTCGCATGGCCCCGCTGGACAAGGCGTACGATCAGCAACTGACCATCGACGGCGGCGTCTACACGCTGACGATCACGCCCCGCCGCGGCGAGGACTCGTTCAAGCCGATCAACACCAACGGAGCCCAACGCGGCTGGCGTCCCATCATCGAATTCCTCGACCACCGCATCACCAACGTCGAGATCACCGAAGGCGCCGACCTGGACCCAGTCATCACCGACGACTTCATCCTGATCCCGAACCCCAAAACGGTCGACTCGACCCGCGAGTACCGCATTCGCTTCACTGCCACACGCACTGAACATTGACCGCTGTTGCCGGGCAAAACGAATACTGACCGGCGACTTAGACCGCCTTATAGCCGATCGAGCGATACTCGACGATCGATATCGTAAATGGATTGAACGTCTACGTGCCGACTTTGATCACTTCTACGAACAGTGCTATCAAACGTTGCGGAGCACCAAACGGTAGGATCGCTCAATCATGAGGACTCAGACATGACTATTGACCTTTCATCGCTTCGCCAGCTCCCGGTTGAGGACAAGCTTCGTGTCGTGACGGAGCTTTGGGATGACATCGCTCAGTCGCCGCGACCAGTTGTTGTGCCTCCTGAAGTTCTCAGTGAAGCAGCTCGGCGAGCGGACGAGGTGAGTGCCGATCCGTCGATCGCAATCGATGACCAGGAACTGTGGCGGCGCGTCGATGGCTGAAGCTCGACGCTTTCACCCGCTTGTTGCCGAGGACCTGACACGAGCCGTTCGTTACTACGACGACGTCTCGATCGAACTCGGCAACCGGTTTCGAGACTCAGTCAGAGATCGCTTGCGGTCGATCAGCGAATTCCCGGAGTCCTATGGTTGCATTCACGGACTGATTCGGGCCGCGATGACCCGCCGGTTCCCCTACGTCATCCTGTTCGAGCTTCGTGGCGACACCGTTCTGATTCTGGGCGTCTTCCACGCTGCATCGGACCAGACCGGCTGGTTTGATCGATCGCTGTAGCGCAAGCCGATCAACTTTGGATGGATGATCCACGATCAGCGCAGCGACGACAGCAGCATGAACAGGACCAGGGCGGCCAGCAGGATCAGTTGCCAGGCGATCGAGAGGAGTACCAGCGACCTCGCTATTTGATGATGGCCATCGCTGGTCTCCGTATTCTGGATCTTCGGCGCAGGCGGTCAGGTCCAGTTGTGCTTCGAGCGTCTCGCGCACGCCTGCGGCTTGCGGTTAAACGAGTGCACGAGTGGCTCAACTCCTGACGATTTGGCCTACTCTTCCTCGTCGACGCTGCCTTCTTCTTCCCAGACCATCAGGTGCTCGTTGAAGTCGACGACCTTGACCTTGTCGTCCTTCTCGTCGGCGAACTCGAAGCCGTTTTCAGCGGCGATCTGAGCCTGTTCACAGTCTTTTTCGATCAGGCCGTCATCGGGAAAGACGCGCCACCACTGCAGGTGCGGCCAGTCGCGGCGCACGGTTTTCAGGACGGTCTGGATGGTGCGGCCATTGGCGCCGGGGCTGAAGCCAGCCTTTCGAGCCACCGTCGTGAAGGCTCCCAGTTTGCCCGCGCGTTTGATTTCCCACAGAAGTTCCGCGACTTCCTGTGCCCGTGCCGATGCCATGTCCAACTCCTGACTTGATCAGATAAAAACTGCCGCGATACCGGTTCTAAAGCCACCGCCTCGGAATTACCACTCAGTCGAGCCGGTCCCGGAAGACAAATTCCGGGCGAGTGGAGGCGGAGCCCCTGTCCCTCAACTGCACCTCTCTGGCGATAGCCAGAGATCTCCGGAAAGCACTTCGATCCGGGCTCGGAAGAGACGGAACAGTCGTTTCCGACTGCCAGCTGCATCGCCTGCTGGATGTGATTTTCGAACGATTTTTAATCTAATCCGTCCCTGCGACAGCCACAAGCGCCGCGCAAGGCTGGTTTTTCTTCGCGCGGGACATTTTGCGAAAGCCCGTTCTCATGCAGGTTTACGAAGCACACGGCGTCCGATTCGAGTATCCCGATGGGTGGGAACTGAGCGTCGATGACAGTGACGATCAGATTGCCGTCACAGTTGAGGGACCGGGAACGGCGTTCTGGACAATGAGCCTGATTTCCGAACGTCCGCCGGCCGAGGAAATCATTGGCTCGGCGCTGCAGTGCTTTGAGGACGAGTACGGCGAGATCGACGTTTACGAATCTGACGAGCGGATCTGCCTGCTCCCGACAGTCGGCTTGAATCTCGACCTGATCAGCCTGGACATTGTCAGCAAGGTCGCCCTGCGGGCCTGTGAGACCGACGAGTTCAGCATCTTCTCGATGTTCCAGATTTCCGAGGTCGAGTTCGATGAGTTCGGCGCGGCGCTTCAGGCGATGAATGCCAGCCTGACATGGGATGCGGACGACGGCGACGTTTCCGATGGCGATCCGTTCGAGTTCGATAATCTGTTCGGCGGGCAGGAGTAGTGGATCAACCAGGACCAGTCCCATCGTTTAACGCCCAGCCGCAGGCGCCGGAGACCGAACGGACAACAGAACAGTCGCACTTTCGATGCGTGATGACGTCCGCTCGAAATAAGCCTGCACTGATTATTCTGCCCTCAATCATTCTGCCTGACTCTGTGATTGGCAGAATAATTCGGGGCAGAATGATGGCTGCAGCCCGCCTTCGATCACTGTTATAGCCCGGCTCCGGGGCCAGACGTTCAAAGATCTTCAATCGATGTCTGATTCTGATTGCTCCGCCGATATCGAGCGCAGCTGGTTGCCGGCGCCTGCGGCTGGGCGTTAAACGAGCTTTTCGAATATCTGTCTCCTGAGAGGTTTCGTTTCCGTCATGTCTCGAGTTGTGCTGGCAATGAGTGGCGGTGTCGACAGCTCCGCGGCCGCGGTTCTTCTGCAGGAGCAGGGGTACGAGGTCATCGGGCTCTTCATGCGCTCCGGAGCGACCGACGATGCCTGCGCCCTGCCGAGCGGGCTGCAGCTTCCCGTCGTCGAGGCGAAGCCGCACAAGCAGGGGTGCTGCAGCGCGTCGGACGCCGCTGATGCCCGCCGCGTCGCCGACATGCTCGACATCCCGTTTCACGCGCTGAACTTTCAGGACGCCTTTGGCCGCATCAAGGACTACTTCGCCGACGAGTACCTCGCGGGCCGCACGCCGAATCCCTGCGTGATGTGCAACAACTGGCTGAAGTTCGGCAAGCTGTGGGATTTCGCCCAGAAGGTCGGAGCCGACCGGATCGCCTCGGGCCATTACGCGCGGATCGTTGACGCCTCGAATGAAGGAAGTTCGGAGATCGCGGAAGGGCGCAAGTCCTCAGGCGACCGAGTTGTGAGCCGTGACGCGTCAGCGGCTCACAACACCAGGCCGGAGGGCTCGCGCCCTTCCGCTACCAAAGCGATGTCCGGAGACACGGTCGCTCTGACTCGCGGCCGGGACCTCTCGAAGGACCAGTCGTACGTCCTGTTCGGGATCAATCGCGAGCTGCTGAGCCGCGTGCTGTTTCCGGTGGGCGACTTTGAGAAACCAGCCATCCGCGAAAAGGCCGAGCACGCCGGGCTGCGCGTCTTCGACAAACCCGACAGCCAGGAAATCTGCTTCATCCCCGACAACGACTACGCGGGCTTCATCGAACGCTATCGGGGAAAGCACGACACGGCGGGCGAGATCGTCGATCCCGCCGGCAACCTGCTCGGCCAGCACGAGGGCTACGAGAAATACACGATCGGCCAGCGCAAGGGTCTGGGGCTCGCGTTCGGCGAACCTCGTTACGTTGTGGCGATCGAACCGGAAACCCGCCGAGTCGTCATCGGCACGCGCGAAGACCTCGGTCGAGTGACTCTGGAAGCCGACCGGGCCAACTGGCTGATCGACGATGTGCCGGACCGATTCCGCTGCGACGCAAAGATCCGCTACCGACACACCGCCGCTCCGGCGGACGTTGAACAACTCGGTGACGGTCGCTTTCGAGTGACGTTCGACGAACCTCAGTACGGCGTCGCCCCCGGTCAGGCCGTCGTTCTGTACGAAGGGGACCGTGTTCTTGGCGGCGGCTGGATTTGTTGATGACCAGCCTGATAGTTCAGTGTCGTTGATCGCTCCGCGATCGAAGCGTTTCGATCGCGGAGCGATCAACGACAATCCGATTTAGAATCCCAGGCCGGGCCAGGATCGGTCACTCACTCAAACCCAGCTGGCAGGAATGGAACTCGACTTTCAGAAAGACCCGGCGATTCTTGGTCGCGTGATGGATTCGATGGCCGCCGGAATCTTTACCGTCGACGCTGACGGGCAGTTCGTTGCGTGGAGCGACGGTGCGGCTCGAATTACCGGCTACGCGCGGGATGAAGTCGTCGGGCAGCCGTGCACCGTGCTGGAAGGTCAGAACTGCAAGGGCTTCGCGACGCTCAAGGAGATGCTCGACGACCCGGACGCATGTCAAATGACCGGCGTCTGCAGCCAGGAGTGCAAGCTGCTTTCGAAAGACGGTCGCGAGCTGCACATTCATGGCAACGTGCGTCTTGTGACTGACGACGCGGGGCAGGTTGCCGGAGCCGTCGGCTGCTTCACGGACCTCACGGATTTCATCGCGGCCAACGAAAAGATCACGCTGCTGGAAGAGCAGGCGAAACGGCGGGATTCGTTCGAGCGGCTGATCGGTCGCAGCACTCCGATGCAGGAAATCTTCCGTCGGCTGCGGCTTGCAGCGCAGAGCGACGTCACAGTGTTTATCAGCGGTGAGTCCGGCACTGGAAAGGAACTGGCCGCTGGGGCGATCCACTCGGTCAGCGACCGTCGCGACAAGCCGTTCATCGCGGTGAACTGTTCGGCGATTCCGGAAACGCTGCTCGAAAGCGAACTCTTCGGACACGTCAAAGGCGCGTTCACCGGCGCGGTCCGCGACAAGGTCGGCGTCTTTCAGGCGGCGGAAGGCGGCACCCTGTTTCTCGACGAAATCGGCGACGTCTCGCCGCTGCTGCAGCTCAAACTGCTGCGCGTGCTGCAGGAGCGAGAAATCCGCCGCGTTGGTGACGACAAAGCCACGAAGGTCAATGTCCGGCTGGTCACGGCGACGAATCGTGATCTTATGGAGCTGATCCGGTCCGGCGAATTTCGCGAAGATTTTTATTACCGGATCCACGTTTTCGAAATTCACCTGCCGGCGCTGCGGGAACGTCGCGAGGACATTGCGTTGCTGGCCGAGCGTTTCGTCGACGAACTCTCGAAGCTGCACCGGCGGCCGGTCAGCGGCATTGCCCGCGACGCACTGCAGCGGCTGATGGATTACGACTGGCCGGGCAACGTCCGCGAACTGCGAAACGCAATCGAGCACGCGTTCGTCACGGTGACCGGCGAAACGATCACGCTGTTCGATCTGCCGAGTGAAATTCGCAATCCCGTTCCGCGAGCTGAATCGTCAGCGGAGCAGACTTCGGCGGGCGGTTCGCCGGGTTCTGCATCGTCTCATACGAAGGCAGTGAGAGCTGAGGCGTCGTCAGCGAAACCTCAGCATCTCGACCTGGCGAAACTGACGCCGAAGCAGGAACAGGATCGGCAGCGGGTTCTCGATGCGCTGCACGAAACCGAGGGCAACAAAGCCGCCGCCGCCCGGCTGCTCGGGATCAGTCGCGTCACCATGTGGAAGAAGGTTCGCAAGTACGGCATCGATCAGGAGCAGCCCGGTTGATTGCTGAGAGCTGAGTCGTCAAAAGTCCGGAATCCTCGTCGCGAGAATCTGCGCAGACTTTCGGCGGCGTACTCAAGCCGATTCCCCGTACCTGCCGAAACTCTGCGCGAGTTTCGCTACAAGTCGTGTGCCTGCCGAAACTCTGCGCGAGTTTCGCTACAAGACGTGTACCTGCCGAGACTCTGCGCGAGTTTCGCTACAAAAAGCCTTCCCTTCGATCTGCCCCAACAGCGCGACCAGCCTCTGGAAGGTAGTCCAATGCAGCAGTATTCAGATCCGCCTGGTGGCAAGCTTCAGATCGTTGATCAGAGCGATTCGCGGCTGGTGATTTCCGTTCCCGCCGGCGGTAAGAAGGCGCGCGGGATCGGCTGTTTCGCCGTGCTGTGGCTGGCGATCACCATTCCGGTCAGTCTGGTCTTCCTGCTTGTTGACGACGCGAACTGGGAAGGAGGCCAGGCACCTCCGCTGTGGGGGATGGTCCTGTTCTTTGGACTGTTTTACGCCGTCGGCTTTGGAATGCTGTATGCCTGGATTCGCATGCGCTTTATGGAAGTGCTGGTCGCGATCGAGCCGGGGCGACTGACAATTCAGCGGTCGCTCCTCGGTCGGAAGAAACTCGAACGCTGTGAACTGGCTGACGATGCTCGCGCGGAACTTGTCGAAGCTTACAGTTCGAACGACGTTCCCGTTTACACCGTGAAGATCAACACGCTGGACGGTGACGAGAAGTTCGGCACAGCGCTGTCGCGCGAAGAGAAGCAGTGGATCGCAGACACGATCAACCGGTTTCTCGGCCATGATCCGACAGGTGGCGCCGGCCTGTCCGCAGACGGCTGGCCGACGATCTGCGACGAATGTGGCGGCGATCTGCTGACGGGTGAGAAGAAACGCGTTTGCTCGGGATGCGGAAAAGTTTTCACGGAAGGCGATCTTGAACGTCTAGCCGTGGGCCGGTCCAGCCTCGACCTGAACACCGGATGGGACCGTAACGGCACGGGGCGCATCACGACCGAACCGGACGCAATCGTTCCGTATGAACTGCCCCCGGATTCGCAAATAACGATTGAACGCGACGAGCCCGAATGCCTGCAGTTCAGTTACCGCATTCGTCTGCCGGGCGCGTTCAGGTTGATTGGCGGCGGTTTTCTGCTGATGTTCTGTTCGATCTGGTATGGCGTTGTGTTTTCGGTGATCTTCGGCACTCTCACTGACGCGAAGATGGGCGGCGAAAAGTGGTTCATCCTCGCGTTTCTGTCGCTGTTTCTGATGGCCGGCCTGGCCCCGCTGGGCATGCTGCTGGCCATTTTCCTGGGGCGTGTTCGCGTGCTCGTCACGCCGGACAATCTGACGGCGAGCATTGGCGTCGGACCGTTGCGGAAGAAGAAGTCGATGGCCTGTCGTCTGATCCGTCAGGTGGGTACGGGGCCGATCGGCACGAGCCGCAGCCGCGGACTTAGCGGGGCCACGACGAGCGTTCTGCAGGGCGTCATTGTTCGCTCGTCCGACTTTCCGCTGCCGCTGACGATCTCAAAAGACGAACAACTGAATAACGAGGTCGCCGGGCTTGTCCGCTACCAGCTCAGCGAACTGGGGTATCTCAAGCCGAATGACTGACCCGACCCCGAGTTCCGCTGACGAACCGCGGATGACGCCCGCGGGCGAAGTCGGTCGGTTTCTGCTGGAAGATTCGCCACCGGTCTCGAGTTCGGCCGACCCGTCGTCGCGCATCCTGAGTGGTGATCTGCGTTCAGCGATTCTGTTTCTCGCGCTGCCGGTGCTGGCTGAGCAGTTTCTCAACTTCCTCGTCAGCTTTGTCGACACGTACCTCTCCGGGCGATTGAGCGCCGAGGCGACATCGGCGATCGGAACGGCGGCCTACGTCAACTGGCTGGCCGAACTTCTGTATTCGATGATCGGAATCGGGACGACGGCTCTGGTCGCGCGGCACTGGGGCAGCGGCGAACACAAAGACGCAACGCGCGCCGCCAGCACCGCGATGTCGCTTTCGATCGTTTTTGGCAGTATCGCCGTCGTCCTCATGCTGATTGTGGCTCCGATCTTTGGCGGCCTGCTGGGCATGACAGGTGAGAGTCTCAGCCTGACCGTCCGCTATCTGAGACTCTCCGCGATCGGGCATCTGTTTTCGTGCATTACGCTGGTTGGTGCGTCGGCTCTGCGTGGCGCGGGCAATATGCGCTCGCCGATGTGGATCCTCGGCATGGTCAGCGTGCTCAATGTGTTCTTCTCCAGCGGGCTGGTCTTTGGGGTCGGTCCGCTGCCGTCGCTGGGCATGGATGGAATCGCGTACGGAACCGTGGCCGCCCGAGGCGTCGGCTGCGCGGCGATGCTCTGGGTGCTGCTGAGCGGCCTGACCGAACTGCGGCCGCGGATCCGGGTGGCCGCCTTCCGTGACAGCGAAACGGTGCGCCGCATCCTGAAAGTCGGAACTCCCGCCGCGACGGACAGCCTGCTGATGTGGATTGGCCACTTCGTCTTTCTGTGGATGATCTGGAACCTCGACGCCGGTTCGGACAGTTCGGCAACGTACGCG
>Ga0070727_10000535_pt1 | contig 45881 bp, 65 predicted proteins | sample tdAd472_FD_66722 | JGI IMG/M metagenome (GOLD analysis project Ga0070727, IMG submission 66722) | Marine sediment microbial communities from the Atlantic coast under amendment with organic carbon and nitrate - tdAd47.2 | ecosystem: Environmental > Aquatic > Marine > Coastal > Sediment | place... | reverse complement strand
GAGGGGGCATCTCGTTAAAAAACTCCTCAAAAGCCTGACAAAAAAACTCACAACTTCTTCGCCCTACAATAATATTTATATAGGTTTGTATAGTTGAATAAAAAACAAAAGGAAAGATGCCAACAATAAGAAGACGTATAGGAACTAATTTAAACCTCTCAGAAGAACTTATACGATTAGAAGAATTTTCGTGTACCTCTTTTATAGATATTCCTGAAGTTACAGATATCGAAAAAATAAAGATAAGTCTTAGAAAGGAAGATGGTGTTGTAGAAATTAAAGAGCCTGATCTTATTTCAGAAGCCCTTAAAAGGAAGAGTCTTATAAAAAACTATCTTTATTATATTACAAATCTTCGTGAGAATAATTTAGATTATAATAGGTATGATTCTGGTATAACAAGAACCATTAGAGTTAATAACGGATGTTTATTTTTTGGGGATATACCAATAATTGAGCCTGTTAGAGATAACCCATATTATTTTAAAATCTCTCCTTATGCGTCGAGAACAAGCAAGAATACAGGGAAGCTAATTAGCTATTTAAAAGACGAGGGAGTGATGTTTCGTTTTAAAAAGAAAAACCTATTCAATGTTTCTAGGTTGGTTGCTAAAATGGACAAAGAGCCTAAAAGAGAAGAAATGTACAAAAAACTATTGTTTTCTATAAAGGCGTTAAGAAAAAATGCTTTTGAAGAAACCGACCAAAAGGATGTAGTGTTTGTTAAAGGCGGAAATTTTTATGCTAGGCGCAGGGCTTTTAGTAATGATAATTATTCGAATAATTTTATAATTAGTGATTATGAATATACAACGATAGATACTCAAGCAGCGATATATTCAAGAAAAGTCCTTAAATATATTGTAAAACACTCAGCAATAGAACAGTTTAACTCAATAATATCAACGACAAGCCAGAAAATTCATAGCAACGATGAAGTAGACCGATTAATAGGAAACAAAAAAATACCCTCATTTTTACCACATAAATTTACTTACAACCACGATACTAAGCTTATTGATTATAATATAGGAGCGAAAACCCACTCTATAAGACCAGGGAAAGGAGTTGATTTGCTTATGAGGGTTCTTGGAGTTGCTAGGAATTATGATAGTGACCCAAAAGGATATGAAAAGATTAAAGAGGTTATTTTACATAAGATGGCAGCTCCCCCTGAACACGAGTTAAAAATTGTATCAGGAAGTGATATTATAAAGTATTATAATTATCGTCGTTATGATTCTTCAAAAAACGTAGACTCACTAGGTAGTAGTTGTTTACGATATGATACTTGCGCACCTTTTTTAGATATGCTTGTTAAGAATACTAAGTTATTAATCCTTTATTCTGAGAAAAAAGACTTAATCATCGGAAGAGCCTTGTTATGGGAAAATATAAAAAGTGAGAATCCGAAATACAAGGGAAAGAAATTTAATGTTATGGATAGGATATATGGCTCACAAGCGAGTAGAGAAGTTTTTAAAGAGTGGGCTATTAAAAACAACTACCTATATAGAAGCCATCAGGTTAGGGGGACATCTTCTAGTTGGATGTTAAACGGAAAAAAAGTTGCTTCTATGCAAGAATTAAGGCTGTTTAATATTGTAAGTAGGGAAATTAAATACCCATACCTTGACTCTTTCCATTACTCCGTAAAACTCCCAGAGAATAAGTTAAAGCTATTTGCTTATGAGCCTAGTCCTACGTTTACGCAAGAGGATATAAAAAAGTACAAAACATTGTATAGAATGAGTAGTACAGAAGGTAAAATAAAAACATATCAAAATTTAATATAGAAATAATGGAAAACAAAAAACAATTAAAAGTAGTGTCGTCCTCTTCAGGAAATGCTATATCTAAGAAGCGATTAGATGGAACAAACTCACCAATCTTTCATACAAAGACACCTAAGCTTGTAATAGGAGAAGATAAAAAAAGAGAGCTGACATCAAGAATTAGGGAGATAATGAAAATTCAATCTAAAAGCTATAATCAAAAGGACATGCTAGATTTTATTCATAAAAAGATATATCAATATGGAGCAGAGGCTTACGTAGATGATTATGGTAATTATTACGCTATAAAAGGAGAGGCTAAAACATACCCATGTATTATAGCTCATACCGATACGGTACATAAGATAAAGCCAAGCGAACAGTATAAAGTATACAACCTAAAAGGAAAGATGTTTGCTTTCGACCATACAAGAGTAGAAATGACTGGAATTGGAGGTGACGATAAGGTTGGTATTTTCTGCGCCCTAGAAGCATTAAAAAACAACAAAAAAATAAAAGTAGCTTTTTTTAAAGATGAGGAGGTTGGTTGTATTGGAAGCGGTAAAGCTAACAAAGATTTTTTTGATGATGTTTCTTTTGTTTTACAAGCCGATAGAAAGGGATATAATGATATAACTAATAAAATATCTGGGCTAAAAATGTACGACGATAATTTTGAAAACCTATTAAAACCATTATTAGAAAAATACCAAAAAAACCCTGTAAATGGTGGTTTAACAGATGTATATAAACTAGCCTATTCAAATAAAATAGATGTATGTGGGTTTAATACAAGTTGCGGTTATTATCGACCACATAGGGATAATGAATATATAGTTGTAGATGAGGTTATCTTGACCTATATGTTTTTTCAAGACGTTATAAATAGTTTGTGGTCAGATGGTATTCGATACCCTATCAAAAGAGAGAAACCAACCACTCCGTATTACAACCACAAGACGTGGTACCCAGAATCCCAATGGGGTAGAAAAACAACTCATACAAACAAAGAGGCTTCAAAAAGTGTTAATACTAAAAACAACTCAAAACAAAATCAAAAAACCATTGCTAAAAATGAAGCTACAAGCCATAAAAGAACAAACGACAAAAGTATTCTTGTCTCTGGATTTGGATGGGTATCACCAGAGTTGTATTCTAAAATATTACTTCAAAAAGAAATAGATGGGCGAAAGAAAATAGCTGAAAAAGTTACTAAAAAAGAATACACAAAGGCAACAACTCAATGGGATGTTATAAGAGAGGGTAAGAAAACAGAAAATTATTATCACGTATCTTGCGGATGCTCTTTGCAATATGACGATACGATAGATATGTTTTATTGTTTTTCTTGTCAATTTTACGTAGATGATAATATGGCTTCTTTAGATAGGTAAATGAATAAACTTGAATTAATAAACGCTAGAATTGAGGTCAATGAGAAAATATTTTTTCTTAAAAAGACACAAAGAGAATTTGCAGAAAATGTTGAGCCAAATAGCCCATTAGTTGTTGCTCGTAACAAATTGTATTCTTATCTTGTAACAAGAAAAAAAGAACTAATAAAAACCAGACAATTATGAGCGCATTCTCTAATAACGCAGTCTCTAATAATAAAAACCAAGAATCAATAACATTAAAGATAGACAGCATCTCTAGCGCTCTTCCTGTATTAAAAAAAGATACAGCAGGTTTTAAGTTTAGGTATGTTGAGCTTGAAACTATTGTTGAAAAACTAAACCCCCTTTTAGATAGCAATGGATTAATATATTATCACGAAACGAAGGTTGTAGATGGGAGAAATATAATAAAAACAGTTGTTTGTGATAAAGACAACTTATCTGATAATAGAGTTTGTGAATTAGTTATTCCAGATAACGTTGTTTTGCCTGGTCAAAATTCTTATCAGGCTCTAGGCTCAGCAATTACTTATTTTAGAAGATACACTCTATTAGTTCTATTTAAGATAATTACTGGCGACGATGTAGATGTAGTTAAACCAAAAGAAGAAAGTTCATTTAAGCCAGTTAAAAAGGTTAACTATATTGAAAAGGTAGAAAAGCTAATGGAGATGGGAAGAAGAAAAAACCAATTAGAAAAATATTATGAGAATAACAAAATGAAAATGGAACCAGAAGAAATAGAAAAGATTGAGGTATTAATAAAAAACATGACCGATGAAGACAAATAGACCACATTTTAGTTTTCAGCAATATTCTTTGTGGAATAAAAGCAAAAAATCATATTACAAAAAATACAATTTAGGTGTAGAATATAAAGCTACTAGACCCCAGAGCTTCGGCAAGAGATTTATGACTATGTTGGAAGAAGACTCGGATGAAATACCAACGTTTATTATAAATAATGTTAAAATACCAGTTAGTATAGAATTTGAAGCCAGAGCTAAAATACAAACAAATAAGGTCGCAACACAACTGCTCTCTTATTTCGATGGCGTTTCTTTAGGTGATAATATTATTTATGAATACAAAACAGGAAAGATACCATATACAAGAGAAAGAATAGACAAGGAGGAGCAATGTTTGTTTTATTCAGTAGTGTATTTTTTAATGTACGATAGAGTTCCTGAAGTATTTTTTTACCACCTAGAAACCGTAGAGATGGATGGAGATATTGTTTTTACTGGGCAATATAAATTATTTGACTTCCAATACACAATGTCGGATATTAGAAGGATGATTAATAAGATAAAAAATACGATAATTGAAATTTATGAGTATGAGTATGAGGAGTATATAGTTGAAGACAATATAGATGAAAGGTTGTTTAACTTAATGGAAGAGAAAAAGAAAATAGAAGAAGAAATATCTCTTATTAAAGATGATATATTTTCTACCTTATTGTCAAAGAAAAAGACTTATGGAATTGGAGAAAAGTTAAGCTATACAGTAGCAAACAGAAAAAAAATTCTTTTCAATAAAGAAGCACGTAGAACAATAGAATCATACACCAAAAAAATAAACAAAATTAAAGAGGATTATATCAATGATGGTATGGTTAATGAAGAAGATAATTATTATTTAACAGTTAGAACTTTATAGATTATGAAGAAAAAAGGAAAAATCCTGGAAATAAAACCAGTAGAGGAAATTGGGAAAAATGGCTTTAAAAAGAGAGTTTTAATCCTTGAGACAGATAGAGAAAGTGAATATCCCCAAAAGATACCATTTGAATTTGTTAATGCGAATACGGATAAATTGGATGATTTTGTAGAGGGAGAAGACGTAGAAGTTACATTCGCTATAAAAGGAAGAGACTACAACTCACAGGATGGAGAAAAAAAATACTTTATATCTCTTCAAGCCTGGAGCATCGTCGCTTATTAATAATGAAAATACCCTATTATAGAAACGGAATTAAAAACAGTTTTTGTAATGGTTTTTTTTCCTTAGAAGATTTTATACAGGAAAATGAGAATCCTAGCCCAGAACAAGCAGGGATATTAAAGGGCATAGAAGAAGCGACAAAAGATGGGGATAAAAAAAGAAAAACTGCTCTTAAGGAAAAATTGTTGTTTTTTACTCCATCAGTAGAAATACCAGTTGGAAAAAAAAGAAGGTATAGCAATATATCTTCTTTTACTGGACTGGCTCAGTTGGATTTCGATGATATAGATAAGGAATTAGCCATAGACTTAAAAGGCTATTTGTTTGACAACTATAAACAGATTTATACCTCTTATCTATCACCAAGCAAAAAAGGTGTTAAAGCAATTATTAGAATACCTATTTGCAAATCTGTTGATGAGTTTCAAGATTATTATAGAGCAATAACAGAGGAGTTTGAGGTATACGATGGTTTCGACCCATCTCCCAAAAACGCTGTATTACCTTTGTTTTTATCTCATGACAAGTTTCTTAGAAGCAGGAAAGACGCTAAAATATGGGATATTAAAAAAACAAAAAAAACTGATTTAAGAGAAAAATATCCAATACCTCAAAAACCATATATATCTTCAAAAAAAAATGACAAGAAAAAAGCAAGGGCTATTAATACCTTGAGAAAAATGATTAACGGAATAGTAGACTCACCTGGTCACTATCAACTTAGATCAGCTTGTCTTATTTTTGGAACTAGAGTTGGTTTTGGTTATGTTGATTATTATGAGGCTTTATCCGAAATTGAACACTTAGTAAGGACAAACAATTATTTAAGCAAGGGTGTCGATAATTATTTAAAAACTGCTAAATGGGCTTTAGAAGAAGGAATAAAAACTCCAAAACCATATTAAAGAAATGAGCGATAACGTAATATTAAATGTTGAAATATTTGACACCGAAGAAGGTTTAAAATTTGAGGCTGCCTACGACGAAAGCAGGATAGGAGTTTTGTGTTATATAATTTCAAAATTATGTGTAGGAAATCACGAATTTGAAAAAAAACTTAATATATGCCTAAAAAATATTGAAGAGAATAGAGATGATTTTCTAGAAGAGAATAAACATCTATTAGAAACAACTTTATTGTCCAATATGGGAATTAAAACAAATAAGTAATATGTTTTTTGAAAATGAAAAATGTTCTAAGTTTTCTTCTAAATTAAAAGAATGGCGTATTAGTCATTTAGTTTTTAATAGGGGATATCATATTCAAATACAAAGAGAACATAATTTTTACCCATCTACCAATATATACTATAATCCTAATACTGGTAAAAAGTTTAGGTTTTCTATGTTTAAGAACGTAACAGAGTTAAATACTTTTTTATCTAAGAATGTTAGCAAAGACGATTAATTTTTATCCAGACCAAGAGCAGCTTTATTTTTTAATTAAAAAATCAGCGCAGGAAAAAAAAACTACTCTTATTCAAGCAGAAACAGGTTTCGGGAAATCTGTTGTCATAGCCAAGCTTTCTACTGACTTATCTAAAAACAATAGAGTTCTTATATTAACTCATAGAATAGAAATATTTGAACAAAATTCTGAGTGGTTAAGTAGGGTCGGTGTTTTAACGTCCGAAAAAAACAGTGTTTCTAATAATTCAAAAATAGTAATAGCTATGGTTCAGACGCTATATGCTAGAGTCAAGCGGTATGGTATAGGATATATAGGAGAGTTTGATGTTATAATTATAGACGAGCCGCATATTGATATTTTTGAAAAGCTTGTTAATTTATATAGTTATAAAATGAAATTTGGATTAACAGCCACACCAATTCTAGATAAAACAAGAACAATAGTTATAGATGGGAAAGAGTATATACAAAAAGTCACTTTATCCGAATACTACGATAATATAGTTTGTGGGCCATCGGTAAAAGAGCTTATTAAAGCAGGACGGTTGGTGCAAGAGCATAATATATCTTTAGTTGTTCCTAATATAAATGGGCTACATCCTAGTAAGGCAAACGAGGACGGCTATACTCCGCAATCCTTAAATAAGGTATTCGGTACGGAAGTTTCTATTAAGGTCGTTAAAACCGCCTTAAAAACTTATTGTGTAGGTAAAAAAACGATAATATTTAACCCTACGACAAAGGTTAATATAAATGTATATAATGCTCTAAAAAAAGATGGATATAACGTTCGGGTTTACGATTCAGTAAATTCAAAAGCATCAGAAAGGAAAGAGGTTGTTGACTGGTTTAAAAATCAAAAAGAAGCTATATTAATAAATGCGAATGTTTTTACTACAGGATTTAATGACCCAGAGGTTGAGGCGATTATTATGAACGGAGCAACTAAATCACTAAAAAAATATATTCAAATTGTTGGCAGGGGTGGTAGACCAAGCAGCAAACTATTAAAGGAAAGGTTTTTGTTTATAGATTTAGGAATGAATATAGAACGATTTGGTAGATGGTCTGATAAAAGAGACTGGAAAAAATATTTTTTTCCTCAACCACCGACACCAAAAAAAAATATAGATTTGCTTCAGATATGGGAATGTGGCTGTTGCGGAGCATATAACGTAAAAGGAACTGTTGTAAATATTGACGGAGATATTGTTTGTGGAACTTGCAACGAAAAGAAAATCCATAAGTTATCGAGTAAATCAAAAATTTCTGGTAAATTAGTTTCCCACAACAAACCCCCCTTACCGACATCAAAAAAAATAATAAACTATGTAATAGGTATTGGAGGTGATACAAACAAAGCTTTTAAGCTGTTAGAAAATATGATTTTAGATTTATTTATACTTCATAATATAGATAAAGACTACTACTTAAAAAGAAGGGCTGACTTTATTAAAAGGGTTGGGAAAATTTACATACCAGTTTATTTTGGAATTATAAAAAGTGGCTTAAAAGGCAAAAACAGAAAATTAAATACACAGCTAAATAAAATGATTAAAAAAATAGACGACTATTATGGGTGCTGATACAAAAGTTAGTTCTTTGGAACAAAATCCAGTTGATTTTTATAATATCAATTACCAGGAAGAAGCTAAAAAATTATTGTTATACATAAATAAAAAACTAATAGAGGATAATGGTGTTTTTTATGAGGAAATTAACAAGGGAAATAAAATAGCGGTTTATAAGTATAAAAATGGATATTTTAAGGTACTAGAGGTCAACTCTCTTGGATTAATGAAAGGCTATCTATATTCTCCCTTCCAACTACTTACACGCTTCAAATTTCGCAACAATTTCTCCGCAGCTTATTATTACGTCGGCATTAATTATCAAGACATGACCTTCCCTTATATTCGTGTTGGAACTAAATATTTTAAGGTCATTAAGAAAACAGATAGATTTGGAATCGATAGAGAAGAGCTGGTCGTATGGCATAAAGACGAAATAAAAACAGACTACGGAGTAGATATGTTAGAGAGGGTCAATAAATACGATTCATTTGTAATTGAGCCGTCTAATCATAATTACAAAAAAGTAATTGGAGGACATTATAACTTGTACTCGCCTTTTCCTCATAAAGAAAAAAAGTTTAATCTCGAAAAAGTAGAAGAGCATTTAAAATGGAGTTTAAGGTTAATGAGGCATATTTTTAACGAACAAATTGAACTAGGATTAAAGTATGCTAAAATATTATATGAAAACCCAAAACAACCACTACCGATATTGGTAATGGTATCAGAGGAAAGAAGTACTGGTAAGTCTACTTATATAGATTGGATGAATATTATTTTTGGAAATAATATGGTTATAATTAATCCCCAAGATATATCATCATCCTTCAACTCTAGTTATGCTACAAAAAATATCATAGCAATAGAAGAGTCTCGTTTTGAGTCTGTTCAGGCAACAGAAAAATTAAAGGCATTAGCAACACAAAAAAACCTTCTAGTAAACACTAAGTTTGTAACACCTTATACAACTCCTTTTTATGGTAAATTAATTATAACCTCAAACGATGAGGCTAAATTCTCAAGAGTTGATGAAGCCGAGATTAGATATTGGGTGCGAAGAATAGGAAGTATAGGGGAGGCTAATCATAACATTCTTGAAGACTTAAAAAATGAAATACCTTATTTCTTACACTATTTATCAAGTTTACCAGAGATTGATTATACTAAGTCACGTCAAGTTTTTACTCCAGAAGAAATAGATACAGGTGCGCTTCAAATTGTTAAAAACGAAAGTAAGCCAGAGCTTCAAAAAGAAATTGAAATACTTATAGACGACCATTTTACAAACAACCCATCTGTTGAGTTTATTGAATTTACTGGTGGTGATATTAAAGAAGCTTGGTTTTCTAATGATCATAGGTATAGTCGGGCATATATAATTAAGGTTCTTAAAAATAATATGAAACTACCTTGTTCAGAACCGAAAAGATACAATCCATTCTACAAACTACACGAGAGTAAAACAGGAAGAGTTTATTGTATTAAAAACCCAGACTTTAAACAAATAAATGATGAATATGAGGATATTAATAAAGAAATACCGTTCTAATGAAAAAAGGAGTAATTAACTATGATAGTTTTGGGAAACCTATATGCAATATATGCGGAAAGGGTTACAACAAGTTAATATCACACGTAGTCCAAAAACATAATATATCGGCTATTGAGTATAAGGAGACGTATGGTTATGATTTACATAAGTCTATTTTATCTAAAAAAGCAGAGGATAACGCTAGGAAAAACGCTGTTAGAAACATGCCTAAATACATAAATAACTTAATTAAATCTGGCGAAAAAACAAGATTTAAAAACGGACATAAAGGAAGGACAAAAGACAAGGTTTCTCAACAAACACTTAATAGAATTAAAAATCAAATTAACACAATAAATAAAAACAAAAATGAAAGACGAAGTAAATAAAATTAGTGTAAATGAACCTAAAATATTAAACCCAAAAGAAGGTAGTGATTTTAGCTTTTCAACAATAGAAAATTTTGACAAACATATAAGTCAGTCTATTTTCGGACTAGATTCTTTGTACGATGTAATTCTAGAGGTTTCAAAAAACTTTATATGGAAAGGAACTAATATATATGATTTAGGATGTTCAACAGGAAAGCTATTAAATAGGATGCATCATAGAAATAAAGATAAAGGTGCTTCTTATATAGGATATGATATTGAAAAAAACCTTTTACCAAACAAAAATACTGAAGATATTAATTTCTTTAATAGGGATATAACAGACCCATCTCTTAAGTTTATAAACCCTAACCTAATAATTTTTACGTTTACACTTCAGTTCTTATCTGCCGACGACAAAGAAAAAGTGTTTTTTAAAGCAGCTGAATCACTAAACAAAGGAGGTGCTATTATTGTAGCAGAGAAGATTATAGGAAAAACAGGAGTAGAAGAAAATATATTGTCAGTCTCTTCAAAACAACTTAAAAGAAGGTTTTTTACAGATGAGATTATAGTTGGTAAAGAAGACAAGTTGAGGTTTATTATGAACCCAGTAACGTCGGATGAGAACCAAAAACTATTTTGCAGACCATCTTTTCCGATTAATTTTCAGTTTTTTTGTATTTGGCAAGTCCTAAATTTTAAGTGTTGGCTTATAATTAAAGAATCTTAATTATGATTTATCTATATGACAAGGAAAGACACTTAATCTGCCACCCCTACTCTATTCAAAACCTTCATATAATGGCTAGGAAAATAGGTATTAAAAAGTGTTGGTTTCATAGTGGGAAATATCCTCATTACGATATACCACTATATAAGTTAGATGAGGTTAAAAGATTAGGGGTAGAAGCATCAAAAAGAGATATACTAAATGTAATAAAAAATAGCTTATGAAATACTTTTTGAAAGACGTTGAAAAAGCTTCCATGAAAAAGAAGTTTAATGCTATTTCATTATTCGCAGGAGTCGGGGGTGGCTGTATTGGAATAAAATTAGCTGGAGGTAATATATTGGCGGTAAATGAATTTGTTGGAGAAGCTAGAAAAACATACAAAAAAAACTTTCCAAATATACCAATAATACCAAATGATATTAGAGAATTATCTGGTCAGGATATTCTAAACATAGCCAAAATAAAAAAAGGTGAACTAGACTTGTTGGCTGGCTCACCACCTTGCGCTAGTTTTTCTATGGCAGGAAATAGAGAAAAAGACTGGGGTAAAGAAAAAAAATACTCTGATACAAAACAAAGAACAGACGACCTTTTTTATGAATTTGCAAGAATAGTAGAAGAGATACAGCCTAAATTTTTTATAGCTGAGAACGTCAAAGGACTTACTCAAGGGTCTGCTATGGGAATACTCGGAAGCAACCAAATGGATTTATTTGGAGAACATCAAGATACGATTTACCACACCCTATCTAGTAAAGGATATAAGGTAAGGTATCAGGTATTAAACTCTAAAGATTTTGGGGTTCCACAGTCGAGAGAAAGACTTATAATTGTAGGTGTTAGAAATGATATTGATTTTGTTTTTAAATTTCCACGACCAACAACACGAGAGTTTACACCACTTGAAAAAGCATTTGAAGGAATAACTAATACAGATGAGGAGTTGATTGAAGCTGATATCTCTAGATTTGCAATATATCAGGAGTCTTTAAAATTAAAACCTGGACAGCAATCTGAGAAGTATTTTTCGCTTTTCAAACAAAGCCCAGATAGATACGCTAACTGCCTTACGCAAACCGCTGGAGTTCCCTCTGCCGCAAGTATAATTCACTGGGATGATAGAAAGTTTACCTCAACAGAAGCAATAAGAATTATGGGGTTTCCAGATGATATTTATCTAGGAGATACATATCAGAATAAAATAGAAAGACTAGGAAGGGCAATTACTCCAGTTGTTTATGAACAGGCTTTAAAACAAATATTCCAAGATAGCTAGAATAATTATGATAGGTTTATAAAGGCAGAAAAAAACCCCGATAACACGGGGTTAATTAGCGGAATACCCTTACAGCCTTTCTCAGGTCGCTTTTCCGCTGGCGATTAGCTTAGCAGGGATTTTAAAATAGCTCTTTTTTAAGCTCGTTCAAAGCTTTAAGCCCAGCTTCAAAACCGTCTATACGGTCTTGACATGCGATAACCTCAGACGGAGATAGAACGGAAGCGGACTTTAACTGTGCCAACGTTCCTTTTTCGGCACTTAGCTTCTGTTGGGTTGCCAAAATATCTGATTCCAGTTGCAACTTGTCTTGTGCAACTTGATGAGATACTTGTTCCTGTTCTCTTGCCTCGTCTGTCTGGAGCATCAGTTGCTCTCTCTTCGTTTTGCTCATAATTATGATTATTAGAATTATTAATTAACTGACTCTCTTGGGTGAGCCGACCCTTATTATAGTTAACGCCCCACGGCGATGTATTTATTTCATGTTGCGTAGCTAATCTAGCATTGCTATATTTTGCTGAACGTTTACCTCCATCTTCTGGGTGAGTAATAAACCTAAACTCATTTTCTGGGTCTCCAGGGTTTTTTCCAACGTAACGAACAGTTTTTCCTCTTGATTTTAAAGGATAGCTAGGGAGTAATACCACAAATAGTTTTTTAGCTATCTCTTCTTTTAAAGAATTGGTGTTCTTTAAATATCTTTGAGCATAAGGTATATCAGAATACTTAGCGTTTCCATTATACGGAACAAATGATTTTGGATTATAATTTAAACGATTCTTATTAGACTCAAAAGTCATTACACTATTAGAGAAGGCATCTCTTCCTTCGTAAAAAGTAGCTATTTGCCCTAAAACAAAACTAGGATGGGGTCTACCACTAGCTAATACGTTATTGTTAATACATATAAATTTTTTCATAATATTTGGTTTAGTACTCCGTGAGGGATTTGAACCCACCGTTTTTAGGATGAAAACCTAACGTCCTAGACCACTAGACGAACGGAGCATATAATTATTGTTTTTTATCAAAATAAAAATCACAAATTTAAGATTTAGACGCAACTCCAAAAAATAAATGATTTTTCTTGTTTGGGTCAGGCGGTAACGTTTCTATAAAATCATAACTTAAACAACACGTTGGAATTAGCCTTTTTTTACCATCAGAACAAAGAGCAAGGATAATTCCAGGGTCGCTAGTCCATCTAAGAAATTTTACTACTAAATAAGGAGCAAACCCAGGTAGACCATTAACAAAAAATCCGTTATAGTCAAAATTTTCAACGCTCATAGGGTTTGGGAATTTTTTGTGCTTAAACGGTTTCATCTTTCCTTTTGTTTTTTATTCAACTATACAAACCTATATAAATATTATTGTAGGGCGAAGAAGTTGTGAGTTTTTTTGTCAGGCTTTTGAGGAGTTTTTTAACGAGATGCCCCCTCCCTTTTTTCTCCTGTTTTTTAACGAGATAGACCCCCTCTTTTATCATTGAATCAAAAACCAACTCTAGAGATAGAGCATATATGGGCTTGGTTGCAAATGTCAGAAGGGCATCTAAATAAAAAAGCCCCGCCAAAGAAGAACAGAAGCGGGGCTGGACAAAAAACCAACTAGCACCAAATTTAAAAATAGGGGAGAAAATAATAATTTCAGTTACTTTTTTCAATACCTTAATATTTAACCGCAAATTAGTAAAGCCCCAAAATAACCAATAATTTATATGTATATTTTTGACAGGTAGATGTAGATGCCCACCGATATATCAGGAAATTATCAGGCATTTTGTCAGTTTTTTTACATAACTCACCCAAAAATAAAAACAACAAAATAACAGCTAAAAAACCAACTAACTCCCTAATATATAGTAAGTTACTTATTTAGAACGAATATAAATTAAAAAAAATTTTAGTAATTATTTGGTATATTACAATAGTTTACTATCTTTGTATTGTTGTTAGTCGTTAAAGACGCAACAAATTAAAGTTCAATTTAAAACCTATTAAAATGAAAAATGCAAAAAATCTAGACGCAAACACAAAAGAGTCTAAAGTACAAAAAGCAAAAGCTGTAAAAGAAAACAGCAAAAAAGAAACTCCAGAAAAGGAGCAAAAGCCAAAAGGGCAGAAAGTTTTTAACTTTACAATCCCTACAAGCTGGTCGAAAGAGTTGGCTATATTTAAGGAGGTCGTTTCTGAGTATAGAGGGCGCAAAGTAGACTTTAAAACCCTATTTGCAAAAGCAAAAGAGTTAAGGAACAACCCGAAATATGACCTAAAACCATGGAGCGAATTATCGGCAAATACTGGCCGTAACTTCGAGAATAGGTTGAGCCGATTCTTAGGTGGTACAATAGAACGTGGGTTCTATAAGCAATCAAAACAAGCGCAGTATTTCAATATCCAAGTATGGACAGGTCAAACTTGCTCGTTCTCAACACCAATAGACCCCACGGTAAACCTAAGCCCACAGGTTAAGGCAGAAGGGCAATCAATTACAATACCAAAGAGAAAACTACAACGTGTAGCTGAGGTAATTACAAAAGAGTCCGTAAATCCTGAGTTTCTTCAAAGACTCCAAAACCCAAAAACTGAGGAGAAAAAAGAGGAAACCACAACCGAACAAACTCCAGCGTAAATAGAAACAAGTAACCGCCCCTGGCACAACTCGTCAGGGGCTTTAAAACCCAAATATTATGAAAAACTCAATTTTAACCAAGAAAGAAAAAGTATACCTAGCCTTAATAGCGTTTAACGCTTCCTTATTAGCGACTTCTTTAATAGTCTTTACAATCGATATAGTTGCCAATATTATAACGGCTTAAAACAACTCAAATACAATATATCCCTGTCTTTAATTAGACGGGGATTTTTATGTTAAAAAATAGGGAGGGGGGGGGTCGGGCTATACTCCTGCAAATGCCCCATTTTTGAATCATAGGCACGAATCGCCCATTTCGGGGAGACATTCCATTGTTATATTAATTGTAACAGGTTTGTAACAGATTTGTAACAGGTTAGTGAGTAGTGTTTACGGTGGTTTATCTATATATTGTTACTTTGTTACATTTTTTAAATAATAAATAGATAGAAACTCTCTTTGTGGGAGTTATAGCGGAGGTTACGATTTGGGTGTAACATGTAACAAAAAGTTACGTGGTTGTTTTTTAGGGAGTTGCGTGTTACAAACCTGTTTTTTTGTTACAAATTTTGGTTATGTTTTTGTGTTGTCCAGCACGGTTGCGTGGGATAATGGCCACTTTTCCTGTTGTTCTTGTGGTTTTTTGTGGGAATAAGGTGTAACATTAGCATTTGCTGTTATTTTCTTGTGTTATCATCGCTGTTTAACTTTCATCCATCGCTGTCAATGTTCTCTTTTGTGAGTTATTTTTTGATATGCCCATATAATCTTATCGAGTTCTTTTTTTCCATTGGCGGTAGAAAAAAGATACATTAGGATTTTGAAGTAAAGAAGGGAATGATAAAAAAAAGACCCCGACGAATCAGGGTCTTAGTGTTAAACAATAATAACCAATAAATAATTAAAAAATGATAAGAGATTTTTTAGTAAAACCACCACGAAAAATATGAGGTTACTCCGTGGTGGTAAAAAAACCTAAATATGCAAAAACAAAGACGTTCCACGTTGCTTTGGCACTTCCTTTGTAATGCTAATATAGGTTTTTTTTTCTAGTTAGAAAAAATCATGATAATCTTTATCGTCAGACATTCCTGATAAGAAAGCTCCTAGCGTTGATATGATTATAATTAAAATACCAATATCATCGCCATTATTTTTCTCTATTGCAAAACTTGTTGTTTTGAATAGTATTGATGTAGATACGTATAGTGATATAAATGACACTATAAATACCAATATCGAAGTTAGGATTCTTTTAAGCATAGTTTTTGTGATTTAAGTTTATTTGTTGCTCCTTTTTCATTGTACTCAAATAGTTTGGTATAGTTCATTACGTTGGTTATACCGTCTAATTCGCATAGGTATCCTATTACCGCACACAAACCTTTGAACTGAAGTTCTTTTTGTTCTTCTTTGGTGAAAATTCCCTTTTTTACATACAAACTAGATATATTGTTTAAAAACTTAGGTCTTTCTTTATTTGTTTTTACACCATAGATAAATAAACTTTCTATTGCATTTAATTCTTCTGCCGAGTACCCTGTTTTATTATCAAAAGATGTGTTGATTCTATTGGGGTTTCCTATCCAAATACTGTCTCCTAACCAATCGATGGTATTATCGCACATATTCCCTACCGCACAATGTTTACAGTCCATAGCGTTTAGTTCGCCTTCATGAAATGCGGTGTATAATTTTTCTACCGCCCTGTCAAATCTTTCTGTTGTTCTCATATTTCTATTTTTTGGATTAATTTAACTGTGTTTTCGACTTCCTTTTTTACCATTTTCAAAAGAACAGGTATAACAATCTCATTGTTTTTTGTTATCCTACTTCTTTTATGGATTAAATTATATATAGTTGTAACGGAGACATCTGTCATCAATGATGCTTCTTGAATATGTTTTCCGTTAAGAACTTTAATAATTAACTCTGATGATATATCGTCTATTTTCATATTAATTTATTTTTTCTACTTCTGGTAAATCTGCATCTACTGAGTAAGTTAAACTTCTAATAATTGGGTCTCCAGATACGTGTAGATTCCAAGCTTTAATAACAAGCCCTAAAACCCACTTTTTGTTTAATGGAGTTTTCTTTCTTTTGGCGTTATCAATTATATTAGATACGTAAGCCGACGCTGTCCCCTCTACTCTTTCAATTCCTGCTAATCTTTTTAAGAATGTTTTAGGTTCGTTTGTCGCTTCTTTAAGGCCATTTATAACATATAGGTAAAATCCTATTTGTGTTACGTTTAGTATTTTTGTTTTCCCAGCAATACTAAGTGATAGCGATATTATACCTTGCAACCTATCGTGATTTTCAAGGACATAGTCTAAACCTCTATTGTTGCTAAGAAATTGAATTTCTTTTCTGTCCTTGTTATACCTGCCATCCTCATATTTAAAAATTCTCCTTACTAAAGCAGCCATGTGGTTATAGTTTTTAATACTATTTAGTTCTAAGACATCGCCTAGCCCCCTTATCCTTCCAGTATCTATTGTATCCATAACTTTTGGACTAACTCCCTCAACAACTACCATTTCTTGAGGTTTTTTGGATAAGACTATTGCTTCAAGTCTATGTTGTCCGTCTTTTAAATCTCCGTTGTAGTCAAATATGATAGTTTCTCCATTTGATTTCCATTCCCCTAAAGCCATTTGTTGAGCAAAAAACTCAACAACTTTAGTTCGTAGTTTTCTATTATGCCTATTGGTACTAAGATATTCCCTAGCCATCTTAGGCGTAATAGTAACAACCTTTGCTGTTATTGCCATATTTTTGGTTTTAAATATTAATAATACCTAAAAGTAAACTAAATTATTTTTTTTAGAGAAAAAAAGTGTCAAATAAATTTTAGTTTAAAAAAAAGCTGGCTTTTTACAACCAGCTTTGATACAAATAGATAAAACAGTATTGGAGTTGGAAAAGCTAAAAAAAAATTAACAATGATAATGAATAAAAAAACAACTTTTGACCTTTCAATAACTCCAATACGTAAATATATATATCTTTGTATTAATTAAGAAAAGTATGTGCGTTTTATTTTTGTAGTGTTTTTGGGGGGTTTGTGAGTTTGTTTGCATAAATATTTATTTATTCTTAGATTTGCTTATGGCATATAACTTAAAAACCTTTAAAGTAGAAGAAACTGTAAATCATAGATTTAAAGAAGAGTGCGCTAGGTATAATCTAAAACAGGGTGATGTTTTAGAATTGTTAATGGTTCGATGGGTTAAAATGAAAAACGGCTCACGAAAAAGAAAAGTTGATTTATATGGGAAAGAGTGATAAAAAAAAACGAGTCCTATCGGAATGGGATAATTTAGTTAAGTCTGTTAAGGGTCGTCATTCCCAAAGGTTTAATTCTTTATTAGAAACAATGCCAGACGAGGAGTTTGTTACTATATACCCTAGAGTGTTAGAATTTTTTGTACCAAAACTCCAAAGAGTTGAAGATGACTCCAATCAGAATGAAGACAATAAAATTGTTATTGTTCATGTAACATCTAGCGATGAAAACAAGGAAGATAACGCCTAGTGGAATTTAAAACAACAAATGTTTTTCAAAAGAATTGGGAGGCTTACCACGACCCTAAAATTAGGTATATTGTAAATAGTGGCGGTAGTCGTTCTAGTAAAACATATTCTATTCTTCAGATATTCTGTATTCTTCTTCTAACAGAGTATAATTTTAAAATATCGTGTTATAGAAACAAACGAGTAGATTCTATTGATACGATGGGAAAAGACTTCGAGAATATACTAAGAAGTGTTCCTGGATTAAAAAACAAATTTATTCATCACAAAAAAGAAGCCACTTATACCTGTAAAAAAACAGATAGCGTAATTGCCTTTGCTGGTACCGAACTTGTTCATAAGGCTCTAGGACAACAAAATGATGTTATATTTTTAAACGAAATATCTGAGTTTTCAGAAGATGTTTTTAGGCAGTTAAATCAACGTAATAGATACAAGGTTTTTTTAGACTTTAATCCATCTACATTATCTTTTATTGAGAAATACAAAAAAAATCCAAGTGCTAGATTTATTCACTCTAGCTATAAAGACAATCCATTCTTAACAGAAGGTATTGTAAATACATTAAGAGGGTATAATCCATACGAGGAGGGGTCTGTTGTTTTATCTGAAGACTTAATTCCTCTTTATAATGGAGAACCGCTATCTGATACAAATATACCGCCACCGAACACTCTTAATATAAAAAACGGAACGGCTGATAAATTTATGTTTTTTGTTTATTGTCTTGGAATTGGAAGCGAGAAGCCAGACCGTGTTTTTAGAAACTGGTCTAGATGTTCAGACGATTACTTTGATTCATTAGAGTTTGAGAGTTATTTTGGGTTAGACTTTGGAATAAAAAGCCCATCAGCTTTAGTTGAGGTTAAATACGATGGAGATAGGACTTTTTATGTAAAACAAAGAATGTATAAGCCTAGTGTTGAAATGGGTATGCCTATTTATGAATATCTAAAAACAAGACTAACTCCTCCAATTACGCCAGATAATATTGTTGTATGTGATTCTGCTAAAATGTCTATGGTAGAGGATTTAAAGTATGGTGATATTACTGCTGTAAGTGCTTTAAAAGGACAAGGAAGCAAATCTAGGATGATAAGTCAAGTTCAGTCTTTTAATATTGTCTATACTATAAATAGTAAAAAACTAGAAGAGGAGTATTATGAGTATTCATTCAAAAAGGATAGATACGGAATAGTTACAGATAAAATTGAAGAAAGAAATAACGACCATTTAATGGATGCTATACAATATGTGATTGACTATATGGTTAGGTATTTAGGAATTATATTTACTTAGTATGAAAAAACCATTTATGTACTTTTCGATTGGCTACTGTAACAAATGCTCTACAAATACTCAGTTTTCTATTTTTAGAACTGGGAGGGTCTGTAATAAATGCGGAGAACACACCCCAGATAAGCCAGTAAAATATAGTCGTATAAGGTGGTATTATGCGTTTTCCGCTATTTTATTAGCGTATATCATTGTTTGGGGGGTTTTCTTTTTTTTGTTATCATATATGTTTTAAATTTGTCATTTAACATTTTTTAGATTAGTTTTGACAAAATACGTATATGGGTTATTTTAATATAGACTGGAAATTTCCTTTTTTCACTAGAGACAAAGCTGGTGATACGTTTTATGACCTTATAACTTACGATGAGTGGTCAAAAAACTCAAGCAACTTATCATTAAGTTTATCCCACCCAATCCTTACTCCAGCCCTTTTATTTATAGCAAAACTATTCTCCCAAACACAAATAGATGTAATAAACTCATCTAACAAGAAGGTTTTTAATAATCACGAAGCTTATGCTTTGTTAAAAAAACCAAACTGGTCACAAACCCTCCCAGACTTACTAGAGAGTTTAATCTTCACAACAATAGCGAATGGAGTTGGTGTTATATACAAAAAAAGAACATACGGAAGAACGAAACCAAATTCTTTATATGTCTTAAACTATAATTTAATTGAATTTCCTGATTCTATAAAAAAAGGAAATTTACTCAACGCATCTAGAACAAACGAACTATTAAACACTGTTGTTGTTTATGACAAAGACAACGAAAACATAAAAATAAACTTAAAAGACCTGATATTTTTCTACGACTTACCAAATAACGTAGACCCAAAAAACCCATTTAATACTGCTAGTAGGATTGACGGAATGAAAAAAACTCTCTTTAATACACAAGATAGTATTATAGCGAAAAGCATTATTATAAGGTCTAATGGCAAAGAGCTAATTTCAGGAGCGAAAGACGGATTTCCATTAAAACCAGACGAAAAAGAAAAAATTGAAGAGCGATGGGCTAATAATTACGGATTAGCCAATACGAGAAAAAGAGGAATTATAACAAACGCATCATTAAAATGGCAATCACTACATTTAATTATGAGAGACTTAGGTCATGATGAGGGAATCAAAACGGATGCGTCTATAATTTTTACAGGACTACATCTTCCTAATGATGTTTATTCGATATCAGGCGAAAAATCAACTTACAAAAATGCCAATCAAAGTCTAGTTTCGTATATTCAAAACGATATGCAGTCTACGGCTAATAGTATTATGGCTAGTTTGTCAAATGGCTTATTGGAGGACGGATATGAGTTTAGGAGTAGTTTTTCTCACATGCCAGTAATGATTGAGTTTGAGAAAACAAAATATGAAGTTCAAAAAACACGAGGAGAGGCGTTAAGTATTCTTAGGTCGGCTGGTTTGCCAGATGAAATAGCATTAGAGCTTCTTGGATTTGAAAAAGGAATCAAGTTAAATGAACTAACTCAGCTTATTGGTCAACAAGGCGAAGAAAACAATTTAACTGAAGAGCAAGAAGAAAAAATAACAGAATTAGTTTCTCAACTAACACAATGAAAAAAGGCATAAAAAAAGTTAGTTATCAAACAGGAGTCAATATAGTTGGTCTTCCTATATACGTAACTCATATTATAGAAGTAAGAGGTAAAAAACACAAGCAATGGGAACAAAGAAGGAGATAATCAAAAACATAGAAGAAACATTGTCTAGACCAAATTTAGACCCTAGCCTAAAGAAATCATTAAAAAACAAACTTTCTGCGTTAAAAGAAGAAAGGACTATTATAAAAACAGGGTAAAGATGAAAATACCAACAGAACTTAAAGGGAATGAACTATTAAAGTTTCTTGTAGAAAATAAACAGGATATTATATATTCTAAAAAGTCTGCAATAAAGTTCTCTGACCCGATAGGATTAACAACAACTGTTCTAACCTCAACAATAGCTAATAAAGCAGAACAAAATGAGGATGGCTCTATAAAAGTTAGAGCGATAATTAATACAACAAATGTTGTAGACTCGCACAAAGATTTACATGTAAATGGTATATGGGATAAGTCTTTGAGTGAAAATAGAAACATAAAGTTTCTACAAGAACATCAAATGAAATTTGATAAAATTATAGCAGACAAAGAGGATTTGTCTGTTAAGGCAAGTAAACTTACGTGGAAGTCTTTAGGATTTGATATGGAAGGTTCTACTGAGGCTTTAGTTTTTGATGCTACAATAAAGGAAGAAAGAAACTCGTATATGTATAATCAATACAAAAATCTAAATGTAGATAATCATTCTGTTGGCATGCAATACGTTAAAATACTATTAGCTATTAATTCAGAAGAAGAGGACTATGAAGAGGAAAAGAAGGTATGGGATAAATACTATGAAAGAATAGCAAATAAAGAAGATTTAGCTAATGAAAAATACTTTTGGGTTGTTACAGAGGCTAAAGTTATTGAAGGTAGTGCTGTTGTTCTTGGGAGCAACAGGTTTACTCCAACATTAAATAATAAAAATAAAGATTTCACTTATAGTGAAAAAGATAAAGCTATTTTAAAATGGCTTGAAATAGAAGAATAACAGAGCCGAGCAATCACTCTGTAAAAAAAGAGAGCCGTATATTACACTCTCAATAAATTAATGTTTAATTATAGAATTTTCAAAATGGAAAAATTTACAGAAGCTTTGGAAGCTAAGTTTAAAGACTTAAACACCAAGTTTGAAGAAGCTCAAAACACCTTAGCTGAATTACAAGCGAAAGGTGCAACAAAAGAAGAGCTTAAAGCAATTTCTCTGGAAATTGAAAAAAGCGGAAATGCTATTGAGGCTTTTATAGAAGCCAACAAAAAGAAGCAAGTTGAAGGTGTGGTTGCTCAATTTAAGTCGTTCCTTACTGAAAAAGAAGGAGAGATTAAAGACCTATATCAAAAAGGGTCTGGTAGTATTGAGTTTATCCCTAAAGCAGTTGCAGATGTAACGACAGCTAGTGGGACTGAAGTAGGAACTCCAGATGTAAATTGGCATACAAATCTAGGGGGTTTTAACCTTAGAAATGATGATAGTTTACTTTCTTTAGCTACTATTAGCTCTACTGGGACGCAACTATATTCTTATACAGAAATGTTGCCGAAAGAAGGTGGTTATGCTTTTGTTGCTGAAGGAGCAGCTAAACCTCAAATTGACTTTAAATGGGAAAATAGGTTTGCAAACCCTGTTAAGGCTGCTGCTTATGAAATCCTAACAGAAGAGGCTGCTACGGATATTGTTCGTATGGAAGCAACAGCAAAAGACTATTTGCTTAAACAACACAATTTACATAAAGTAAATGCTGTTTATTTCGCAGATGGAACTGGCTCTAGCCCAACAGGTGCTACCGAATATGGTCGTGCTTTTGTTGCAGGAAGTATGGCGGATGTTTTCCCAGCAGGAACATCTAACTTTATGGATGTTGTTAATGCTTGTATTACTGATATTTACACAACTCAAGCTTTTACCGATCAGGGACATTATCAGCCAAATGTTGTTATGATAAATCCAGTTGACTTCTTTATTAACCTTGTAGGTGCTAAGGATGACAACGGACTTCCATTATACCCACAAGCTGGTCTCTTCAACGAAGTACGAATTGGTGGAGTTAGGATTGTACCATGGATTAAAATTCCAGCTGGTAAAATATTTGTAGCTGATATGTCAGTTTATAATGTTATAAACTACGTACCATTTAGCATTAGAATAGGTTGGATTAATGATCAGTTGATTACCAATAAATTCACGATGGTAGGTGAGTCTCGTTATTTTGCATTTGTAAAAAATCTAGACCAAGCAGCTCTTATCTATGATGATATTTCTGTTGTTCAAGCTGCTATTACCGCAGTATAGTATTTTAATTTAAAAACTTAATAACATGGCTGAAGAAGCAAAAAAGAAGGAAGCACCAAAAAAAGAAATTGGTTTTGTAGAGGTAGAATATCTAAAGGATATTGGAACACATACTAAAGGAGAAAAAGATGTTATGCATCGAAGTACTGCTGAGTCTCTTGCTAAAAAAGGCAAAGAGTTTGTGAAAATCCTAAAAGATGTTGTAGACTACAAACCAAAGAAGGCAAAAGACTAGAAAAATGATTATAAACAACACTTTTTTTAAAGGGGAGTTTTATATTCCTCATGCTAAACCAAATGTTTCGGACAACGTAACAGAGGTAAGTGGTAATATCATTGATTTTATCAATGACTATTCAAGGGAGTGTTTGTTTAAGTCGCTTGGAAGTTTATTATTTTATGAATTTAAGTCCGTACTTGATAGCAACAAACAAAATGGGTTGAAAGATGGTACGGACTCAAAATGGAATGATTTATTAAACGGAAAGTCATACACCGACCCGATTACCTCTCAGAATGTAGTTTGGAGAGGGATTAGGTGGAAATCTTTTGATGAAGGGAATTACGATAGAAGCATAATTACACCATACGTTTATTTTCATTATGAAAGCAATGATTATATTACTAGGGGTGATTCTGGGCATTTTATCAATAACCCTAAAAACGCAGAAGTAGTTACGCCGTCTTTTAAGGTTGCTAAAGCGTGGAATAAATTTGTAGAGTTTGTGCAGGGAAGCTCTGAAACAACAAAGGCTTTTATAAGTAAATATGGTCTAGGAGTAGATTATTTTACAGAAGGAGGTTCTAATGTTTCTTTATATAAATTTATAAATGATTCTAATTTAATTGCAGAAGACACTTATTCTAATTTTACTCCACGAACATGGAGCAATATAAATAGGTTTGGTATATAATGAGTATAGTATATGATACAATAGTTGTTGAAGATAGGCTTGAAACTATGTTTGAAGACCTACCAAAAATGAAAAGCCTCTCTGGAGAGACGTATCATTCTGTTGTATTTGGATATGGTGATAAAAAGGAATTAAATGCTTTTTTATCCAATAGAGAAGAGCCATATCCTTTAATATGGTTATTATATCCATATAGTGAAAATCATCAAAAAACTAAAGTTGTTGTTGATGGTGCTGTTTTTATATTAGCTGTTAGCACAAATTCTTCTATGCAAAATTATGAAAGGTTAAAAGTTACATTTGGTAAAATTTTAATTCCGCTTTTTAACAACTTTAGACTCCTGTTTAGGAGGTCAAACATAGTTAACTTTGAAGAGGATTTTATTATTCAAAAACATCCAAATTATAGTGATTCCGAAGAAGGAGAACAAAACGCAGGTTCTTTTATTTGGGATGCGCTAAGAGTAAGTTTTGATTTTTCACTAAACTCAAGCTGTTATAAGAAATTAAAAATATAGAACATGGCAAAAAAGAAATACAAAGGGAAATTTATAAAAGAGTTTATTACTCAGAAACAGACATATAAGCCAGGAGATAGTTATGAAACTGAATCCGAAAAGGCATACGAATATTTACTTAACTTAAAAATTATAGAAAAATGAGCATTCAAACAATAGCAGACAAAAAGGCTTGTAGCGGTGCTGGCTCAGCTAATACTGGTAAACTTGGTTGTTTATCTCTATTTGGAGAGCCTGCTCACCTATTAGCTTTAAACAAAGGAACTGTAATTCAAGCTACAGATGACTTTGATATTAGCTTTCTTCAGCCATTAATTCAAAAGGGAACTATTATCCCTCTTATTGATGCGAGTGCTTTTGAAGATTTATCTGCAGAAGATACTTATTCAACTGGAACTGGAGGGGTTAAACGACTAAACTTAAAAGGTCTGCCCGAATACAAACTAATGTTTGAGGAAGGGCATGAATTTTACAGAGAACTTGCTAAAATAGAGTCTTTTAAAAGTTATGACTTTATTATTGGTGACGATGAAGGAAACTGGCTTCTTGCTAAAACATCTGATGGGAATTTTAAAGGATTTACAGCTGGGCACGTTACCCCAGAACTTACAAAGCGTAAGGTTTCTGGTGGGGATGCAGAGTCTAAATCTTTATTAGTACAATTCCTAGATAGGCTACAATGGGATAAAAATTATGGTATTTTACATATAGAACAACTTGATTTTACACCTCAAGAAGTTCCTACTGTAAATGGTGTTGTTTTTGCTTATACGGCTGCGCCAGCAGATTTAGATACAACAGTTAAAGTTTCTGTTGTTTTGGCTTCAGACAACTCAACTCCTGTTGAAGGATTGCTTTTAGCTAATTTCATTGTAAAGGTTGATGGCTCTACTGTTGTAATAAGTGGGGTTGTTGAAGATACTCCTGGTAATTATACAATTACAATTCCAGCTCTTGCAGCTGGAGAAGTTGTTGTTACTGACGTATGGGACAACTCTTTAAATGTAGATGTCACAAGCCTTGCAGGGGTTTTGTATAGAGGTGAAGAAGTAAGTGCTACGGTAGTATAGTTTATTATTACCGCCCATTTTTTAGGGCGGTAATTTTCCTATTTATTTATGAAATTAAATGCTTTTATAATGAAGCTACGTAATTTTGATAGCGTACTTCAAAAAGAAATAAATGAACAATTTAGAAAAGAGCAGTCTAGATTGTTATTTAGTGTAAAGCAAAGATTTTATCAAAAGGGAATAGATGGACGTGGTAAGTCTCTAGGGAAATACGCCCCCTCTACAATAAAAAAGAAAAAGAAAAGCGCATTTACTAGAGTTTCTCATGTTACTTTAAGAGATTCTGGTGGGTGGTATTCTAATTTATTTACTAAATTTGAGACAAATACCCTTCTTTTAGACAATAAAGATAAAGCCCTGACAAAAAAACTTATAGAGGGCGAGGGAAAACACTTCGGAGGTTATGGAGAGGGTATTTTAGAATTTTCACAAGACGAAATAACATCGATAGAAACAACCTTAGCTAGAGTTAGCAACATAGTCTCTAAAGAATTTAATGAAAATATCGATATTGAAATAAGGTTATGACATACTACCAAAGCTGCTCAACTATCCCAATATATAACTTTACCCTTCTTTTAGCTACAAAAAAACTTACATACTTAATAGAGGACTTTGAAAAAAAAACAAATGCTGAGCTAGAGATTCTAGGCTTTAAACATAAGAGAAAATTAAAATTAGCATTTGAAAATATATTCTCAGAGTATGAAAAAGTTATTTTCGATAAAGCAGAATTAAAAAAAACAAAGCTAGAGGCTGAAATAATATACCTAGCTGGAAAGGTTGATATTGCTCAAAAAATATTCAATTTATATGAAGAATATGGATATGTAGAACATCTATCTTTATTAAATGATATAGGTATAAAGTTTAGTAGTGACATAGATATAAGCCCACAAATTACAAGGATAAAGAGCAATATTTCTGGTTTAAAAAACAAGCTTAACATAAAAACGATTAGATTTGAAAAAAAATATAATGTAGAGCTAGATAACAACAATAATGATGACGAGCCAATAACTATACTAACAAAGCTAGATAAGAAGGCATTAATACTCTCTAAAAACCTTGAGTTAGGGTACTCTATAAATGTTAAGAAATGCTCAGTTATAACATGGAATAACTACGAAAAACTAGATAAAGAACAATTTGAAATAAGACAGAAAAATGGGAAAAGCCCATATTAGCACAGAGGAAGCAGTACAAGAAGTACGCAAATTAATTAATGAATTATCTGAACTAAACACTGTTATAGGCAAGGTTTCAAAAGCAGATGGCAAATCCTTTAATGCTTTAAAAACTCAAATTCAAGGGCTAAGAAATGCTATATCAAATATAGATGGTAAGATAAAAACCCTTAATTCTGCTTTATCAAAAAACACTACACAATTAAAAGGAAATACGGTTGCGGTAAAAAGCAATACAACAGCCGTTAATACCCTTACTCCAGCAATAGAGAAATCAACTACTGCTCAAACAAAAAACACAAGAAGTATTGTTAAGGCGACAAGAAGCACAAAACAATTATTTACTGGAATAAGGTCTTTGGCTGGTGCTTTAGGATATGGAGGTCTTGCTGCTATTATTGTCCAAACTATTAGAAGCATTGTAAACCTTACAATACAGTTTCAGTCTTTAAACTATGCTCTAGAACAAACAAGCCAGTCTTTGTTTGAAACAGGAAGGTCTTGGCAATTTTTAACAGAGCTAAACGATAAGTATGGGGCTTCTTTAATTTCAACGACTCAAAGGTGGTTGAAGTTTAGAACTGCAGCAAGACAATCTGGACTTACTCTCTTAGAAACTAAAAACATATTTGAATCCGTAACAAAAGCTAGTGCCGTTCTTGGTTTACGAACCGATGAATTAACTGGTGTTTATTTAGCACTAGAGCAAATGCTTTCTAAAGGAAAGGTTACAACAGAAGAACTGCGTAGACAGTTGGGTGAGCGTCTTCCTGGGGCTATGGGTATTATGGCTCAAGCAATGGGAGTTACTATACCTCAACTGGACAAGATGATGAAAAAAGGAGAGGTTCTTTCTGCTGAGGTTCTTCCCAAGTTTGCAGATGAGCTTGAAAAAGCTTATGGTATTGAAAGTTTAGAAAGTGTTGAAAATCTATCTGTTGCGATAGGAAAATTGGAAGGACAGTGGCAGCAATTAGTAAGAGCAATATCAGAAGGAGATAGTGTTCTATCTAAGACAATAGGTGGTTTACTAGCTTTCGCAGAGAAATATTTAGAAGTTTTAACTCAGTTATTTGAAAGTTCTCAGCAAAAAGCAACTAGAATTTCTGGGCTATACTCAAAAGAAGTAACGGCTGAATTAAAAAAGGCAGCCGAAGAAGTAGTTCAGGCTAATAAAAAGTTTTCTGGTTCTTTAGACGACATCAACTCTCGTATGCAAAAAGCCAGAAAAGCCATGGGACAACTTACGGAAGAGGGTAAACAGGGTTCAAAAGAATACAAAAAACAAGAAACTATACTATCTGGATTAAGAGATGAGTATTACAAGTTAGAAAAAGCAATAGGGGAGGTTATGAAGCTTCAGGCTAGTGCTAGAATAGAAGAAGAAACAAAAATACTTGAAAACGCCAAAAAAGACTTTATAGAGGCAGGAGGGAATGACGCAGACCTATTAAGCTCTCTTCAGGCTGCATTTAGTGCTAGTGGATTAGGAGTTGTTGTAAATACAATAGATGCTGTTGAGAAATTAGGAGATACCTCAGAAGAAACATATCAAAAAATTATAGGAAGCTTAAGTTATGTTGAAAGAAGATACTTTAAACAGATTGAGCTAGTAGCACAATTAAGAGAGTTGGTAGAGTCTGGGGTATCTGTTACACCCTTAGATATTGGTGGTTCTAGTGGAAGCGAAAGAGCTATTAAGTATGCGGTTGAATTTACAGAGACAAATAGATTATTAATAGCTCAGCTAAAAGAAAGAATAAAGATAAACAAACAATTAAGTGAGGTAGAACATTCTGGGGGAAGACAAAGAGAAGAGCTTTTAACATCAACTATTAACTCATTAGCACTTGTAGCATTTTATGAAAAACAAGACAGAGACAATGCGATTGCCGATGCCGAAGAAAAAGAAATTGCCAAATGGAGAGCTGTTTTATCTAGGTTCGATGAAGGTTCTGAGAGATATAAAAAGCAACACGAGCAATATTTAATTGCGGTTAAAGCAGCTAAAGATAAGGCTGATGAGGAATATTTGTTAAGTGAGCAAAAATATCAATCAGATATAAATACAGTAAATGAATTTGCTAGAGTTGAGCAGCTTAGAAATATTGAAAAAGACTTTGCATTAAGAAAAATAATATTAGACAAAGAAAGAGATGAGGCGTTAAGAAATCAACAAGACGTAATAGAAGCGACTGCCGAAGGAAGCTCCAATGAAGTTGAAGCACTTAGGGAGTTAGAGAGAATCAGAATCAAGTTTTTTAATAAAGAAATATCAAGACAGATAGCCTTATTAAAAGCAAAAAAAGCATTAGCTAACACAGATTCAGAAAGAGCAGCTTTTGATGCTTTAATAAAAAGTCTTGAGAATACCATAGAAACTTATGATTCTTTAGAAGACAACCTATATACTGGCGAGGGTGCTTGGCAAAATTGGGCTAAAGAAGCGATAAAAGCTATATCTGCAATTTCTGATTTAGCCTCTGTTATTTTCGATAGGAGAATAGCTGAGATAGATGCTGAGATAGCTAAAGAAGAAGAAAAATATGACAGGTTAATAGAGTTGGCTCAAAACGACGAAGCGGAAAGAGCAGCTTTAGAAAGAAACAAAGAAGCTAGAATAAAGCAGCTTGAGGAAAAAAGAAAGAAAGAAAGACAAAAGCAGGCTAAGATAGAAAAAGCAGCAGCGTTAGCTCAAGCAGCAATAAATGGAGCTTTAGCTGTATCATTTGCTTTAGCAACACCACCACCAACAAATTTGATTTTGGCAAAAATTGTAGGAACTTTAGCTGCTATTGAACTAGCTACAATCGCATTACAACCAATACCTCAATTTGCAGAAGGAGTAGATAATCTTTTGAAAGACACGTTAGGTCTTATAAACGATGGCGGTGCTCAAGAATATATAGAAAGAGGTGGTAAAATTTTAACTACCGAAAAAGAAAACGCAGTCGTACCACTTAAAAAAGGAGACACTATTTATAAGAATTTTGAAGATATGGCTAGAAGGTCTATGTTGGTTAACCTATATACGGATGGAAAACAGTTGTCTAATAATGATTATACATCTCTATTAGATAAAGTTGAGGGGTCTATTTATAATGGGTTTAAAAAATCCAAAATAAATAACAAAATATCAATATTAAATGAATACAATCCTTATCGGGATGAAATGTCTTACTGGAATTAATGGCTGATGTAAATCTATATCAAAGTGACTTTATTGGGTTTTCTTTAAAATCCGACACATCTCCTTCTTTAGAGCTAAGTATAGAGCCAATAGGATGGAGAGATGATGAGCTTGAGGTTGTTAGAAATAAAAACTATCACGGCGTATTTACTCAATTTACAAATGCACTATCTTTTGTTGGAGAAGCAAAAGACTATATATATTACAACTATGAGGTAGGTGGTGTTAATGCTAATTTATACTTAACCAAATATGAATTAGAAAATATTGATGGAGTAATAAAGCCTCAGTTAAAATATATAGGACTAGCTGATTATAAAACAATGAAAATTAAAGATGGAAAGCTATCTATAAACTTCAACTCTAATCAGCTTGAGGAGTTAATAAAATCACATGAAACAGATGAGTTTGAACTAGAGAGATCAGATAGTATTGATGGCAAAGATATTGGTGTTGGCTTCTTTAATACGATGACGATAGACGGAAGAGATATTATTGCGTCTGGAGAAAGTATAGTTAGAAACCCAAATACACTATATACAAACGATAGAAGAATTACAATACCAACTGAAATTGTAGCTCAAGGTCCAGCTAGGCACTCATCAGTTGATTTATATGAATTTCCTGGAGAAGATGGTGCTGTTGGTGGAGATTTACCAACCTATATGTTTTTTGTAGATAGTGTTGCTGCTGGTGAGAATGTTGATATAGAAGTAAATTATCATATAGTTTTTAGAAAATTCAATATAGGAGATGTTGATGTTATTATTAGAAAGTATAAGTATGACGGAGTAGATACGTACAACCTTGTAGACGAAACAACAGTATATACAGCGACGTCAAGTAATGTTGTAAATGAATTTTCTGGAGTTTTTGAAGACAACTTAGAATATGATGAGGGGCTAGTTTTCTTATTTAGAAATCAAGCTGCTACAAATTTATTTATCGACTGTGAAAAGCACACTCTTCAAGTTAATACTGTTGAGTTTTTTGAGCCTTCCGTTGGCGTTAGATGTTCTTTTGTTGTAAGAGCATTAGAGAGATTAATGCAAATAATCACAGGTAGGAATAATGCATTTTATTCTAAATTATTTGGAAATCTAGAGGCTGGTTATGTTCAAGATGGAGAGTTTGGTTTAGTAGCCTTAACGTGTGGTTTTTGGATAAGAATGTTTAATCCAAATTCAGAGAAATATAAATCTATGCAGCTTTCTCTAAAGAAAACATTAGAATCTTTACATGCTGTTTTTTGTACTGGAGTCGGGGTTGAGTTTGTTGGATTTGAGCAAAGGCTTCGTGTTGAAAAGCTAAGTTATTTTTATCAAGACGAAACAGTAGTAAGACTTCCAATACCAGTAAACACAGAGGTAAAGGTTGAAAAAAACTTACTATATAGTGGGATAGAGATAGGATATAATAAAGGAGGGGATTATGAGAACGAAATAGGTCTTGATGAGCCAAATACAAAAACAAGCTTTGTAACACCTATTAGAAAGTCTAATGAAAAATATAACAAGTTATCTGATATTAGGGCAGACGAATACGGTCTTGAAATAATTAGAAGAAAACCACAGTCTGCTTATCCAAATGAAGATACATCTGGCGATTCTCATAATTGGTTTGTAGATTTGAAACGAACAAGTGGTATTAGGTACGCTCAGAAAATATGGAGCGATAGGCTACAACATCTACCTAGCGGTATATTAAGCCCAGGAACATTTAAAAGTATGCTTTTCACTCCGCTTAGAATGTTGTTAAGACATGGGTTTGTTTTACGTTCTTGCTTAGAAAACTCTATTGACTTAACAAAAAAAATAAAAAACATAGGCTCAGTAGCTAACTCAACTCTTGGAATGCACTTTATTGGAGAATCAGCAGAGTTGCTTGAAGAGCAGGATGTAGATGTTAATTCTTTAGAAAGGGCTAGATTTCTTCCTGAAATTGTATCTTTTCAACACCCAGTAGATAGTAGTCTTATGAAAGAAATATTAAACACAACTCCAAAATTAATTAATGGTTCTTGGGAAAAAGTGCCAAATACTTATTTTAAAATGGAATGGACTAATGCCGAAACTGGAGAAATAGAAAGGGGATATCTAATGAGTTTAAAACCAAAAAACTCAGGCAAGTTTGAGTTTATAAGAGCAAATGAAAAAATTATAAATATTTAATATGGCTTCAAAAATAACATTCTTATTTGATTCTGATATTTCTGCAGATGAAGCTGTTGGTTTTACAAGAACACTATACGACGATACAAACCCAGTAGAAGAAAAAGAAACTTTTATTAGTGGTACTAGAGCTAAGACAGGTAATATAGGAATACCAACACCGACAGCTATACCAGGCGAAGCCTCAGCAATAGAGTTTGCTAAGTTTTTTGCTAATGATTTTAATTCTTTTGGATTATATGATATAACAATAACATCTAATGAGGTTGTTATTGAGTTTCTTGGCGATAATATATGGAAGTTTGGTAGCTACGAAGATGCAAACGGAGCTGTTACCGTTACTATCGCAAATGATACCGAAGAAACATACGAACTAGTAACAGCTGGTGCGGCGGTTTCTCAACCAACACCATGCTCTTTTATAAGGTATTCAATAGAAACGACAGAGACAACAGATGAGTATAAAATAAATAATGGCTCGTGGGTAACGGTAAATGCTACAAATTTTGATGTAGACCTTCAAAGGGGAATACCCATAGTTGTTTATATGAGAAAGGGGTCTGTTAATATTCAGTACCCAACACCATTAGCAAATAAGCTTTTCTTTGCTTCTTTATCAGAAAACTCATTAACGTTTCAATCGTATCCATCTATAAACGGAACTGTTATTAATGTTCTTTTTGACCCATACGGAGGCTCAGACGCTAGTTACAACCCACCAGAAAACCCAGCCCTTGTATTAGAGTATAGTTTAGATGATTCAATATGGCAGTCTGGAAGTCAGTTTGAAGGATTATCAGACGGAAACTATACGGTATATGTAAGAGATCAGTTTGGCTGTAAAATATCAAAAGATATTACAGTAAGTGAAAGTGGGTTAAGGACTCCTATCGTATATATATCAAAAGCCAATTCAGTAACTTTCGTAGAACCAGAAGCCACAGATGATAACGATGTAATGAAGAATGATAAAAATTCTCATTCATTTAACTATTTGAGGTCTATTCAAAATGTATATAGTTGTGAAAAAATACTTTATAATTTAACCGATCAGATAACAATACAGTTTAAATCTAATTATGACAATATATCTGCTTTTATAAGAACGCTTGAAAGCGATGGTAGTACATCAGAAACAGAATTGACAATAGAGCAACAGTCTTCTAATTTATCTAGATATGGCTCTCACGACGCCTGGTTATATGACTACGGAACTGGTTATGCTGGTTTATATTTTACAACAGGAAATATATATAACGAAGCAGACTTAGTTATAGGTACTCACTCATTCAATGGGAATATTCCAGAATATGGAATAGTCGGTCAATACGTTAGAGTTATGGGGCATGGAATATATGAGATAGTTGATATTGTATATGATTCTACAATACAGAAGCGAGTTATTGTTATAAATTATAATTTTTCAGGAATACTTCAGGAAGTTCAAATAAAGAGTTTATATGATTTATTGAACTACGAGGTATATCATGTTACTATTTCCTTTGCTTCTCATGGGATAGGTATTCATGATTTATATATTGATTTTTCTGATTCAAATTATGACCAAAGGATTCTTCAGTCAGAAAATATTTATGTGGAAACACTACAAGAGGACTGTCTTCTTATTGAGTATTATAATACAAACAATAGGGATATATTTTATGATTACGGAATAAAACATTTTATTCGTGTTCCATTTACGAATATAAAGCCATATATAAAAGATGAGTCAGAAAACAACGTAGGAGATAGCTCTGTTCAGTTAGTCTCCTCTATACTAACAGATGGAAATACATTTGTCTTTGACTATATGACTAGAGATATGCTATATAAAGTTATGATAGCCTTATCTTGTGAATATCTTTTTGTAAATCAAGAGGGGTATATTAAAGATGGTAATTTTGAGATTGAGGAGGTAGAGAACACAAATCTATCTAAGTTAACTGTAAATCTTCTTAAGACAAATGAGTATATTACAAACAGAAACGCATTAACGACTCTTTCTAGTACAAGCGACCAGGCATTTACCGAAGGTCTTATTATAGTTAATGGAAGTTATTTAAAAATATAAAAGATGAGTTCGTATCAACAACAAGTAAAAGATAACACATCAGCAATTAGGTCTTTAGTAGAGAACTCTAAAGAAATAAATGATTTAGTAGAAAAAATTACTGGTATATCACAGGGAGACTATATACCTATATATGATTCTTCTTCTGGTCAAACTAGAAAAATAGATGCTTATAATCTATCTGTTACTATTACACCAGAAGGAATATTTAATACTTTGTCTGATTTGAGGGCTATGCCTTTAAATACTGTTTCTGTTGATTCTTTTGTAAAAACATACTCATATACTAATGATTCTTCCGACGGTGGAGCTATATATCAAAGAGTTAGTTCTAATCCTGGGGCTGATAATGGGGCTGATATTATTCATACAACTGCTGGGGAGTATTTTTTATTAAGGGCAAATATTGTAAACCCGATAATGTTCGGGGCGGCTGGAGATGGTGTAACAGACGATAAATCTTCTCTCCAAAAAATGTTTGACTACGCAGCTTCTAATAATGTATCGGTAAGTATGCTTAATAAGTCATATTATATTTCTAATACTATTAATATTTCAGGACAATTAAGGGTTCGTGGGGATAGGTGTACTATTATTACTAATTCGGCGTTTGATGTATTTACAAGTACGTGTACTTATTTCTATGGCGAGCATTTTTTATTTACACCAAGTACCTATGCTTCGTTTTTTAAACAAGATAGTGATTTTGAAAAAATAATTATAAATAAGACAGAATTTGATGGAGTTGCAGACGAATTAAACAATTATCTATTGGAGTTATCTGATGATATCGCTGGCAGCGAAATATCATTAAGCGTAAACAGTCTTACTAATTGCGTTTTAATTTTTGGAGATAGCAATACCTCAGATAGTGTTATAAAAGAATTGAACGTCTACAAAAACACTTCAACAACTCCTCCTAGATGGTTTGTTCGGGCTTTGTCTAGTGGTTCACAGGTTACTTTTACAAATATAAATGCTTATTCAAATTCAGTAGAAGGAATTAACCAAAACGTTACAGACAAGTCTAATTCTGCTAGAATGTTTCAAGCACAGTGTACAGGACTCTTAAATATACACTACAACTTGTTGGATGGGGCTGAAACTACCTTAGCTGGTAACTTTGTATATATTTCTGGAGGAACTTTAAAATGCGGAAATAACTCTGTATATAATGTTCAAGGAACTGATAATACAGCTATTATAGATGATAAAGGAAGCTATATTTCTGGTCAGACTTGGCATATATATAACAACAACTTTGATTTTAGCGGTATAGTCGATGCTAATAGAACTCAAGCGGTAATTAGACTCCTTAATCAACAAGATGTTCTTATAGACGGAAACACTTATAGAGGATTAAAAAGCTATGCTTCTTGGATTTATCAATCCGTAGATAACGGAGAATGGCCAGAAAATATAGTTATTCAAAATGAGGTTATTTACGATACCGAGTGGCCTATTGTATATGGATTGTTTCAACCATTAAAAAATATTACGATTAGAAACAATACTGTATATAGTATGAACAACGTAGAGGCACACTCAGAAATGGGATTAAGTCATAACAGACTTGTTGCGCTGTACACTACTATAAGCAGTGACTCTTTGGATAATATAAATATTTATGGTAACGATATATATCAAGTAACTGGTAGATTTTACCTTTTCTCTTCATATATAAACGCAGTAGTTACTACTGGAAGTATTAATAATGTTAAAGTTGGTAGGAATAATATAATGGGCTCTATTAGTGGCTCTGGTAATGCTATTGGATATTACCTAACTCAAACAGATAAAATGACAGGCTTTGTTGTTTATAACAATATTGGAGTTAGTGGGATGCAAGTCTCTGAAACAAATGGAGCAACAGCCCTTCCGTCAGATTTAATTTTATTTGATAATATTATACCAGATACTACGTCTCCAAGATATACATATAAAGAGATTGAAATTGGAGATTGGACTATGGATGATACAAAAACTAAAAACGTAGCTCATGGACTTAATTCAAATGAGTGGCCTACTATTAGGGATGTTCAGGTTATAATAAGAGACGATGTTCCAGTTGCTTTGTATGATTTCAAATCATCACAATTAGGCTCTATTACAGACACCGAAGTTATAGATCAGGGAATAACAATAAATAGTACTAACTTTGTGTTAACGAGACAAGATGATGGAGAGTTTGACGAAACTCAATTTAACAGCTCTTCTTATAATAGAGGCTGGATAACATTTAAGTATAAAATAAGAGATTAATTATGGTGCGAAAAGACTTAGAAGATAGAATAAATGGAGATACATTTGAGAAAGTTGTTTTTTCTTTTTACGGTGAAACATCAGAGACGTATATTGATTTAACTGGAGCAACCGCAACATGTCAATTTAGAAGAGATAGTCAAAACGGTGATATACAGACCGAGCTAACTATTGGAAGTGGTTTAACGTTATCTGACGCCGAAGGAGGTAAATTAGAAATAGACCAAATAGATGTTTTGGACTGGCCACCTGGTATATATTATTATGATATAGAGATTTTATTGTCAGACGGAAGAACAAAAACATACGTTGGAGGTACTGTAAATGTACTTAACTCAACAACAAAAAAGTAATGGAGAATATATTGGTAACGGTAAATGATACACAAGAAATAGTATCATTACAAGTAAAATCAACAGCTGATTTAGAAAACTCTGTTTTTTCTGTATTCGGACGTAATGGAAATATAGTAGCTTCTAGCGGAGACTATAACTCAGACCAAATAACAGAGGGTTCTACAAATAAATATTTATCTAGCGCAGATAAAACAAAACTAGATGGTATAGAAAGTGGTGCTACCTCAGACCAAACAGACGAAGAAATTGAGACTGCTTACAACAATCAAGTAGAAGTTGTCTCTCAGGTTGATGCGGAAGCTGGAGTATCTACCGATATTAAAAGATGGAATCCACTTCGTATTGCTCAAGCAATAGCAGCTCTTTCTGGTGGAGGAGGAGGCGGTGGAGATGCTTTAGAAATAAATAGCGACGGACAAGTAAACACAGGAACAACTTTTACAAATTGGTACGATAGAGTATATGGAGATTCTGGATATTCTGATTTACTATCTGTATTTCAGCATGGAAACACATCTTCTGTAAAAGTTTACGATGGATTTGTAGCTCCCTGGGATTGTAGGTTAGTTAGGGTTGATGTTGTTTTGCCAGACCCATATATAAGGTCTGGTTCTGCTCAAATATATTTAGGAATAGGGAAGCATTATAAGAACCCAGGAACTATAAATAGCGTTACAGGAGCATCTATATTGTTAGACTCTAAGTATATACCGAAAGGCTCATATTCTTATGGAAGGCAAGTAATAACAAGTGGTTTTGAAGACGTTGTTATAAATGCTGGAGATAGTGTTGGATGGGTTCATAAAGGACAATCAAGACGAATGATTGTTCAGATGACTTTTAGGAAAGAATAAATTTATATGTTTATGAGAATATTATTTTTTTTAATACCATTTATAGGCTTCTCGCAAACCTATTTTATCCAGTACTCACAGGATATGAAAATGGCGGTATCTGGTCCATACGCAGGTAAACCCAACGATATAGGCACTACTTACAACGCTGAACTATCCATAGGGTGGGAAAAGGAGAAAGGTAACAACGGTTATAGGGTAGCTCACAGGGTAGAGATACACCCTGCTATTGATTATACTAAAGCCACTTGGTTAGAGTTGGCTTACAAGCGTAAAATATCGGTGTTAGACTGTTACGCAGGAGTGGAAACCTTCACGATTTACCGCAAAGACCCGAACTACGATTACACCAATCCCTACCACTATAAAAAGTACTCTAATTCTACCCTAATGGTGGGGTTGAACTTCGAGATACAATACATGGTAACGGAATATCTCGGAGTAGGTGTTAATTATAATATATTTCAGGCAGAGGGGATATTACGAGAAGACAATAAGAAAACACGAACCGATACAATGATATCAATAATAGGAAAGATATGAAAGCTATAATGTCAATATCAGTACAAATATTATTAATTGGTATATTAGCATGTACTTTACAAGCGTTAACAATTATGTATTTTGGAATGAGATGGAAATACGATTCGGCAACAGTCCTTGCTTTAGCTCAGTTGGTTGGAGGTACTTTTGCTGGTGGTTTTAGCGGTCTAGTTATTGCCAGAAAGGGTCGTGATATAGTTCAATCCAATAAAGGTTATTATTATGATGAAAAAGAAAAAACAACTAAAAAAGTAGAATAATAATTGCAGGATATGAATAAGGAAAATCAAGAGCTGCTAGAGGCTATAAAAGCACTCAACCCCAAAAAGGGAGATGCAAGTAAACTTTTAGAAGGTGCTTCAAAAGCAGCATCTGCTCTTTCTATCGCTGCTATTATGTGGATTTTTAATACAACAAACGTAGTTAAACAGGAAGTTTCAAATATAAAAATAGGTAATGAAATTGAAAATAGATACACAAAAGAGTCTTTTGACAAAATAAATAAATTCATAGAAGAGCCTAGATTTACAAAAGAACATTTCGACACTAAAATTGAACCACTAATTAAACAAATCAACTCAAATACAGCTGAGTTAAATTTAAGAAGTGATTTATTTAAAGAATTAACAGAGGGTCAGATAAAACACGAAGTTCGGCTCAAACAAATTGAAACTATGTTATTGTCTTTAAAAACACAATAAATAATGTTAAAAAACGATATAATGAAAAGAATCAAGGTTTCTGAAAATTTCTATTTAGATGAGTTTGTAGACCCTTACACTTATTTTTATACAAACGGAGGTGGTATAAACCTTATAGACCATAGATTATTTGAAATAGCTCAACTACTAAGAGATAAATATGGTAAAGGCATACGAATTAACAACTGGTGGTGGTATTATCAAAAATATAAACTAGAGTGGCCTCTTATGAAAATAGTAAGGTCAATAGAGAAATCCTCTTCTTGCTCAAAGTGGTCTGGAATAAGAACAGATAGAACCTCTATCGGAAGTTCTAAATCTGCTCATAGACTAACTGGTAAAAAAGGCAATTCTATTGAAGGAAAAGGACAGGCAATAGACCCGAAAGGAAATCAGATTATATTTATGAATATAGTTAGGGAAAATGCTAAAGAATTTTATTCTCTTGGATTAAGAAGGCTTGAAGATATATCTATAACTAAAGGATGGCTTCACATGGACACGTTAGAATATAATACAGAACCTAACTCTATACGAGTTGTAGACTTAACTAAATGTACGGAGGTAATAAGATGGACGATATAACTAAAATAAACAAATCAAAGCAAATTCAATGGTTGTTAATCGCTCTAATGATTGTTGTTTTTTTAGGAAGTATTGGGGGTGGTATAGGTCTTACATCAAAATATTATAAGAATAAAAACCAGACACTTGACTCAATATTAAAATCCAAAGACTCTATAATAAAGAGCCATGAGAATATATTAGCCGAGTCAGAAAAATATATATATGAACTAGACACTTTGGTAAACTCTTTAGAGTCATTAAATAGAAACAGAAAAAATGAAATTCGTTGGAAAGAGACTATTATTTTTATCGATGTTGATTCTTCTTACATTAACAACGCAAAGCGTATCGCAGATAGTGTTGATAGATTCTATAACAGAAAAAACAACTTTAGATAAAAAAGCTACTGTCGCAATAGGAAATCAGCTTAGGGAGGGTTCTGAGTATCGTAAGCTGTTTTTAGAGCAGTCTTCGCTAGTAGATAGCTTAATTAAGGAAAATGCTCTTAGAGCTGAAAAAAACAGGGAATACAGGGATGTTTCTATCCCATCATTACATAGAATTATAAAAGAGGAAAAAGATAAGAACAGTATTTTAGAAGAAAAAAATGAATTAGATAGGGTTTTTTATAAGTCAAAAATTAAAAAAAAGAATGGTAACTTCTTTAAGGGTCTTGGAATAGGTGCTGTTCTAGCCTTTCTTTTTACTGTTGTTTTTGGAGGTTAGTGGGGGTTCGGTTTTTTGCAATTCTTTTTCTTCTTCTGCTTTAATATATTTTTTTGCGTAAAAAATATAAGTCTTTTCTTGAGCAATGATAGCCTCTTTGTTGTTTTTAAGCCTTTTATCAAAGGTATATATTTTATCCTTTATTGATACCTCTATTTTAAATCCTAAGCCCTTAGAAAGTACGATTGGGTAGCATTTCGTGTTGTTTTTTAAACAAACAGATATTGCTTTGTTTATATCTATTTCAACGTTGTTTTTTTTATTCTCCATCGGCTTCTAATATAATAGACTCTATGTATTTAATAAATTGAGTGCTATCCTTTATTATAGAATACTCAAAACCATGTTTCTCAACTAAGTTTTGCCAGTATAGTTGGTCTTTGCTCTGTCTACCCTCCTCTGTTTTAAGCTCTATTAAATATATTTTTTTATTCCATAATAGTATATAATCACAAACACCACGAAAAACTCCCATTGACTTAAATTTAGCTCCTTCTCTAGCATCTCTTGCTCCTCCGTTCGGAACATGAAACAATAATCCACGATATTGAGGATATTTATTATGAAAGGATAAATAACATTCTTGAGATAACCTATCTTCTGACATATATAAGATTATTTAATATTATTAGTGTTTTTTATTCCCATATAGTATTTACGGCTTTATTTCGAGTTTCTTCATCTTTATGATAATAAACTGTAAACCCAGTAAGTTCGTTATTTGGATAATTGACACCAGTAAGTTCAGTCTCTGGAAATTCTACACTAAAGTTTTCGGCTGACCCATCTACTCCTTCAACTAAATGGATTATAGTTCTTCCTAATCCATCAATAGTTAATCCTCCATTTTTGTTTTTAGTTATTTTCATAATCTTATTCTTTTATGTTTTGTGGGGTGCGGGGTTAGCACCCATTTAAAGTGCGTTTATTTTCCATAGTAATTTCTTTGGGTAAAAGAACTTAAAATGCGTTTGAGCTTCATCAATTGTTCTTGCTTTTATCTCACATCTTTGCTTTACGTTTCCTGTATGGTTGTAGTAAATACATTCAAATAAACGTGTTCTAACACCGCTTATGCATAATTGCTCTTGTAATTGTTTCATGACTGTTCATCTTTTTTTGATTAAATTAATTGTCCTTCTAATGATGGTTCGCCTGCGTCAGTAGCCATATCCTTTGTTATCCTCATTTGAGTTTGTTGGCGAATACAGCAGTCTCCGTGTGTTTTATGGGTTCGATAATCCCCATAGGTTTCAATTATATTCACGGCTTTCTTAAAAGCATTATCGCTAAGAGTATATCCGTTTTTATCTGTGGGTGTCCCGCACCATCCACATCTGTATATTTTACTATTCATCTTTCTTTTCTTCTTGTTGGGTGTTTAGGGCTAATTCTACATCTGATAATTCTAATACTTGCCATTTATTTCCGTTTTCATCTATAATATGGTGGGTGTGATGTTTTATTAGTTTTTCTAATTCATCCCTTTGCTGTTGGAGTTGTTCGATTTTTCTTTTTGCTTCATGTAGTTCATCCAAAGCCGTTTGCCAGCTTTCAGTATATTTTACTCGTCCTTTTTCAGCTATATTATACGCTCTATTAAGTTCTTTAGGCGTCATTCCTGATTCGGTAAATTCGTTGAAGGCTTCGGCAATAAAATATGCATTGGCCTGAGCAATCATCCAATTCCGAGTAGTTACATTACATATAGAAACTCCTTGAGGTTGTTTCACCCTATAAAAATCTCCTGTGTGAGTGGTTACATTTTCTACTTCAAAATTTCCTGTTGATATATTCTCTTTATTGATTTTCATAATTATAAAGTGTTTTTTAATCCCTTAACCTCCTGGTTTAACTTATTTACCTCTTTAACTAGTTCATTTATCTTTTTCATTAAACTAAGTTCTGGGCTAAACCCACTGACTTCATAAGTTTTCATTTCTCCTATTTTCATACTTCAAAACGATTAATCGTTCCTTTTGTTCTTTCGTTAATTAATCTATTGCCATACCAATAGTTGTTTTTACATCTACATATTTTCAAAGTGCCAGTTGGTTCGTAGTGTGGTTTAGGTCTTTGGATTCCTCCGCACTTCTTACATTGTGATCTTTTTAGTTTGGTTAGGTCGTAACTCATATCCTGCAGTTTAAATTAATCCCATTGAATTATTGCGTGCGGTTCTTCGGCAATACAAACACCGCCTTTTAGTCCACATTCGGTGCATTTTGCCTCATCCCCATCGTAGACCATATTTTGTGATTCGTCGGTAGTGTTTACTTCAATTGCATCAGACCCACATCCATCACATTCAAAACCAGTTTTAACTCTCCATTGTTTCATATTCTATAATTTTTCTAAGTAGTTGAGTTGTAGGTAGAGCAAGGCTGACCACACTCAATGCAAACATAGTACCTTGTTACATTTCCTTCTGCAAATACTTCTGCGTCGTGGCATATTGACAATGTTTTCATTACCTACAATTTTAATGATTCAATAATTTTCTCAGTTTCTGCTTGTCGTTCAATCACCTGGTCTTTACACGATTCGCATTGTGTAGAACACCCAGTAGTCCAATCGGTGTAACTCTCACAGTAAAAACCGTGATTCATTACCTTGCCTTTATAGCTTGTCATACTACAATAATTTTATACTATATTTCCTCTAGTTTGTATACAGAATGAGTTGTTTCAAAATACCCATTTGAGTCAAGTTCCTTAACAACACGCCTTGTTATAAAAGAACCGCACTGAAATTCTCGCCCTAATACTGGTGGCTCTGGGTCAATTAGTCCTTTAGATACTTTTCCCAGAGGAGTTGGTTTGCTTCCACCAAACTTCTTGTGGCGAGTTTTTATTAATACGTACATTTTCATTTTAATAGCCATCATCCTATATCTTTAATGTTTGGAAATATTAAGTTTCGTATTTGTTCAGACCGTAAATTCTTCCCATCCTCTAATCCCTCAATATATGCTTTATTATATATTTTCTTCCAAAAATCAAATTCAGACTCTGTCTCGTCTATTGTTATATCTCCAAATAAAGGAGTATTTAACACACGGTATCTAAATTCCCTGTCCTTTACTTTTCTAGCATATTTAGATTTACCAGTAATCGTCTTTCGTATATCATCTATTTTTATCATAATCTATTAATTTAATCAGAGTGCGCAGCCTGGTACAAACTCACGGGAGTAATTACCCTTAACTTTTATCCAGGATTTTATAAACCTTTTTCTTTAGTCTTTCAGCTTTAATAAAAAATACCTTTAACATTTAATAAATAAACTTTAATCATTAAGCGTTTAGCTTTGAAGTAATTATAGGCACCGAATGCTCTACCTACTGAGCTAACGCTCCAATATATAAGGAGCGTACTAGAATCGAACTAGTGACACCTCGTTTAGCAAAAGTCTAATTCAATATTTACAGTATTGATTTATTTAAAGTCTTATTTAACCTAATAAGAAAGGAATTACATTTAGAGCCTTCACGCACTCCGATATAATATTGTTATAATTCAATGAACGTTGTTGCGTTAGATTCAGATAAAACAGAATCAATATTGTCTGCGAAGTCGTTTATTTTCTTATCTATCTTACTTATCTCATTAACAACATCTAAGGGGTCTGCTAATCTAACCTTATTGTTTTCAATATATGTTTCCATAATTGCCTCAACCTCATTTTTTTTGAGGTTGTCTTTGTCGCCACCAACAGCTGCCTCACCTAGACTTAATGCGTTTTTATCAACTTTGGTGTTTATTTGCTCTATATTAGATAAAGAGTGGTTATAGGCTTTTGAAATATGATTTCTAAGAAACCTCTTTTGCTCAATTATGTCTTTTATAACAATCGCTTCAGTTACCGTAACTTCATTACCTAATATAACTACCTTAGTTATTGAATTAGATACAGCAATAAGAGACTTTAACATAAACTTCCTATCTATTAAAGCGTCAATAGACTCATAAGAAGATTTAACCTGTTTGTTAAACTCATCTACGGTATGCACCTCGTTTACCTTTTTGTCTTTTTTGTATATTCCAACAGGAGAAAATGCCTCAATCTTTTTTCTTATCCTGTCATCAATAACCTTTAGCTCCGTTAAAGCCCGATGAATCGAAATCTTTGTTTTGCTCATAATATTTAAAATTTAATGGTTTATAATAAAAATCCCTGCTAAGGCTAATCGTATTTAATCCTTGCACGGATTTGGGTCTACGTAACAACATATTACCGTTAAATTTCCTCCTATATTATAAGCGAAAGAACGGTAACATCCTTCGCCATGAGGAACAGAACAGTCGGTATGACTCGGATTACAGTCTTCTAACTTATTTCCAATACCAATATGTCTATTTAGTTTTTGGTTCCAGTATATACCGTAAAGGCTTATTCCATTTTTTTCGGCAATATCCTTTATCTCAGAATAATAAGATAATATCTTGTTTTGCTCATAATAACGCCATAAAGGATTATCGGTAACAATAACACTATTGCTAGGTATATCCCTTAAAGATTGATATATGTTTTCTAGCTCATCTAAATTGCTATTACTATCCTTAGATAGAAGCAAGTCTATTGCTACCTCACTCTCTTGGATGTTCGAGTCTTGTGTGCAGCTTTCTATTGTAAAAATCAAAATAAAAACAGATAAAAAAGCGCAGAGAATAAAAGAATTAATTGGATTTTTCATAATATTTAGAATTAAGTTAATGTTTAATTATTTTAAGTACTGAGAACAGACAAATTTATAAACTGACTTAGCCTGTTCTAGGTTTTTTGTTGCATAAGGCTCAAATAACCAGCCCTCTCTAGGAAAAGAAAAATTCCAGTCCAAACGAACCCTACGAACATCTATTAAAAACCATAGAAAACGAACCTTCATAGTAGCAAAAATAGTATATTCTTTCTTTGCTTTACTACCAGATAGGCTTTTAACTTCCTTTATTCTTATTTCTGAAATACTATATCTTATCATATAGAAATTATTAAGAATTGTCCTTTAACAATATGTCAATTAATCGATTAACAGCTCCTTTATAAGAAATATCGTTCTCAACACAAAAAACACGTAACTTCTTTACCTTATTAATTGGTATATTGATATTTAACTGTACCTCCTTTGACTTATCCCTACTTGCTTCAGACCGACGAGGTACATCTTTAAAATCTTCAATATTTATCTTTGACTTAAATGGCATAATATATATTTTATTATTATAATACCTTCAAACCTACAAATTCCCTTCTTTACTTCAAAATCCTAATGTATCTTTTTTCTACCGCCAATGGAAAAAAAGAACTCGATAAGATTATATGGGCATATCAAAAAATAACTCACAAAAGAGAA
>Ga0070727_10000532_pt1 | contig 45992 bp, 40 predicted proteins | sample tdAd472_FD_66722 | JGI IMG/M metagenome (GOLD analysis project Ga0070727, IMG submission 66722) | Marine sediment microbial communities from the Atlantic coast under amendment with organic carbon and nitrate - tdAd47.2 | ecosystem: Environmental > Aquatic > Marine > Coastal > Sediment | place... | reverse complement strand
TTCGAATAACATCCCGTTCAGGTAATACCGGACATCCTGCTGAGCCATGGCGACGCTGGTACACTCGATTAAATGCCGCAATATTTCTTGGGGAATTGTAAATCCGAGACTTTGTGGCTTTTCTTCAACATTAGGAAAATCCATCGCTGGCAAAGTTGATAGCGTAAAGCGACTGCGACCCGACCTAACACTAAGCTTGTCACCATCCTGCTCAATCGTAATGACAGACTCCTCCGGCAGAGTCTTACAAATATCCATCATTTTGCGCGCCGGTACAGTTATCTCGCCTGCCTCCCCTGGCTCACTTAATGCCACTCGACCCACCAATTCCACCTCCAGATCAGTGCCCGTGAGAGAAAGCTGATCGCCATCCACAACCATTAATATATTTGACAGCACGGGTAATGTTTGTCGACGCTCAACCACACCGGCAACCAATGCCAGTGGTTTTAATAACGCTTCTCTGGATATGGTAAATTTCATATTTCTGTCCTCAACTCTCGAATTTTCTTCACCACTAACGGACTCAAAGAATCTCTAGGTCGTTAATAGTCGCAGTAAGTTTTTATAGTCTTCTCGAATATCGCTATTTGTCTCTCTTAGTTCTGCTATTTTTCGGCAGGCATGTAAGACAGTGGTATGATCCCTGCCGCCAAAAGAATCGCCTATCTCCGGCAAACTGTGGTTCGTCAGCTCTTTGGCTAAAGTCATCGCCACCTGCCTGGGTCTTGCAACGGAACGATTCCGACGCTTAGAAAGCATGTCCGCCATTTTGATCTTATAATACTCAGCCACCGTACGCTGAATGTTATCAATACTGATCAATTTATCTTGAATGGCTAACAGGTCTTTTAGGGACTCCTTAACAAACTCTGTATTTACATCCTTGCCGGTGAAGTGAGCGCTTGCTATCACTCTTTTAAGTGCTCCCTCTAACTCTCTTACGTTTGATCTAATTTTTTGTGCAATAAAAAAAGCCGCTTCTCTCGGTAGATGTATTTTTGCCTGATCTGCCTTTTTTAATAAAATAGCGACCCGAGTTTCCAGTTCCGGCGGTTCGACAGCAACTGTCAGCCCCCAACCAAAACGTGATTTTAGCCTTTCCTCCAACCCATTAATCTCTTTGGGGTAGCGATCACAGGTTAATATCATCTGTTGTTCGCTTTCTAAAAGGGCATTAAACGTATGGAAAAACTCTTCTTGAGAACGCTCTTTTGCGGCAAAAAACTGGATGTCATCAATTAACAAGGCATCAACAGTACGATAAAAACGCTTAAACTCATTGATGGCGTTCATTTGTAACGCCTTCACCATATCCGCGACAAACCGTTCCGAATGCAGATAAATGACTTTGGCATCCGGTTTTTGCTTGACCATGTAATTGCCCACGGCGTGCATAAGGTGGGTTTTACCCAACCCAACGCCGCCATAGATAAATAAAGGGTTGTATGCGCCTCCCGGGTTCTCCGCCACCTGCATCGCCGCCGCTCTAGCCAATTGATTGGACTTGCCCTCAACAAAAGTATCAAAGGTAAAACTGCGATTTAAGTTACTGTAATGTTTAATATTTCTCGCTTGGTTGCTTTCTTTCTGTGTTGTTTTCCGGCCGATGCGATCAAACGTTTCGGTTTTTTTCTCATCGGCGTCATCAGTATTATTCGGTGCCGGTTGAAACGCACTTGTATTAACGCCGCTTTTGCGTGTCCCTATACTTAGTTCAACCTGTAGATTTTCAGCACTTTCTAGCTCACCGACAAGCTCATTGATTCTTTTTAAATAGCGTTGAGAAACCCAATCCATGACAAATCGGTTTGGCGCAAGCAACCTTAACGTGTTGTTGCTAATCTCAGTTTGAAGCGGTCGAATCCACGTATTAAATTGCTGCGCTGGCAGTTCATTCTGCAAATGGTCGATACATTTAGCCCAGACAGTGTTAGCCACGAATGCCTTTCTCTTTTTCATCGGATTATAATAGTTCGCCAATAATAATGATTGAAAAACGGCCTGGCGCTAGAAGCCAGCATTCTAACCTGTCATCGAAAACTTATCCACAGGTTAGGCTATTTATATTACTTTTATATTCAATAGCTTGAGAACTTTGAGTGATCGTTATGGTGGTGTTCCTGGCTAATTACGTTATCACTATTAGACGGTTGAACAACCCCCGTTGGAAATTACCAGGCTTTGAACCTTCGGGCTTGCAATTCTCTCCGCCAGTAACAAAATTAACAGGCTCCCTAACCCCATTGTTGAATGGGAATTCTGATATTGACAGTGACTTAATCGTCAGTTTAACCAATTAACATCTTGAAAATTCGCTAAACTGTTGAAAATTAATTTAGTTTTATGCAGGAATGAATTGCAGATTAGCGCTGAATTCTCTAGAATCCACCCTCCCAAAATACCAGTATTAGCCCAACCAAAATATTGTGTGAGAAATTATCATGAAAAGAACCTTTCAACCCAGTAATTTAAAGCGAAAACGTGATCACGGTTTCCGTGCAAGAATGGCGACTAAAAATGGTCGCTTGGTACTCAATCGACGTCGGGCCAAAGGTCGCAAAAGACTGTCCGCATAATATCGTCAGCGGTTATTTGGCACCACTCTATTCCTGCATGGCTGGGTTGGGTTTTTCCAAGCAGCAACGGCTACTAAAAGCCCGTGAGTTTCAGCGGGTTTTCGACCAATCAAGTTTAAAGGCATCGACACGTACGATATTACTACTCGCTGCCGCTAACCCACTAGGGCATCCACGCATTGGTTTTATAATAGCGAAAAAACAGGTGCGCTTGGCCGTGCAGCGAAACCGAATCAAACGTGTTATCCGGGAATCGTTCCGAACGCTAAACAATCCGACGCTTAGTTACGATGTAATCATATTGGTGCGCAAGGAACTGGAAAAATTGAGTAACCAAGAAATCAGGCTGGAATTTGAACGCCAATGGCACAAGTTGGCGCGTCAGGAGAACGCAACTAAGGCAGCAGCGTCCCATGCGTAAACTCATTATTAGCTTATTAAAAGGCTACCGATACCTTATCAGCCCACTACTTGGCAATAACTGCCGTTTTTACCCTTCTTGTTCCTGTTATGCGGAAACCGCAATTTCAAGATTTGGTCTATTTCGTGGTGGCTGGTTATCCCTGCAGCGCCTCAGTAAATGCCACCCCTGGCACTCAGGTGGAATCGACCCAGTTCCTGAGATCAACCCTAGACCTTCTTTCCATCATCGCTCTACAACTACGGATGCCTAATGGACGCTCAACGTATAGTTCTTATCGCCGCTCTTGCTATAGTTAGTTATTTATTGGTTCTCGCCTGGAATGAAGACTATGGGCAGCCCATTTCTGCGCCGCACTCACAAATAACCACACCAGCGCTGCGGGAACAACCCTCAGCTTTACCTGATCAAGGTCTACCGGCCAGTAATACCGACCTGCCTAGTGCCGACCTAGCCACAAAAGACGTGCCTTCGATTGCCGAAAAAGCTGCCCCCACTGCTCTGTCACCCACAAACCCCATTACCGTCATTACTGATGTGCTTACGTTACAGATTAATCCCGTTGGCGGAGACATCATCTATGCGGCGTTAAACGCCTACCCTAGAATAATAAATCACAAGAATGATCCGTTTGTATTATTAGAACACAGCGCAGAACGCACCTATGTGGCACAAAGTGGTTTAATCGGGGTAAACGGTTTGGATTCCAGTGGCTCCAGCCGTCCGGTTTATCAAGCGCTACAAACCGAATATAAATTAGCTGAGGGTGCCAACGAATTAACTGTCGATCTGGTATTAACCGATGCAAATAACGTCACTGTTACCAAACGTTACCGGCTAACTCGCGGTGAGTACCTGATAAACCTCGAATATTTGATTGATAATCAATCCAACACAAGCTGGCAAGCCAATTTTTTTGCCCAGTTTAAACGCGACAACAGCCCTGACCCCAGCCAAACCACCAGCATGGGCATGAAATCTTTTGTTGGCGCGGCTACCACTTCGGCAGAAGAGCGCTATCAAAAGTTGGATTTTGAAGATTTTGCTGAAAAACCTCTGAAGTTAAAAAATACCGGCGGCTGGATTGCCATATTACAGCATTATTTTGTTAGTGCCTGGGTACCAAATAAGGATCAGCTACATACTTATCAGACCCGTAAAAATAGTCAGGGAGAAAATATTGCTGGCCTCGTCAGCCCCGCGTTAGTTGTCGCTGCAGGGCAAACCGGCACAACTGGCGCTCAACTCTATGTCGGCCCAAAAATTCAGGATCGACTGGGTAATATATCACCTTCTTTAGAGCTGACCGTCGACTACGGCTGGCTATGGTTTATTGCACAACCTCTGTTTTGGTTATTGTCCACCTTACATGGTTTCCTCGGAAACTGGGGTTGGGCTATTATCTTCACAACACTAAGCGTTAAACTCGCTTTCTTTAAGCTCTCAGCAACCAGTTATAAGTCCATGGCCAACATGCGAAGAGTTGGGCCTGAACTACAGCGTTTGAAAGAGCGCTTTGGTGATGACCGTCAAAAAATGTCCACCGCAATGATGGAACTGTACAAGAAAGAGAAAATTAATCCTTTAGGTGGCTGCTTGCCAATATTGGTGCAAATGCCGGTGTTTATTGCGCTCTATTGGGTACTCTTGGAAAGTGTTGAGTTACGCCAAGCACCCTTCATGCTCTGGTTAAATGATTTGTCGGTCAAAGACCCTTATTTTATTCTGCCTATTATTATGGGTGCCACGATGTGGTTCCAGCAGACTTTAAACCCCGAACCACCCGACCCGATGCAGGCTAAAGTAATGAAGATGATGCCGATCATGTTTACTTTCTTCTTCCTTTGGTTCCCCGCTGGCTTAGTTTTGTATTGGGTGGTTAACAACCTGTTATCGATAGCTCAGCAATGGGTGATCACCCAACAAATTGAAAAACTGGCCGGCGCTAAAAGCAAGTAATTTAGCTAAGCCGTCGCAGAAAAACCTTCAGTCCTAGCTCAAAATTGCACTATGGGTAAGATAAAGGACGATAATAACGTTATAACAGCAGATACCGACACGATAGTCGCCCAGGCTACACCTATTGGGCGAGGTAGTGTCGGTATTGTTCGCCTATCAGGCCCTCTCACCAAAGTCATCAGCAAGCAGCTCACCCAACAAACCCTAACTCCCCGCTATGCACACTATGGGCCTTTTTATGGCTCTCTTGTTAAGCCTTTAGAAAATATCATCGACCAAGGTATAGCGATTTATTTCCCTGCACCTAATTCTTTTACCGGCGAAGATGTTTTAGAGCTACAAGGGCATGGTGGCCAGCTCATTATTGATTTGCTTATAAAAACCATTTTGTCCTATGGCGCACGCATGGCCAGACCAGGCGAATTTTCAGAGCGCGCTTTCATTAACGATAAAATGGATTTAACTCAGGCTGAAGCTATTGCGGATCTGATAGATAGCAGCTCAGAACAGGCCGCACGCAGCGCGCTACGAACCCTACAGGGCGAGTTTTCCGAACGGATAAATCAACTTATTGAAGCACTCATTCAACTGCGTGTTTACGTCGAGGCGGCGATTGATTTTCCCGAAGAAGAAATTGATTTTATGTCCGACGGTAAAGTCGCGTCTGAACTGAGTGAAATGATCAAACAGGTACAAAAGGTATTGGCCGAAGCCAGCCAAGGAGCAACCCTGAGAGAAGGAATGACTGTCGTCGTCGCAGGCTTGCCCAATGCCGGTAAATCAAGTTTATTAAACCAGCTCTCTGGCCGCGACAGCGCTATTGTGACCGACATCCCTGGAACCACCAGGGATTTGTTGCGAGAACATATTCATATTGATGGCATGCCCCTTCATATCATCGATACGGCAGGACTACGTGACAGCAAGGACCCTATTGAACAAGAAGGTATTCGCCGTGCAATACTTGAGATCCAACAGGCCGATAGAATTCTTTTGGTGGTTGACAGCAGCGTTATAACAGCAACGCACCCTCATGAAATATGGCCAGAATTTATCGACCGTTTGGATCACCTGAATAAAATTACGGTAGTGCAAAACAAAATTGATAAATCCGGCCTGCCACCAGGCTATATTCAGCAGGACAACACCTCTATCTGTCCAGTGATACGCATCTCCGCCAAACAGGGTGCCGGTCTTGATTCGTTAAAACAGCACCTTAAGCAGTGTATGGGGTTCAGTGGTGCCAGTGAGGGTAGTTTTAGCGCCCGCAGAAGGCATATAAATGCCCTTGAGCAAGCGCTCATCAGCCTCCACAACGGCAGTACCCAATTACAACAATATAACGCGGGTGAATTGTTAGCTGAGGACTTAAAGCAAGCCCAACAGTCGCTGTCAGAAATTACCGGCGCTTTCACGAATGATGATTTACTCGGAGAAATTTTTTCCAGTTTTTGCATCGGTAAATAAAAAACACCTTGGTTTAACGCTGTTGATAACCTGTTAACCTAACTCTCTACTTGTCTTTGATAACCTGTGTGCAATATTCCCCTGTGTATAACCTACCAAGTTATACACAACTTCAATAGAAACTATACGCAACTAAAACCAATGATTACCACAGAGTTATAAAATCATAAGTTGTTTATTTCAGTGTAAAAAACCTACTTACCCACAGATTGTCGAGGCCTTAATAGTAATAACAGTAAGTATCTTTTAAATAATAAATTAATAATATTATTAGTGGGTTAGTAACGCTAACTAGGCTTATCAATATTCCCTGTTGCCGCTTTTCTTTTAACGTTGAATCATTATACTAGTGTCCCTTTTGCTATTTATTGAGTACCCGGGTGGATTACGCAAAACGATACGATGTTATTGTGATTGGTGGTGGGCACGCCGGCACAGAGGCGGCTTTAGCGGCGGCACGTATCGGTGCGCGGACATTACTATTGACTCATAACATCGAAACACTGGGGCAAATGTCTTGTAATCCCGCTATTGGCGGCATTGGTAAAAGCCATTTAGTCAAAGAAATTGATGCGATGGGTGGGGCTATGGCGCTTGCCACGGATCAAGCCGGTATTCAGTTCAGAATTCTTAATTCACGCAAAGGGCCTGCCGTTAGAGCAACGCGAGCTCAGGCTGACCGCATTCTTTACAAAGCCGCTATCCGCCATATTTTGGAGAATCAAAACAACCTCGATATCTTCCAGCAGGCTGTTGACGATTTGATTGTTGAGGGAGACCAAGTCCTCGGGGTTATTACCCAAATGGGATTGCATTTTCGCGCAAAAACGACGGTGTTGGCAGCCGGAACTTTTCTTGGTGGCGTCGTACATGTTGGTTTGCAAAATCACAGTGGTGGCCGCGCAGGCGATCCACCAGCTATTGCGCTTGCGCAACGTCTGCGAGAATTGCCATTGCGAGTGGATCGACTTAAAACCGGAACACCGCCGCGAATAGATGCGCGCTCAGTGGATTTTTCGGTAATGCAGGAGCAACCAGGAGATACGCCTCTGCCGGTCATGTCGTTTCTTGGTTCTCGCGAAATGCACCCGCGCCAAATCAGTTGTTATATTACACAGACTAACGAACAAACCCATGAGTTTATTCGTCAAGGGTTGGATCGTTCGCCAATGTACACTGGTGTGATAGAAGGTATCGGGCCACGTTATTGCCCCTCAATAGAAGATAAAATACATCGTTTTGCCGATAAAGAATCGCATCAAATTTTTGTAGAACCCGAAGGGCTTAATACCCATGAGCTATACCCGAACGGGATTTCCACTAGCTTACCGTTCGATGTCCAGTTTAGTTTGGTACGTTCGATTAAAGGCTTTGAGGATGCACATATTACGCGCCCTGGATATGCGATTGAATATGACTTTTTTAATCCGCAGGACTTAACCCACAGCTTGCGGGTAAAACACCTGGATGGGCTGTATTTTGCCGGTCAGATCAACGGCACTACTGGTTACGAAGAGGCTGCGGCACAAGGACTATTAGCTGGCCTTAATGCTGGTCTGGAAGCACTCGAAAAAGAAGCCTGGTATCCCGGCCGTGAATCTGCTTATTTGGGTGTGATGGTTGATGATCTCATTACCTTTGGCACCAGTGAACCCTACCGTATGTTTACCAGTCGCGCCGAATATCGTCTGCTGCTCAGAGAAGATAATGCGGATCTTCGTCTCACCGAACAAGCCTATAAGCTAGGTTTAATCGACGACAGACGGTGGCAGCGGTTTAATTATAAACAAGAATTGATTGCGCGGGAGCAATCTCGCCTTAAGGCAACCTGGATTCATCCGGCCACCGCAGAAAGCCGTGAAATTGAACCAAAATTAGAGAAACCAATTAGTCGTGAACATAGTTTGTTGGAACTTTTGCGTCGCCCTGAATTAAATTATCAGGATATTAAAAATCTTAAAGGCGAAGGCATAGAGGACGAAGAAGCTGAAGAACAAATTCAAATACAGGCTAAATATCAAGGTTATATTGAACGCCAGCAAGGGGATATTGAACGGCTAAAGCGACAGGAAAATACAAGGCTACCTGAAAGCTTGGACTACCATAGTATTTCCGGATTATCTAACGAAGTGAAGCAAAAGTTAGCGGCGGCACGGCCGCAAACCTTGGCGGCGGCAAGTAGAATTCCAGGCGTTACCGCCGCCGCTATTTCTTTATTACTGATACATTTAAAAAAGCGCGCTGCAACAACCAGCAAAAGTGCTTAGTTGATTGTGACAGACTCTTTAGCCAGCAGAATTCAGCAGGGTTGCTTGGTGCTCGGGTTAAAGCTGATGGATGCGCAGCTAAAAAAGTTTAGCGACTATATTAGTTTGCTGGAAAAGTGGAACCGGGTTTATAACCTAACTGCAATTACCAATCCGCAACAAATGCTGAGTCATCACCTTATGGATAGCCTAGTGGTTGGACAGTATCTCTCGACAGAACAACGGCGTATTTTGGATGTGGGTTCGGGGGCTGGGTTACCCGGTATTCCATTAAGTATTTTATTTCCCGAGAAAAACTTTACTTTGCTAGATAGTAATGGCAAAAAGACTCGGTTCATGAAGCAAACTATTATAGAGCTGGAATTGCATAATTGTGCTGTGATGAACCAGCGGTTAGAGCGCTTTCAAACAGAACAAAAGTATGATGTGATTATTTCTCGCGCCTTTTCAAATATTAGCGATTTTGTTAACGGCGCCCGCCACCTATTGAACCCGCAAGGGCAGTTTTACGCTATGAAAGGTTCACCGCCAGTGGCGGAATTAAAAGCATTACCGGCTCAAACCAGGCTTGTTAAGCTGGAACAGTTAAAGGTGCCTTTTTTGGATGAGCAGCGCCATTTGGCCATTTTAGCCACCGATATTTAAGCGTGCAGACAGATTAGTTTGGGGGAGTCATTGGGAAAAATTATCGCGGTTACCAATCAAAAAGGCGGCGTTGGCAAAACAACCACGGCGGTGAACCTTTCTGCTTCCTTGCACGCGATTAAGCGCAAGATACTGATGATTGATTTAGATCCGCAGGGTAACGCTACCATGGGTTGTGGGGTAAACAAGAATGATTTGCAGGTTTCGGTATATGACGTCCTAACAGGGCGTTGTGATACCCGAGCCGCTATTGTTCGTTCTGACACGGCGGGTTTCGATTTGTTGCCGGCTAACAGCGATCTCACTGCCGCTGAGGTTGAGCTGTTAAGCATAAACAATAAAGAAAAAAGGCTACAAAATGCCTTGGTCTCGGTACAGGATCAATACGACTACATTATTATCGATTGCCCCCCTTCTTTAAGCATGTTGACGGTTAATGCGCTGGTGGCGGCGCAGAGTGTGATCATTCCTATGCAATGCGAATACTATGCACTGGAAGGATTGTCCGCCTTAGTGAAGACCATTAACGGCATCGCGCAAAACATTAACCCGCAACTTAAAATAGAAGGTTTATTACGAACCATGTACGATCCCCGTAATAGCCTGAGCAAAGACGTATCGCGTCAATTAATTCAACATTTTGGTGACAAGGTATATAACACTGTTATCCCGCGAAATGTGCGTTTGGCGGAGGCACCAAGCTATGGTGCTCCGGCGCTGATATATGATCGAAAATCAAGAGGCGCGTTGGCTTATTTGGCGTTTGCCGGGGAAGTCTTGAGAAGATCACGGCCAAAACAGGTCGTGGCTAACTAAAAGGCTGGGTGATTAAATAATGAGCGAAAGCAAGATGGAGCAAAAAATCTGATGGCCGCACAAAAAAGAGGATTAGGAAGAGGTTTGGATGCCTTGCTAGGTAATTTGTCCGAGCCGACATCCGCTGCTTCTGATGTATCAATAAAAGAGCAACTTTCGCGGTTGCCGGTAGATTTGATTCAGCGCGGTAAATACCAACCGCGTCGCGAAATTGAGCCGGAAGCACTGCAGGAGTTGGCGGACTCCATTAAAGCTCAGGGGGTGATGCAACCCATCATTGTGCGCCCGCTCAGCGCGGGACGCTATGAAATTATTGCCGGTGAGCGCCGTTGGCGGGCGACGCAGTTGGCTGGCCTTGATGACATTCCAGCGATAATACGCGATGTCAGTGATGAAACGGCAACCGCAATGGCGTTGATTGAAAATATTCAGCGTGAAAATCTGAATGCCATGGAGGAAGCGGTCGCATTACAACGGTTACAGGACGAATTTCAACTTACCCAACAGCAGGTTGCGGAGGCGGTGGGTAAATCTCGCGCTGCGGTAGCAAACCTCATTCGTTTAAATGGCCTTAACGAAGACATAAAAAGTATGCTGACGCATCGACAACTGGATATGGGGCATGCGCGAGCGCTACTGGCATTGGCAGGTAGTGTGCAATTGAAGGCTGGACAAATGGTCGTCAACAAGCAATTATCAGTGCGCCAAACGGAAACTTTGGTGAAACGGCTTTTAACCGAGCAAACAGCAGAAAAGAAGACGGTTTATATCGATCCGGATATAAAACAGCTAGAACAGCGTTTAAGTGATCAACTCGGTTCCAGGGTGGCGATTCAGCATGGTGCGAAAGGGAAAGGAAAAATGGTAATTAATTATAATTCTTCAGAAGAACTGGAGGGTATTTTAAGTCATATCAAATAACGCGGACTTATAACCTTTATAAGCCTGCAAAATGTAGGGAGTGTCTACTAATTTATTAAGCCGCTCTCCCATCATAAGCTCCCCATTGATCGCCGTACAGGCTATAGCCAGTAAGGGGAAAGAAGAAACGCTCCGGTTTTTTCTCTGAATATACAAGATAAAACAACCAAGCAAACCAAAGGCAAGACAAAGCTTGACCGCTAGCGCAATAGGGCTTGATCGGTAGTGCATTTGCTCATATACTACGCGCCCTGTTGGAAGGCAGAATATGTGCACCAATCAGTCGCTTAGGTGTTTGTTTGATGGCTTTAAATTTGGGGTAAGCCAGGATCAACCGATCTGCGCAACAAGTTAATCCGCCGGTTTATCGAATTGCACTAGCGCAACTCTGTGTAACTCTGGTATTTGCCGCGCTAGGGGTTGGCTTTAGTAGCGTTAGTATAGGCGCATCAATTTTACTGGGTGGTTTAGTCAGTTGTATCAGTAACAGCCTGTATATTTGGTTATATTTTTATCGCAAACCAGCGCAGCGTAACGCACATATTATCCTTCAAACAGCTTATGGGGCTGAGTTAAGCAAAGTCATATCAATAGTGATATTAATGGTCATTGTGATAATGCTCTTTGGTGAGTTGAATTTTTTAATTTTCTTTGCCGCCTTTATAGTTTCACAATCGGTTTTCTGGATGGCGCCGCTATTATTTAGGCGTTAACCCTTGAGGTCGACTTTAACACGGGTGCCAACACACCAGTTTAAGAATTTCAGCGCGTTAACGGAACAGAATAAGACGAAATGGCTACTGAAGCACTAACAACCAAAGGGTATATTACCCACCACCTTACCAATCTTACGTTTGGCCAACACCCTGATGGTACCTGGGGGTTTGCGCATTCAGCGCAGGAAGCGGGCGCTATGGGGTTTTGGGCGTTTAACGTAGATACATTGGGTTTTTCTTTATTATTGGGTATCGTTTTTTCATTCATCTTTTGGCGTACGGCACGCAATGTTAGCACTGACGCACCAACAGGATTACAAAACTTTGTCGAGTGGGTGGTAGAGTTTATTGACGGCAGCGTTAAAGATATTTTTCACAGCCGCAACACACTCATTGCACCGTTGGCGCTTACCATTTTCGTTTGGATATTTCTAATGAACCTGATGGATTTGGTGCCTGTAGACCTAATCCCACATACCGCGCAATTAGCGGGCGTACACTTTCTTAAAGTAGTGCCAACTACTGACCCTAATGCGACACTTGGTATGGCACTCGGCGTGTTCCTGCTCATTCTATTTTATAGCGTAAAGATAAAAGGGTTGGGCGGTTTCCTGGGTGAACTAACCCTGCATCCCTTTGGTAAGTGGATGCTACCCTTCAACCTCTTTTTGGAAGGCGTTAACCTGATTTCTAAACCAGTATCCCTCGGGTTACGACTTTTTGGCAACCTCTATGCTGGCGAGATGATTTTTATCTTGATCGCACTAATGTATAGCGGTGGTTGGGTGCTGGGCGCGTTTGGTGGTGTTTTACAATGGGCTTGGGCGGTATTCCATATTTTGATTATCCTCTTGCAGGCTTTCATATTTATGGTGTTGACCATTGTTTATCTGAGCATGGCACACGAATCATCACACTAGTTTTTTAATATTAAATTTTTCAATTAACTGTTAGAAAGAAACGGGAGTAAAAATGGAACTCGCAACTGCAATTTTGTACTTGGCTGGCGGCATTCTGATGGGACTAGCTGCCCTGGGTGCTTCTGTAGGTATTGGTGTATTGGGCGGTAAATTTTTGGAAGGCGCAGCGCGTCAGCCTGAAATGATCCCAATGCTGCGTACTCAGTTGTTCATCGTAATGGGCCTAGTTGACGCGGTACCTATGATCGGTGTTGGTATTGCGCTTTACATTCTGTTTGCGGTCGTTTAAAGCTCGGTCTTTTATGTTAAACCCAAGCGATAAGCGAGGTGCTGTGTGAATATTAATGCAACTATTATAGGCCAGATGTTGACCTTTTTTGTCTTCGTTTGGTTCTGCATGAAGTTCATTTGGCCACCACTCATTAATGTGTTGGCTGAACGGACAAAGAAAATTGCGGATGGTTTGAGCGCTGCCGATCGTGCCGAGCAGGATCTGGAATTAGCGCAAGAGAAAGCGGTTGCCCAGCTTAAAGAAGCCAAGCAACAAGCAGCAGAGATTATTGATCAGGCGCACAAACGCTCCAATCAATTAATCGATGAAGCAAAAGGGCAGGCGCGCGAAGAAGGTGATCGCTTGCTGAAAGCGGCTCAGGCGGAGATTGAGCAAGAGTTCAATCGTGCGCGTGAAGAGTTGCGCGCTAAGGTAGCGGCTATCGCCGTTGCTGGTGCCGAAAAGGTGTTGGGTGCTAGCGTCGATGCGCAAGCGCACTCAGCACTACTCGATAAGTTAGCAGCGGAACTATAGGTCAACATATGGCAGAAGTTAGCACCATTGCTCGTCCCTATGCTAAAGCAGCTTTTGAGCATGCCTTAGCCGCAGGAGAACTATCTAAGTGGTCAGAATTTCTGGCATCAGCGGCCTTGGTGTCTGCGGATGCAGAAATGAAAAGAGTTTTCGCCAGCCCCGCGCTTGGCAATGAAGAGAAAGCAGCTTTTTTTACTGATATCTGCGGTGCTGATTTGGGCAACGAAGAACAGAACTTTATTCGGGTTTTGGCTGAGCACAAGCGTTTGGCGGTATTACCAGCAGTTACCGTTGCGTTTGAAGCACTCAAAGCCAAACAAGAGCAGGCCGTTGATGTCGATGTGATTAGTGCGTTTGAACTGTCGTCGGATCAGCAAGAAATGCTAATGGAAAAGTTAAAAGGCAAGTGGCAAAAAGACATCAGTTTAAAAACACAGGTTGATCCAAGCCTAATTGGCGGTGTCATTATTCGAGCCGGAGACTTAGTCATTGATGATTCAGTGCGCGGCAAGTTGACACGTTTGGCAGAAGCGGTGAACACCTAAGTTCAGAAAGAATTAAAACAGGTTAAGAGGCATACCATGCAACAACTGAATGCTGCAGAGATCAGTGAGATAATCAAACAGCGCATTACCAAAGTTGATATCTCGTCCGAAGCTCGCAATGAAGGCACCATTGTCAATGTATCCGATGGTGTAATCCGTATCCACGGTCTGCAAGACGTGATGTACGGGGAAATGATAGAATTCCCAGGCGGTATTTACGGCATGGCGCTTAACCTAGAGCGCGACTCCGTAGGTGCGATTGTTTTGGGTGACTATAAAAGCTTGTCGGAAGGCCAGACCTGCCGTTGCACCGGTCGTATTTTGGAAGTTCCGGTGGGCCCAGAACTGGAAGGCCGCGTCGTTAATGCTCTGGGAGCACCGATTGATGGTCGCGGTCCGGTTAATGCGGCGCTTAGCGATCCTTTAGAAAAGGTAGCGCCAGGTGTTATTGCGCGAAAGTCGGTAGACCAACCAGTACAGACTGGCCTCAAAGTTATTGATTCCATGGTGCCAATTGGTCGTGGCCAGCGTGAATTGATTATTGGCGACCGGCAGATTGGTAAATCGGCAGTTGCGGTTGATGCCATCATCAACCAAAAAGGCACCGGTATTAAATGCGTCTATGTGGCGATCGGCCAGAAGGCTTCGTCTGTTGCCGCAGTCGTACGTAAGCTGGAAGAACATGGCGCGATGGAGCATACCATTGTGGTTGCCGCCAACGCCTCTGATCCTGCTTCTATGCAGTATTTGGCGCCTTTTGCCGGTTGTTCGATGGGTGAGTACTATCGGGATCGAGGCCAAGATGCGCTGATCATTTACGATGATTTAACCAAACAAGCCTGGGCTTATCGTCAGATTTCATTGTTGCTGCGTCGTCCACCGGGACGTGAAGCCTATCCGGGGGACGTGTTCTATTTACACTCGCGTCTGTTGGAAAGAGCCGCGCGCGTTAACGAAGAGTATGTAGAGAAATTTACCAACGGTGAAGTCAAAGGAAAAACCGGTTCTCTAACAGCGCTGCCTGTTATCGAAACACAAGCAGGTGACGTTTCCGCTTTCGTACCCACAAACGTAATTTCTATTACCGATGGCCAGATTTTCCTAGAATCCGACATGTTTAACGCGGGTGTGCGTCCAGCGATGAACGCGGGTATTTCGGTATCGCGTGTGGGTGGTGCAGCGCAAACCAAGATCATGAAAAAGTTATCCGGCGGTATTCGTACGTCTTTGGCGCAGTATCGTGAATTGGCGGCCTTCTCCCAGTTTGCTTCAGATTTGGATGAAGCGACTAAAGCACAACTCGATCATGGTGAGCGTGTTACTGAGCTGATGAAACAAAAACAGTACTCACCACTGACGATTGCTGAGATGGGCCTGTTGATTTACGCGTCCAACGAAGGTTATTTAAAGGATATCGACGTTGCTAAGATTGGTGATTTCGAAAGCGCCCTGCTTTCTTATGCGCAAGGGCAGTATGGTGAGCTACTAAGCGAGATTGTTGCTAGTGGTGACTGGAATGAACAAATCGAAACCAAGTTTAAAGAGTGTCTCGATAAATTTAAGTCGACGCAAACCTGGTAAGACAAGCACAAAGCGAAATATTTTGATAACTAATACTGGGATACTGAGATAACTCATGGCAGCCGGAAAAGAAATCCGCACGCAGATTGCGAGTATTAAAGGTACGCAAAAAATTACCAGCGCGATGGAGTTAGTCGCCGCGAGTAAAATGCGCAAAGCTCAGGAACGGATGGGCCTTGGTCGGCCTTATGCCGACCGTATCCGTAACGTGGTCAGTCACCTGGCAAAAGCAACGTCAGAGTTTCGCCATCAGTATATGGAAGAGCGTGAAGTTAAGCGGGTTGGTTATGTGGTGATATCGACTGATCGCGGTCTCTGTGGTGGTTTGAATATCAACCTGTTTAAAGCAGCACTGCGCTCCATGAAAGAGTGGAACGATAAAGCGGTAGAAGTTGATCTGTGTTTAATCGGCGCCAAATCAGTCAGCTTTTTTAAAAGTGTTGGTGGTAATGTCGTTGCCGCAAAAACGCACTTAGGTGATGAGTTTTCCGCAGCTGATTTGATTGGCGCGATTAAGGTCATGCTGGATGCCTTTGAACAAGGCCGTATCGACAAGCTTCAGTTGGTTTACAACCGTTTCGTTAATACCATGACGCAAGAGCCGCGCGTAGAGCAGCTATTGCCATTAAGAGCGGATGAAGATGAAGGATTAGCGCATCACTGGGATTATATTTATGAGCCCGATGATGCTGAGTTGCTTGAGGGCCTGTTAACGCGTTATATCGAATCCCAGGTTTATCAGGGCTTGGTTGAAAATAATGCCTGTGAGCAGGCAGCGCGAATGATCGCGATGAAGAGCGCCACCGATAACGCTGGTGACTTGATCGACAATTTACAGTTAATTTATAACAAAGCGCGACAGGCATCTATTACCCAGGAGCTATCAGAAATTGTTAGTGGTGCCGCTGCGGTATAACAAGCGGTGGCTGGGTAGCGCTTAGTATAAATAAGAATTTTTATTTTACCGGGGCGGATTAAATACTGACCCCAATAAGAGAAGAGGAATCCGAAATGAGTAGCGGACGTATTGTACAGATCATTGGCGCGGTTATTGACGTGGAATTCCCACGTGATTCACTGCCCAAGGTTTACGACGCTTTGAAGGTGACAGAAAAAGGTTTAACCCTTGAGGTGCAGCAACAGTTGGGTGACGGGATTGTCAGAACGATCGCGATGGGTTCTTCGGAAGGTATTAGCCGTGGTCTGTCCGTGGAAAGTACCAATGCGCCTGTTTCAGTGCCTGTGGGTATCGAAACCTTAGGGCGTATTATGGACGTATTAGGCGAGCCGATTGATGAGTGTGGCGCGATTGGTGAAAAAGAGCGCATGCCCATTCACCGTAACGCACCGACCTATGAGGAGCTAGCCGCTTCGGAAGAATTGCTGGAAACCGGCATTAAAGTAATCGACTTAGTCTGTCCTTTTGCTAAGGGTGGTAAAGTCGGGTTGTTCGGCGGTGCGGGTGTGGGTAAAACCGTCAACATGATGGAGCTGATTAACAATATTGCGACGGAGCACTCCGGTTTATCGGTATTTGCCGGTGTCGGAGAGCGTACTCGTGAAGGTAACGACTTCTATCATGAAATGCAGGAATCAAAGGTTGTTGACGTCAAAGACTTCACTAAATCAAAAGTGGCGATGGTTTATGGTCAGATGAATGAACCGCCTGGTAACCGTTTACGTGTAGCGCTAACGGGTTTAACGATGGCGGAAAAATTCCGTGACGAAGGTCGAGATGTATTACTTTTTATCGACAATATCTATCGTTATACCTTGGCCGGAACAGAGGTATCAGCATTGCTAGGGCGTATGCCATCTGCGGTAGGTTATCAGCCAACGTTAGCGGAAGAGATGGGTGTATTGCAGGAGCGTATTACATCTACCAAAACGGGTTCTATCACCTCTATTCAGGCGGTGTATGTGCCAGCGGATGATTTGACAGATCCCTCTCCGGCTACTACTTTCGCGCACCTTGATTCTACTGTTGTATTATCGCGAGACATTGCCTCAAAAGGTATCTATCCCGCCGTAGATCCATTGGATTCTACTTCGCGCCAGCTTGACCCCTTAATTATTGGCCAAGAGCACTATGACACGGCACGAGGTGTACAGTCAGTGTTACAGCGTTATAAAGAGCTGAAAGATATTATTGCGATCCTGGGTATGGACGAGTTATCTGAAGAAGATAAAATGTCTGTAGCTCGGGCGCGTAAAATTGAACGTTTCTTGTCACAGCCCTTCCATGTGGCGGAAGTATTTACTGGCTCACCAGGCAAATACGTGTCACTAAAAGAGACTATTCGCGGCTTTAAAGCTATTCTGGAAGGTGAGTACGATCACCTACCGGAACAGGCTTTCTATATGGCGGGTGGTATTGAAGAAGTTATCGAGAAAGCAGCAAAAATGAAAGGCTAAAGCCAACCAATTGATTTGGAAGGCATTCTCAGTTTGAAAAGGTTTAAAAGGTATGGCAATGACAGTCCATTGCGACATCGTTAGCGCAGAAGAAAAAATCTTCTCTGGCTTGGTGGAAATGGTGATAGCAGCCGGAGCGCTCGGCGATTTAGGCATAGCGCCAGGGCATGCGCCACTGTTGACCCAGCTCAAGCCCGGACCGGTACGATTGATCCTTGCCAATGGTGAAGAAGAAATCTTCTATGCCTCTGGAGGCTATCTGGAAGTGCAGCCCTCGTTGGTTACCATTCTGGCGGATACGGCGTTGCGTGCGCATGATATGAATGAAGCATCTGCATTGGAAGCAAAAAAGCAGGCCGAGCAAATGATGACAGATCAAAGTGCTGATATTGATCATGCTTATGCAGCCTCACAACTAGCGGAAGCGGCAGCGCAGTTACGCACACTTTCTCGTATTCGTAAAAAGATGGGTAAATAATCTGCAAACGAGCATTTCAGCAAGTTAAGAAAGGCAGCCGAAGCTGCCTTTTTTTATGGATTTTTAGACGAATTGAACAATAATGTATCAGAGACGTTTGTTTTCCAACGTATTTACTTCAAATCAGCTCAATTAGGTTATAAATCGGGAGTATTAATAAAAAATGAATTTAGAGGTGGTGATTCTTGCGGCGGGTCAAGGCACCCGTATGAAGTCAAAATTGCCAAAGGTATTGCACCCTTTAGCGGGAAAAACCCTGTTGTCGCACGTGATTTGCAGTGCACAGGAATTGGGTGCAGCAGCGATACATGTTGTCGTTGGTCATGGCGCGGAACTAGTTAAAGACAGTACCGCCATCAGTAACCTAAATTGGGTGATACAGGAGCAGCAATTAGGGACAGGGCATGCTGTGGCTCAGGCTATAGCATCTATTGGTGAAGATAGTACAGTCTTGGTTCTCTATGGAGACGTACCGCTTACTTCGGCACAAACGCTCACTGATTTATTGCAAAAAGTTGACGCACGCAGTATGGCGTTGTTAACCGTCCAACTGGCTGATCCCAGCGGCTATGGTCGAATAATTAGAGATTCAGAAGGCCAGATTAAGGCGATAGTTGAAGAAAAAGATGCCACCGCTGAGCAGCGCCAAATTAGTGAAGGCAATACGGGTATCCTAGCCGTATCAAGTCGCAAACTAAAAGAGTGGTTGCCGCGACTATCCACCAATAACGCACAGGCGGAGTATTATTTAACCGATATTATCGCGATGGCTGTTGCCGAAGATATGCAGATAAATGCTGTGACGGCGCAGACGGAGCAGGAAGTTCAGGGCATCAACAGTCGCCAGCAGTTAGCCGACTTGGAGCGCTGGCATCAAAAACAACTGGCAAACCAATTAATGCTACAGGGTGTCACCCTAGCCGATCCAGCGCGCCTAGATATTCGCGGAGAGGTGTCGGTTGAACAAGATATATTCATCGATGCCAATGTGTTGTTGGAAGGCAAAGTTAGTATTGGCGAAGGTAGCCGTATTGGGCCTAATGTTGTGATTAAAAATACGGTGATTGGTGCTGGAGTGAATATTTTTGCTAATTCTGTGATTGAAAACGCTGAAATAGAATCTGGCTGTCAAATTGGCCCCTTTGCCCGCCTACGCCCCGGAACCCGCTTAGCACAAGGCGCAAAAATTGGTAATTTTGTCGAAACCAAAAATGCTTTTATTGGTATTGGCAGCAAGGTTAACCACCTGAGTTATGTCGGCGATGCTGAACTTGGTAAAGAGGTTAATATCGGTGCAGGCACTATTACCTGTAACTATGACGGCGCCAACAAGTTTAAAACGGAAATTGGTAATGGCGTATTTGTCGGTTCAAACACGGCCCTGGTGGCACCTATAAAAATTGGTGAAAACGCAACCATTGGTGCGGGCTCAACGTTATCCAGGGATGTTGAACCCAATACACTGGTCGTTGCTAGAGCCATCACCCGAGTGATTGAAGGTTGGCGACGACCAACCAAGAAGAAGTAGCCCGTTAAACTCAGGATGATTAGATTATGTGTGGAATTGTAGGCGCGATCTCGACGCGCGATGTGACAGGTATTTTACTTGAAGGGTTAAAAAGGCTCGAATATCGTGGCTATGATTCTGCGGGTATGGCAGTTGTTGCGGCGGGTAACTCTCATTTTGAACGTGTGCGTAGGAAAGGAAAAGTACAGGAATTAGCCGCTGCAATTGCAGCGGAGAAACTGGCTGGCGTATTAGGGGTTGCCCATACCCGTTGGGCGACCCACGGCGTGCCGAGTGAGCCGAATGCACATCCGCATGTTTCGAGCGAGCGTATTGCGCTGGTGCATAACGGTATTATTGAGAATCACGAGCAGTTGCGCCAGGAATTGAGCAGTGCGGGTTACCAGTTTACTTCAGAAACGGATACTGAAGTGGTTGCTCACTTAATTCACCAGTACTCTGAGCGAGGCGTTTCCCTTTTAAAGGCTGTGCAGCAGGCGGTTAAAAGATTAGAGGGCGCGTTTGCTTTAGGTGTTATTGATACGCAACAACCGGATAGATTGGTTGCCGCACGCAGCGGTAGTCCTTTAGTGGTTGGTGTTGGTATTGGCGAAAATTTTATCGCATCGGATCAACTGGCTTTGTTGCAAGTAACCGATCAGTTTATGTTTCTGGAAGAAGGTGACTTCGTTGAATTAACATGTGATGGTATTCAAGTTTTTGATGGCGAGGGAAACGAAATTCAGCGCGCAAAGCATCGTTTTGAACATCATGTCGACGCCGCAGACAAAGGTGCTTATCGACACTACATGCTCAAAGAAATTTTTGAACAGCCAGCTGTAGTTGCCGCCACGTTGACCGGACGTATCACCAAAACCCAAGTTTTAGAGCAAACTCTCGGTGCTGCGGCAAAAGATATTTTAGACCACGTAAAAGCGGTGCAGATTATTGCTTGCGGCACTAGCTATCACGCTGGTTTGGTCGCACGCTATTGGATTGAAGACTTAGTTGGCTTGCCCTGTAATGTCGAGGTTGCCAGCGAGTATCGATATCGCAAGACCGTAGTGACACCGGGTACCTTATTTATCACCATATCCCAATCGGGCGAAACGGCTGATACCTTAGCGGCCCTTCGGATGGCCAAAGACAAAGGCTATTTGGCAACCCTGGGTATTTGTAATGTTGGCACCAGCACGCTGGTACGCGAATCCGATTTAGTGATGCTAACGCAGGCTGGCCCGGAGATAGGCGTTGCCTCAACTAAAGCCTTTACCACACAGTTGGTTGCTTTGTTGCTGGCAACCTTAATGTTAGCGCGTCGGCACGGGCTGGCAGCGGAACGTGAGCAGCAAATCGTTACCGCGCTGCACCAATTACCATCTTTGCTGGAGCAAGCCCTAACGCTTGATCCAAAAATTAAAGTCATCTCCGAACAATTTGCAGACAAACATCACGCACTCTTTTTGGGGCGCGGAGCCATGTATCCGGTGGCTATGGAAGGGGCACTTAAGCTCAAGGAAATTTCCTATATACATGCCGAAGCTTACCCGGCAGGTGAACTCAAACACGGCCCGTTGGCTTTGGTAGATAGTGATATGCCGGTCATCACGGTGGCCCCGAATAATGAACTATTAGATAAGTTAAAATCCAATTTACAGGAAGTCAAAGCACGCGGTGGAGTGCTTTATGTCTTTGCCGACCGCGATGCGGCGGTAAATGAAGCGGATGAGAATCACGTGCTGATTGTACCTCCGGTCGACGATATCTTAGAACCGATTCTTTATACCGTGCCATTGCAGCTGCTGTCCTATCACGTTGCCGTATTGAAAGGCACTGATGTTGATCAACCGCGTAACCTGGCGAAGTCGGTTACGGTGGAGTAGAGACTTTTTTATAATAGATCTGTCCTGTCCACAGCACACAGTAAAACGGGATTTTTTTGAGTTGCTCCTAGCCGCGTACCCGTGACAGATTGTTCACACTATTGTATTTCCAAACCGTAGACATATTTCTTTTCCAGCATCGTGGCGTTGTTAAAACTATTAGTTTAGATGACGCCCGTTTTAAGGCTTTGTCCGCCATGCGCCCTCTACTTGAATATAATGGCCGGGTTGGGTGCGTTCCAGAGCCTTTTTGCCGGCGATAGCCTCAACATCGGTGATGGATATATTGTTGTTTTGTGCGAGCTTGCTATATTCCGCTTTGCGCGCGGCATTGATCAGTTTAACAATTTCCTGAGCCTCGGCACTTCCTTTTACTACCCCTAAATAGCCATTTGGCATTTCCCCGACCATACCTTGCTCCTTTGCTGAACCAAGCGCAGACATTGCCTGCTGTAAACTCATCGCCAACACTGGTAAGGAGATTGTGAGTAAAAGTACAATGATTGAAGCTTTAACTTTGTTGTAAACTTTCATGGGTTGCTCCTTAGAATAAGCCGCTTGAATCGCTAAATAGTTCGTCGAGTTGTTTGTCGACCTTGATATAAATTTCGTGTTGAATTTTTACATTCAAATTGATGTTAATGGGTTCGTTTGGCATTGCCACCTGCACTTTAGGCGTGCAGGCTGCGAGCAACGCCAATAAACCAAAGGCGATCAAATTAAGGCCCTTCATGCTTCGCTCCTGTTGGGGCAGTTTTGCCCTGTTTCTTGAGAAAACTTTGTTGAACACGTTGCTTTATTTTGTCATTAATTTGGCTGCTAAGTTGCAAACTGGTAAGTAGTGCCGGTATATCTTCCTCCAAGTTAATATTAAGATTGATAGCTCGGCCTCCCTCGAATGCTGGATTGTTGCCTGATAGTTTTAAGCCCAGCATAAGAGTACCTTTGTTATCATAGCTGACATCACTGGAAAGCACTGAATAGTGGAAATCATTTAGCGCATCAACCACCATCTTCATGGCCTTATTACTGCCAACAATAGCAGCTGTATTTTCTGGACGATACTGGAGTTGCCCCCCCGGCGCTATGGCTGCCAACGTCCCAGTCTCGATAGTGATTTCTCTAGAACCTATGCGCACGGGTATTCTACCAGATAGCCGACCACTACCAGAAAGCTCAGCACTAGGATGTTGCTTGAGAAGTTGTGCTAGCTCGATATCCGTCATTATAAAAGGCAAAATATGTTCGGCTTGTGTTAAGTCTAAAGACTGCTGCGCAAGAGAGACTTCCCCGCCCATTACAGCAACCTTTAGCTGTGCTAAATCAAGAGTACCCTGAAATGGCTTATCAAATTTAGACTGATAGCCTATTTGAGATATTAAAGGACCAAAAACAATGCCTTGATTTAGTTGTTCAATCCGCAACTGAGCGTCCGCCTCTAGCTGTGATGCCAATGTCTGCACGCTCAGCTCTGCTGATAACCCCTGCAAGAGACTACGATCATAAATAGCATTGATATCGTTAAGTGCAATTTGACTAACACTGACTAGGGTGCTTTTTTGTAAGTTATAGTTCAGATTACCTGTAGCACTAATACGGCCGCGGTTAATATCTAATAGCTCAGGCCAGTCTTTGAATGTCTTTCGCACGGGGTTGCTTGCCAGAAAAAAAATATCCTCAAGCTGCCAGTTAAGATCGAGCAGATTTTGATGAAAGCTGAGTTGATGATGGAGTCTCAGATCAGAGGTATTAGTTAATAGTGCGTCCAGGGTGAGATTATCAGGTTGCCCATGGATCGTTGATTGCCACTGCCAGTTTTGTGTTATTAAATGCGCTGATGTCAAGTGGTCTACCGCCAACTGTAACTTGCCATCAATCGATAGTTGCTGCCAGTTTTCAGCATTTCCGGAAATGCTGAGCTGATCCCCGCTTAATTGGCACTGTTGCGCAGTAAACCAAGGGCTTTCAACCTGGGTGCTGAGTATTGTTGGGGCCGTGAGCGTCAGGTTTATTATTTGATCGTGCCAACTGCCATTAAACGTGGTTTGGAGGTCAAATTTTTCCCCACTGAGGTCGTTAACAGCGAGGGCTGAGCTGCGCAGGTTAAGTTTGCCGTTATTAATAGTGAACGCGTAGGGAGATGTGGTATCAACCAGTAGTTCGGCGTCCAATTGCATTTGCGTACTACCATTAGTCAGTAGTTGAAGCTGTAGTGGCAATGCTGATAGATCCAGGTCTGAATCGGAAGTGCTGGAGAGCATTAATTGTGCTGAGGTTATTGCTAGGCCCAGATCAAGCCACGCTGTTGGTAGTAGCGGCTCTTGAATAATTAAATCAGCATTCGCTTGATAGTGCGCAACTTGCCCTTGCGCCGTTGCTAACGACACAGTGGCGAAACCTTTAGCCAAACCCAGCTTTGGAATAGGTACAGCGTTGGGTAGGCTGAGCTGTACGTTCAATTGCGTGTCGGCACTACTTAACCAGGTCCTGGTGAACTGAGCACCATCCGTTAGGGAAAGCTTCCAATCGGCCATTGCGCTAGCGGTTCTGGTAAAAGCTTGTAACTTTTGCGCATCATAACTAATACCCCAAGCCGAGAGCGTTGTGAGCAACCATTCGGGAGGTGGAGATACCTCAAGCGCCAAATGACCCTGCCAATTATATGTCTGCATTGGGACTAGTTCAGTCTCCGTTTGCAGGGATAAAAAAGAGGCTATATCCAGCTCAAAGGTGAGCTGAGGTGATTGTCCTTGTATACGGTAGTCAGCCTTGAGTTTGAGTAGCCGTTCTGGATCGGTTGGTAGGGCCGGGCTTAGTGTCAGGGTTAACAGCCAATGCTGGTTAGCTTGTTGCCAAATCTTTAAATTGCCACCAACAGGGCATTCGCCAGTGGCACAAGGCAGCATGGTTCGTATTTCGGTAATTTCAAACTCCGCTGGCAGCCAACTGGGGAGTTGCCACTGTTTGGGTAGGCTAAAAGAGGAAAGAGGAGCAACGGACGTTACATTTTGATGGATGGCTAGTTTGAGCTGCTGCAGCTTAGCACGGCTTAACTGAGGCTGTAGATTATGCCAATACCAATTCAAGCTGAGTTGCTCAAGGGTTAGCAGATAATCTGTTTGTGCGGTAGTGTAGCGAAAACTTAATTCGTCTAGTTGTAGCTGTTGCCAATGGATGGCGCCGAACTGAAAATGCAGGTCTTCGATACCGAATTCTTTTGAAAGCCGCTGCCATTGCCAGTAACCAAAAATAGCCAGCAAAGCTAAGAGTATGGATATTGTTGTAATTAAGCGTCGTAGAAGTCGCATGTGCGATTCCATGGATTCCTTAACACAAAGATGGCGGCCAATAACGATAGACGGTGATCATGCGGAAGTTTTCTCAAAAGAGGTAATTCATTCCGTAAAACCACGAGAGTAGCTGATATTAAGCCTACTGGGCAACCGTTAGTGCGAGGTTGCGACGGGCTCAGATGGATGCGTGTAATTTTGCCGGGGTCTTAGCGATAGGTGGCGCCAGGTGTTTTCCTCTTTTGTATAAAGGAATGGGCTTGCCAATATAATAGCCTTGAGCATAGTCCACCCCCAGGCATTTTAAGGCGGATAGGGTTTGCTTGTTTTCGACAAATTCGGCAATGGTTTTTTTGCCCATCACATGACCAATTTCATTAATAGAGCGCACCATTTCATAATCGATAGGGTCTGTGGTGATATCGACCACGAAAGAGCCATCAATTTTCAAAAAATCAACGGGCAGATTCTTGAGATAGTTAAAAGAAGATAAACCACTGCCGAAATCGTCAAGCGCAAACAAACAGCCGACAGACTTAACCGCTTCAATAAATTTTATAGCACTGGCGAGATTTGATATGGCTGCCGTTTCGGTAATTTCAAAGCAAATTTTGGTACAAACGGATGAAGCGCGTTTTAGCTGGTCAAGTAAATACTGCGAAAAGGTTGAATTGTTCAAAGATAACCCAGAAAGGTTGATGGAACAAACGCCCAATGACTTGATTTCCTTGGGGTTAGCGAGCAGCCAATCAAGGGTTGTTTTAACCACCCATTGGTCAATTTGAGTGGAGAGGTTATAACGTTCCGCAGCGGGTAGAAAAGCGCCTGGCGCAATAACAGAGCCATCCTTCCCAATCATCCGTACTAATACTTCATAATGCCGCCCCTCCTGTACACCCTGTAGTGCTTTGATGGGCTGGATATAGAGTTGGAATCGATTTTCTTCCAGGGCGTGATTAATCTTCCCGACCCAATCCATTTCGCGGCGTCGGAAGGCGAGCTCCTGATCATTAGGATGATACACACGGATACGATTGCGCCCGGCATCTTTGGCGGCATAGCAAGCCATATCGGCGGCGCTAAGCACCTCTTTTAAAGTGCCGCTATTCTGATTTATGGGGATTAAGCCAACGCTGACGCCAATACTGTAGCGGCGCTGCTCCCAGACAAATCGAAAATCCTGAATCAAACGGCGAATTTGCTCCGTTAATTGGTACGCCTGGTCAATAGTGCAGTCTTCAATCAATATTCCAAACTCATCACCACCCAAGCGAGCGAGTGTATCTTCGCTTCTTAAGCGTGTTCGTAGCATTGCGCCTAACTGGTGTAACAGCGCATCGCCCGCTAAATGGCCGCAAGCGTCATTAATGACTTTAAATTGATCTAAATCGAGGTAACACAGCGCATGTTGGCGATTCGTAAGATCGCTGGATAATAGCGCGCTGAGACGGCGCTCAAAAACATCTCGGTTATAGAGGCTGGTCAGGTTATCGTGGGAGGCTTGATACTCAAGCTCTGCGGAGAGGCGTTTGTGTTCACTGACATCAAACATAACGCCGCGCAGTTTAACGGGCTGATTATTTTTGTCGGTTACGATGTGAGCAACATCCCGTAGCCAAATCGTTGAACCGTTTGCCTTGAGCATTCGGTATTCTAATTCGTAATCCTGCTGTAAGACGACCTGATTTTTTACCAGACTAATGACTCTTTCGCGATCATCGGGATGAATATGGTCTGGCCAAAAATTAGGTTGGAACCAGTTGTCTTGCGGGTAGCCTAGAATTTTTTCAACAGAGGTGCTGATAAATGAGGCTTGTAAGGTAGGTAAATCAGCCTCCCAGACGATGGCATCAATATCGTTCATTAAACGTTGATAATGTTCGTTGCTCGCGCGCAGGGTGTTTTGCGCCTGCTGGCGCTCAATAATTCTACCCAACTGAACACCGACGGGCCTGAGCGCGTCCAGTAAATTATTGGAAATGGAACCCTGTGCAGGGGAAAAAAATTCTAATACGGCTGCGACCTTATCACCGACCAGTACTGGAAATGCGAACGCGCTTCGCATAACAAAATTAGCACTGGATGCATTGCGCGGTGTTGGATCATCCTCCGCGAGATCGGGGATACAAACGATATCGGTAGTTTCGAGAACTCTTCCAGGTAGCCCCTCGCCCTTTCCGAAGCGATGATGCTCCGCCCACTGTTGCAGCGGTTGTCGATGTTTTTGATCAGAAACGCGCCATATTCCGGTGGTTTCAAGTTGCTGGGTTTTTTCGTTGAGTAGCAGGGCATGGCCTACGGGCCAATGACAATAGTTACAAACTTCTTCGAGACAGACGTTGAACGCGGATTCAATATCCTGGGCCTCATTTGCCGCTTCCGCAATGGTTCGGAGCAAGCGCAGCGTATTGGCTTTATCAGTTTCTGTCTGAAGGGCTAATAATTCAGCGGTTTTGTCTCGGCAAAAACCCAGAATGGCGGGGATGCCATTAAAAACGGTCGCGTTTAATACGACTTCGATATGGACGATAGAGCCATTCTTATGCTTTATCGGCAAGTTGGGGATGGTACACTGTTTATCCCTCTGCATTTTTTTAATCAAGTTGTCACGGTAAGAAGTTTCAAGACAAAAATCGCGCATCTTTTTGCCAATCAGCTCTTCTGGTGTATAGCCTAACAACCGGAACCCCGCGTCATTGAGTTGCAGTATTTCCCCTTCTTTTAAGCCAGTGATAATAATGGGCTGTGGGCTAGAAACTAGGGATTTCGACAACAGTGACTGACTAAAGGCGGTTTCTTGTTCCGTTTGAAAATGGCTATCTGACTTTCGCATGATTACAAAAACATGAGTCACCACGCCGGTTTCATCCCTAAAGGGAGTGAGGGTTACGTGCAGAAGTGCGAGCACAGGATTGGCCAGATAAACCTGGCTGGTAAAGGTTAATTTTTTGCCGGATAAACAGCTATCGACTCGCGGCTTAATTAACTGAAAAGCATCTGCTCCCTCAATTTCGCAGACAGTATGGTTTACGACCTGATCGAGGGGCAGGTCAACTATGTTGAGATAGGCAGGGTTAACATATAAGTAGCGGTATTCCCTATCCAGTATTAAGGTCGGATCTGGGCAGATATCACAGGCATTCTGATAAAGTGAAAGCATTGCATCAGAAGAAGCAAGAGGGTTCAAAATTTTTTCCATAAATGCCTATTGCCTCAAAAGGACTTTTGCCATGATGACTGTTTAGTTGGTCAGTACGTTGAGCCAGCGTTTCTAAACAGTAGAGTTCCATTCTTACTCTCGGTAGCCTATTCCGTGACCGATGCTAAATAAGCCTAGCTTGAAAGTAGGTAATTGCAATAAATATGGTGAATATCATTAGGATAGGAAAGTGCTGATATTGATGGTTTTAGGGATCAGGCGGTTATGTACATATTGCCAATAATTCTATGATTTAGCAGGCAATTTGTTGCACTTCATGACAATAAAGGTAGTATGACGCGCCTACAAATAGCAAAGACCGCTAGCTTTAAGTAAGGAGCATCGATGAGCGAACCAAAAAGTAAAAATATTGTTTGGAGCGAAAGCCAGGTTCAGGCGGCGCAGCGCGAAAAAATTCTCGGTAATAAACCGGCAACTTTATGGTTCACTGGTTTATCCGGTTCGGGTAAATCGACGCTGGCCTTGGCTACTGAGCTTGCGCTGGTGGAGCGCGGTATCAATGCCTTTATTTTGGACGGCGATAATGTCCGTCATGGACTCAATAGCAATCTTGGCTTTTCTCCCGAAGACCGGACTGAGAATATTCGCCGTATCGGTGAGGTCTGTAAACTCCTCTGTGATGCTGGAATGATAGTGTTCTCAGCGTTCATTTCGCCTTATCGCGCCGACCGCGACCTAGTGCGAGACAAGCACCAAGCGGGGCAGTTTATCGAAGTCTTGATAGATGCACCATTGGCGGTATGCGAAAGCCGTGATGTCAAAGGTTTGTATGAGAAAGCGCGGGCCGGTGTGATTCCAGAATTTACCGGAATTTCTGCACCGTATGAAGCACCGACTAATCCGGAAATTACGGTCAACACGGCAGAGCATAGTTTAGAAGAGTGCGTGCAGCAGGTGATTAGTTACCTGGAGGCTAAGGGCGTTATTCCAACGCCATAAACACTACTATTTGAGTTTTGTATGAAATACGCAAAGGAACTAGAGGTCGCAATACATGCGGTGCGTGCCGCAGCCAATCTGTGTCGCTCTGTACAGGCTAACTTAATTACGGCTGAGACGCTGGAGAAAAAAGACAAAAGCCCGGTAACCGTCGCCGACTTTGCTTCGCAGGCTATCGTTTGTTCTCATCTGCAGCAAGCTTTTCCGCAGGATCAGGTGGTGGGCGAAGAAGACTCCACTGACCTGCAAAGCCATGAGCAGGCGCCACTGCGCCACTCCGTAGTGACCCATGTTGGTGAGGAGTTAGGCGGCGATCTGGACGAGGCACAGGTGCTTAACTGGATCGACCACGGCAATGCCGACGGAACACAGGCGCGTTACTGGACGCTCGACCCTATCGACGGCACCAAAGGGTTTTTGCGTGGGCAGCAATATGCCATCGCACTGGCATTAATTGAACAGGGTGAAGTGGTACTAGGTGTTTTAGGCTGTCCTAATATGCTGGTAGGTGAGCAACTAGGTGCTTTGTTTACGGCGACGAAAGGTGGGGTGGCGCGCATGCTGTCCTTGTCTGATATTGATGCTAGGGGTGAGCGAATTCAAGTCAGCCAGGTTACGGCGGTCAATCAGGCGCGTTTTTGTGAGTCGGTCGAGTCGGGGCATTCGAATCAAAGTGAATCGGCGCAAATTGCTGCTTTATTGGGAATAGCAACGGAGCCCTACCGTATTGATAGTCAGTGCAAATATGCCGCAGTGGCACGTAACGATGCTTCTATCTATTTGCGCTTACCAACCAACGCGGCTTACCAGGAAAAAATCTGGGATCACGCGGCGGGTAAAATAATCGTTGAGGCAGCAGGCGGCAAAGTAACCGACATGCACGGCAATGTGCTGGATTTTAGCCAAGGGCCATTGCTGAGCAATAATCAAGGCGTCGTGGCTACCTGCGGCGCGATACATGATCAGGTCATCGACGCGATACAACGTGTGCGTGGCTAAACCAATTTGGAGTTGAAATAATGATTAAACCCTTCTGGTCCGATGAGTTAAATCCCCTGTTTGTCTATGATTCTGAACAGCACCATGCGCTGGCAGCAGAAGCAGAAAATTTACCGTCACTGTTGCTAAACTCGGCGGCAGCCGCCAATGCGGTGATGTTGGGTGCGGGTTATTTTAATCCGCTTACTGGCTATATGAGTCTGGCAGACGCGCTGAGTGTTGCTGAGCACTTGCAAACCACCGATGGCTTGTTCTGGCCAGTGCCCATTGTCAACTTGAGCAACGACATTGCGGCTATTGGCGACGCCAAGCGTATTGCCTTACGCGACCCTAATGTTGAAGGCCATCCAGTATTAGCGATTCAGGAGATCGAAGCGATTGAATCGGTTTCTGATGAGCAGATCAATGCCATGGCGCAGCAGATTTTCGGTACCAATGATGCCAATCACCCCGGCGTCGCGACTTTTACCGGTTTGGGTCGTTATCTGATTTCAGGGCCGATTCAGGTCTTAAACTTTAGTTATTTCCAACAGGATTTCCCAGATACTTTCCGTACGGCGGTGGAAATTCGCAATGAAATTCAGGAGCGCGGCTGGCAAAAAGTCGTCGCCTTCCAAACCCGCAACCCGATGCACCGTGCTCACGAGGAGCTGTGCAAAATGGCGATGGCTGCGGTCGATGCCGATGGCGTGTTAATTCACATGTTGCTGGGTAAACTCAAACCCGGTGATATCCCCGCGCCAGTGCGTGATGCGGCGATCCGCAAAATGGTGGAGCTCTATTTCCCGAAAAATACCGTGATGATTACCGGTTATGGTTTCGACATGCTCTATGCCGGCCCGCGTGAAGCGGTGCTGCATTCGATCTTTCGTCAGAATAGCGGTTGTGCGCATTTTATTGTCGGTCGTGATCATGCCGGTGTCGGTGATTACTATGGTGCTTTTGAAGCACAGGAAATTTTTGATCAGCGCGTGCCGAAGGGGGCGCTGGATATTGAGATTTTTAAGGCAGATCATACCGCCTATTCCAAGAAGCTGAACAAGGTGGTAATGATGCGCGATGTGCCGGATCATAGCATTGAAGATTTTGTCATCCTGTCTGGCACTAAGGTACGACAGATGTTGGCGGCCGGTGAAGATTTACCGCAGGAGTTTGCCCGCCCAGAAGTGGCGAAAATCCTGATGGCGCATTATCAAAACGAAGCCTAGTTAAAACATGGCCGCTCGCAATGGGGCGGCCAGCCTCGTCATGTCAACTTTTTTGCCCGGCTACGCCACTGCTGTAATTTCTAATGATTCCGAAAACATTGACGTCGACAACCCTGTTATAATTTCGCCTTTGCGCCGCTCGCGCTAATGACAAATTGACAGTATTGGTATGGACGTAACCTACATTCTCGACTCCCTCAACGACGCACAGCGTGAAGCAATCAGCCTGCCTTGTGAAGCCAGCGCACTGGTTTTGGCGGGCGCTGGTAGCGGCAAAACCCGTGTCTTGGTGCGGCGTATCGCCTGGCTGATTCAAACCGAAAATATTTCGCCACATAGCATTTTAGCGGTAACCTTTACCAATAAAGCCGCGCGGGAAATGCGCAATCGTATTGAAGAATTGCTGGGCATGTCGGTGCAGGGCATGTGGGTCGGTACCTTTCACGGTTTAGCGCACCGGTTGCTGCGGGCGCACTGGCAGGATGCGAATTTACCGCAGAATTTTCAAATTCTCGATTCCGACGATCAGCTGCGTGTCGTGAAGCGCGTCATGCGTAACCTCAACATTGATGACAGCCGCTGGCAACCGAAGCAGGCGCAATGGTTTATCAACGCGCAAAAGGATGAAGGGCTACGCGCCGCCTTCGTACCGGAACAGTTGGATCCCTACAGTAAAACGATGCGTGCGATTTATGCCGGTTATGAAGAGACCTGTAATAATGCCGGCATGGTGGATTTTGGTGAACTGTTATTGCGTGCCCACGAGCTTTGGCTAAACAAACCCCAGGTACTAAAGCATTACCAGGAACGCTTTCAGCATGTGTTGGTCGATGAGTTTCAGGACACCAACACCATTCAATATGCTTGGTTAAGAGTGCTGGCCGGTGATCAAAACCGCATTACTGTGGTGGGTGATGACGATCAGTCAATCTATGGTTGGCGTGGTGCGAAAATTGAAAATATACATAAATTCGCTAAGGATTTTCCGCAAACCCGTACCATTCGTATGGAACAAAACTACCGTTCCACCAGCACTATTTTGAATGCTGCTAACAATGTAATTGCCAATAATATGGGAAGGCTGGGCAAAGAGCTTTGGACTGAGGGTAACGAGGGTGAGCCGATTTCACTCTACGCGGGTTTTAATGAGATTGACGAGTCGCGCTTTATTGTTGGCATCATACAAGATGCCTTTAAACAAGGGCGCGCCTATCGGGACTGCGCGGTATTGTATCGCTCTAACGCGCAATCGCGGGTGCTGGAAGAATCACTCTTGCGTTCTGGTATACCCTATCGTGTCTATGGTGGCCAACGCTTCTACGACCGCCTGGAAATCCGCAATACCCTCGCCTATTTACGCTTGATCTCGAATCGAGATGACGACGCAGCGTTGGAGCGAGTGATTAATGTGCCAACCCGCGGTATTGGTGGCAAAACTGTTGATCTGATGCGCGTCGAAGCGCGCGCAAAAGGAGCATCCTTATGGCAAGCGATCCAGCAGCTGATTGCGTCTAAACAAATTACGGCCCGCGCAGCGGCAGCGCTGGAGGGCTTTACTGACCTTATTAATCAACTTGACCAACAAACCCAAGGACTTGCTCTGCACGAACAAACCGATCATGTGGTGCAAATGAGTGGTTTGTTGGACTATCACCGTCAGGAAAAAGGCGAAAAGGGCCAGGCGCGGGTGGAAAACCTGGAAGAACTGGTCAGCGCCACGCGCGAATTTCAATTTGAAGCAGATGAAGATATATCGGAGCTGAACGCCTTTATTGCGCAGGCGGCCTTGGATGCCGGGGAAGCGCAGGCGGACGAACATGATGATTGCGTGCAGATGATGACGCTGCACTCCGCCAAAGGCCTGGAATTCCCGCTGGTGTTCTTAGCCGGTGTAGAGGAAGGATTGTTCCCGCATCGGATGTCGATGGAAGACCCTAATGGTTTGGAGGAGGAGCGGCGGTTATGCTATGTCGGCATCACCCGCGCCATGGAAAAGCTCTATATCACCTACGCCGAAAGCCGACGTATGCACGGTACGGAAACCATGAACCGCCCTTCCCGCTTTATTCGTGAAATTCCAGCCGAGTTACTTAATGAGATTCGCTTACAGAGTAAAATTACTCGCCCCGTCAGTTTTAGCCGGGAAGCGAAGGGCACCAATTTTTCCGGCCAGGCTATACCTAACACCGAGTTCCATTTAGGGCAACGAGTAAATCACTCTTTATTTGGTGAAGGTGTCGTGCTCAATTACGAAGGGCAAGGCGCGCAGGCGCGGGTGCAGGTGAATTTTGACCAGAAAGGTGCGAAGTGGTTGGTAGTGGGTTACGCCAAGCTGGAAGCCATTTAGTTACTGCGGTTATTATTTATGTGGTAAGACCGTTGGTAGGTTCGGCGTTAGCTGTATTATGCGGATGAGCTTAGCGCGAGGGTTTCGCAGGCATAGGCCAATTTCCAATAGCGCGCTGAGAATTACGGTATAACTTAACAATCCTTTGCATAAAAAGAATCGACAAAAGGGTGACATCATGGGAAAAATAAAATCGTTAATAATCATCGTACTAACGGCCAGTCTGGTTGCCTGTGGTGGCCAAAACGGGGCGGCCAATAATGGAGCGAATTCCGCGCAGCAACCGCAGCAAGTGATCAAATGGAAAATGGTGACCACCTGGCCGAAGAATTACCCGGGACTGGGAACAGGCGCTAACTATATGGCGAAAGCCATTACCGAAATGAGTGGCGGTCGTCTTGAAGTGAAGGTTTATGGCGCGAATGAATTAGTGGGTGCGCTGGAAGTCTTTGATGCGGTCGCACGCGGTACAGCGGAAATTGGTCATGGCGCAGCGTATTATTGGAAAGGTAAATCGGCTGCGGCACAATTTTTTACCGCCGTACCCTTTGGTATGAACGCCCAGGAAATGGCTGGTTGGCTTTACTATGGCGGAGGTATGGAGCTATGGGAAGAAGTCTACGCACCTTTTGGTTTGATCCCTCTGGCAGCGGGCAATACCGGCACTCAAATGGGTGGCTGGTTTAACAAGGAAATCAACAGCCTCGAAGACCTGCAAGGCCTGAAAATGCGTATCCCCGGTTTAGGCGGCGAAGTATTTAGCCGGGCCGGGGGCGTGTCCGTGCTGGTGCCAGGCGGAGAAATTTTCCCTTCAATGCAAACCGGCGCACTGGATGCCACCGAATGGGTCGGGCCGTATAACGACCTGGCGTTCGGGTTGCACAAGGTGGCTAAATATTACTATTACCCTGGCTGGCAGGAACCTGGTCCGATTCTCGAAGCAATGGTTAACAAAAAAGCCTTCGACGCTCTGCCTGCTGATTTGCAAGCTATCGTACGGGAAGCCGCCAAAGCGACGCATATGGATATGTTGGCCAATTACACCGCCGAAAATAACCGGGCGTTGAAAACACTGGTAGAAGAACACGGAGTGCAAGTACGTAAATTCCCCGATGAAGTGCTGCGCAAATTGCGTGAAATTTCCAGTCAGGTGCTTGTTGAAGAAGCAGCGAAAGACCCCTTAACGCAAAAGGTTTATGATTCCTTTAAAGCGTTTAATAAGGAAGCGGTTAATTGGCACATGATTTCTGAACAGGCGTATTTTGAGGCTCGGGCAGAGGATTGAGTTTGTTCGACTTATGCTTGAGGCTGGACACGAAGCTGATATTTTATACAGTCGAGTGTCGAGATAATTTACAAACGAATTCCCTAGCCCATAACGTTCATCAAATATGTCATTGATACTTATCGTGATGGTGGTAATGGCATGTATATTGTATGTTGCTTGGTTTCATTCCAAGGCTGGCGGAAATCAATTATGAAAAAGGAACTAATGACGGGAATTAATCAAACCAACCGTATTCTTTCGGTTGTTTACAGGAGTGCTCTTCTAGTAGCTACAATTTTGGCAATGCCGATAGCTGCAAACGCCTCTACTATTACCATCTACGATCAGAACTTTGAGTCACCGGTAGGGTTTGTGAATGGCTCCGGCAGTGGATACAAGGATCTGTCACAGCAATCAGTGAATACTTTGTATGGCGGTCAGCCAGTGAGCTTTTCTTTCGCGCAAAATTTTACCGTTGAAACTGCGCTGTTGACAGGGAGCCAGGCATTTGGAACTGGATATTCGGATTCAACGAATACGGGAGAAAATTATGCCATCGGAATGTTATCGCAGGTACAAAATGATTTACTCGGCTTGTCTTTCAATATCGGTAGTTACGACTTCTTCAATTTCGCTATCGATATTTCAAGCTTGGGGCTAGATGGCCCCGGCGGCCCATTCGTGAATGGAGATTTACCGAAGTTCAAGTTTACTCTTTTTGATAACCCATCGGGTTCATCAAACACGGGGTCAGGCACTGTATTAGATTCAGCGGAACTGATTGGAAAATTGTCGGCACAAGATGTGCTCGACTGGACGCATGGGGTATTTGCATTTGACACGAGCAGCTCGACGAATGGTAATGTGACTTTGCAGGTAGATCTACTGCAAGGCGGTTACGCGGTATTTGATAACTTCAAGATCACTGCATCCGATGAGGCTCTGGGGGGAATCAGTGCGGTGCCGGTTCCAGCGACCATATGGTTGTTTAGTTTTGGTTTAATAGGCGTTATAGGTCTAGCTAGACGGAAGATGAGCTAGGTCATAGTTAATTCATTTAACGGCTCTTCCGAGAGCCGTTGTCTTTTCTCAAAAGTCTGAGCCCCCTTTTTGGCACGTAAATTTCGGTAATTTTCAATACCTAGGGCCATAGCATCCCCTAAAAAACTTTTCCCGGCAACCAGGTCACCAATTGTGGCCAATAGGCAATCATCGCCAGCATTACAAGTTGTATCGCGATGAAAGGAATCACTCCGCGGTAAATCTGGCTGGTGGCGACGGAATCGGGAGCGACGCCTCTTAGGTAAAACAACGCGAAGCCGAAGGGTGGTGTCAGAAAAGAGGTTTGCAGGTTAATCGCGATCATAATGCCGAGCCAGACCGGGTCTAGACCCATGTTGAGTAATATTGGTGCCACGATCGGTACGACGACGAAGGTGATTTCGATAAAGTCGAGAAAGAAACCGAGGAAAAACATCACCAGCATTACTACTATCATGGCGGCCATTACGCCGCCGGGCAGGTCGCTGAGGAATTCGCGTACCAGATCATCGCCGCCGAAACCTCTAAACACCAATGAAAATATTGCTGCACCGATCAGAATCATAAAGACCATGCTGCTGACTTGCGTGGTGGAACGCATCACTTCACGTAGCATTGGTAGGTTAAAGCTTCCCTTGATGCGGGCCAATAACATGGCACCTACCGCTCCTACTGAGGCGGCTTCGGTGGGCGTGGCTTTTCCAGCAAGTATTGAGCCTAAGACCAATGCAACCAACAGTAGCGGCGGCGCTAGTGCTCTCAAAATCTGCATTATTGAAGCATTACCTATCTCTTGTTCTGGGTGCGCGGGTGCGGCGGCAGGCTTATAGATTGCGACGAGCGAGATGTAGAGAACATAGAGACACACCAGCAGCAGGCCGGGGATCAGTGCGCCCATAAACAGATCGCCCACGGAAACGGTTTCTGGTGAGAAAATGCCCATTTCCAGTTGCGCCTCTTGGTAAGCGGAAGACATAACGTCGCCGAGTAAGACCAGCACAATGGAGGGTGGAATAATCTGGCCCAGTGTACCCGCAGCACAAATGGTGCCGGTGGCAAGGGGAATATCGTAGCCTCGTTTCAACATGGTTGGTAGTGATAGCAGGCCCATGGTAACTACGGTTGCGCCGACGATACCGGTGCTGGCGGCCATTAGCATACCCACCAGTGTCACGGAAATGCCCAGACCGCCGCGCAATTTGCCAAATAATGAAGACATGGTATCGAGCAGTTCCTCGGCGACGTTGGACTTTTCCAGCATCACACCCATAAAAACAAACAAGGGTACGGCGATAAGCACGTCGTTGATCATGATGCCGAAAATGCGGTTGGGCACGGCTTCTAAAAAGGCGGGGTCAAAACTGCCGGTAATGATTCCAATGAACGCGAAGAGAAGGCCAGTTCCTGCTAACGAGAAGGCGACGGGATAACCAGCAATTAAAATAAGAATAACGGCGATGAAAAGCGCTAGCGACATGAATTCCATTAGGGTGAAGTCGCTGGTGGTGGATTGTTGGGATCAATCTGTCCAGTAAGAATCAGGAGACTTCGCATTGATTGCGCAAGGCCTTGCAGCAGAACAGTTGCGGGCATAATAAGGAGTAGTGTTTTTAAGGCAAAGATAGCATCTATGCCACCGGATTCCCGAGAGCCCTCGAAGTAAGACCAGGAGCTGGCAACGTATTCCCAGGAGATGGTAAAGATAAACAGGCAGCAGGGGATCAGTAAAAACACTGCGCCGAACAGGTCGACCCAGGCTTTGTTTCGTGCTGACATTGGGCGGTAAAAAATATCCACCCGGACATGGCTGTCGTGGCGCAGGGTATAGGCGGCGCCCATCAGAAATATCAGGCTGTGTAGGTAAAGCAAAGATTCCTGAAGTGCGACTGAACCGACATTAAACAAATAGCGCAAAACTACAATGATAAAGGTCAGTAAGACCAGCGCTAAGGTCAGCCAGGCTACGCTACGACCGAGCATCTCATTGAGATACTCGACACCTTTAATAAAGGTTTGGCAGGCGCTGCTGAAGGCCATATTAATGCTGGTTGATGCTTTGCGCGCGGCCTTGCTGGTCTACCGATACCACGACGAATTGCGCATCCGTTACCTTGTGGAAGTCCGTTTCGTCGTACTTGTGGGCCCAGACTTCGACCTGGATGGTTAGGGAGGAGCGGCCGGTTTCAGTGATCGTGGCGTAAATATCTATTACTGAACCTACTTTCACCGGAGAAACAAAATCCATTTGACCGATATCGACGGTCACTACTCTGCTGCGAGTGGCCTTTTCACCGGCAACTGAGGCGGCTAAGTCCATCTGCGAGACTATCCAGCCCGCATAAATATTGCCATGCGCGTTAGTATCATTGGGTAAAGCGTAAGTTCGAAGAGCGAGTTCACCGGAAGGTTTTGGGTTGTTATCGTCAATATCCATCGTGTCATTCTTAGAGTAGTAGTGAGGTTTAGTGCGGTGATTATAAATACGTGAAAGTTAAAATGAAATTACCGATTTATGTTAATCCAAAATTAGCAACGTTGTTGCGTTGATTTTTCTGGCCAGTAAGAATAACGTGTGGTTTGCAATAATGCTAATGCCTACACCTGTTAGCTGAGTCAGTATTCTTGAAAAATACCAGTATATTAATTAGGCGTTTCTGGATTTTCGACCTGGATGGCACATTAACGCTGCCACAACATGATTTTAAGGCAATAAAAGCGGAATTGAAGATTCCGCCTGATGCCGACATCTTGCTGCATCTTAGTCAATTATCGAAGCAAGAAGCGCTAATAAAACAAAAAGTGTTGGATGAAATAGAGATCGGTCTGGCGAGCGCAGCCAAGCCTTCAGTGGGTGCTGCAGATTTGGTTAGGCGTTTGGCGGAACAGGGCGTGCGTATGGGCGTGCTGACGCGTAATTCCAAAACTAATGCCCATGTTGCTCTTGAGGCGATCGGCCTAAGTCACTATTTTGAAGCACCGCACGTGTTGGGTCGGGATGAAATCGCGCCCAAGCCCAGTCCCAAAGGCATTCACAGTTTGTTGAATCATTGGAAGGCAGATATGGGCCAGGCCTTAATGGTTGGGGATTATCTTTATGATTTGCAGTGTGCACGGGCAGCGGGTGTGGCAGCGGTACACGTGGACACGACGGAAAAATTTCCTTGGCCAGAGTATACCGATCTGGCGGTACGGGATTTATCTGATTTACATCAACTGCTAATAAAAACCATAGCGTACTAGTCACTGATGGGCACGGTATTTTTACCCGTCTTTAGACTGGGTTTATGACGGATAATAACAAGAGGTAATTAAGGTTATGCAGCAAGCAGATTTAATAAAGTCGATTAACCAGGGCCAGATGAAATCGTTACAGATTGGCATAATACTGATCTGTTGGTTGATTAATATGCTGGATGGTTTTGATGTCTTGGCGATTGCTTATGCAGCGCCGACTATTAGCGAGGAGTGGCAATTAGCACCGGAAAAGCTCGGTATTGTGTTGAGTGCGGGATTAGCGGGGATGGCATTAGGTGCGCTGTTTATTGCGCCGCTCGCGGATCGTTTTGGGCGGCGTAAAATTATTCTGTGGTGCCTCGCCGTTATTGGCTTTGCTATGGTGGGTACCGCACTGGTAAATTCCGTCGTTTTACTGGTTATAGTGAGGGTAATCACCGGGCTGGGCGTCGGTGGATTGCTGGCCAGTTTGAATACTATGGTGGCCGAATACTCATCGGATCGACGTCGTAATTTCGCTATCAGCTTTCTGCAGAGTGGTTATCCTATAGGGGCTTTAGCGGGAGGGTTGATTGCCGCTCCGCTCATTCCAGCCTTTGGTTGGCAGGTAGTTTTTATTCTCGGTGGCCTCTCAACCTTGGTGATGGTGGCGGTGGTGCTGTTATTTATGCCAGAGTCACTGCATTTTTTGATGGCACAACGGCCAGCTAATGCCTTGCAGCAAGTTAATCGGGTATTGTCCCGGTTGGGGCACAGCATGATAACTGAGTTGCCAACTTTAACGGGCAAAGCGCCACCGCCAGCAAGTATTGGTCAAATACTTTCGCCGAGTCTTAAAACCAACACACTGCTACTTTGGTTGAGTTTCTTTATGAGCATGCTTACGCTCTATTTCTTGCTGTTGTGGACGCCACAAATAATCGTCAACGCCGGTTTGCCGAAAGATCAGGGTATTTTAGTCGGGGCATCGCTTAACGCCGGAGGCCTGTTGGGCATGTTGCTGCTTGGTTATTTCTCCGAGCGGTTTGGGCTGTATCGGTTAATCATCGGCTTTTTTCTGTTGGCGGCCTTGAGCATGGTTGCTTTTGCCTTGATCGATGCCTCAGCAATGGTGTTGTTGCTACTCGCCTTTGTGCTCGGATTTTTCACCATTGGCGGTATGATCGGGCTCTATTCGGCAGCAGCAGGTTTGTATCCGACCACTCTGCGCAATACGGGCTTAGGTTGGGGCATTGGTATTGGTCGCCTGGGCGCTATTCTTGGACCTAATGTAGCGGGGGTTTTAATCGGAATCGGTTGGGAGCAGGCGGATTATTTTTTATTGCTGGCATTACCATTAGTGTTTGCGATGTTGTCCACCTATGCCTTGCACAGATCACAGAATAACGGAGCGGTGGCGGAGTAAGCAGTCTAATAGGAGTTATCTTTTATGTGGGGTTTTGTGCCAAAATATTTTTAATATTTTGAATTAATATGGATTTGAGTGGCGCACAAATGTCAGTTTTATCGAGCATATGGAGTTTTTGTGCGCTATTTGTGATTAGACAAGAAGCCCTAAATTTCCCCAAGTTTAGGTGACAAATGCGCCTGATTTTCGGTTAAAATAACGCCCTTTTTTCAGATTGCAGCCAAGGCGCATGGCACGATGCACCGCAGTCCATAAAGTGTGAAATGCTTGTGGTGTGAAAAGCATTTAAATTTCAAATGTGTATATTTTTATTATTAATTTAACAAATCAAAGTTAAGGCTATAGGATGGTGCTCATTTCTGTCGGGCGCGTCGCCTAATACCCTGAGTTTCTGAAAGGGTATCCTTGATTTTCTGCCAGGAGTAAAAGATGTTTAGTTCTGCCGATAAAATTGCTGATTTCGATCCCATGTTGTTCGGCGCTATTCAAGATGAAGAGCGAAGACAAGAGGAGCACATCGAATTAATTGCCTCAGAAAACTACGCGAGCCCACGTGTAATGGAAGCTCAAGGAGGCGTATTAACCAATAAATATGCCGAGGGTTATCCGCAGCGACGTTATTATGGTGGTTGTGAATATGTGGATGTTGCGGAACAGTTGGCAATTGAGCGTGCTAAAGAGTTGTTCGGTGCCGACTACGCGAATGTGCAGCCTCACTCTGGTTCGCAAGCCAATGCCGAAGTCTATATGGCGTTGTTACAACCGCATGATACCGTTTTGGGTATGAGCCTGGCGGACGGTGGGCACCTAACCCACGGTGCGAAAGTTAACTTTTCCGGCAAGATTTATAACTCTATTCAGTATGGCCTCAACGAGGACACGGGTGAAATTGATTACGAACAGGTCGAGGCACTGGCAAAAGAACATAAACCAAAAATGATTATTGCTGGCTTCTCGGCATATTCACAAATCGTTGATTGGCAGCGTTTTAGAGATATCGCCGATATGGTTGGTGCTTATTTTGTGGTGGATATGGCGCATGTGGCTGGTTTGGTTGCTACCGGTCATTACCCAAACCCTATCCCTATTGCTGATGTCGTCACCACCACTACGCACAAAACGTTGCGCGGTCCGCGTGGTGGTTTAATTCTGGCGCGCGCTAACCCTGAGCTGGAAAAGAAACTTAACTCTTCTGTGTTTCCTGGGCAACAAGGTGGCCCGCTGATGCATGTTATTGCGGCTAAAGCAGTTGCCTTTAAAGAAGCTTTGGAGCCATCCTTTAAAGAGTATCAGGCGCAGGTGGTAAAAAATGCTAAGAAGATGGCCAGTGTATTTATCCAGCGTGGTTATAATATCGTTTCCGGTGGAACCGAAAACCACCTGATGCTGGTGGATCTGATTGATAAAGGAATCACTGGTAAAGACGCAGATGCTGCGCTGGGCAGCGCCAACATTACGGCCAATAAAAATGCAGTGCCAAAAGATCCACAATCGCCATTCGTTACCAGCGGCCTGCGAGTCGGCACTCCGGCGATTACCACCCGTGGTTTTAAAGAAGCTGAAGTGGAACGTTTGACGGGCTGGATGTGTGATGTGCTGGACGATATTGGTAATCAGGCAACGATTGCCAAAGTGCGCGAGCAAGTATTAGCCTTATGCCGTGATTTTCCGGTGTATAAAAAATAGTGACAGCCGCTTGTCGGTAGGGTGATGCACAATTTTGTGATGCCAAAAATTATGTTGTAAGCCGCGTTTGCCTGACAATAATGTCAGGCTAAAACGAAAGAAATAAAAAAAGGTCTTTATAACAGAGGAAATATCGATGGATGCTTTGCAGAGCTTCGTGGATCAGGTCAACAATGTGCTTTGGGGCGTACCGTTGATCGTGCTACTGCTGGGCACGGGTGTTTATCTGACCATTGGCCTCGTGTTCATGCCTATTCGCAAACTCGGCTATGGGTTTCGCCTGCTCTGGCAGGGTCGGTCGAGTAAGGAAGAAGGCCAGATTTCACCCTTCAATGCGCTGATGACAGCACTCTCCTCCACTATTGGTACGGGTAATATAGCGGGCGTAGCGACGGCGATTGCGATTGGTGGGCCCGGCGCGTTGTTTTGGATGTGGTGTACGGCGCTGGTCGGGATGTCGACCAAATTTGCAGAAGCGGTGTTAGCCGTTAAATTTCGTGAGGTAGACGAAAAGGGCCAGTATGTCGGTGGCCCCATGTACTACATTAAAAACGGCTTATCACCAAAGTGGACGTTTTTAGGAACTGCTTTCGCCATCTTTGGCGCGTTGGCAGGATTTGGGCTGGCCAACACGGTACAGTCCCATTCCGTGGCAAGTGTGCTTGAAAGCACCTTTGCTATTCCGGTTGAAGTCACTGCGGTTGTCATTACCCTGTTAGTCGCCAGTGTCATATTGGGCGGGATAGAACGTATTGCTCAGGTGGCAGGTAAGCTGGTGCCTTTGATGGCGATTTCTTATATTGCAGCTGGACTGATCGTCTTGGTGATCCATCTGGCTGAAATTCCGGCGGCGTTTGCATTAATCATAAAAAGTGCTTTTACTGGTCATGCGGCGACCGGTGGTTTTAGTGGTGCTGTGGTTGCTTTGGCACTGCGCCAAGGGGTGGCACGAGGTATATTTTCCAACGAAGCGGGACTGGGTAGTGCGCCGATTGCACACGCTGCGGCGCGAACCAGTGATCCGGTGCGCCAAGGTGTTATTGCGATGCTCGGCACCTTCATTGACACCATCTGTGTCTGCACCATCACTGGTTTGGCAATAGTAGTAACGGGTGTCTGGAGTGGTGGTCTGAATGGTGCACCGCTCACTACATCCGCCTTTAGTTTGGGGATGCCTGGTGGTGAATATGTGGTCAGCATTGGCTTAGCACTATTTGCTTTTACCACCATGCTGGGTTGGTGTGTATACGGCGAGCGCTGTGCAGAATATTTGTTCGGTGTGAAAGCGATATTGCCTTTTCGGATTCTTTGGATTAGCGCAATTCCGCTAGGCGCCATTGCGCAATTAGGGTTGGTATGGGCGATTGCGGATACGCTTAATGCCTTAATGGCCATCCCAAACTTGATTGCGCTGATGCTTTTAAGTCCCCTCGTCTTCCGGCTCTCCAAGGAATATTTTGCGAACAAATCGAGTTGATATGCGAAATACCTTTAATGAAGTAGTGGGTCGCCTGACTTTATTGGGCTTAGTAGCTGCGGATTGTTTGATTATGGCAGTAACGCCGCAATAATGTTGTTTAAAATTTCTGCGGGTGAAAGCTGGTCGCAACATATTTTTAGGTCGGCATATTTACGGTATAACTGGCAGCGTTCCGTAAAGACGTCCGGAAAGCTCTGGTTGGGGTGGCGTGCAATACCGCGGCTTTCATAGTTATGAATGCGGTGTGTCAGTTCGTTAAGTGGAACATCCAAAAATACCACCAGACCCTGGGCTTTCAGGTGCGCCATGCCCGCCTCGCTGTATACCGCACTACCCCCGGTTGCGACGACTTTTCCGCGACAGTCAGTGGCAAGTAGCACTTGCTCTTCAATATCCCGTAATTTGAGATAATTGGACTCATCCATTATTTGCTGGAGCGTTTTGCCTTCGCGCACTTGAATGGCGACGTCCGTATCCAGAAAATCGAGGCCAAGCTCTTTGGCAAGGAGAATGCCGATGGTGCTTTTTCCGGCACCAGGCATGCCAACTAGAATAATGCTTTGCGGAGTGCTGTTGGTCATGGTGGCTTAACTCAAACTGGTTTTAATAAATTCCACTAGGCGAGTGATGGCGTCATTGGACTTTTTATTTTGGTAACTGAGGCTAACACCTATTTTGCCTAATTTGGGGAATTTATCGGAAGGTTTAATAATCTGCAAATTGTCGGGGACTGTACTTTTCGCCAAAACAGTGACCCCAAGGCCTTCTTCAATGGCGGCCTGAATGCCGGTTAAGTCCGGGATGGTATAGACAATACGCCAAGGCTGATGGATTTTTTCTAACGCAGAAATACCACGTTGACGGTAGATGCAGCCTTGGGGGGCGGCAATTAGCGGCACGGTTGGCTGCAGGTGGGCTTGGTGGTCGGTGCTAGTGACCCAAACCAGCTCTTCAACCTTGATACGGTCATTGCGTTTTGCATTGGGATCGTCATGCAGCGCAAGCACTAGGTCAAAAGTCCTAGCCGATCGCGTGTTTAATAAATTTTTACTTAAATCGCAGGTGACCTCTAAAGTTACGCTTGGGTAAGACTGTACAAAACGGCCAACAATTTTCGGTAGTAGTGCGGTGGCAAATTCGCTGGGAATCCCAAAGTGAATACGCCCGCTGACCTCCGGTTTTATAAACTGTGTCAGCGCCTCATCGTTGAGTGCTAATATTTTTTTTGCGTAATCAAACAGTTGGCGACCTGATTGCGTTAAAGCCAACTGTTGTCCACTGCGTTTTAACAGGGGCGAGCCAACCATGTCTTCGAGGCGTTTGATTTGCAAGCTAATGGCCGGTTGTGATCGGCCTAACAGCTCCCCGGCCTGGGTGAAGCCACGCAGCTCTGCGACAGTCACAAAGGATCTCAGTACATCCATGGGGAGATTTTTCATGGCGATCATCCCATTTGTAATATAAATACGAGCATTTTTATTATTAATTTAACAAATTGTTGGTAAGGCTATAGGATAACTCTCTTTTGCGTCAAGCGCGGCCCTCGTAAAGGGCCGTATATTTTACTGCGGTAGGATTAAAGCATGAGTTCTGAAAGTACCAATTCCAAGGGGCCGTTAGCACAAACGCCGTTGCATGATCTGCATGTAGAATTAGGTGGCAAAATGGTGCCTTTCGCTGGTTACGAAATGCCGGTTCAGTATAAGGCCATGGGCATCATCAAAGAGCATCTGCACACCCGTGCTCAGGCTGGACTGTTTGATGTATCGCATATGGGGCAGCTCATATTAAGTGGTGACGGTGTCGCACAAGCCATGGAAAAACTGGTTCCTGTGGATATCGAAACTTTAGGCATCGACAAACAATCCTATGCGCTTTTCACCAATGAAGCGGGTGGTATTCAGGATGACTTAATTATTACAAAGTGGGCTGAAAATCAGCTTTTTGT
>Ga0070727_10000528_pt1 | contig 46266 bp, 40 predicted proteins | sample tdAd472_FD_66722 | JGI IMG/M metagenome (GOLD analysis project Ga0070727, IMG submission 66722) | Marine sediment microbial communities from the Atlantic coast under amendment with organic carbon and nitrate - tdAd47.2 | ecosystem: Environmental > Aquatic > Marine > Coastal > Sediment | place... | reverse complement strand
TGCATTGCCACAATGATCTCGGCCTCGCCGTGGCCAACTCGTTGGCGGCCGTCGGCGTCGGCGCGCGTCAGGTCGAGTGCACGATCAACGGCATCGGCGAGCGGGCGGGCAACTGCGCGCTCGAGGAAATCATCATGGCGCTGCGCACGCGCCAGGACGCGATGCCCTATCTGACGGGTGCGGATTCGACCGTGATCACCCGTGCGAGCCATCTGGTCTCGACGATCACCGGCTTCAATGTTCAGCCGAACAAGGCGATCGTCGGTGCGAATGCGTTTGCGCATGAGTCCGGTATTCACCAGGACGGGGTGCTCAAGAACGCGCAGACCTATGAGATCATGACGCCGGAATCGGTCGGCCTGAACGAGTCCAATCTGGTGATGGGCAAGCATTCGGGCAGCCATGCCTTTCGCGAGAAGCTCAAGGACCTCGGCTATGGCGATCTGGGTGACAACGCCGTTCGCGATGCCTTCGCGCGTTTCAAGGATTTGGCCGACAAGAAGAAGGAATTGTTCGACGAGGATCTGATTGCCCTCGTTGATGACACAATTCAGCACGACAATGTGCCGATCAAGTTCGTGTCCTTGCAGGTGCGCGCCGGATCCAAGGGGCCGCAGGAGGCGGATCTGGAACTCGAGATCGATGGTGAGCTCGTGAAGACGACCGCGCGCGGTAACGGGCCGGTCGATGCCACGTTCAACGCGATCGGCGAGTTGTTTCCGCATGAGGCGAAGCTGCAGCTTTACCAGGTGCATGCCGTGACCGGCGGGACGGACGCGCAGGCGGAAGTCACGGTCCGGCTCGATGAGAATGGCAAGACCGTGAACGGACAGGGCGCGGATGCGGACACGCTGGTGGCGTCCGCGCGTGCCTATTTGCACGGATTGAACAAACTGCTTGTGAAACGAGAGAAAACCGCGCCGGCGGCATTGTCGGCGTAGTCGGTAACTGGGCGGAGCTCTGGCGCTCCGTCCGGACCCCGATCCGGGGTCGAATATAACGGGCGAGGCACCGCATTATGTTTTCGCGAATCATGGGAGCGCTTTCCGCTGACATGGCAATTGACCTGGGGACGGCGAACACCCTGGTCTACGTCAAGGGGCGCGATATCGTCCTGAATGAACCGTCGGTGGTTGCGATTGCCGAATCCAAGGGCAAGAAAAAGGTCCTCGCCGTCGGCAACGAGGCCAAGCAGATGCTTGGGCGAACGCCGGGCAATATCCAGGCCATCCGTCCGCTGCGCGATGGCGTGATCGCGGACTTCGAGGTTGCCGAGGAGATGATCAAGGAATTCATCCGTAAGGTGCACAACCGGCGCGGATTCCACAGCCCGCAGATCGTCGTCTGTGTGCCGTCGGGTTCGACTGCGGTCGAGCGCCGGGCGATTCAGGAGTCGGCTGAAAGCGCCGGCGCGCGTCGCGTCTGGTTGATCGAGGAACCGATGGCCGCCGCGATCGGCGCCGGATTGCCGGTGACCGAGCCGACCGGTTCCATGGTCGTCGATATCGGCGGCGGCACCACGGAAGTGGCGGTTCTGTCCCTTGGGGGCATCGTGTATTCGCGCAGCGTGCGCGTTGGTGGCGACAAGATGGACGAGGCCATCATCGGCTATATCCGGCGCAATCATAATTTGCTGGTGGGTGAATCGAGCGCCGAACGGATCAAGAAGGAAATCGGCTCGGCCTGTCCGCCGGAGGACGGCGAGGGCCGGACGATGGAGATCAAGGGGCGCGACCTGATGAACGGCGTGCCGAAGGAGATCATCATCACCGAGCGGCAGATCGCCGAAAGCCTGGCGGAGCCGATCAGCGCCATCATCGACGCGGTCAAGGTCGCGCTCGAACATACCGCGCCGGAATTGGCCGCCGATATCGTCGACAAGGGCATTGTCCTGACCGGCGGGGGCGCGCTGCTCGGAAATCTGGATTACGTGTTGCGGCACGCGACGGGGCTTCCGGTCTCGATCGCGGATGATCCGCTCACATGCGTGGTGCGCGGCACGGGCCGCGCGCTGGAGGAATTCAAGAAGCTCAAGGATGTCCTGGTCAGCATGTACTGACCGGACACCGGGGTGACGGCGAGAACCCGGACGGCAGGATAGTCAGGTGGCGAAACGAAACGCGAGCATATCGGTTGCCGGTCTGGCTGTGCCATTCCGCATCTGGGGCCAGCGGTTTGCGTTTCTCGGGCTGTTGGCGCTGGCCTTTGCCCTGATGCTCCTCAGCAAGGCGGAAACCGGCGCGTTGGAGCGCGCCCGCACCGCCATTGTCGATGCCACGGCGCCGGTCCTCGATGTCATGTCGCGCCCGGTCGAGGCCGGCCAGGCGGCTGCGCAGTCTGTTGAAAGCTATTTCGTCGTGCGGGCCGAGAATATCCGGCTGCGTGAGGAAAACGAACGTCTCCTGCGCTGGATGTTGATGGCCCAGCAGCTTGAGGTCGAGAACGCGACCTTGCGTGCGCAGCTGGATTTCGTGCCCGAGATCGCGCCACGCGCGATCACCGCGCGGGTGGTTGCCGACACCGGCGGCGCGTTCTTCCATAGTCTGCTGATCAATGCGGGTGCACGGCACTTCGTGCAGCGCGGACAGGCTGTCGTGTCCCATGGCGGGCTGGTGGGGCGTGTTGCGGAAGTGGGCGATCGTTCGGCCCGGGTGTTGCTGCTGACCGATCTCAACTCGCGCATTCCCGCGATCGTCGAATCGACCGGGGACCGGGTCATCGTGACGGGGAACAACACGCCCTGGCCGACCCTGACCTATCTGGCATCCAATTCGCCGGTTTCGGCCGGTGACCGCGTGCTCACCTCCGGTCATGGCGGCGTCTTCCCGCCGGGGCTTGTGATCGGCGTTGTCGCCGAGGCGAGCGAAACGCGTGTCACGATTCAACCGGCCGTGCCCCTCTCGCAGGTCAGCGAGGCGCGCGTGCTCGATTATGGCGTGAACGGCATTCTGCCGCCGCCTGAACAGGTACCGGCGCGGATTGCACCACGCCCGGCCGATCTGGCCGGCCCGCCTGTCTCGCCACCGGATGTACCGGCGGCATCGGCGGCTTCGCCGGCATCCCCGGCCGCCGCTGCGGAGACGGCCCGGTGAACGCGGCCACGTTCGCCCCTGTCCTTGAAATCTCCCGGCGGGTCGTGCCGGGCCTCACCATCCTCCTGCTGATCCTGCTGGCGCAGCTGCCGCTGCCCTTGCCCTTCTTTCCCGACATCACCCCGGCGTTGCCGCTGATGGCGATCTACTACTGGGTCGTGTTCCGGCCCGACCTGATGCCCCGGATCTTGGTGTTCGCCCTCGGTCTGTTCCAGGATGCCCTGATCGGTGCGCCCTTCGGGCTGACGGCATTGATCTATCTGCTCGCCCACGGCTTCGTGTTGAATCAGCGCCGGTTTCTCGCCGGTAAACCCTTCTGGGTTTTCTGGGCCGGTTTCGCGATCGTCACGCCGGTGGCGATGTTCCTGAACTGGCTCCTGGCCTCGATCCTGCGCGGCGCGATCCTGCCCACCGATGTGGTGCTGATGAGCATGCTCCTGACCGTGATTATGTTCCCGGCGATTGCCTGGGCGCTGCTGCACTGCCAACGCTGGTTGGTCGGCTCGGCGGAAACGCCATGAACAATCGCGACAGCGACCGCCAGCGGCTGTTTACACGGCGTGCGATGTTGCTGGCCGGCGGCCAGTTCGGCCTCCTGACCGCGCTGGTGGGCCGGATGTACTACCTGCAGGTGGTGGAGTCCGAGCGCTACCAGATGCTGGCCGAGGAAAACCGCATCAACATGCGGCTTCTGCCGCCTTCGCGCGGCCGGGTCATCGACCGCTTCGGGGTGCCGATCGCGGTCAACCAGCAGAATTATCGCGTGTTGCTGAAGGCGGAGAACGCGCCCGATGTATCCGCGGTGCTTGACCGGTTGTCGATGATCATCCCGATCAGCGCGGAGGAGAAAGCCCGCGTGCTGAAGGACATTCGTCGGCGCAAGAAATTCGTGCCGGTGACCGTGCGCGAGTTCCTCGACTGGGAGGACGTCGCCCGGCTCGAGGTGAACACGCCCGATCTGCCGGGCATCGATATCGACGTGGGCGAGCGGCGTTTCTATCCGAACGGCGCGGCCGGGGCACACATCCTCGGTTATGTCGGCTCGCCGCGGCCCGAGGATCTTTCGGGCGATCCGCTGCTCGAACTGCCGGGTTTCAAGGTGGGCCGCAGCGGCGTCGAGCGGGCCTTCGATCTGCCCCTGCGCGGACGCGCGGGCGCGAGCCAGCTCGAAGTGAATGCCGTCGGCCGGGTGATCCGCGAGCTCAACCGGCAGGACGGTGACCCCGGCCAGGATGTGGTCCTGACCGTCGATATGGCCCTCCAGCAGGCGGCCATGAAGCGGCTCGGTGACGAGGCCGGTTCGGTGGTCGTCATGGAAGTGGAGACCGGCGGGATCATCGTCCAGGCGTCGACGCCGAGTTTCGATCCCAATGCCTTCACCGAGGGGCTCAGCCCGTCCCAATGGCGTGCCGTGGCCGACAATGAGCGCGCGCCCCTGCGCAACAAGGCGGTCGCGGGTGAATATGCGCCCGGCTCGACCTTCAAGATGATCGTCGCACTGGCCGCGCTCGAGGCGGGCCTCGCCACGCCGCAGACCAATTTCTTCTGCCCTGGTTTCCTCGAGGTCGGCGACGGCAAGTTCCATTGCTGGCGTCGGCATGGCCATGGCCATGTGGATCTCGCCCGCGGCATCGCAGAATCCTGCGATGTCTATTTCTACGAGATCGCGCGCCGGGTCGGCATCGACAACATCGCGCGCATGGCGAACAAGTTTGGTCTCGGCACCGAACTCGGCCTGGACACGCCGGGCGAACGGGCGGGGCTGATCCCGACCAAGGCGTGGAAGAGCGCCGTGATCGGTCAGCCCTGGGTGCTCGGTGAAACGCTCGTGGCCGGCATCGGCCAGGGTTTCATCACCACCACGCCGATGCAGCTCGCGACCATGACCGCGCGCATGGTCAATGGCGGCAAGATCGTCCAGCCCCATTTGGCGCGCGATGTAGTGGCACGCGGAAAGCTGGCCACGCGGGTGCCGGTGCAACCCGAGACCATCGACGTCAACCCGCGACATCTGAAGTCGGTGATGGACGCCATGGCCCTGGTCACGGCCGCGCCGGCCGGGACTGCGCACGCGGCCCGCATCATGACGCCGGGCATGTCGATGGGCGGCAAGACCGGGACGGCCCAGGTCCGGCGTATCACCCAGCGCGAGCGCGAGGGCGGCGTGATCAAGAACAAGGATTTGCCCTGGCGCTACCGCGACCATGCGCTGTTCGTCGGCTATGGCCCCGTCGAGGCCCCGCGCTACGCCATCGCGGTGGTGGTCGAGCATGGCGGTGGCGGCTCGTCGGTTGCGGCCCCGATCGCCCGTGATGTGATGACGGCCACGCTGAAGCGTGACCCGGCGCGGCTCGCGCCCGGCGCCAATGTGGCGGGCCTGCGGGCCCCCGGCAGTCAGGACAGCTGATCATGGCCCGGCTCAGTGGCACCAGCGTGGCCAAGCTCACCATCCGCCAGAAGCTTCTGCATCTGAACTGGGAGTTCGTGCTGCTCATCGTGCTGACCGCGTCGATCGGCTTCGCGATGCTGTTCTCCGCCGCCAACGGTGACTTCGACCCCTGGGCCTCGCGCCAGCTCATGCGCTTCGCCGTGGGTATCCTGCTGATGCTCGCGGTCGCCATGACCGATATCCGCATCTGGCTGCGCGCCGCCTTTCCGATTTATGCGGTCTGCCTCGCGTTGCTCGCGGCGGTGGAGATCATGGGGTCGATCGGCATGGGGGCCCAGCGTTGGCTCGATCTCGGCTTCTTCCAGCTACAGCCGTCCGAGGTCATGAAGGTCGCAGTGGTGCTGGCGCTGGCGCGTTATTTCCACGGCCTGGATTACGAAGATGCGGGCCGCCTGACGAACCTCGCCATTCCCCTGCTGCTGGTCGGCGCACCCATGGCGCTGGTGCTCCGCCAGCCCGATCTGGGCACGGCCGGTGTGGTGGCGATGGTCGGGGCCGCCATGTTCTGGCTCGGCGGCGCGCGCCTGTGGCAGTTCGCGACGGTCGCGGCGGCGGCGGCGGCGGCGGTGCCCGTGGGCTGGCAGTTCCTGCGCAACTATCAGAAGCAGCGGATTTTCACCTTCCTCAATCCCGAGTCCGACCCGCTCGGCTCGGGCTATCATATTCTGCAGTCGAAGATCGCGCTCGGCTCGGGCGGCCTGTTCGGCAAAGGGTTTCTGGAAGGCACCCAGAGTCATTTGAATTTCCTGCCGGAGAAACAGACCGATTTCATCTTCACGATGCTCGCCGAGGAGTTCGGCCTCGTCGGCGGGGTGGGGCTGATCGCGCTCTACGGGGTGTTGATCGCCTATGGCATCTACATCGCCTTCCGCGCCCGCAGCCATTTCGCGCGCCTCCTGGCGATGGGCCTGACGGTCAATTTCTTCCTCTACGTGTTCATCAACATCGCCATGGTGATGGGCATTCTGCCCGTCGTCGGCGTGCCCCTGCCGCTGATTTCCTATGGCGGCACGGCGATGCTCACGGTGCTGATCGGTTTCGGTCTGATCATGAGCTGCTGGTTGCACCGCGATACCTACATCAACAAGCGCGGCGGCACGGCCTGAACGGGCCGTTTCCGCGCCGGTGCGTATCGACAATGGGTGTCGCGGGTGTTATATCCGCCGCCGCTTCAAGCGCACGGTGGGCGATTAGCTCAGTTGGTAGAGCAGCTGACTCTTAATCAGCGGGTCGTAGGTTCGAGCCCTACATCGCCCACCATTTATCCCGGATTTTGAGGTCCGACGCGGCCCGTTCAGCTCAGCGGGATGTCGTTGTCCGACTTGGTGGCCTGATAAGTCGCCGACAGCGCGTCATAGGCCGTGCGGATGCGGGCGATCTGCTCTGCACGCGCCGCGGTGTCGCCCCCGGCGGCGTCCGAGAGCGCGATCAGGTCCCGGCATTCCCAGAATTCGTTGTGGCGGGCATAGTTGCCGTCTTCGATCTCGAACACCTCCCGCAGGATCTTCAGGTCGTGCGGGATGTTGAACGCGTCGCGCGTGTCTTCGTAGCCGAAGAAATAATAGAAATTGTCGAACCCGGCCCAGGTGATCGCCGACAGGCACAATGAGCAGGGCTCGTGGGTCGAGATGAACACACAGTCCTTGGTGCTCGGGCGCGCGTCCGCCGGCAACTTGTAGAACGCGTTGAGGGTCGAGATTTCGCCGTGGTTGAGCGGGTTTTCGATTTCGTTATTGGTGCCCGCCACGACCAGTGACAGGTCGGATTTGCGCAGGATCGCGGCCCCGAAGAGCTTGTTTCCCGCCGCGACTCCCGCTTGGGTCAACGGCACGATGTCACCCTCGATCACGTCGAGCAGGCGGGCGCAGAATTCCGGTGCGGCGTCGGCCATCCGTGCTTACTCCGTGCGTGCGAAGTTGGAGTGCGCGGTGACCTTCCAGGCGCCGCCGATCTTGCGAAACACCGTCAGCCGAGGCGCGCGTCGGGTGATCGCCTTGCCGTCGATGGTCTCGTCGATCTGCAGCATATAGCGCACGACCATCACGTCGCCGTCAGTCGTGACGACGAGGTCGTCATGGGCATAGTTTGGTCGCGCGTTGACGGTGCGGGCACCCCGGTTGATATAGCCGTTCCGGTCATAGCCCACGCCGTTGGATCGCATGATCTGATATTCGGGTGCGAGCAGGGGGGCGACGGCGTCCGGTCCCGCAATCACGCCATCCGTGAAGGCTACGAGGAGCGCGCGTGCGGTATCCGTCGCTTCATCGGCCGCGCCGGGGGCTGTCAAAACAAGGCTCGCCGCAAACGCGGTCGCGATGATGAATCGGGATGTGGTTTTGCGCATGGCGAACGCCTCAAGTCGGATCGGTCCGCTTGCACACGCCTCTCGCGGCGTCTGCAAGCGTGATCAGTCTTAGCAAGATCATTTCGCGCCGTCGCGGTACGGGCGTAGTCAATTCGTCTGACGACGGGAAATCGCACCCGCGAACTCAGATGACTAGAACAAACCCTTGGTCATGCCGCCGTCGACGGCCAGCACCGTGCCGTTGACGTTGCCCGCGGCGTCGGACGCCAGGAATGTCACCACGCGCGCGACCTCGTCCAGCTCGCCCAGGCGGCCGATGGGGATCTGCTGGCGAAACCCGTTCTCGAGCTCTTCCGGCGTGGTGTTGTTCACCTTCGCCATGTCGGCGAACAGATTGAGGATGCGCTGGCTGCGTGTCGGGCCGGGGTCGACCGCATTCACGAAGATGCCGTCGCCGCCATAGATCTGCGAGAGCCCCTTGTTGACGGCCATGAAGGCGGCGTTGACAGCAGACGCTGGCAGCGCCTGCTTGGCGGGCTCGCGGCCGAACATGCCGATCAGGTTGACGATGCGACCGTAGTGGCGGGCCTGCATGTGCGGCACGAGCGCGCGGGTGAGTTTGACAGCCCCCAGGAATTTCAGCTCGAACGCATCGCGCCACACCTGGTCCTCGATATCGTGGAACACTCCGCCGCGCGCCGCGCCGGCCGCGTTCACCAGGATGTCGATCGTCTCGAACCGACCGAGCGCCGCCTCGACGATCTTCTCGCCCGCGCCTTCGTCGGTGATGTCGAGCGCCAGCTGCCCGACCTCGACCCCGTGGGCGGCCGAAATCTCGTCGGCGGTGGTCTGCAGGTCGTCGGCATTCCGCGCGGTCAGGAACACATTCGCGCCCTCCGCGGCGAGCGCCATGGCCGAGGCCGCGCCCAGCCCCTTGTTGCCGCCGGAAATGATTGCCGTCTTGCCCTTGAGATTGAGATCCATCGTCGCCTTCTTATGTTCGAATGTTGTTCGATTAATGTTGGAGGGTCATAGCACCGTCGGCCGTCGGGCCGGTAGCGGCGCGATAGCACAAGCGTTTTGACCTCGCTCGACGAGATCGCGGACTTTATTTACGGGGCGTGTCCAGCTTACGATCAGGGTCCCATGATCCGCTTCGCCCCCAATTTCTATCATCTGTTCCTGGAGCTGCCGATCCGCGACCGGTTTGCCGCCGCGGCGAAGATCGGCTGCACCGCCATCGAGTGGCATTTCCCTTATGAGTTGCCCAAGGATGAGCTGAAGGCGCTGCTCGACGATCATGGGCTGGAGTTCATGTATTGCGTGGTCCCGGCCGACTGGGACGCCGGCGTGCGGGGCCTGGGTGCGCAGCCCGGCAAGCAGGACGAGTTCCGCCGTGCGGCCGATCAGGCGCTGGAATACATCCAGCATTGTGATTTCTACTCGATCAATGTGGGGGCGGGGCCGGTGCCGGCGGGGGAGCCGCGTGAGCGCTGCGTCGAGACCTATATCGAGAATCTCGACTACATCGCCGCCGCGTCCGGTGATCATCGCTGCAAGTTTCTGCTGGAGCCCGTGACGGCGCGGCGCATTCCGGATTGGGCGATGCAGACCATGGCCCAGGCCCGCGACATCGTGGCGGCGGTCGGCCGCGACAATGTCGGCCTCGTCTACGACACCTATCACATGCGTTACGAGGAAACCGGCACCCTGTCGGATATCATGGACGAGTACTGGCCGCTGATCGGTTACGTCCAGATCGGCAACCCGCCCGACCGGCACGAGCCGGGGGTGGGTGAGCTCGATCTGCTCTGGCTCGCGCGCCGCGCCATCGACAAGGGCTATCAGGCAGCCATCGGCATGGAGCTCGATCCCTCGATGGACACGTGGTCGAGCCTTCTCTGGATGAACGCGCTGGGCTATACGGTCGACCCCGACAACCGCCTCTAGTTGGACAGGAAAGACCGCTGATGACGATCCGCAAATTTCTGAAGGCCGCAGCACTGGCCGCCGGCGTTTCGGTCCTGATCAGCGGTGGCGCCTTGGCGGAGCTGGCAAAGCCGACCGGGGCCGTGGTCCTGACCATCGGCGGCACGGTGAAATATGCCAACCGGGCACCTTTCGACAAATTCGACGACGCCTTCCTGAATGCCCATGAGTACAGCTTCGATAGGGCGGCGGCCTTCGATATCGCCATGCTCGAGAAGCTCGGTACCGTAACGGCGACGATCAAGGCCGACCCCTGGCCGCGCGCGGTCACGCTTGAAGGCCCGCGTCTGATCGATGTGCTGATGGCGGCGGGCTGGACCGGCAGCAAGATCACCACGGTGGCACTGGATGGCTTCGCGGTGGAGATTTCAGCGGCGGATCTGGCGGCCCATGACTGGATTCTGGCCCTCAAGGCCGACGGCGTACCTCTCGGGGTCGGCGGGCACGGCCCGGCCTGGATCGTTTACGCGGTGCCCGGCGGCATGGCGACGGAGATGGATGAATCTCGCTGGCCGTGGGCGGTGTTCTACATCATGGCGGAATGAGCGTCCCGCGTCGCACGCAGTGCACATATGCCGTGGAAACGGGCCCTTTCACTAAAAGACCGAATTCCACTATTCTATAATCAACAACAACCAAGCCCGTCGGGTGTAACGCCCCCGGGCGCATAATTTGTTTTGGGAGAGCGTCGATGGCGAAGAAGAAAACACCGTATATGGATGATCAGTCACGGACCGATGTGCGCGATGGCATGCGCATCGATTGGGATGTGCCCATCGAGATGGATGACGGCATCGTCCTGCGCTGCGACGTCTATCGGCCGATCAAGAACGGCAAGTACGGCGTCATCATGACCTACGGGCCGTATGGCAAGCTCCTCCACTTCGAGGACGCCTATGCCGACCAGTATACGCGCATGATCGAGGATTTCCCGGAGATCGCGGCCGGTACCAGCGAGAAGTATCAGAACTGGGAAGTTGTCGACCCCGAGCGTTGGGTGCCCGACAATTATGTCTGCATTCGTGTGGACGGGCGCGGCACAGGCCGATCCCCCGGTGTTATCGACATCTGGTCCCTGCGCGAAGCACAGGATCTGGCCATCTGCATCGACTGGGCCGGCGTCCAGTCCTGGTCCAACGGCAAGGTCGGCCTGAACGGCATTTCCTATTATGCCGAGAACCAGTGGCAGGCGGCAGCGCTGCAGCCCAAGCATCTTGCGGCGATCTGTCCGTGGGAAGGTGCGGCCGACTTCTACCGCGACATGGCCCATCACGGCGGGATCATGTGCAATGGCTTCGTCAAGGATTGGTCCGAGGCCCAGGTCTACTCGGTCCAGCACGGCAAGGGCTCGAACGGCTACCGCTCACGCATGAACGCTGAATGGGTTGCCGGTCCGGACACGCTGACCGAGGAAGAACTCGGCGCCAACCGGAACAATTTCTACGAAGACTGTCTCGCCCGGAAGCTCGACACCGATGAGTTCTGGCAGTCGCGCATGCCCGACTGGAACAAGGTCAAGGTGCCGATGCTGTCGACCGCCAACTGGGGCGGCCAGGGCCTGCATCCGCGTGGCAACTTCGAGGGCTTCGTGCAGTCCAAGTCCAAGGACAAGTGGCTTGAGGTACACGGGATCGAGCATTGGACCCATTTCTATACCGACTACGGGATGGACCTGCAGAAGCGCTTCTTCGGCTACTATCTGAAGGGCGAGAAGAACGGCTGGGACAAACAGCCGAAGGTCCAGCTCCAGGTGCGCCACCCGGGCGAAGTGTTCGTCGAGCGTCACGAGAATGAGTGGCCGCTGAAGCGGACCGAGTGGACCAAGTTCTACATCGAGCCTTCGGATATGAGCCTCTCGACCACGCCCCAGAAGAAAAAGGGCGATGTGACCTATGGCGGCTTCTCCGACGGCGTGACCTTCATGACCCCGCCGCTGGAAGAGGATATGGAGATCACGGGGCCGATCGCCTCCAAGCTCTTCGTGTCTTCGGCAACCCGCGATGCCGACATGTTCCTGGTCGTCCGGGTGTTTGGCCCGGATATGAAGGAAGTCACGTTCCAGGGTGCGCTCGACCCCCATACGCCGATCGCGCAAGGCTGGCTGCGGGCGTCCCATCGCAAGCTGGATGCGAAGAAGACCCTGCCGTACCGCCCCTATCACACCCATGATGAAGAACAGCCCCTCACACCGGGCAAGGCCTACGAACTCGACATCGAGGTCTGGCCGACCTGCATCACGGTGCCGAAGGGCTACCGCGTCGCACTGTCTGTGCGCGGCCGGGACTATGTCTATCCGGGCGATTCCAACGTCCAGCTCGGCGAGTATGCCAACTGGAACGGCTGCGCGATCTTCCGGCACGACGATCCCCGCGATCGGCCGGCCGAGATCTTCGGCGGCGATGTGACATTGCACACCGGGCCAAAGGAACAGGCCTATGTGATGCTGCCGATCATCCCGGCGAAGAAGGGCGGTCGGAAGTAGGCCAAACGTTCAATCGGGCGGTCCGCAGATACGGGCCGCCCGAGACGTTTCCGGAGGGCGTATCAACGCATGATGCCTGCAGGGGTCCGCATGGAACGGGCCCGACATAGGGGAGGAAAGACCATGGACGACATCAAATATACCGGCGATCCGCTGTTCAAGACCGAGGTCCGCGAGGGCATGCGCGTCGACTGGGACGTACCGATCGAGATGGATGACGGGCTTGTCCTGCGGGCCAATGTCTATCGCCCCGACGATGACGGTCAGTATCCGGTGATCATGTCCTACGGCCCTTACGGCAAGGACCTCCACTTCGAGGAGCTTTACAAGACTTGTTGGGATCTCATGTGCGAGAACCATCCGGATGTCCCGCGCGGGTCGTCCAATATTCATCAGGCCTGGGAGGTCGCCGACCCGGAGAAATGGGTGCCGCGCGGATATGCGCTCGTGCGGGTCGATTCCCGCGGCGCGGGCCGCTCGCCGGGCTATCTCGAGCATTTCAATTCCCGCGAGACCAAGGATTTCCACGACTGCATCGAGTGGGGCGGCGTTCAGCCCTGGTCGAACGGCAAGGTCGGGCTGAGTGGCATTTCCTACTATGCGATCAACCAGTGGCAGGTGGCCGCGACGCAGCCGCCCCATCTGGCGGCGATCTGCCCGTGGGAAGGCTCGACCGACTATTACCGCGAGGGCAGTTATCACGGCGGCATCTATTCGACCTTCGCCAAGAACTGGTACGACATGCAGATCATGAAGCTGCAGCATGGCTACGGCGACCGGGGGTTCCGTTCGCGCGCCAATGGCGAATGGGCGGCGGGTCCCGAGACCCTGTCCGACAATGAATTGGGCGCCAACCGGTTCGACCTGCATCAGTCCATGCGTGCCCATCCGCTCGACGATGAGTGGTTCGCCGATCGCGCAGTCGATTATTCGAAGATCGAGGTGCCGATCCTGAGCTGCGCCAACTGGGGCGGCGCGCCGCTGCACCCGCGCGGCAACTTCGACGGCTACATGCTGTCGGGGTCGAAGGAGAAGTGGCTCGAGGTCCACGGTCTGGAGCACTGGTCGCTCTACTACACCGATTACGGCAACGACCTGCAGTGGCGCTTCTTCGACTGTTTCCTCAAGGGGGACGATTCCGGGTGGAAGGATCAGCCGCGCGTGTTGCTGAATGTGCGCCATCCGGGCGAGAAGTTTGTGCCGCGCGCCGAGGAAGACTGGCCACTGCCACGTACCCAATGGACCAAGTTCCATTTCGAGCCGGCGGGGCAGATCCTGTCCGATGCACCGGCCAGCAAAAGCGCGGCGATCACCTACGAAGCGATGGGGGACGGGCTGACCTTCCTGTCGGACCCGACTGCCGAGGACACCGAGATTTGCGGGCCCATGGCGGTGAAGCTCAACATATCGTCGGACACGAAGGATACCGACATGTTCGTCGTCCTGCGGGTGTTCCAGTCGGACATGAAGGAAGTCACCTTCCGCGGTGCGCTCGACCCCCACACGCCGGTCGCGTCGGGCTGGTTGCGCGCGTCCCACCGCAAGCTCGATCCGGCGCGCACCAAGGAATGGGCGCCGTATCACACTCATGACGAGGTGCAGGAATTGACCCCGGGAGAGATCTACGAGCTCGACATCGAGATTCACGGTTCGGGAATCGTGGTGCCGAAGGGCTATCGCTTCGGCCTGTCGATCCGGGGCTGCGACTATGTCTATCCCGGCGAACCGAATGCCGGCCTGTCGAACATGAAGAACGTCTTCACCGGTGTCGGGCCGTTTCTGCATGACGACGAGACGGACCGGCCCCCCGAGGTGTTCGACAACAATGTAACCGTGCACCTGGGCGGCGATCACGCCGGCTATGTGCTGCTGCCGATCATCCCGGCGAAGTAGGGAGGTCGCCAGCGTGGGGGGCGCTTACGGGGACGATCCGCAGTTCCGCACGCAAGTTCGCGACGGGATGCGAATCGATTGGGACGTGCCGATCGAAATGGATGACGGCAACGTCCTGCGGGCGGATATCTTCCGCCCGAACAAGCGTGGCCGCTTCCCGGTCATCATGAGCCATGGCCCCTACGCCAAGGGGTTGGCGTTCCAGGAGGGCTACGAGACCGCCTGGAACATCATGGTCGAGACATTTCCCGAGGTGGCCCGTGGGTCGACCAACAAATACGCCAACTGGGAAGTCGTGGATCCGGAGAAATGGGTGCCCGACGGCTATGTGGTCATCCGGGTCGATTCCCGGGGCTCAGGCCGGTCACCGGGCGTCGTCGATGTGCGTTCACCACGCGAGACGAAAGACTTCGCGGCGTGTATCGACTGGGCCGGGGTGCAGCCCTGGTCGAACGGCAAGGTTGGCCTCAACGGCATCTCCTATTACGCGATCAACCAGTGGCATGTTGCGGCCTTGAAGCCCAAGCACCTGACCGCGCTGTGCGTCTGGGAGGGGGCGGGGGACTATTACCGGGACTCCAACTATCACGGCGGCATCCTGTCGACCTTCGTGACCAACTGGTACGACAAGCAGGTGGAATCCGTGCAGTACGGCCTCGGCAAGAACGGCCCCCGCTCGGCGGTCCATGGCGACCTCGTCTGCGGGCCCGAAACCTTCTCGCGTGCCAGGCTCAAGAAAAACCGTACCGACCTGCCCCATGAACTGCGCACGCGCACGTTGGACGACGCCTGGTATCGGGGCCGCTCGGCCGACTGGTCGAAGATCGACGTGCCGGTTCTGTCGGCCGGCAACTGGGGCGGGCAGGGGCTGCATCCGCGCGGCAACATCGACGGCTTCGTCCACGCGGCATCCAAACAGAAATGGCTGGAGATGCATGGCCGCGAGCACTGGACCGAGTTCTACACGGACTACGGGCTCGACCTGCAAAAACGCTTCTTCGGGCATTTCCTGAAGGGCAAGGATACCGGCTGGCAGAAACAGCCGAAGGTGTTGCTCAACATCCGCCACCCCGACGAGGTTTTCGTGCCGCGCGCGGAGGGCGAGTGGCCGATCAAACGCACCAAATGGACCAAGGCCTATCTCGATCCGGCCAGCGGCGCGCTCGGCGCGCGCAAGCTCGAGCGCAAACGCAGCCTCACCTATGCGGGTCTGGGCGACGGGGCGACGTTCCTGATGCCCGCCGCGGACAAGGCGACGGAGATCACGGGGCCGCTGGCGGCCAAGCTGTTTGTGTCGTCCGAGACGAAGGATGCGGACTTGTTCCTGGTGGTGCGCCTGTTCGCGCCGGATCTGAAAGAGGTTACCTTCAAGGGGGCGCTCGATCCCCATACGCCGATCGCGCAGGGTTGGCTGCGGGCGTCGCACCGGAAACTCGACCGGAAGAAATCACGCAAGCATCAGCCCTATCACAGCCATGACGAGGCCCAGCTGCTCAAGCCGGGCGCAGTTTACGAACTGGATGTTGAGATCTGGCCGACCTCGATTGTCGTGCCGGCGGGCTACCGGCTGGGGCTGACGGTCCGGGGCCGGGATTACGTCTATCCCGGCGGGTCGGGTGGGCGATTGTCGAACATGAAGAACGAATTCACCGGCGTCGGACCCTTCGTCCATGACGGTCGGGACGCGCGGGTCTATGGCGGCAACGTCACGATCCATTGCGGGCCGAACCACCCGTCGCACCTGCTGCTGCCGGTGATCCCGCCGAAACGCCGCAGCGCGAAACGAAAATAGAAAAACAGGGGGAACTTTCAGATGAGCACGACGATCCAGACACCCGGCGACAGCCAGATGACATCGAAGGTCAATGACGGGATGCGCATCGATTGGGATGTGCCGCTCACGATGGACGATGGGATCGTGCTGCGCGCCGATATCTATCGCCCCGACGACGATGGCCAGTATCCGGTGATCATCAGCTACGGCCCCTATGCCAAGTGGCTCGCCTGGGAAGACGGCTATCCCTACCAGTGGAAGCAGATGATCGAGGATTATCCCGACTGTCTCGCCGGCTCATCGAACCGGTACCAGAACTGGGAGCTCGTGGACCCCGAGAAATGGGTGCCCGACGGCTATATCTGCATGCGCGTGGATTCCCGCGGTGCGGGCCGGTCTCAGGGCTTCCTCGACGTCTGGTCGGCGCGTGAAGCCCAGGATTTTGCGGCCTGCATCGACTGGGCCGGCACGCAAGCCTGGTCAAACGGCAAGGTCGGCACCTCGGGCATATCCTACTACGGCATGAACCAGTGGCAGGTGGCGTCCCTCCAGCCCAAGCATCTGGCCGCCATGTGTGTGTGGGAAGGTGCGGCCGATTTTTATCGCGACATGGGACATCACGGCGGCATCGCCTGCCGCTTTCCGTCGATCTGGTACAACTCCGCCGTCGTCCCGCGCCAGCATGGCAAGGGTGCGTATGGCATGAAGAGCCGTCTCAACGGCGAGTGGATTTCGGGTCCCGAGACTCTGTCGGAAGAGGAGCTGGCGGATAATCGCACCGACTATGGCCGCGATATCCTGGCCCATCCTCTGGTCGATGATTACTGGAAGGCCCGGATGCCGGACTATTCCAAGATCAATGTGCCGCTGCTGTCATCGGGTAACTGGGGCGGTGTGGGCCTGCACCCGCGTGGTAATACGGAAGGGTATGTGAACTCGGCGAGCGATCAGAAATGGCTCGAGATTCACGGGCTCGAGCATTTCACCCATTACTACACCGACTATGGCATCGACCTGCAGCGCCGTTTCCTCGGCCATTTTCTGAAGGGCGAGGACACGGGCTGGGGCGCACAGCCCAAGGTGCAGCTGCTGATCCGGCATCCCGACGAGGTGTTCGTCGAGCGGGCCGAGGACGCATGGCCGATTCCGCGCACCGAATGGACCGAGATGTACCTCGATCCGGCGGGCAAGACCCTTTCGGACACGCCGATGGCCGAAGCCCGGAGCTACACCTACGAGGCGATGGGCGACGGGGCGACATTCCTCACGCCGCCGATGGCCGAGGAGACCGAGATCACCGGGCCCGTGGCGGCCAAGCTGTTCATCTCGTCGGAGACCGAGGATGCCGATCTGTTCCTCGTGCTGCGGGCCTTCAAGCCGGACATGAAAGAGGTTGTCTACAAGGGCGCCAACGATCCGCACACGCCCGTCGGGCTCGGCTGGCTGCGTGCTTCGCATCGCAAGCTCGACCCCGACCAGACGCTGCCCTACCGGCCCTATCACAGCCATGACGAGATACAGCCGCTCACGCCCGGCGAGATCTACGAGCTCGATATCGAGATCTGGCCGACGTCGATCGTGCTGCCGGAGGGTTACCGGCTGGGATTGAGCGTTCGCGGTCGTGACTATGTCTATCCGGGCTGGACGCCGGGCGACCCGATGATCGCGGGCCGTGTCCAGTATGGCGTCGGGCCGTTCAAGCACGAGATGCCGTCCAACAGGCCGCTCGACGTCTATGGCAAGAAGGTCACCCTGCACACCGGGCCGGACCACCCGTCCCATGTGCTGCTGCCGGTCATCCCCGAGAAGTAGGGGGGATTACCGCCGCATCGGGTCGAAGCGGTCTTCCAGGCCGGCCCAGCAATCCTGGTAGTCGGCCTGGCGCAGCGGCGTGTCCAGCGCGAACGGCGTGGGGCGCAGCATGTAGCGGGTCTCGAGCATGAAGGCGAGGGTGCCGTCGAGTTTCTCCGGCTCCAGCGCGGCGTTGCTGGCGGCCTCGAACGTCGCGGCGTCGGGGCCGTGGCCGACCATGCAGTTGTGCAGGCTGGCCCCGCCGGGCGTGAATCCTTCGGCCTTGGCGTCGTAGGCACCCTCGACGAGCCCCATGAACTCGTTCATCACGTTGCGGTGGAACCAGGGCGGCCGGAACGTGTGTTCGGCGACCATCCAGCGCGGCGGGAAGATCACGAAATCCACATTCGCGGTGCCCGGGTCGGGCGAGGGCGATGTCAGCACGGTGAAGATCGACGGGTCGGGGTGGTCGACGCTGACCGTGCCGATCGTCATGAAGTTCGCCAGGTCGTATTTGTAGGGCACATGGGTGCCGTGCCAGGCCACCACGTCGAGCGGCGAGCGATCGACGCTGGTCGTCCACAGGCCGCCGTCGAATTTGAACACAAGCTCGAACGCGCCCGTGCGATCCTCGAAGGCGGCGTGGGGGGTCAGGAAGTCGCGCGGGTTGGCCAGCCCGTTGGTGCCGATCGGGCCCAGCTCGGGCAGGCGCAGGGGCAGCCCGTAATTCTCACAGACATAACCCCGTGACGGGCCCTCGGGCAGTTCGGCCCGGAACTTGATGCCGCGGGGGATGACCGCGATCTCGCCGGGGGCCGCATCGAGCACGCCGAGTTCGGTGTGCAGGACGAGCCGCCCCTGTTGGGGGATGAACAGCATCTCGCCGTCGGCGTTATGAAAGAACCGTTCGGTCATCGACCGGTTGGCCGCATAGAGATGAATGCCGATGCCCGTCTGATGATGCGCATCGCCGCACGCGGCATATGTCGTCATGCCGTCGATTAAATCTGTCGGCGCGTCGGGGATGGGCAGGGGGTCCCAGCGCAGCTGGTTGGGCGGGGCGGGCGCATCCCCCGCCGAAGGCGTGTGCCAGGCGCTGTTCGCCAGCGGTGCGTAGGGCGGCGCCTTGGCGGTCGGCCGGATGCGGTAGCACCAGGTTTGCCGTGATTCCGTGCGCGGCACGGTGAAGGCCGACCCGCTCATCCCCTCGGCGTATAGCCCATAGGGTGCCTGCTGGGGTGAATTCTGCCCCGGGGGCAGCGCACCCGGCAGCGCCTCGCTGGCGAGGTGGTTCCCCAGCCCGCCCTGGTAGCCCGCACCCGTCTTCGTCGTCGCACCGTCCATGGCACCGTCCCTTTCTCTGGTCGTGCCGCAATAATAGTTACATATGTAACTAAATCAAGCGCGCGCCCGATATCACATGGCGGTGTAGCCGCCATCGATCAGCAGGTCCGATCCGGTCATGAACGAGGATTCCGCGCTCGCCAGGAACACCGCTCCCGCCGCGATCTCTTCGGGTTTGCCGAGCCGGTCGAACATGGTGCCGTTGGCGGCCTGGGCGGCGTTGCGATCGTCGAAATTGGTGAGGAAACGATCGGTCTCGACGGGCCCCGGCGACAGGCTGTTGACCCGGATGTTCTGATGCGCGTGATCGAGCGCCATCGCGCGGGCCATGTTGATGAGCGCGCCTTTCTGGGCGCAGTACCAGGGCCGCCCGGGCTTGGCGGTGCGGCCGAGCTGGGACGCGATCAGGATGATCGAGCCGCCGCCGCACATGTCGATTGCCGGGATGGCGTGTTTCGAGAACAGGAACGCGCTGTTGAGGTTGACGTCCATGGTGCGGCGCCAATCGTCATAGGAAATCTCGGTGACCGGCGCGAGCGGCAGGTCATAGATCGCGTTGGCAACCAGGACATGCAGGCCGCCGAAGCCGTTGACCGCCGCTTCGACGGCCGCCTCGGCACTGGCCTCGACCGCCACGTCGGCCGTCAGTCCGATGCCCCGGCCGCCGGACTGCGTGATTCCGTCGACGGTGGCGTTGACCCGTTCCGCGTTGATGTCGACGCAGACGACCGCCGCGCCCTCGGCGGCGAACCGCGCGGACATCGCCCGGCCGATCCCGCCGCCGGCCCCGGTGACGATGGCAACCTTGTTGTCGAGTGCGCCCATGAATTTCGCTCCTGTGCTGTGGTGACCGTCAGAGATAGATCACATTTCAGATGAATTCGATTAGAAGTTTAACCAATTGAAATTGCCGGTATTTTTGATTCGAACTAGGGTCATTCTCGAAATAACGGACCAAGTGACACCAATACAAACGGGCATAGAAACCAAAACAGAGACACTCCGGTTGCCGCGGCGCTCCCATAACTCCTTGGCATCGCAACCAACCTCCCCCTGGGGGCCCGCGAAACGACCGGATTGCCATCACAGTATCTTCGGGCCGGATCTTTTGGGATCCGGCCTTTTATTCTGCATGTGCCCCGGTTCTGCGCGCACCCGCACGAATCGTCTACTGCTGTAAATCATGGGTCGAGCCTGTCTGCGAAGACGGATTAGAGGGCAGGGGTATCCGGGGAAATCCATGGTCGAGCATATCCAACCCATCCTGGGCCTGATCGTACTGGTCGGGCTGGCCTGGCTGTTGAGCGAGAACCGCCGCGGCTGGTCCTGGCGATTGGTCGTCGCAGGCGTGGCCGTCCAGATCGCGCTTGCGGCGATCGCGCTTTCGGTGCCGGTGGTCCGCGACGCGATTGGTGTCGTCAACGGGTTGGTCCTCACCCTCGACGCGGCCTCGAAGGCGGGGACAAGCCTGGTCTTCGGCTTCCTCGGCGGCGGCCCACTGCCCTTTGTCGAGAGCCACCCCGGCGCGGCATTCGTGCTCGCATTTCAGGCGCTGCCGATCGTCTTGTTGATGTCCGCGCTGTCGGCGGTCCTGTGGCACTGGCGGGTCATGCCGCTGGTCATCCGGTGGCTGGCCGCGGGCCTGAAGGCGACCTTGCGGATCGACGGCCCGGTGGCGCTCGGCGCGGCGGCCAACATCTTCGTCGGCATGGTCGAGGCGGCCATTCTGATTCGTCCCCATTTGGCGCGCATGAGCCGCAGCGACCTGTTCGTCACCATGACCTGCGGGCTGACAACGATCGCCGGGACGGTGCTCGTGCTCTATGCGACGTTCCTCAAGGGCGTGATCGAGAATGCGGCCGGCCATTTGCTGGTCGCCTCCCTGATCAGCGCACCCGCCGCGATCGTCATCGCGCGCCTGATGGTGCCTCCGCACGGTGCGGAAACGCCCGATGTGGCCGCAGCGTCCGACGATTCTCTCGCGACCGGGCGTGGCATGTATGACAGCACCATGGACGCCATGGTTCAGGGCACCCAGGACGGCTTGCGGCTGTTGCTCAACATCATCGCGATGCTGATCGTGTTCGTGGCCATGGTGGCGCTGGTCAATCAGTTGCTGGGCTTGTTCCCCGATCTCTGGGGCGGGCCGATCAGTCTTCAGCGTTTGCTGGGCTGGCTGCTGGCGCCCGTCGCCTGGTTGATCGGGATCCCCTGGGCAGAGGCCACGGCTGCGGGCGCCCTGATCGGGACCAAGATCGTCCTGAACGAGTTGATAGCTTATCTCGACCTCGCGGCCGCCGGCGACAGCCTGTCGGCGCGGACCCGCATCATTCTGCTCTATGCGATGGCCAGTTTCGCCAACTTCGGTAGTGTCGGCATCATGTTGGCCGGCATGATCGCGATGGCCCCCGAGCGCAAATCCGACCTGATCGGCCTGGGGCTCAAGTCACTCGTTGCCGGGTCCATCGCGACCTGCATGACCGGTGCCGTGGTCGCATTGGTGATCTGACTAGTGATCTGATCTGTGGAATCTGCCAAATAGGCTATACTCTGTAGTTATTCTTGATCCCTACCGACAGGTGACGTCATCGCTGACGCACGCGCATTCAATGAAGCGGAACAAACCCGCTTCCACAATCTGCTGAACCTCGCCAAGGAAAGCCCTTACGAAGGCGAGCGGGCGGCCGCGCTGGCTGCGGCGGAACGCATGGTGAAAAGCCATGGCATGACGTTGGAGGAAGCCGCCGGCGGCGGGCCCGCGCCCAAGCGCCCCGAGGAACGATTCCCGCAATTCTCGCGCAAGGCTGCCGAGGATGCGCATGGCCTCGCCAAGGCGGCACGGATGACCGATGCCTGGATCGATGCCGACAAGGCGCGACGCGACGCGGCGCTGGAAGAAGCACGCCAACGCGGGCTCGATGAAGCCGAGCGGCGCAAGGCCGAGGCGGCGGCCAACCGGATGCCGCGGCGCAACACCCGCAAGCGCGACCCCGACAGCCACGCGCGCGTGTTGCTCAACGAGACATCCATGCCGCTCGAGGAGATCAGCCATCTGACCGGCCTCGATGTTTACGAGGTGGTCGCGCTGAAACTGAAAATGCGCCAGGAGGCCTGAGTCGATCGCCGGCGGCCCGCTGTTGACGCGATGGGCCGTGATTCAAGAACATGCACGAAGAGGCATGACGGGGGGACGAGATGAATTATGACGGTTACACGGCGATCGAAGCCGAACGCGACGGGCGGATCCTGCGGCTGACCCTGTCGCGCCCCGAAACGCTCAACGCGATCGATGCGGTGCTGCACGAGGAGCTTTCGCGGATCTTCTTCGATGTGGATGCCGACGACGAGGCGGACGTGGTCATCCTCACCGGTGCGGGAAAGGCCTTCTGCGCGGGCGGTGATCTGCAGTGGCTCAACGCCATGCATGGGGACCCCGCCGCCTTTGCCCGGACGGTGTGGGAGGGCAAGCGGCTGGTGAACAGCCTGCTCGACCTCCAGAAACCGATCATCGCCCGCCTGCCGGGCCATGCGATTGGCCTCGGCTGCACGATTGCCCTGTTCTGCGACATCATCTATGCGTCCGAAAAGGCCAAGCTGGGCGACCCCCATGTGGCCGTTGGTCTCGTCGCGGGTGACGGGGGGGCGGTGATCTGGCCGCAGCTGATCGGATATGCCCGGGCCAAGGAATATCTCATGACGGGCGATCTGCTGACGGCGCATGACGCCGCGGCGATCGGCCTGATCAATCATGCGTTGCCCGCCGATGAACTCGATGCGGCGGTCGATGCGATGGCGGAGCGGCTCGCGGGCGGCGCGACCAACGCCATCAAATGGACCAAGGCGGCGGTGAATGGCGGCCTCAAGCAGGCGGCCAACGCGGTGCTCGACACAGCCTTCAACTTCGAGGCGATGTCTCAGATGACAGATGATCATCGCATCGCCACCGAGGCGTTCCTGAACAAGGAAGAGCCGAAATTCACGGGCAAGTAGGCGGCGCAATGGAGCATTTCCAGGAAGCCGAGCATGTCTCCATGCTCCGGGACACGCTGCGGCGCTTCGTCGAGAACGAGATGCCGCGCGCCCTGGCCCAGGAATGGGACCGGGAAAATCACTATCCCCGGGACATCTTCGAGAAGCTTTCGGCCCTTGGGGTGAACGCGCTCACGGTGCCGGAAGAGTATGGCGGCGCCGGCCGCGACATCACCGCGACCATGGTGGTGATCGAGGAATTGGCGCGGCGCTCGATGGCCGTCGCCGTGCCGTTCATCATGTGCGCCTGCTATGGCGGCATGAATATCGAGGAGGTGGGCAGCCCCGAGCAAAAGCGGGAACTTCTGCCGAAACTTGCGGCGGGGGAGCTTCTGTTCGCCTACGGGATATCGGAGCCCGATGTCGGTGCCGACGTCGCCAGCGTGCGGACCAGCGCGGTGCGCAAGGGCAACGGCGCGACGGTAACGGTCAACGGGTCCAAGCGATTTTGTTCCGGCGCCAACATCGCCGACTATATCTACACGGTCGTGAAGAGTGATCCCGATGCGGACCGCTACCAGAACCTGTCGATCGTGCTGATTCCGCCGGATGCGCCGGGCGTGACGATCGAGTTGCAAAACGCGATGGGCATGAAGGGCGCGTCGACATGCGATGTGACGTTCGAGGACGTCGAAATCCCGGCCGAGAATATCGTCGGCGGCGAAGAGGGCTGGAACGATGGCTGGCGCCGGATCGTCGGCCCGGGCCTCGATGTCGAGAAGATCGAGGTCGCGGCGCTGGCGCTGGGCAATGCGGCGGCGGCCGTCGATGATGCCTGGGAGTACGCACAGGAGCGCAAGCAGTTCGGCAAGCCGGTCTCGGCCTATCAATCGGTGCGCCACATGCTGGTCGACTGCAAGACGAAGCTCCATGCCTGCCGGCTGATGACCTATCACGCGGCCTGGCTGCTCGATGAAAAGAAGCCGGCCTCGGTCGAGACGTCGATGGCCAAGCTCTATGTCAGCGATGTCACCAGGGAAATCGTGCTGACCTGCCAGCAGGTGATGGGCGCCTACGGCTATATCAAGGAATTCGACATGGAGCGTTACGTACGCGAGGCGCTTCTGATGCCGATCATCGGCGGATCGTCGGCGATCCAGAAAAACAACATCGCCAACCGGCTGCGTCTCGCACGCGAATAGGGCCGGAAGATCGCGGGAGGAGGCAACGATGCGCACCGATGTGAGCGGCTGGAAAACGCGCCTGACCGACGAGTTGATTGCCAGGAACACCGCCAGCGGTATCTGGCGTAATCAGACTCTGGCCGATCAGCTGGCTGCGGTTCTGGCGGAAAACCCCGACAAGGTCCTGATCGTCGAGGGAGACCGCGCGCACACGGCCGCCGAGATGGATCGGCAGGCGCGAACGCTTGCCAGCGCACTTCAGCGGCGCGGCCTCGTCGCGGGCGATGTCGTGAGCTTCGAACTGCCCAACTGGCCCGAGACCGTGGTCATCGATCTGGCCTGCGCCATGCTCGGTCTCGTGTGTAACCCCATCATCCCGATCTATCGCGACGCCGAAGTGTCCTACATCCTGCGTGACGCCGGCACCAAGGCGATGTTTATTCCGACGGAATTCCGCCGGTTCGACTATGTCGACATGATCGAACGGCATCGCGCGGACCTGCCGGACCTGGCGCATGTGGTCACCGTCCGCGGCAGAGCAGATGGCACGACGGCGTTCGAGGACCTGCTCGCCGAAGGCGACGCGCAAGATTTTGTCCGTCCGGAGGTCGATCCGAATGCGGTGAAGCTGATCATGTACACGTCGGGCACGACCGGACGGCCGAAGGGCGTGCTCCACAGTCACAACACCATCGATACGGAAATCCAGGCGATCTCGCAGTTCCTGAATCTCGGTGTCGATGATGTGATCCTCATGCCGTCGCCGGTGACCCACATCACGGGATATCTCTATGGCATTCAGATGCCGTTTACATTGAACGCGCCGGCGGTTTTCATGGAAACCTGGAACGCGGAGGCGGCCGGCGACCTGATCGACAGGCACGGCGTCACGTTCACCATCGCGGCGACGGTGTTTCTCCAGGAGTTGACGGATTTCGCCGTCAGGAACGCGCGAACCTTTCCAAGCCTGCGGTACTTCCCCTGCGGCGGCGCGCCGGTCCCGCCGGAGATCATCTACAACGCCCATGCAGCCTTTGAGCGTTGCGTGTGCTCGCGATGTTATGGCTCCACTGAGGCGCCGACGATCACGCTCGGCGTCTGCGGCCGCGCGGAAGAAACACTGGGGGCGACGACGGAAGGCCATATTGTCGGCCATGAAGTGAAGATCGTGGATGCCGCCACCGGGCAGGAGGTCGGCCCGAATGTCGAGGGAGAGGTTCTCTCGCGAGGGCCCGAGATGTGTCTCGGCTATGCCGACGATGACCACAATGCCGAGGCATTCGAAGCCGACGGCTTCTTCCACACCGGCGATCTGGCCATGCTGAACGAAGAAGGCGCGATGGTGGTCACGGGCCGCCTGAAGGACGTGATCATCCGCGGCGGCGAGAACCTGAGTTCGCGCGAGATCGAGGATGCGCTGCACGAACACCCTGCGATCCACGAAGCCGCGGTGGTCGCGATGCCCCATCCCCGCATGGGTGAGACGGTATGTGCCTATGTGGTTCCGAGGGAGGGTGCGGAGCTGACATTCGACGGGATGATTGCTTTCCTGGAGGGGACCGGCATGGCGAAGCAGAAATATCCCGAGCGGCTCGAGGTCATCGACGATTTCCCGCGCACCGCGGCGGGGAAAATCCGGAAGAATGTTCTGCGGGACAGAATTGCGGAAACGCTCGCTGCCGAAGGTTGAACGGGGCAATTCGGAGCAGGGTTTCCGGGTCGCATCGGTTGACAGCCCCCGGGATGCGGGACAACCTGATGGACAGATAAAGACCCAATTCACATGGGTGAAAACAGCTCTCTGTGGGAGGAGCAAATGCAAACGCGAGACGTAGAATTTAACAGTTGTGGCGACACCATTCGCGGCACGCTGTACCTGCCCGATGGCGTCAAGAACCCGCCGTTGGTGGTTATGGCGGGTGGCTGGTGCTACGTGAAGGAAATCGTCATGCCGTATTACGCGGACGATTTCGTCGAAATCGGCTGCGCGGCCCTGACGTTCGACTATCGTTGCTTCGGCGAAAGCGACGGATTGCCACGCCAGCACATCAATCCATGGGATCAGATCGAGGACTATCGCAATGCGGTGAGCTTCGCCAAGACCCTTGATGAAATCGACACCGACCGGATCGGCGTCTGGGGCATTTCATATTCCGGCGGTCATGCCGTGTGTGTCGCGGCGCTGGATTCGCGGGTGAAGTTCGCGATGTCGGTTGTGCCCGTGGTCGATGGTTTCCCGACGATGCGGCGCTGCCATGGCGAGCGTAAGTTCGCGGCGATCCAGAAACTCATTCTGGAGGACCGCGAGGCACGCCAGCGTGGCGAGCCGAGCCAGATGATCGCGATGTCCACCACCGACCCGGACAACGAGATCAGTTCCTGGCCGTTCCCCCATGTCTGCACGATATTCAACGACATCAAGGAACGTGAGGCGCCGAACCATATTCACGAGAACACGCTCGAATCCGTCGAGCTGCTGATGCAGTACGACGTGATGCCTTATGCCAAGCGCATCTACGAGACGCCGTACATGATGGCGATTGCCAAGGGCGACAACATCACGTCTGCCGACCTGGAGATCGATGTATTCAATGCGGTGCCGTGTCCGAATAAGGAACTGGCGATCGTCGAGGGTGTCGATCACATGAGCCTGTATTCGAACAACGAGCATCTCGAGAAAGTCTCGAGCGCGCAGGCCAACTGGCTGCGTGATCTGTTGTTTGGCCCTGACGCGCTCCTGGCGCAAGCGGCCGAGTAACCGCCAGCACATGTGACGTATTGGGACCGGGCCGGCGGAAACGCCGGCCCGGTTTCTTTTGTTCGGTTATGCCGTGTAATTGCGCGGGCCCAAGATGGCCGGCGCAAATGACGCGAATACGATCTGGCCCGGTGCCTTCTGAGGTTCGTATATGTGAATTTGATGTTATCGAACTTCGGGCGAATACTCGCCAAACGGCCACGTTTTTCTACCTTAAGAGAAAAATACCGGCGTATTTGTTCGTAATGGAACCATTCACGAATTCTCGATGGACATGGGGCCGTCGTTGTTGGAAGGTTTCGACTGGACTATAAAAGTCCGACGGGGAAACAAAAAACAATTAGGGAGGACTTGATGTCCAAAGTTTCTAAATCGACTGCGATGCTTATCGCCGCAGCTGCCACGGCCACGGTTGCCGTCTCGGCACCGGCGACCGCGCAGGAAACCATTAACCTCACGGCCATTTCCGGCTATCCGCCACCCGCGACCTGGATTGGTTCGCTGGTTGACGCCTACATGCCTGCTGTTGATGCCATTCTCGCCAAGAACGGCAACTACAAGATCAACTGGAACAAGGGCATCAGCGGCCAGATCGTCAAGCCGCGCGGTGAACTCGAGGGTGTCGAAACCGGCATTGGTGACCTCGGTGTCATCGTGACCGCGTTCCACGCCGATAAGGTTCCGCTTTACGACGTGTCGTTCAAGACGCCGTTCACGAGCGACGACATCGCGCTGATCAGCCGTACGACCCAGAAGATGGTCGACACGTTCCCGCAGTACAACCAGACCTGGCTGCAGGAGTTCAACCAGGTGCCGCTGGCGCCGACGGGTGCGGTCGACAACTACATGCTCTGGTCGGCAAAGCCGATCAGCGACCTCAACCAGGTCAAGGGGCTCAAGGTCGGTGCGGCTGGTCCGAACCTTCCCTGGGTTCTCGCGATTGGCGCGGCCGGTGTGCAGACGAACCTTGCGGATGCCTACAACAGCCTGAGCACGGGCATCTATGAGGCCATGATCGTCTGGCGCCAGGGCGCCGGGGCGTTCAAGCTTTGTGAGCCGGCTCCGTTCGCATTCGATGCGACCCTCGGTGGCGTGAACGGCTTCTCGCTGAACTTCAACCGCGACGTCTGGGACAGTCTGCCTGACGAAGTGAAGAAGGCCATGGAGGATTCGACCCCGGCATGGGTGGCGGAGAACGTCAAGCGGGTGAACGACGGTGCAAGTTCCGGCCTCGCCCGTTGCGAATCCGAGTTCGGCACCAAGGTGACCAAGGCTTCCACAGAACAGCGTAACGCATGGGCCCAGGCCCTGCCGCCGCTGGGCAAGCAGTGGGCTGAGCAGCGCAACGCCGCCGGTCAGCCGGGCACGGAAATCCTGAAGGCCTGGATGGACGAGATGCGGGCGGCCAATCAGCCGATCGCGCGTCAGTGGGATCGCGAATAGGCGTATCCTGAACGTTTGTTTGTGACTTCAAACTCGAAATAGGGAGGGGAGCTGCCGAAAGGCAGCTCCCCGACTTCCATTGAGCGCAATACTTGGATTTCTGGACATCCTTCGTCGCGGTTTTGACTGGATAGTCCTGGTGAGCAACGCGGTGGCGTCAGGCTGGATTTTCATCCTGATGCTGTTGATCACTCTCGATATCACCCTGCGATTTGTCTTCAACTCGCCCCTGAGCGGCGTGACCGAGATTGTCGAGATTTCGATTGTCACGATCCTCTATCTGCAGTTGGCGCACACGCTGAAGGTGGGCCGCATCACGCGATCCGATGCGCTTTACGGGAGCATCCTCAGGAAATGGCCGCCGATCGGCAATATCATGGGGATTCTGTTCCATCTGGCCGGCGTCGGCCTCATGGTCGCCATTGTCATTGGCGGGTGGCCGAAATGGCTGCAGGCCTATCACGGCGGCCATTTCGTCGGAAATACCGGGGTGTTTACCTTCCCCGAATGGCCCCAACGCCTCGCGCTCGTGGTCGGCTGCACGCTGCTCGGGATTCAGTTTTTCCTGGCCGTGATCGACAACATCCGCGGCTTGTTCGGCAAGCCGCCGCTTGAGCATGAGGAAGCCGTCGATGTGGAAGTGGCTGCCGCCGAGGAGTCGACCCGATGAGCGGATTTGAAATTGGTATCATCTCCATCATCGCGATGCTGCTGCTGATCTATATCGGCATGCATGTTCCTGTGGTGCTTGCGCTGATCTCGTTCGTCGGGGTGTGGATCATCAAGGGCAACATCAAGATTGCGATCAGTCTGCTCTGGATATCGGCGGCGAAAACCGTCGCGGATTTCCTGTTCGGCGTCATTCCATTGTTCGTGTTGATGGGGCTGCTTGTCAGTACGGCCGGTATGGGGCGCGATACCTACGACATCGCCCAAAATGCCCTGCGCCGGGTGCGCGGCGGCCTTGGCATGGCAACGGTCATCGCGAACGCGATCTTCGCCGCCATCACGGGTGTCTCGATCGCATCCGCGACCGTGTTCACCCGCATCTCAGTGCCCGAGATGCTGCGCTACGGCTACAAGGGCCGCTTCGCGGTCGGTACCGTCGCGGGTTCATCGGTTTTAGGGATGCTCATCCCGCCGTCGATCCTGCTGATCATCTTCGCGCTGATCGCCGAAGAATCCGTCGGTGATCTGTTCATCGCGGGGATCGGCCCGGGCATTTTGCTGACCTTCTCCTTCTGTGTGTTGATCGCGATCATGGCTTACGGGTTCCCCAATATGGTGGCCCAGCCGGGTGCGCTGGATGCGCAGATCGATCAGGAAAAAATGCCCGCGCGGGAGCTGTTCTCGAAGACCTATCCGATCGTCATTCTGGTCATGGTGGTTCTCGGCGGTATCTATGCCGGGCTCTACACGCCTACCGAGGCGGGCGCGGCCGGCGCGTTTGTCGCGTTCCTGTTTGCCCTGGTCCGCCGACAGATCACGGTCCGCAAGCTCTGGGATGTTCTGGTCGAGACCGGACACATCACGGCGACCCTGCTGTTCCTGATCATCGCGGCCAGCATGTACAGCCGGATGCTCGGGATTTCGGGGCTGCCGACGGAGCTTGGACGCGTGATCGGCGACATGAACGCCAGCTTCGTCCAGCTGATGATCATGTATGTGGTCATCCTGATCATCCTCGGGACGATCATCGATTCGGTCTCGATCATGCTGATTGCCGTGCCGCTGTTCCTGGTGGTGTTGAAGCCGTTCGATGTCGATCTGGTCTGGTTCGGCGTCGTGACCGTGATCGCGGTCGAAATCGGCCTGCTGACCCCGCCGCTTGGACTTGCGGTTTATGTGATCAAATCGACTCTGGTGCAGAAGGACATTTCGCTCGCCGATATCTTCATCGGCGCGGCGCCCTTCGCGCTTGTCATGCTGGTGGTCCTGATCCTGGTGATGATCTTCCCGCAGATCCCGTTGTTCCTGGTCGAGCTCAAACAGTCTTTCAGATGACGGGCCACGCGGCTTCATACCTGTAGATGAAAGGGCGGTGGCGTGTTCCACCGCCCTTTTTCTATCCGCCAGTGGTGCTAAGCTTTGTCACTACCGATCATCGGATTGGGCAAACCCAGGGGGGAAATCATGGCCGCAAACGGAACCATCGCCATCGACATGCACTGCCACGTCTTTTCGCCGTCGGCGAAGGCGTTGATGGACAAGCATTATCAGCCCGCGGAAATACTGACGCCGGATCGCGATCCCTACATGTTCTATGCCCACCCCACTTCCATGGCGGTCGACAACGAGAATATTCCCAGCCTCGTGCCCAAGATGATCGACTTGAAGCCGCGCGAGGCCGACATGGACGCCACCCGGGTCGATATCCAGATCGTCAGCCCGGTGCCGATCCAGTTCTACTACTGGACCGACCCCGAACTCGGCAACGAACTGGCCCGCGTGCAGAATGACGATGTGTCGAAGCTGGTGGCCGGCAACCCGGAACGGTTCGCCGCCATGGGCACGCTGCCCATGCAGGATGCCGCCGCGTCGGTTGCCGAGATGCGTCGCGCGGTGAAGGAACTCGATATCCGGGCCTTCATCCTGTCGACCAATGTGGACGGGGTGGAGCTGTCCGACGAACGCTTCGATCCGATCTATGCCGAGGCCGTGGCGCTGGACGTGCCGCTGTTCCTGCATCCTTTCGGCTTTACCGACGGGGCGCGGCTGCGCCCGTTCTTCATGCACAATTGCGTCGGCCAGCCGCTTGAGGAGCAGATCGCGATCACCCATCTGATCTTCGGGGGCGTGTTGGACCGGCATCCGGGCATCAAGATCTGCATCGCCCATGGCGGCGGATACTTCCCCTACTACGCGGGTCGGATGGACCATAGCTGGGAATACCGCCCGGAGCTGCGAGACAAGATCAGCCGGCCGCCGAGCGAGTATCTCAGCGAGCTCTATTACGACACCATCGTGTTCCGTCCCGACCAGCTGGAGTATCTGGTCAATCTGGTTGGGGTCGATCGCGTGATGATGGGAACCGACTATCCGTTCGATATGCAGGAGTTTCAACCGGTGTCGTTCGTCGAGAGCGCGACCAAGCTGAGCGCGCCGGAACGCAAGAAGATCCTCGGCGGCACCGCCGCGGCGATGATGGGGATCGGGTAAACATTACGGAAGCCGGTTGCGATCGGCGGGGAGTTATCAATGACACTCAAGCATGGTTTTAAACAAATGCTCGCGGAGGCCAATGCCGCGATCGAGACCGTTTCGGTCAAGGATGCAATCGCCGTGGCCGGTGAGGCTGGCTATGTCTTCATCGACATTCGTGAGGGCGAGGAGCGGGCGCAGGGTACGATTCCCGGGTCGGTGCATGTGCCGCGCGGGTTCCTGGAATTCCACGCCGATCCCGACAGCCCGGCGCATAATCCTGTTTTCTCGAGCGGTGACCGATTGATCTTGTTTTGCGCAAGCGGCGGGCGTTCCGCGCTGGCGGCCAAGACTCTGCTCGATATGGGTTTCGAAGACGTGTGCCATGTCGCGGGCGGCATGGCGGCATGGCGCGAAGCGGACGGGCCGTTCGACTAGCCGCCGGCGCCGTCGCCGAGCAGGGTCCATGTCGTCTGAATGAGGGCGACCGGTTCGCCCGTGTCGGCGGTCTCCAGGTCAATCCGTCCGTACACCATCCGCTTGCCGCGGCGCAAAACCTCGCCGCGGGCGATGATATCGGTGTTGTAGGCCGCCGACAGGAACGACGTCGTCATGTCGATGGTGGCCATCTTCTGGAATCCGCCGATCGCGGACGAGATCACCACCACCATCGCGGCGTCGGCGAACGACATCAGAGCCTGGCCCGTCACCAGCCCGCCGTCGCGCGAAATGCGCTTATGCCAGGGCAGGCGCACCACCGCGCCGTTTTCCGTAAGGTCCTCGACGATCATGCCCAGCGCGTCGAGCCACGGTGTCATGACCGTGTCGAGCACATGCTGTGCGTCGTCGCGCGTAAAATCGTTCATGCCGCCGGAACCCGCCGTCAGTCGCCCTTGAAGTCCGGCCGTCGTTTCTCGACGAAGGCCGCCACGCCTTCGGCGAAGTCGTCCTTCACGGCGCAGCGTAGGAACGCGGCATGTTCGGCCGACAGATGTGCGGCCATGTCTTCCGATTCGAAGCTGTGGTTGATCAGTGCCTTGGTGTTTGCATAGGCGGTCGTGGGACCCTTGGCGAAGCGTGCGGCCATCGTCATGACGGCGTCGTCCAGCTCGTCGGCCGGCACCACCCGGTTGACGAGGCCCAGATCGAGCGCGGTCGCGGCGTCGATCGGCTCGCTGAGCATCGCCATCTCCAGGGCCTTGCGGCGCCCGACGATGCGCGGCAGCAGATATGTGGAGCCGCCGTCGGGGATGGTCGCGATGCCGATATAGGCCATGGTAAACACGGCGTTGTCCGCCGCGATGCCGATGTCGGCGTTCAGCGCCATGCCCACGCCCGCGCCGGCCACGGGGCCGTGCAGCGCGGCCACGACCGGCTTGGGCATACTGGACAGCCCGAGGACGCCCTTGTGGTAGAGCCCGATGAGATCGTCGATCGTCGCTTCGATCGTGTCGATATTCTCGTGGAACGTGGCGACGTCGCCGCCCGCCATGAAGCCGCGTCCGGCCCCCTTCACGATCACCGCGCGGACATCATCGTCATGCGTCAATTCATCGACGGCGGCGTTGAGTTCGAGCGCCATGTCGCGATTGAGCGCATTCAGCACATCGGGGCGATTCAGGGTCAGGGTGGCGACGCCGCCCTGCTTGTCCAGTAGAATGGTCGGCATTGGATTGATGTTCCGCGTGGCGTGAAAGCTATCTCAAACTTACCGGCGCCGCGCCGGGACAGCAATGTTTCGCGGTTTGGAGCAAGGCTATGAACGATCGGTTTGATCTGACGGGGCAGGTGGCCTTTGTGACGGGCGCCTCCAGCGGGCTGGGGGCGCATTTCGCCCGGACGCTGGCCGGGGCGGGCGCAAAGGTGGCGATTGCGGCGCGCCGGGCGGACCGCCTGGCGGCGCTCGCGGCGGAAATCGAGGCCGATGGCGGCCGCGCGCTGCCCATCGAGTTGGACGTGACTGACGCGGCCTCCGTGGCGCGCGCCGTGCGGATCGCCGAGGAGGAGCTCGGCGCGATGACCATCCTGGTCAACAATGCCGGCGTGCCACCCCGGGCGCTGACCCTCGAGATGGACGAAGAGGAATGGGACCAGGTCGTCGGGACCAATCTCAAGGGGGCCTGGCTCGTCGCGCGCGAGATCGGCCGCCACATGGTCGCGCATGGCAAGGGGGGCCGGATCATCAACATCGCCTCCGTGCTCGGCTGGAAGACGGTCGCCAAGGGGATTCAGTCCTACGGCGTGTCAAAAGCGGGCTTGGTCAGCATGACGGAGACGATGGCGCTGGAGGTCGCGCGGCACGGTATCCTGGTGAACGCGATTGCGCCCGGCTACATCCGCACGGAACTCAACGATGCCTTCCTCGACAGCGAACGGGGACAGCGTATCCGAACCCGTGTCGCAACCCGCAGATTCGGCGAACCGGATGATCTGGATGGCGCCTTGCTGCTTTTGGCCGGCCCCGCCGGCGCCTATATCACCGGGTCGGTGATCGCCGTCGATGGCGGGCTGACCCTGTCGACCCTCTGATAGTTAAGACTGGAGACCTGACGTGGATTTTTCACTGCCCAAGGAACTCGAAGACCTTCGCCAGCGGGTCAAGGCATTCGTCGCCGATGAAATTATGCCCGTCGAGGCCGACCGGGCGAATTTCGACGCCCATGAGAATATCGGCGAGGCGCCCCTCCAGGCGCTGCGGGCCAAGGCGAAGGCGGCCGGCCTGTGGGCGCCGCAGATGCCGCAATTGCGCGGCGGGCTGGGCCTCGACACCGTCGGTATGGCGACCTTCTACGAGGAAGCGGCCCGCTCGCTCTTCGGGCCCGTGGTGTTCAACTGTGCCGCACCCGATGACGGCAACATGATCCTGCTCGACCGGGTCGCGCGCGAGGACCAGAAGGACCGCTGGCTCCAGCCGATCATTAACGGCGATATCCGCTCGTCGATCGTCATGACCGAGCCCGCCCCGGGGTCGGGCTCCGATCCCACCATGATGCTGACCCGGGCCGAGCGTAAGGGCAACGACAAGTGGGTGATCAGCGGGCGGAAATGGTTCATTACCGGCGCCGAGGGGGCCGAGCATTTCATCCTGCTGGCCCGCACGTCCGACGACGAACGCGGCGCGCTGACGACCTTCCTGTTCCACCGGGATCAGCCGGGCTGGCACATCGTGCGGCGCATCCCGATCATGGGGCCGGAGGAACATGGCGGCCATTGCGAGGTGGTGTTCGACGGGCTGGAGATCGACGACGAGAACCGGCTGATGGAAGTCGGCGAGGGCATGAAGTCGGTCCAGATCCGCCTGGGTACCGCCCGCCTGACCCATTGCATGCGCTGGCTGGGCATGTCCAAGCGCGCCGTCGAGGAGTGCCTCGACTACGTCAGGACACGCGAGAATTTCGGCGCCACCCTGGCCGATCATGAGGGTGTCCAGTGGATGCTCGCGGACGCGGCCATGGATATCGAGATCGGCCGGCTGCTCACCATGCGGGCGGCCGCCAAGCTCGACACCGGCGACCAGGCCCGCAAGGAGGTCTCGATGGCCAAGATCTGGGTCTCGGAAATCCTCCACAAGACGATCGCCACGGCCATCCAGCTGAACGGCGCGCGTGGCTACTCCAAGGATCTGCCGCTTGAATGGATGTACCGCTATGCACCCCAGGCCAAGCTGGTCGACGGGGCGTCCGAGGTACACAAGATGGTGGTCGCGCGCCATCTTTTGGGTGACGGCATGGATTTCTGGAGCTGGGATTAGTGCCGGATGGCGTAAACACCGGCCAGAACACCGGCGTGAACACCGGGCCGGCCCCGCCGCTGCCGATGCCGCCGGACCAGCTTGAACTTTGGTTCGCCGGCCGCCTCGGCGTCGCGGATGTCACGATCACCGACACCGGGCTGCTGCCGGGCGGCGCGATTCAGCACAATTGGCGCATCGATCTCGAAATCGGCGGGCAAGCGCAGGCCTGCGTGTTGCGCGCGGGCCCCCATATGCCCCTACCCGAGAGTCTTTCGAAGGCCGAGGAGTTTGACATTCTCCGCCTTGCTGATGCCCGTGATGTGCCCGTCGCCGCGCCGCTCTGGTTGCACGATGGTGCGGCACCGTTCTTTGTTTCGCGCCTGTGCCCGGGCAATGCGGGCCGCGACGGTATGATCGGCCGTCGCGACAATGCCGCGTTGCTGGGCGATTTGGGCGCGGCCCTGGCCCGCATTCATGCCGTGGATCCGCCGCCCGATGCCCGTCGGGAATCACCCCTGATGCGGATCGAGACCCTGACAACCTGGATGCAGGAATTGGCGTGCGGGCCTGGCGGTGTTGGCGCCGGTGTTTCGATATCCCTCGCCTGGTTGCGCGCCCATGCGCCCGAGGCCACGCAAGCCGTCCTCGTGCATCGTGATTTCCGGACCGGCAACTTCCTCGTCGAGAACAGACGCTTGCAGGCGATCCTCGATTGGGAATTCGCCGGCTGGGGCGACCCCCATGAGGATATCGGCTGGTTCTGCGCGCAATGCTGGCGCGGTGATGCGCTGGATCGCGAGGCCGGCGGGCTCGGTGACCGCGACGCGTTCTACGATGCCTATGTGGCCGCCGGCGGGGATGCGCCGGAGCCGGACCGGGTCCGGTTCTGGGAGGTCTTCGCCCATCTGCGCTGGGCCATCATCGCCCTGCAGCAGGGCGCGCGCGCCCGCGCCGGGGCGTATCCGGCGTGGGAACTCGAAGAGGCCGAAGCCCGGGTGCCCGGGCTGTTGCGCACGATCGCGGAAATGATCCGGTAAGACGTCAGGCGCCCTCGGGCACCACAACGACGCGGCCGATGATCCGTCCGGCCTCCAAATCCTCAAGCGTCTTCGTGACCTCGGACATCGGGCGCGATGCGACGGGAATGGGATCGACCTTGCCGGCCTTCACCAGTTCCATCAGCTCATGCATCTCGCTGAGCGTGCCGACATATGACCCGCGCAGCGCGATGTCCCGGGTCGGCAACGCCAGCGTCGGAAGATCGATCCGTCCGCCATACAGGCCGACGGCGATGTAGCTGCCGCCCCGGCGGATCACGTCGATGCCCAGGCTGGCGGTCTCGGTGGTCGCCACGACGTCGACAACCGCACCCGCACCGGCGGTGGTCAGCTTCGCGATTGCCGCGCGGGCATCCTCGCGCAGCGGGTTGATCGTATGGTCGGCACCGGCTTCGCGCGCGGCGGCGAGCTTTTCCTCGTCCACATCGACGACGATCTTCTCGTTGGCGATGTAATCCGCGGCAATGCCTACGCCCGTCAGGCCGACACCGCCGGCGCCGATGATCACCAGCTTGTCGTCCGGCGATATGTCCCGGGCCTTGCGGATGGCGCTGTAGGAGGTGATTCCGGCACAGGCGAGCGTGCAGGCGTAGTGGGGGTCGACCCCCTTGATATCCACGAGATACTTCCCGTCGGGGATGATCACATGATCGGCATAGCCGCCGGGCCGGCGCACCCCCAGGGGGGCGGTGTTGGCGCAATCATTTTCACGGCCTTCGTTGCACCGCGCGCAGTCGCCGCAGCCGAGCCACGGGAAAATCAGATAGGTCTGGCCGACCTGCACATCGCCGCCCGCGTCGGGGCCGAGCGCCACCACCTCGCCGACCGGCTCATGGCCCATGGTGAAGGGCAGATCGATGTTGCGGTCTTCCAGGGTCATCTTGGTGCCGTCGCCCAGGTCATAGAAGCCGTGCCAGAAATGCAGATCCGAATGGCACACACCGCAGGCGGTGATCCGGAGCAGCACTTCGCTGCCCTGGGGCGCCGGGGTCTCGCTCTCGACCAGTTCGAGGGGCTGGTTGGCGGCGACGAGCTGATAGCTTTTCATGGGATGATTCTCTCTGTGTTCTGTGCGGCTTACGCGAATGTAACGGACACCGAGCCCAGGCCCGGAATGGAATGGTCGATGCGGTCACCCTGTGAGACCCAGTGGGTCGCGATGACCGAGCCGAGGGTGACGAATTCTCCGGCTTTCAGGTGCCGGCCGCGCTCGGCGAGGCGATTGGCCAGCCAGGCGAGCGCTTCGAGCGGATGGCCCATGATGAGGGAGCCGAGCCCGGTGCCGAGCAATTCGCCATTCAGCAGGATGGTCCCCTCGGCCTCTGCGAGGTCGATGCCCTGCCAGTCCGTGACCGGCTCGCCGAGGATGACCGCGGCGTTGAAGAAATTGTCGGCGGCCATGGTGGGCGTGTCGAGCTCGCGGTAATCACGGTAACGCGCCTCGACGAGCTCGATGGAAATCATCGCTGCGCCCACCGCGTCGCGAACGCTGTCGCGCGTGTACGGCCCGCCCTCTGCGGGCATGTCCGATGCAAGGGTGACGGCGATTTCCGTCTCGACGCCGGGGTTCACATAGTCGGCGAAAATCAGATCCGCATGGTTTCGATACACCGTCGTATCGAAGACCTCGCCATAGGACGGCTCGTGGATGTTCATATACGCCTGCATCACCGGTGTGGTGCAGCCGATCTTGTAGCCGACCAGATTGCCCAGCCCGCGTTCGCCCAGGATTTCGTTATGACGTTCCTGCACGGCATAGGCGTCGTTCAGGTCCTGCGGCCGGAATTCGGCTGGCAGCGTGTCGAGTTTTGTCCGGGCCAGCCGGTTGTCGGCGATGGCGGTGGCAGCCTGGTTGATCGCGGCGGCGTCCATGATGGTCTAGTTCCCGTTTGTAAAAGCGCGTTGCAGGGCATTGATGGAAAGCGCCAAGGCCTCGCCCGATGCATCGATCAGCTTACCGTAATGCCAGTAGCCGTGGATCATCCCGGCCATGCAGCTATACTCGACGGGCACACCCGCTGCCGCGAGCCGCTCGCCATAGCGCTTGCCGTCGTCGCGCAGGGGATCGAACTCCGCCGTGACGATCTGGGCGAACGGCAATCCGCTCAAATCGTCGGCCTTGCACGGGGACAACATGATGTCGTCCGTCGCCGTCACCCCCGGTGCGTAGCAATCGTAATACCAGGCCATCTGATCGCGGGTCAGGAAGTAATCCTCGTCGAGATAGGCGTAGGACGGCAGATTCTGCTCGAAGAACATGTCGGTCACCGGATAGACGAGAATCTGGGCAGCCAATGCGGGGCCGCCGGCCGCGCGCGCCCGCAACGCCAGGCCGGCCGCCAGGTTCCCGCCGGCACTCTCGCCACCCACGGCGATCCGCGCCGGGTCGCCGCCCAGTGCCGCGGCGTTTTTGTGCGCCCATTGCAGCGCGGCCCAGCAGTCATCGGGCGCGGCCGGGTAGGGATGTTCGGGGGCCAGCCGATAATCCACGGACACGACGATACATGGTGTGTCCCGGCAGATCAGGCGGCATTGCGGATCGCGGCTTTCGATGCTGCCGATAACAAATCCGCCGCCATGGATGAACAGGAAGACGGGCAGGGCCGCTGAATTCGTATCGGGCGAATAGATCCGCACCCGAATATCGCCGTCCGCGCCTGGAATCTGTCGATCCTCGACGCTGCCGACCGGCGCGGGATCGAAGTTCCGCGGCACGATGAAACGATCATAGGCGGCCCGTGCGTCCGCGGGCGGCATATCCTTGAGCGGTGTCGGCGCCTCATTCAGCAGATCGAGGACCGCTTGTGCCTGCGGGTGCAGCGTCATTCTCCGTCCCTGTAGTGCCGGGCTTGCGGGCGGGCTTCGTTGATCCGAGGCATCCGACACCGGCCCTTCCGTTTCCATTCAGACAGTCTGAGGTCTCTCCGGTATGCACGCGTTGCTAATGCAACGGCTTGATCACGATCGCGCTGACGGTCTGGTCATTCAGGGGAACGGCTGTGATGCCCCGGGGATTGAAAAATTCATCGACCGCTTTGGCAACGCCGGGGAACAGTTTGCAGCCATAGTCGTGAAACAACAGAATTCCGCCGGGGACCATGCAATCCCAAAGCGATTCCAGGAGTTTCGCCGTCGGCTCATAGAGGTCCATGTCGACGCTGACGAAACGAAACTTCAATCCGCTGTGCGGGGCGAAGCTTTCGGGAATCCGGCCCTGGACGGGAATGACCTCAATGTCGCGTTTGTTCTCGCCGCCCGTGACCTTCTCGATCAGATCTTCCGCGCTGTCGCTCCCGAGCATGTGTACCGAGATGTTGGTATCGAACATCTGGTTCTCGATATCGACATCTTCCTGTTTGAACCCTTCGAACGTGTCGAAAAGATACAGCGTGCTCTGCTCGTTCATGAGTTTGTAGATGTATCGGAACGAAAACCCGTGTCCGACACCGAACTCGGCGTAATCACCCGCGTCCAGTTTGTTCGCCATGCCCACATAGGTCATGAAATGCAGAATTCTGTTCGGGTCGTGCCAATGTGCCGCCTCGCGCTGCTCGTCGAACAGTTCGTTGAATTTTTCGAATGCGCCGGCCTTCTGCACCAGAAAATCCGGCAGCAGCTGAATCAGATAGAAATCGTAGACGATGGAATCGCGCGACGGCAAAACCTGCCACATGATGTCCTGGCCCCAGGTTTCGTTGATTCGCCCGGTTCGTTTCGGTTCCCACATGTTTTCGCCTTCTCTGTTCGGAATTACCGGTTCACGCCATTCCCGAACGGTCCCAGTTCGAACAACGATAAATCGCGGGTGTTCGCGTTGCAAACCATGCGGCGGCTGATCGCATGATCGCGATCATGCGTCAGCCTATGGGCACGGCTGTGCCGCGGATGGATTCCCCGCGTGTGAGGTCAAGGACAGAATAAGCTTGAACGAGGCACGGGGCGTGGTTGAATTCGCTCAAACGAGGATGGAATCTTTCGATGCGATTTGCTTGTGACACCGGGGGCACGTTTACCGACCTGATCGTCGAGGGCGATGACGGCGCGCTGTCCATGTACAAGGCGTCGACAACCCCGTCCGATCCGGTTCAGGGCGTGCTCGACGCGTTGACCCTCGCCGCGGCCGACCGGGACATGCCGCTCGGCGATCTGCTGGCCCGCGGCGAGATGCTCATCCACGGCACCACCCACGCCATCAACGCGATCATCACGGGCAACACCGCCCGGACGGCCTTCCTGACCACCGCGGGGCATCCGGATATCCTGGTTCTGCGCGAGGGTGGGCGTATCGAGCCGTTCAACTTCGTGGCGCCCTATCCCGAGCCCTACATCCCCCGCGCCCTGACCTTCGAGGTGCCCGAGCGCGTGAACAGCGCCGGCGCGGCCCACACGCCCCTCGATGAAGCTGTGACGGTAGAGATCATCGCCAAGCTGAAGCAGGCCGATGTCGAGGCCGTCGCCGTCTGTTTCCTCTGGTCGATCTCCAACCCGGCCCACGAATTGCGCGTCGGTGAATTGCTCGAAGAGCATTTGCCGGGAGTGCCCTACACGCTGTCCCATCAGATCAACCCGGCGCTGCGGGAATATCGCCGGGCATCGGCCACGGCAATCGACGCGTCACTCAAGCCGCTGATGGGCAGGTATCTCGGCGGCCTGACCGAGCGCCTCACGGCGGCCGGGTTTGCCGGGCGCACGCTGGTGCTGACCTCGCAAGGTGGCATGCTGGACGCCAGCGATCTGGCCCAAAAACCCATCCACGCGATCAACTCCGGGCCTTCGATGGCACCGATCGCGGGCCGGAATTACGCCGACATCGATGCCGCGTCTTCGAACGTCATCATCGCGGACACCGGGGGGACGACCTATGACGTCAGTCTGGTGCGCGACGGGCGCATCCCGCTGACCAAGGAAACCTGGATCGGACAGCCCTTCCGCGGCCACATGACCGGGTTCCCGTCGATCGATATCAAGAGCGTGGGCGCGGGCGGCGGTTCGATCGCCTGGGTCGATGCGGGGGGGCTGTTGCATGTCGGACCGCAAAGCGCGGGCGCGGTGCCCGGGCCTGTCTGCTACGGCGCGGGCGGCACGGAGCCCACGGTGACCGATGCCTGCGTGACGTTGGGCTATCTCGATCCGGGCTATTTCCTCGGCGGGACCATGGATTTGGACGCGGCCGGTGCCCGCAAGGCCGTCGAAGACCATGTGGCCACGCCGCTCGGTCTGTCGGTCGAGGAAGCGGCGGCATCCATCCTCAGCGTCGCGACCGAAAACATGGTCCAGGCGATTTCGGACATCACCGTGGATCAGGGGATCGATCCGGCGGACGCGGTCCTGATCGGCGGCGGTGGGGCCGCCGGCCTGAATTCCATCTACATCGCGCGGCGTCTGGGCTGTCCCACGCTGCTGATCCCGGAAACCGGCGCGGGCCTGAGCGCCGCCGGGGCGCTGATGACCGATCTGACGAACGAGTATCGCGCGACCTTCTTCACCACCTCGGATGCGTTCGACCGGGGTGGTGTCAATCGTACCCTGGACGGCTTGCGCGCCGAAGCTCAGGCCTTCATCGACGGCCCGGGCTCGAATGCCGTGTCGTCACAGATCGAGTTCGCGGTCGAGGCGCGCTACGCTTCCCAGGTCTGGGAGATCGAGGTACCGCTGCCGATCGACCAGTTCAGCACCGACGATCAGCTCGACGCGTTGAATGAGGCGTTCCACGCGATGCATGAGCGGATCTTCGCGATCCGCGACCCGGGTTCAGTGATCGAGTATGTCGGCTGGACCGTGACCGCGCGCTGCGGCTTGCGCGATGGCGGCCCCGGCCGGCTTGGCGTCGGCGGGGGGCATGATGTCTCGGGCACCCGCCGGGTCTATTTCGCGGGCGACGGGGCGGTCGATGCGGTGGTGCATGATTTCGAGACGATGGCGGCGGGCCAGCAATTTCAGGGGCCGGCGATCATCGAATCGCCGTTTACGACGGTCATCGCCGACGGTGCCACGAGTTTCGAACGCACGGCGTCCGGCAGCCTCCTGATGCGGCCATAGGGAAGAGCGCAATGACAGACAGGCAACTCGACGGCGCACAGCTCGCCATTCTGGCCAACCGGTTCGAGGGTATTTCTTCGAAGATGGGCAACACCCTGCTGCGCACCGGGCGATCCGGCGTACTCAACCGGGCCAAGGATTTTTCCTGTTGTATCCTGACTGCGGACTGCGATTTGCTGGCCGTGGCCGAGAGTCTGCCGATTCATGTGCTGTCCGGCCCGGATATCATGGCGCGTTCGATGAAGGAGTTTCATCCGGAGCTGAAAAAGGGCGACGCGTTCCTGCACAATTCGCCCTATCACGGCTGCTCGCACCCGGCCGACCATACGATCATCATGCCGGTGATCGATGACGACGGGGTTCACCATTTTACCGTGCTGGCCAAGGCGCATCAGGCCGATATCGGCAACTCGATCCCGACCACCTATCACGGCACCGCGCGCGACGTGTATGAGGAAGGCGCGCTGATATTCCCGGCCGTCCAGGTGCTCAAGAACTACGAGACGATCGAGGACATCGTGCGTATGTGCCAGCTCCGCATTCGGGTGCCGGAGCAGTGGCATGGCGATTTCCTGGCGATGCTCGGCTCCGCCCTGATCGGCGAGCGCGAGCTGTTGGCGCTGGGCAAGGAAGTCGGCTGGGAGACGCTGCACGCCTTCACCGGCCAATGGTTCGAGTATTCGGAGAAACGCATGGCCGACGCCATCGGGGATGTGCCGAAGGGACAGGCCTCGGCCCAGTCGACCCATGATGCGATACCGGGGACGCCCGACGAAGGCATCACCGTCACATCGAATGTCACCGTCGATTCCGACGCGGGACGTATCACGGTTGATCTGCGTGACAATGCGGACCAGATGAACTGCGGCCTGAACGTCTCGGAATCCTGCACCCGGACGGCGGCCTATATCGGCGTGTTCAACTCGATCGACCATACGGTGCCGAAGAACGCCGGTTCATTGCGCCGGATCGAGCTCCATCTCAAGGACGCGGGTGTCGTCGGCATCCCGCAACATCCCATCAGCTGCTCGGCCTCCACCACGAACCTGGCCGACCGTATCGTGTCGGCAACCCAGCGCGCGATGGCGGAAATGGGTGACGGGTTCGGCATGGGCGAGGTGGGTTGCTTCTGTCCGCCTTCGACGGCGGTGGTTTCTGGCACCGATCCGCGCAACGGCAAACCCTATGTGAACCAGCTGTTTCTCGGGCATACGGCGGGCGCCGGGGCACCCCATCAGGACGCCTGGCTGACCATGCTTCATGTCGGCAATGGCGGCATGTGTTTCATCGATTCCGTCGAACTCGACGAGGTCTATACGCCGATCCATGTCCACACCCGCCGCCTGATCCCCGACAGCGAGGGCGCCGGCCGGCATCGTGGCGCGCCCGGGATCGAGGTCGAATACGGGCCGGTTGATTGCCGCATGGAGGCAGGTTTCGTGCATGATGGGAACATTCATGTGCCCCAGGGCGCGCGCGCCGGACTGCCGGCGGCGCGGTCGAACCAGTTCAAGGCGAGCCGGAATAAGGAACGCGAAACGCTTGAGCAATGCTCGATCGTCTGGATCGAGGACGGGGAGACGCTGGTCTCGATTGCACAGGGCGGCGGCGGCTATGGTGACCCCCGGACCCGCGATCCCGAGCGGGTGCTGCATGATGTCCGCGAAGGCATCGTCAGCCCGGCGCGGGCGGAAGAGGTTTATGGCGTGGCGATCGCGGACGATATGTCCGTCGATACCGCGCGGACATCGGAACTAAGATCGGCATGACGACCGATCGGAACATTGGAAAAAAGGGAGAATTTTCATGAGGTTAAAAGATAAAATAGCAATCGTCACGGGTGGTTCGGTCGGCATCGGCGCGGCAATCGCCAAGCGCTATGCGGCAGAGGGTGCGACCGTCGCGACGGTCTACAAGAGCAATGACGAAGGTGCGAACGCCATCATCAAGGAAATCACCGACGCCGGCGGCAAGGGCAAGGCGTTCAAGTCCGACGTGTCCGACGTCGCGAAGATCGAGCAGCTGGTCGCGGACGTGATCGCCGAGTTCGGCCGGGTCGATATCCTCGTGAACAATGCGGGTGTGTTCCGCACCGTGCCGGTGATGGAGACGACCGAGGAGATCTGGGACGAACAGCTCGATCTCAACCTCAAGGGCTATTTCTTCATGGTGAAGAACCTCGTGCCCCATTTCCGCGAGAATGGCGGCGGCAAGGTGATCAATATCTCCTCGATCGCGGGCACGGGGGCCTTCCCGAACTGCCCGGGTTATTGCGCGTCCAAGGGGGGTGTCGTGAACATGACCCGCGCGCTCGCCGCCGAACTCGGCAAGGAGAAGATCAACGTCAACTCGATTGCGCCGGGCAATGTCGCGACGCCGCTGAACGCCCATCTGCGCGGTCCGGGCAACGAGGAATATATGGAGTTGATGAAGACCTTCACGCCGACGGGTATCGATTTCATCGATCCCGAGGATATGACCGGCACGGCCGTATTCCTGGCGACCGAAGATTCACGCATGATCCATGGCGAGACGGTTATCGTCGATGCCGGCTGGTCGGTCTGGTAGGGGAAACCGCATTGACCGACCGCGAGAATGTCCATTTTCTGCTGCTGAATATCGGGCATTTTCTGACCCATTTGTTCATGCTGATTTTCGCGACCGCGGCGGCGCTGACGCTGTCGCGTGACTGGGGCATGAGCTATGGCGAGCTGATCGCGTTCGCGACCCCGGGCTTCGTCGCCTACGCCGTGTTCACCCTGCCGGCGGGTTGGCTCGCCGACCGCTGGAGCCGGGAAGGGATGATGGCGGTCTTTTTCATCGGGATCGGCGCCGCGTCGGCTGTCACGGCGCTCGCGGAGACGCCGGTCCAGATGGCGGTCGGGCTGGCCGCCATCGGCATGTTCGCCGCGATCTACCATCCCGTCGGGATCGCGCTCGTGGTCCATGGTCGGCAGCGCACGGGCGTGCCCATCGCCATCAACGGCATCTTCGGCAATCTGGGCGTGGCGGCGGCAGCCCTGATCACGGCGCTGTTCATCGATCATGCGGGCTGGCGGTCGGCCTTCGTCTGGCCGGGTCTGTTTTCGATGGCCACGGGCGGTGTGTATCTGGTCGTCGTCGCGGGACGCAGCCAGGAGGGGCACCAAAAGGCGCGGCCGTCATCCGGGGGCGGGGCTGCGCAGACGCTGTTCGACCGCGCCACGATGATCCGCGTACTGGTGATTGTCTTTCTGACGTCGTCACTCGGCGGATTGGTCTTCCAGAGCACGACCTTCACCCTGCCCAAGGTCTTCGACGAGCAGCTTGGCAACCTCGCTGTGTCAGCGTCGGATGTGGGCTGGTTCGCGTTCCTGGTGCTGTCCATCGCCGCGGTGGGGCAGCTCATCGTGGGTTATCTGGTCGACCGGATTCCGGTTCGCCGCATCTTCATGATCGTCGCCGCGCTGCAGGTGTCCCTGTTTGCGATTATGCCCGGCCTCACGGGCTGGCAGGCGCTTGTCGTGGCGATTGCGTTCATGTTCGCGGTGTTCGGGCAAATTCCCATCAACGACGTGCTGATCGGGCGGGTGACCCAAAGTGAATGGCGCTCGCGGGTCTATGCGCTGCGCTACATGATCAATTTCTCGATCATCGCATCGTCGGTGCCGTTGATCGCCTGGATTTACAGCGGCTGGGGCTTCGACACGTTGTTTGTACTTTTGGCGATCACCGCCGCAGGCATTCTCGCCGCCGCATCGCTGCTGCCGGTATTGCGTTTTGCGGTCGCACCGGCGGAGTAGAGCGCTCAGCTCAGATCGAAGCCCTTTTTGCGCACATACA
>Ga0070727_10000526_pt1 | contig 46299 bp, 46 predicted proteins | sample tdAd472_FD_66722 | JGI IMG/M metagenome (GOLD analysis project Ga0070727, IMG submission 66722) | Marine sediment microbial communities from the Atlantic coast under amendment with organic carbon and nitrate - tdAd47.2 | ecosystem: Environmental > Aquatic > Marine > Coastal > Sediment | place... | reverse complement strand
GCAACCGCTGCAAGTCCGCCTGCAACGATCATGCCCTTGTACAAGGCACCCATGACCTTGCCGCCATCCGACGTCTTCACAAAGAACGTGCCGACAATGGACGCAACGATCGAAACAGCGCCAAGAACCAATGGGTAAACTATGGCTTCGGCACCGTAGCTTGCTGCAACCATTGTGCCGAGCAGCATCGTCGCGATGATGGTGACGGCGTAGGTTTCGAACAGGTCGGCGGCCATACCGGCGCAGTCACCGACATTGTCACCGACATTGTCGGCGATAACGCCCGGGTTGCGTGGGTCGTCTTCCGGGATGCCTGCCTCGACTTTGCCGACCAGGTCGGCGCCGACGTCAGCGCCCTTGGTGAAAATGCCGCCTCCCAGCCGTGCGAAAATCGATATCAGGGAGCCACCAAAAGCGAGGCCAACGAGTGCGTGGATCGCTTCGTCCGTCGACGCACCCGTCCTTAAGAGAATGGAGTAGTAGCCGGCGACACCAAGAAGGCCCAGACCGACCACGAGCAATCCCGTGATGGCGCCGCCACGAAAAGCGACATTCAGTGCCGGGTTGACACCTATTGTCGCGGCTTGAGCGGTGCGCACGTTGGCGCGGACCGACACGTACATGCCGATGTAGCCCGCAAGGGCGGAAAGAATTGCACCAATAGCAAAACCGACGGCGGTAGCCCAGCCCAGCTGTGGAACGAATCCCAGCACCAGGAACAGGACAACACCGGCAGCGCCGATGGTGAGGTATTGACGATTCATGTAGGCATTTGCGCCTTCCTGAATCGCTGCGGCGATTTCCTGCATCCGGTCGTTTCCGGCCGGCTGCTTAAGGATCCACTGTGTAGATATCACACCGAACAGTACCGCGAGTGCACCGGCACCGATCGAGAGCCACAGGGCTAACTCGTTACTCATTTGATTGTCTCCCGACTTCTAGTTTAAGCGGATCGAACGTTGCCGCTGAGGACACGTTGTGCCTTCGTTGTTGTTGTATTCGATCCGATATTTGAAATGTCCGGTTGCTGGCTTCGATCCCCGGAATCGTCAATGCCAGCCCGCGACCGGGCGCGCATCATACCACAAAATTTGTTCCTAGCTGCGCTGCAACAGGGACGCCTTTCAGTGTCACGTACTTCGGTAAGCCATTGATATATGGGGGATAATCCTCACCCCGAATCAACGGTTGCAGGTAGCGCCGGGCAGCTTCCGTAATACCAAAGCCGTCCTTCGAGATGTACCGGCTCGGCAGCATCTTCTCCTTGTTCGCGATGCGCGAGAGCGGCGCCTCGTCGATGCGCCACCGGTACGGATTGTCCGCAACACGCTTGATAACCGGCATGATCGCTGTTTTGCCCTCGAGCGCGAATTGCACGGCAGCCTTGCCGACCGCATAGGCCTGCTTCACGTCCGTCGCAGACGCAATGTGGCGCGCTGAACGCTGCAGGTAGTCGGCCACGGCGTAGTGGTACTTGAGACCGAGGTTGTCACGCACCATCTGGGCGACGACCGGCGCTACGCCGCCCAGTTGTGCGTGCCCGAATGCATCGCGGGTCCCGGCTTCTGCCAGGAACTTGCCGTTCTTATAACGGGCCCCTTCGCTGACCACGATGACGCAGTAGTCGTATTTGATCACTGACTCGCGGACGCGTTTCAGAAACGCGCGCTTGTCGAACGGCACCTCGGGAAACAGGATGATATGGGGTGGATCTTCCGGGCGTTTGCCGGCCAGCCCCCCGGCAGCGGCGATCCAGCCTGCATGGCGCCCCATGACCTCGAGGATGAATACCTTGGTGGACGTTTTCGCCATCGACAACACGTCGAGCGCCGCTTCCTGCGTCGATACGGCGACGTATTTCGCGACCGATCCGAAGCCGGGACAGTTGTCGGTGACAGGCAAGTCATTGTCGACGGTCTTCGGGATGCCGAGACACTGCACCGGGAAACCCAGTTTCCTGGATATCTGCGACACCTTGTGCGCGGTGTCCATCGAATCGTTGCCGCCGTTATAAAAGAAGTAACCAATGTTGTGTGCCCGGAACACCTCGATGAGCCGCTCATACTCCGCGCGGTTTTCCTCGATGCCCTTCAGCTTGTAGCGCGCCGACCCGAATGCACCGCCTGGCGTGTGCCTGAGCGCCGCGATCGTCTTCGCGCTTTCCCGGTTGGTATCGATCATGTCCTCAGTGAGTGCGCCGATGATTCCGTTGCGTCCGGCATAAACGTTTGCGATCTGTTTTTTGTGCTTGCGGGCAGTCTCGATGACACCGCAGGCGGTCGCGTTGATTACTGCCGTGACGCCGCCGGACTGGGCGTAAAACGCGTTCATAGCGGACATGTCGGGATTCCTCTGGCTGGTGATCGAAGGCGCATGAGGATAGCGGAATCGACGGCACCTGGCACCATGCGCATAAGGTCTGATTGACGTCCCCGGGCAATGCCGGTAGCGTACCTCGCCCTGTCGGGGCGATCGTCACGGCACTGTTTTCAGCGATTGAATCAGGACTTCGAGAATGAGAATCGTTTTACTTGGTGCGCCGGGCTCGGGGAAAGGCACGCAAGCTAAAAAACTGATGGCGGACAGGAATATTCCGCAGATTTCGACGGGCGACATGTTGCGTGAGGCGGTCGCCGCGGGCACACGCTTCGGCGAGCGTGCCAAAGGCATCATGGAGGCGGGCCAGCTGGTACCTGACGACGTTGTGCTCGGCATCATCAGTGAGCGGCTCACCCGCCCGGACGCGGCCGACGGCTTCATTCTCGACGGCTTTCCACGCACCCGGCAACAGGCCGGAGACCTCGAAGAGTTGCTGGACGAGCTCGGCGTGCCGCTCGATGCTGCCGTGTTGATGGACGTCGATTTCGACCACCTGGTGAAGCGGTTGACCGGGCGCCGGACGTGTTCGCTGACAGGCAAGTTGCTAAATGTGTATTTCTCGTCGCAGGAAGAACTCGACGAATGCCTGAACGCGGGCGGGGAGCTTGTTCAGCGCGAGGATGACAATGAGGAGACCATCAGCAGTCGCCTTGATGTCTACCGCGAGCAGACCGAGCCGGTCGTCGACTTTTACAGGACGCGCGACAGGTTAAAAACGGTTGATTCCGAAGGTCCGATCGACGAAGTCTACGAGCGACTGGTGGCGGTGCTTGCCTGATCTGTGGACGTAGGATCCCCCAGGTGGGCGCTACAACATTCCGAGCAGGCGCTCGCCAATAAGCTCCCGCCGCCAACCCTGAAACACCCGCGAATCTGTCCTGCCGGAGATAATGACCGCGGACAGCTCCTTGCGTGACGCAATAATCTCGGCGCTGATGCCGAGATTCTTTGCACAATCGTCAACGACTTTATGTATGGACTTCAATGTACTCTTCTGGCGTTCGTCGGGTGCCGACGGCGGCCGGTAGTCGTTGTCATTCCCGGAGCGGGCAACGATCTCGAGCAGTTCCTCACTTGCACGGTGGACGATCTTCGCGGGCATGTCCGCGACGCGGCTCAAAGCCTGTTTCGAATCGGGCAGACTCGTCGCGATCTCGAGCAAGACCCGGTCTCTGAGTATCCACTGCCGTGGCCGGTTCCTGCGTAGCGCTTCGACTTCCCGCCAGCCGGCCAGAGCCGTTGCAGCGGCACGCGGGCGACCACGCAGGTTTCTGGCACCTTTCAGGCGATCCACTGCCTGAGACTCGTCGGTCGTGTACAACGATTCATCCAGCAGTAACGCCGAGTCTTGTTCGGCCCACTCAAGGCGTCCCGCTTTTTCCAGGCGCTCTGTGAGAATGTCGTAGGCGGGCAGCAGGTATTCGACATCCTCCACGGCGTAGGTGAGCAGCGCCGCGGGCAGGGGCCGCTGCGTCCAGTCGGCGCGCGTATGGGATTTCGGAATTTCGACCGAAAACAGTTCCTCGACGAGACCGGCATACCCCATCTGCGGCTGCAAGCCGAGCAGGCCTGCGGCGATCTGGGTGTCGAACAATGACGCGGGCATGCGGTGTGCCGTCTGGAAGACGACCTCGATGTCCTGCCGTCCCGAGTGCACGACCCATGTTTCGGAACACACCTCGCTCCAGAATTCCCGCATATCGTTGCCAGTCAACGGGTCGACGCAAAAAACCCGGTCTCGCGTCGCCAGTTGCACGAGACAAAGCTGCGCGAAATACGTTTTTTCGCGCAGGAACTCGGTGTCGACACCGAGTAGGGGATGCGCATGAAGGTCGGCCACGATCGTGTCGGGCTCATCGACGTAGGTGTATTCGGTCATTGAATGCTGGTGGGTTTCGATTTCGGATCGGAAGGTTAACATGCGATCATGGCGCCATCGACGGCGACCATAGTCCGGCCGTGCAGGCACTCATCAGAACACTGTTCGACATCCTCACGATACGCAAGGGGCCGGATGCGATTCCCTATTCCTGGCTGCTTTTGTATGCGGCCGTGTTGCTGTGGTTATTTCCACTGCTCGTCGCTAACCTTCTCGTGCCGAATTTCAAAGGCACTGTCGTCGCTGTTGTGGTGGCGGGCTGGATAGCCAGCCTCGTGTGCTATGCATTGGTCGTTGTGCTTGCAGGATTCAAGGCCAGGCTGGTGCAGGCATTGACCGCCATCATCGGTTGCGGCGCGCTCATTTTTCTCGGCCAGGTGGCCGGGCTTATTTTTCTGACACCATTCCTGGGCGCCAAGCTCGCGCAGATATTCATCTACCTGCTGCTGTTCTGGTCGGTGCACGTCAAAGGTCATATCATCGCGCGCACGATCGACCGCGAGTGGTACATCGGTTTCCTGATTGCAATTGGTGTATTCATTTTACAGTATGCGTTTTCCACCGCGATAACGCCGGCATCCTGAGTTTCTGCATGCACATACACATCCTCGGCATTTGTGGCACCTTCATGGGCGGCGTCGCTGCGCTCGCCAGGGCGGCCGGCCACGAAGTAACGGGCTGCGACACACGCGTGTATCCGCCCATGAGTACCCAGCTCAAAAAGCTCGGCATCGGTATCCACGAGGGCTACGATGCCGCGCAGCTCGATGTCGAACCCGACTGTGTAGTTGTCGGTAACGTTGTCAGCCGTGGCTTCGAGGTTGTCGAAGCGATGCTCGATCGTGAGCTGAATTACCAGTCAGGGCCACAGTGGCTCGCCGAGTACGTATTGCGCGGCAAGCATGTGTTCGCCGTCGCCGGCACCCACGGCAAGACGACCACGGCGAGCGTGCTGGCATGGATTCTCGAGGATGCGGGCCTCGAGCCCGGGTTCCTGATTGGCGGTATCCCTGCGAATTTCGGCGTGTCGGCCCGATTCGGCGGTGGTGACTACTTCGTCGTCGAGGCCGACGAGTACGATACGGCGTTTTTCGACAAGCGCGCTAAATTCGTTCACTACCGGCCACGTACACTGATTCTGAACAACCTCGAGTTCGATCACGCCGACATCTACACGGACCTCGATGCGATTCTGTGGCAGTTCCACCAGCTGCTGAGAACGATTCCGCAGAGTGGCCGTGTGATCGCGAACGCCGCCGATGACGATCTACGCAAGTTGCTTGAGATGGGATGCTGGACGCCGGTCGAGTCATTCGGACTCGATAACAGCGCTGATTGGCGCGCCGGATTTGCCGATACGGCCGAGCGCCGCATCAACGTCGCAGGGCCGCAGGGACAAGCTGTCGAGTCGCGCTGGCAACTGGGCGGAACGCACAACCTGGAAAATGCTCTCGCGGCCATCGCGGCGGCGAGTTCCGCGGGTGTGTCGCTCGAGCAGGCCGTTGACGCCATCTCCCGCTTCGAGGGCGTCAAGCGACGTATGGAGCGCACGGCCACAGTCGGCAACATCGCGATCTACGACGATTTTGCGCATCATCCGACGGCAATTCGCCGTACGATTGCTGCGGTCAAGCGTCGCTATCCCGGCAATCGCCTCGTCGTTGCGGTAGAACCGCGTTCCAACACGATGAAACTCGGGATGCACAACGATGAACTCGCTGCCTCTCTCGAGCAGGCGGATCTCATCTGGATGTACCGCCCGGAGGACATGGGCAGCGGTTTCGACTCGTCACTGCAGCCGCTCGGCAGCAAATTGCGTTCCTTCGGCGACTACGATGAGCTCGTCAGTGACATGTCCAAGCGCGTGCTCTCGGGTGACCAGGTGGTCTTCATGAGTAACGGTGGTTTCGGCGGAGCGCGCCAGACACTGACGGCCGTTTTGCAGCGCACGCGGGGTTAGTGGCGCAGTTCGAGCCCGAGCTCGCACTGCGCCGACTATACTTGGTTGTAGCAGCCATAAGGTCACCCCGTGCAGGTTCCGCTTTTCCCGCTGAATACCGTTCTTTTCCCCGGTGGGCCGCTGCCGCTGCGGATCTTTGAAACGCGCTATGTCGATATGATCGGCAACTGCATCAGGAATGACGCGCCGTTTGGTGTGCTGCTGATCCGCGAGGGCCGCGAGGCCGGGTGTGCGACGACCTACGAAATCGGCACTCTCGCGCGGATCGTCGACTGGTACCAGGGCAGCGACGGGCTGCTGGGCATAACGGCCAGAGGCGAACAGCGATTTCGGTTGATCTCGTCTCGCTGCGAGTTGGATGGTCTCAATATCGGGGAGATCGAAGTCCTTCCTGGCGAGGAGGAGATTCCCTTACCCGAAAAGTATCGTCCGATGGCGACGATTCTGACTCGCGTGCTCGACGATCTCGGACGTCTGTACGAAGACCTCGACAGGCGCCTCGATGACGCAGGGTGGGTAACCAATCGTTTTGTCGAGATTCTGCCAATCGATCTCGAAGAAAAGCAGCGATGTCTCGAGCAGTCCGATCCCGGCGAGCGCCTGCAACTCGTGCACAATGCGCTAAGGAAAGTCAGAGGGCCAATCAGCGCCACCTGAGCCTACAGGGTAGCGAACACCTTGCTCGCTGCAGCAAGCGTCTGCCGGATCTCGTCGTCACCGTGGGCAGCCGATACGAATCCCGCCTCGAATGCGGATGGCGCCAGGTAGATGCCTTCGTCGAGCATGCCGTGGAAAAAGCGTTTGAAACGCTCGACGTCAGCGGCGGCAACCTGGGCAAAGCTACGCACCGGGCCCTGGTCGGTAAAGACGCAACCGAACATGCCGCCCTCGTGCTCCACGCTGAGCGGGATGCCGGCATCCGCAGCGGCCGCGGCCAGGCCCGTCATGAGATCGCGCGTGCGCCCGATGAGTTGCTCGTAGAAACCGGGTTGATCGATCAGCTCCAGCGTCGCAAGTCCTGCCGCCATCGCGAGCGGATTGCCGGACAGCGTGCCGGCCTGGTAGACAGGTCCATCGGGGGCGATGTCGGCCATGATATCGGCGCGTCCGCCGAACGCGGCGGCCGGCATGCCGCCGCCCACGATCTTGCCGAGCGTTGTCAGGTCTGGCTTGATACCGAACAGTGCCTGTGCGCCACCCTTGGCAACACGGAATCCGGTCATGACTTCGTCAAATATCAACACGGCGCCGTGCGTACTGCAGGCGTCCCGCAACGCTTCGAGAAAGCCAGGTTCGGGCGGCACCATATTCATGTTGCCGGCGATCGGTTCGACGATGACACAAGCGATCTCGCTACCAAGTTTTTCGAAGACCTCGTCGATCGCGGCGGAATCGTTGTACGACAAAGTGATCGTGTGAGCGGCGAGAGCGGCCGGCACGCCCGGCGAACTTGGCACGCCCAGCGTCAGCGCTCCCGAGCCCGCCTTGATCAACAACGAGTCGGAGTGGCCGTGATAGCAGCCTTCGAACTTGACGATCTTGTCGCGGCCCGTGTGGCCACGTGCCAGGCGAATGGCGCTCATCGTCGCTTCGGTGCCCGAACTGACCATCCGCAGCCGTTCGACCGACGGCACCATCGCCGAGATTTTCGTCGCGATCTGCGTCTCGAGGACGCAAGGCGCGCCGAAACTCAGGCCCTGTCTGGCAGTGTCGATGACGGCATCGATGACAGCGGGATGCGCGTGACCAAGAATCATCGGGCCCCAGGAGCCGACGTAATCGATAAACCGGCGGCCATCTTCGGCTTCGACCCACGCGCCGCTTGCGCTCTTGAAGAATATGGGCTCGCCGCCGACGCCGGCGAACGCCCTCACAGGTGAATTGACACCGCCCGCAATGACTGCGCGGGCATCAGAATACAAACTCATATACAGGCTCTCCAAATTGCGGCTGCGTCGTTCTCGCGCGTCCACGCGCTCCGAGACAGAAGGCCGTCCTGGCCAAATAGCCGCTCTTACTGTTGTTGTTCGTGCATCTGGCTGACTTTGAAGCCGCGGCTTTCGAGCAGCTGCGGCAAGCCGTCCTCGCCGATAAGGTGTAGTGCCCCGACAATGACCAGGTAATCATCGTCGTAGCCGAGTAACTTGTCGATCGTGTTCACCCAATTTCGATTGCGGTCAACCACGATTGCCGTGTACAGCTCGGGGTAGTTGGTGATCTCCGCAAGCAGGTTCTTCTCCATGTAGGCGATGTCGCCCGTGCGCCACGCCGCGATCAACTCGTCCATGATGTCGCCAATGTTTGCGCCCTCGGTCAGTGCCTGCATCAACAACTCGCGTTGAGCGTCCATTGACAGCCCGTCCAGAAACTCGAGCTGCTCCTCGACCGATTCGAAGCCGTGGATCTCTTTCCCGTCCTTGCTCGCCCTGGTCAGCAGCTGCATTTCGATCCCGTAGATCGGATTGAAGCCGATCCGTGTCAATGCGAGTTGTTCGACGGTGATTGCGGCAAGCCAGGGTTCCGTTCCCGCCAGCATGTCGAGCGGGATGTCCAGCGACTCTGCCGCAAGCGACGCGTCGTTGTAAAGTTCCTCGCCCATGACCTCGCGTAGCGACTGGCTCCCGTCGAGCATGCCCAGCCGGTTGATCGCCGCCTGCGTCGCCAGTGGGTCCAGATCGTCCATGTCGAGTTCCATGAACAGCGTCTCGGCATCGTCATACGCCGCATCGATGACGGTCGGCAAGGGGTGATCTTCGCGGCGCAACAGGTGCACCGAGCCGAGCAGGTAGACCTTGTTGCTCGCTCCTTCGGCAATCCACAGGGTTACCGGATGACCGGCGGTGTCTGCCAACACGAGGGCTGGCGCGAGGGCTGGCAGCAGTAGCAGCCAGCCGCAGCGCAGAATCCTACGCATCATCGATCCAGATCAGCTCGGCATCGACGGCGCCGCTGGCATGCAGGGAGATGCGTCGATAGGCTGGTGGCCGCTCATCTACGGCGAATTTCTCGCTTCCGGGGAGAAACTGTCGGCAGGTTGAAGGCGTTGCAATGACGCGAACGTCACCATGAACAGCGTCGTAGTGCTGGTGAACGTGCCCGAATATCGTCAGGCGGACGCGACCGTTCGCCTGCAGCAGCCCGAGGAACTGCTCGCCGTTCTCAAGCCCGACGGAATCGAGCCACGTACTGTTCATCAACACGGGCGGATGATGCAGGCAAACGAGTACATGCTCTGCAGCACTCGCCGCAATGATGCGTTGCATCCTCTCGATCTCGTCGTGGGTCACGATGCCGCCGGCACGGCCGGCGCTGCAGCTGTCGATACTGACCATCAGCCAATTGCCGAATTCCGCAGAGCCGCAGTAAACGAACGGTGGTGACGGCAGTGCATCGCGCATCATCGAGCGAACATCATGATTACCCGGTACGCAGTGAACCGGAAGGTCGATGCCCGAAAACAGCTTACGGCAATGCGCGTAAGCTCCGGCCGAATCGTCCTGGATCAGGTCCCCGGTCAGGGCGACGACGTCGGCCTGCCAGTCGCTTGCCTCGTAATGGGCGATGACTTTCTGCAGCGCCGCATAGGTTACGGTGCCTCGCAGGTCGCCTTCCCTGTCGGCAAACAGATGCGGGTCCGTCAGATGCAGGACCCGCGTGGTTTCAGCTGAATTTTGAATTCGCCCGAACCTCAAGTCGTTTCAAAGACTTGCATGATAGCGGCTCTATGATGACCGCAGCAATCTGCGCGACCGTCGTCAATTAGCGATAGTCTAGTAGCGGTACGTATCCGGCTTGTACGGACCGTCCCGGGAAACGCCGATGTACTCGGCCTGCTCGTCAGATAGCTGTGTCAGGTGGGCGCCGATCTTCTCCAGATGCAATCGTGCGACCTTCTCGTCCAGGTGCTTCGGCAGCACATACACTTCGTGGCCGTACTGCTCACCGTTCTGCCACAACTCGATCTGTGCGAGAACCTGGTTTGTGAACGAGTTCGACATGACGAAACTCGGGTGGCCGGTGGCGCAACCCAGATTCACGAGACGTCCCTCTGCGAGCAGGATCACGCGCTTGCCGTCCGGGAATATCACGTGGTCGACCTGCGGCTTGATGTTGTCCCATTCGTACTTGTGTAGGTATGCGACGTCGATCTCGTTGTCGAAGTGGCCGATGTTGCAAATGATGGACTGGTCTTTCATGCGCTCCATCTGCGGTCCAGTCACGACATGGTAATTGCCCGTCGCTGTTACGACGATGTCGGCCTGGTCACAAGCCTCGTCGAAAACGACGACGCGATACCCTTCCATCGACGCCTGCAATGCGCATATCGGATCAATCTCGGTTACCCACACCGTCGCACCGAGTCCGCGCAATGACTGTGCGCAGCCCTTGCCGACGTCGCCGAAGCCGCACACGATCGCGATCTTCCCGGCAATCATGACGTCAGTGGCGCGTTTGATACCGTCAACCAGCGACTCGCGACAGCCGTAAAGGTTGTCGAACTTGGACTTCGTAACCGAGTCGTTCACGTTGAATGCAGGGCAGCCGAGTGTGCCATCCTTCATCATCTCGTATAGGCGCTTGACGCCGGTCGTCGTTTCCTCGGACAGGCCGCGAACGTCGTTGAGCAAACCGGGGTACTTATCGTGCATGAGGAGCGTCAGGTCACCGCCATCGTCAAGCAGCATGTTCGGGTGCCAGCCGTCCGGCCCGTTGATTGTCTGTTCGACGCACCACCAATACTCGTCCTCGGTCTCTCCCTTCCACGCGAATACGGGAACTCCCGACGCGGCGATCGCGGCGGCGGCATGGTCCTGCGTCGAGAAGATGTTGCAGGATGACCAGCGAATTTCCGCACCCAGGTCAGCGAGCGTCTCGATGAGCACGGCCGTCTGGATTGTCATATGCAGGCAACCCGCGATGCGAGCACCCTTCAGCGGCTGGCTCTCACGATATTCGTCGCGGATAGCCATCAAGCCAGGCATTTCGGTTTGTGCTATGGCGATTTCCTTGCGTCCCCAGTCGGCGAGCGCAATGTCCTTGACCTTGTGGTCGGGTGTTTCGATGGCAACGGGTTCGCTGCTCATATTCGATCTCCTGGTTGCTTGTGTCAGGCTGCTGCTGCGCCGCGCAGTGCCTCGGCTTTGTCGGTCTTTTCCCACGTCGCATCGATGTCCTCGCGGCCGAAATGACCGTATGCCGCAGTTGGCTGGTAGATCGGTCGAATCAGGTCGAGCATCTGCAATATGCCGTAAGGGGTCAGGTCGAAGTTCTCACGAATGAGTTCAGTCATCCTGGCGTCGGATATCTTGCCTGTGCCGAAGGTCCTGACACTGATCGAAGTCGGTTCCGCAACACCGATGGCATAGGACACCTGAATCTCGCAGCGGTCGGCGAGGCCTGCGGCAACGATATTCTTGGCAACATAGCGCGCAGCATAGGCGGCCGAGCGATCGACCTTGGACGGGTCTTTGCCCGAGAACGCGCCGCCACCGTGGCGTGCGGAGCCGCCGTAGGTGTCGACGATGATCTTGCGGCCGGTCAGTCCCGCGTCGCCCATCGGCCCGCCGATCTCGAAACGACCAGTCGGGTTGATGTGATATTTCGTGTTCTTGCTGAGAAGGTTCTCCGGCAGTATAGGCTTGATGATCTCCTCCATGACGCCTTCGCGCAGGTCTGCCATGCTGACGTCACCATGATGCTGAGACGACAGCACGACTGCGTCGATTGCGACCGGTTTGGCATCCTCATAAACGAATGTGACCTGGCTCTTTGCATCGGGCCGTAACCAGGGCAGGGTACCGTTCTTGCGGACCTCCGCCTGGCGGCGCACCAGTTGATGCGAATAGGTGATCGGTGCCGGCATCAGCACTGCGGTTTCGTTGGTGGCATAGCCGAACATCAGGCCCTGGTCACCAGCGCCCTGGTCTTCCTTTCTTGCGCGGTTGACACCCATCGCAATATCGCCTGATTGTTTGCCGATCGCATTGAATACGGCACAGGAATGGCCGTCGAAGCCCATCGCCGAATCGTCGTAGCCGATGTCGACGACGGTCTTGCGGACAATCGCCTCGAAGTCGACCCAGGTCGACGTCGTGATCTCGCCGGCGAGTACGACAGCGCCGGTCTTGACCAGCGTCTCGCAAGCGACTCGCGCGTCCGGGTCCTCGGCAATGATCGCGTCGAGGATTCCGTCGGAAATCTGGTCGGCAATCTTGTCCGGATGTCCCTCGGATACGGATTCCGAGGTGAACACAAAAGCATCACTCATGGGTTTCGTCTTTCTTGGAATTTGGGGGGCCGCATTGTACCGCAATGACACGCGCCGGGACCATCCGGCCCGATAAGTGGCAAAAGCAGACGATCGCCGCCGATTTGTGCTGGCCGATTCGTCCCGCGGCTTGCGGCGCCCGGGAAAAACCATGAAAATGCCCGACGCACGCATGCCAGATACAAGGCGCGCGACTGCACTATTCTGCATCCGATTCACCATAAGAAAAGGCCGCCAGGCCGAGAAGACCTCAATGTCACAACAAGTCAATGCCGCCGGTCAACCGGCTCGGCGAGATCTCGCGAACGCCATCAGGGCGCTCTCCATGGACGCAGTACAGGCCGCAAACTCGGGGCATCCCGGGGCTCCGATGGGCATGGCCGATATCGCGGAGGTCCTGTGGAACGATTACCTGAAACACAATCCGGCGAATCCGCGCTGGGCGAATCGCGACCGCTTCGTACTGTCGAACGGCCATGGCTCGATGTTGCTGTACAGCCTGCTGCACCTGACGGGCTACGACATATCCATAGACGAACTGAAGAACTTCCGCCAGTTCGGCCAGCGCACGGCCGGGCACCCCGAATACGAGCCTGCGATGGGCGTCGAGACGACGACCGGGCCTTTGGGGCAGGGCGTCTCGAATGCCGTGGGTATGGCGCTGGCCGAGAAGATGCTCGCAGCCGAATTCAATCGTGACGGGTTCCCCGTCGTCAATCACCGCACCTGGGTCTTCCTTGGGGATGGTTGCCTCATGGAAGGCATCTCGCACGAGGCCTGTTCCCTCGCCGGTACGCTCAAGCTGGGCAAGCTGGTCGCGTTCTACGACGACAACAAGATCTCGATTGACGGTGAGGTCTGCGGGTGGTTTACCGATGACACACCGCAGCGTTTCGAGGGCTACGGTTGGCAAGTGATTCGCGACGTTGATGGCCATGACGCCGAGTCGATTGCCGCAGCCATTGATCGCGCGACAGCGGAGTCGGACAAACCGACGTTGATTTGCTGCAAGACGATCATCGGTTTTGGCGCGCCCAACAAGCAGGGCACGGCCTCGACGCATGGCGCGCCGCTCGGAGAGGAGGAAATCGCGGCCGCACGCGTCGAACTCGGGTGGGAGTCGCCACCGTTCGAGGTACCGGCCAAGATCACCGCTGCGTGGGACGGCCGCACTCGAGGCGCCGCCGACGAGAATGCCTGGGCGGAGATCCTGACGGGCTATGCGAACGCGTATCCCGATCTCGCCAGAGAATTCGGCCGGCGCGTCAATGGCGATCTGCCGGGCAACTGGCCGAAATTTGCCGAGCAGGCGATTTCGGCAATCGATGCCGCAGGTGAAACCATGGCGACCCGCAAGGCATCGCTAGTCGCTCTGAACGCGTTCGCGCCGGCACTGCCCGAGCTGGCAGGGGGTTCCGCCGACCTGACCGGTTCGAACCTGACGAAACATGCGGGCTCGAGCGTCATTACGGGCGACGATGCTGGTGGCAACTATATCTATTTCGGTGTGCGCGAGTTCGGAATGACCGCAATATGCAATGGCATGGCGCTGCACGGCGGCATCATTCCGTATGCGGGAACGTTTCTCGTGTTCTCTGACTATGCGCGCAATGCGCTGCGCATGGCGGCACTGATGAAAATTCAGAACATTCTCGTCTACACGCACGACTCGATAGGGCTCGGCGAAGACGGTCCGACACACCAGCCGATCGAGCACGTGGCGTCACTGCGGGTTATGCCGAACATGCGCGTCTGGCGCCCCTGCGATGCGGTCGAGACGGCAGTCGCCTGGCGCGACGCGATTGAGCGCCGTGACGGTCCGACGAGTCTCGTGTTGACGCGGCAGGGGGTTCCGCACCAGCCACGTGACGCAGCTCAGATCGCAGCCATCGCGCGCGGCGGGTATGTTTTGCGTGACGCCGCCGGCGATCCGGACCTCATCCTGATCGCGACGGGCTCGGAAGTTGCGCTGGCTGTCGGCGCGGCGGAACGCCTGGCGGCAGAGGGCGTCAATGCGCGAGTCGTATCGATGCCCTGCACGAGCAACTACGATGCACAGGACAAGGACTACAAGGAAAAGGTTCTGCCGGCTGGTGTTGTCGCCAGGGTCGTTATCGAGGCCGGCGTTACTGAAACCTGGTGGCGCTTTGCAGGTCCGGATGGCAGGGTCATCGGCATCGATCGCTTCGGCGAGTCAGCACCGGCCGGCGAGCTCTTTGAGCACTTCGGCTTGACCGTCGACAACGTGGTAGCTACTGCGAAAGATCTGCTCGGAAATTAAATCATTCATATCCGTGCTGGAGAATCGGCCTGACGGGCCGCCGGCAAACTGCTTTACCAGGAGAAAACAATGACGATCAAGATCGGTATCAACGGTTATGGCCGCATCGGACGCAACATCTTGCGGGCTATTCACGAATCCGGCCGTGCGAAAGAATTCGATGTCGTCGCGCTGAACGATCTCGGCGATGCGGCTACCAACGCGCACCTGACGCGCCGTGATACGGCGCACGGCCCGTTTCCCGGTACCGTCGAAGTCGATGGCGACGATATTGTCGTCAACGGCGACCGTGTTCGCGTGTTTGCCGAACGTGATCCGTCCAAGCTGCCCTGGGGAGAGCTCGGCGTTGATGTCGTATATGAGTGCACGGGTTTTTTCCGAACGCGCGAGACCGCGGGCAAGCATCTCGAAGCCGGCGCGAAAAGGGTCATAATTTCGGCGCCCGGGGGAAAGGGCATCGACAAGACTATCGTCTACGGCGTCAACCACGACACGCTGACGGCGGCGGACGAAGTGATCTCTAACGCCTCCTGCACCACGAACTGTCTTGCGCCGCTCGTGAAACCGTTGCATGAGGCTATCGGTGTGAAGCACGGCATCATGACGACGATCCACGCGTATACCAACGACCAGGTGCTGACCGACGTCTACCACTCGGACTTGCGGCGAGCGCGGTCGGCGACGATGTCGCAGATTCCGACGAGCACTGGTGCGGCGAAAGCGGTCGGTTTGGTACTGCCCGAACTGAACGGCAAGCTGGACGGTTTCTCGATGCGTGTACCAACGATCAATGTTTCCGCGGTGGACCTCACGTTTGTCGCCGACCGCGCCACGAGCATCGACGAGGTCAACGAGATACTGAAGGCAGCCAGTGAGGGTGAACTCAAGGGCGTGCTTGCGTACAACGATGAGCCGGTCGTATCGATCGATTTTAACCACGACCCGGCGTCGTCGACCTACGATTCGACATTGACGAAAGTCATCGATGGCACGCTAATCAAGGTGATTTCCTGGTACGACAACGAGTGGGGCTTTTCGAATCGCATGCTCGACACGACCGTCGCGCTCGTCAACGCGAAGTAGCACGGCCCATGACCGTCATCCGCATGTCCGATGTTGACCTCGGCGGCAGGCGTGTACTGATCCGCGAGGATTTGAACGTGCCGGTGGCGGATGGTGTCGTAACGAGTGACGCACGAATCCGTGCCGCCTTACCGACGATAGAGGCTGCCCTCGGGGCAGGCGCCGCCGTCATGTTGATGTCGCACCTGGGCCGGCCCGCAGAAGGGCAGCCTGACGAGAAATTCTCGCTGCAACCCGTCGCGGAGCGGCTTGCCAAACTCCTCGGCCGCGAGGTGCCGCTGGTCAGCGACTGGATCGACGGCGTCGAGGTAGCAACCGGCACTGTCGTGTTGCTTGAGAACGTGCGCTTTCTCGAGGGCGAAAAAGCCTGTGACGAGACGCTCGCCCGGAAGATGGCAGATCTTTGTGATGTCTTCGTCATGGATGCCTTTGGCACGGCACACCGCGCCCAGGCCAGCACCTACGGTGTAGCCGCGTACGCACCAATTGCTTGTGCCGGACCGCTGCTGGCAGCGGAACTCGATGCGCTCGGCAAAGCACTCGACAATCCGGCGCGGCCACTTGTTGCCATCGTTGGGGGCTCGAAGGTTTCCACAAAGCTTACGGTGCTCGATGCACTGGCAGGCATTGTCGATTGCCTGATTGTCGGCGGCGGAATTGCTAACACTTTCATTGCGGCCGCGGGCAACGGTGTTGGTAAGTCGCTCTACGAAGCGGACATGCTCGATATCGCGAAAGAGCTCGCGACCTCGAAGGAGGGGCGTGCCGAGATCCCGGTGCCGACGGATGTCGTTGTTGCGGAAGAATTCGCGAATGTCGCCGGAACAACGAAGATCGTGGAGACCGTGGCAAGCGACGAAATGATCCTCGATATAGGTCCGGAGACTGCGGCGCACTTTGCCGGGATTATTGCATCAGCGGGCACAATTATCTGGAACGGCCCCGTCGGTGTTTTCGAATTCGATAACTTCGGCAGTGGCACCGAGGTGCTGGCTGAGGCAATCGCAACAAGCGAGGCGTTTTCGATCGCCGGCGGTGGCGACACACTGGCTGCCATTGACAAGTATGGTGTTGCCGATCGCATTTCCTACATATCGACGGGCGGTGGGGCCTTCCTGGAATTTGTCGAGGGCAAGAAGCTTCCTGCCGTCGAGATTCTCGAAAAGCGCGCCGGATAGGACGTCATGCATAGACGAACCAAGATCGTGGCGACGCTGGGCCCGGCGACAGACTACGAGGAAACTTTGCGCAAGATGATCGACGCCGGTCTCGACGTTGCGCGCGTGAACTTCTCCCATGGTGATGCCGATGAGCACCGCCGCCGGGTCAAAGACTTGCGAGAGGCTGCGCAGGATTGCGGGAGGGACGTCGGTCTGCTCGCCGATCTTCAGGGGCCCAAAATACGGGTATTGCGATTCCGCGACCATTCGGTCGAACTGGAAGATGGCGACGCATTCTTCCTCGACAGCGAGCTCGGCATCGACGAAGGCACGAAAGACGGTGTCGGCGTCGCGCTCAGCACACTGCACCTAGACGTCAATCCCGGGGACACACTGCTTCTGAACGACGGCATGATCACGCTACAGGTCGACCGCATCGAAGGCACGCGTCTACATACCACGGTCGTCAATGGCGGCATCCTTTCAAACCACAAAGGCATCAACAAAATGGGCGGCGGTTTGTCAGCGCCGGCATTGACGGACGTCGATCGGGAGAACATCAAACTCGCCGTCGAACTCGAAGCCGACTTCCTCGCGGTTTCCTTCGTGCGCGACGGTGACGACGTGCGTCTCGCACGGCGGCTATTCGAGGAAGCCGGTGGTCAGGGACTGATCGTGGCGAAAGTCGAAAGGGTGGAGGCGGTGGAGAACATCGACTCGATCATCGAAGCGGCCGATGTGATCATGGTTGCCCGCGGTGATCTCGGCGTCGAGATGGGTTACGCGGAACTCACTGGCATCCAGAAGAAACTCATCCGCAAGACTCGCAGGGCAAGCAAGATTGTGATCACGGCGACTCAGATGATGGAGTCGATGATCAAGAGTCCGATACCGACACGCGCAGAGGTGTCCGATGTGTCCAACGCAGTAATGGACGGCACGGATGCAGTGATGCTATCGGGTGAGACTGCGGTCGGCCGGTATCCGGTCAAGTCGATTCGGGCGATGTCCGAAGTTTGTACGGGTGCCGAGAAGTATCCGCTGCCCGAGGGCCGTACACGTCACCGCATGGGCGACTATTTCGGTCGCGTGGACGAAGCGATCGCAATGGCCGTGATGTACACGGCAAATCATCTCGATGTGTCGGCGATCATCGCGTTGACCGAATCGGGTTCGACGGCTCGCTGGATGTCCCGAATTCGCTCCGACATCCCGATCTATGCCTTGACGCCGCACGTTGCAACCAGCCGCCGGGTGAGCTTGTACCGTGGTGTGATTCCGGTTGCGTTCGAGCTGACTAAAAAGATGCAAGGCAAGCTCTATCGAAACGTATTCGATACGCTGCTGCCGCGCGAACTTGTCGAGGTTGGCGATTTCGTCATTTTCACCAAGGGCGACCTGGAGGGAGTGTCGGGCAGCACCAACTCGATGACGATCATCGAAGTTACGAAACCCGGGTAGGCGACCGTGCGATCCTGGCTCAGACGTTTGATCGCGGGGCTGTTGGTCCTGTTGTTATTGGTTGTGGCATCGCTCTGGTTAATCTTGCGTGCGAGCCTGCCGCAGCTCGACGGCGAGGTCGCAGTCAGCGGCCTCACGGACAAGGCGACAATCGAGCGTGACGAGGCGGGTATCCCGACGATCACGGCTGGTAATCGGGTCGATCTGGCTTACGCCACCGGTTTTGCTCACGGCCAGGACCGCTTCTTTCAAATTGACCTGATTCGACGTCAGGCGGCGGGAGAGTTGTCCGAATTGTTCGGGGGAATCGCGCTGGAATTCGATAAGCGAAACCGCTTCCATCGATTTCGGACTCGTGCTCGTACCGTCCTCGAGCGGGCGAGCGCAGACGGCATCGAGATAGTGGAGAGCTACGCGGCCGGTGTGAACGCCGGGCTGGCGAGTCTCGGCGCGCGGCCGTTCGAATACCTGTTACTTGGCGGGCAGCCGGAGCCGTGGCTCGCCGAGGATTCGGTGCTGGTCGTGTACGCGATGTTCGTGGAGTTGAACGACGAGCGCGCGAGGAACGATGTGCGACGCGGGTTGGCACATCGGGCACTTCCGGATGCTGTATATGACTGGCTGTATCCCGACGGCACCAGCTGGGACGCGCCGCTGACCGGTTTGCCTCGTGGCGAGTCGCGTCCGCCGCCAGCCGGTATTTTCTCGATCCGGGATGTTACCGACGAGGCGCCGCCAGCGCGCGAGCGTGGCAAGAAATTTCTGACCGGCAGCAACAACTGGGTTGTCAGCGGTGCACTCACGAAAACCGGCCGCGCGTTGATGTCCAACGACATGCATCTCGGCCACAACGTTCCGAACATCTGGTACCAGGCGAGACTGGTTGTGCGCGGCGATTATCCGCGCGATGGGTCGAGCGATGAGTCCCGCGACTTGACCGGTGTGTCCCTGCCGGGAACGCCGTTTGTGGTCGCTGGAAGCAACCGCAACATTGCCTGGGGTTACACGAACAGTTACGGCGACTGGTCTGATGCCGTCTTGCTACGCGCGGGTTCCACTCCGGGAACGTACCGCACACCCGAGGGTGACCGGGAATTCGAGATTCGCCAGGAGCGTATCGAGGTCAAGGATGGCGAGCCACAAACGTACGAGATCCGGGAGACGATCTGGGGCCCCGTCGACGACCAGATCGACTACCCCGACGGCGACATCGCCGTAAGCTGGACTGCGCACAGCCCGGAGGCCATGAACTTCAGGCTGCTTGCGCTGGAGACCGCGTTCACGGTCGACGAGGCTCTGCAAATCGCCACCACGATGGGCATTCCACCGCAGAACTTCGTCGCGGGCGATGCCGGCGGCAACATCGGCTGGACGATTGCCGGACAGATGCCGGTGAAGACGAATTACGACCCGATGGTGCCGGCCGACTGGAGCACGGAGCACGGCTGGATCGGCTGGCTGCACCCGTCTGACTACCCGAAAATTGTCAATCCGGACAGCGAGCGTATCTGGACAGCGAATGCCCGGGTAGTCGATGGCGAAGCGCTCGAGGTAATCGGCGACAGCGGTTACGACCTCGGTGCAAGAGCACGACAGATCCGTGACGGACTGCTCGCAGGCAACACGTTTGCGCCGGTCGACATGCTGGCGATCCAGTATGACGATCGTGCGGTGTTTCTAACACGATGGCGCGAACTGATCCTGGAACTGTTGACCGATGAGCGGGTTGCCAGCGATTCCCGGCTCCTCGAGTATCGCGAACTGGTAAGGGGCTGGATTCCACGGGCAACGCCCGAGTCGGTCGGGTACCGGATCGTACGGGCGTTTCGCCTCGAGGTGCAGGCGAAGGTATTTCACGGACTGATGAGCCCAGTGCGTGCCGCCGACGTAGAACCACTCCTCAGCAACCAGTTCGAGGCCGTGCTTTGGCCTCTCCTCAGGGAGCGTCCACGACATTTCCTGCCGGGCCTGTACGAGACCTGGGACGACTTGCTGCTCGATGCCGTGCAGTCCAATCTCGAATGGTTCAGTGAAAACTACGACGGGCCACTTGCGGAGCGCACCTGGGGCGAGGCAAATACGGCGTCGATCCGGCACCCGCTGAGCCGGTCCTTGCCGATGCTGTCTGCCTGGCTGGACATGCCGGGCGATCCGCTAAACGGCGATGTCGATCTGCCAAAGGCGCAAGCACCGGCGTTCGGCGCCTCACAGCGCTTCTCGGTATCTCCCGGGGACGAGGAGAATGGCCTGATGCAGATGCCGACCGGACAGAGCGGGCACCCGTTGTCCCCGTTTTACCGCGCGGGCCACGACGACTGGGTTCACGGCAGACCGAATCCGTTCCTGCCGGGCGAGCCGCGCCATACATTGCTGTTGCTGCCAGCCGATTGACATAAGTGTCGCGGGGCGTCTTTCCTTGGGACGCGTAGGGAGTAATATGGTGCCAGCAAGTGTTATATCCGGGACCGAGATGGCAGAGAACAGATTCACAGGAACAAGCACCTACGTCGCAACCGCCGACCTGATGATGGCAGTCAATGCGGCCGTAACACTGCAACGGCCGATACTCATCAAGGGCGAGCCTGGCACGGGCAAAACGCAACTGGCGATGGAAGTGGCGGGCGCGCTTGGCAAGCCCCTCTATGAGTGGCACATCAAGTCCACGACGAAGGCGCAGCAGGGGCTATACGAATATGATGCCGTCGCGCGGCTGAGAGATTCGCAACTCGGCGATGATCGTGTCCAGAACATCGCCAATTACATTCAGCACGGCAAGATCTGGGAGGCGTTCGAGTCAGACGAGCAGCCGGTGTTGCTGATCGATGAAATCGACAAGGCGGATATCGAGTTTCCGAATGACTTGCTGCAGGAACTCGATCGCATGGAATTCTACGTTTACGAGACGAAGCAACTGGTTACCGCAAGATACCGGCCGATCATCGTCATAACGAGTAACAACGAGAAAGAACTCCCGGATGCGTTCTTGCGCCGCTGCTTCTTTCACTACATCAAATTTCCCGATCAGGACACGATGGCGAAGATCGTTGATGTGCATTTCCCGAAGCTGAAGAAGAATCTGCTAAGCGAGGCGCTGAACGCGTTCTACAAGGTCCGCGAAGTGCCGGGTCTGAAGAAAAAGCCGTCCACGTCGGAGCTGCTCGACTGGATCAAACTGCTGCTTGCCGAGGATATTCCCGCAGAAGCACTGCGTGCGGAAGACAATCGCAAGGCGATTCCTCCCCTCTACGGTGCGCTGCTCAAGAACGAGCAGGACGTACACCTCTTCGAGCGGCTGGTGTTCCTCGACCGCAGGGCCGGCCAGCAGTAAGCCGTCATGTTGATACCGTTCTTCTACATGCTTCGCGAAGGCGGCATGAAGACGTCGATTACGGAGCTTCTGACATTGCTCGAAGCGATGCAGCGAGGTGTCGCCGGAACGAGCGTCGACGACTTCTACTATCTGGCGCGTGCTGCGCTGGTCAAGGACGAATCGCAGCTGGATCGCTTCGATCGTATCTTCGCCATCTATTTCAAAGGCGTCGAAGACGCCTTCGGGGACCTCTTCCAGGACGTCCCGGAAGAGTGGCTGCGTCACCAGGCCGAGCTGCTGTTGTCGGCAGAAGAACGTGCGCAGATCGAGGCGCTGGGCGGTTTTGACGAACTCATGAAAGCGCTGCGCGAGCGCCTGGAGGAACAGGACGATCGCCATGAGGGCGGCAGCAAATGGATCGGTACGGCCGGCACCTCACCGTTCGGTGCCTATGGGTTCAACCCGGAGGGCGTACGCATCGGCCAGCAGGGCTCCCGCAATCGCAGCGCGGTCAAGGTGTGGGACCGCCGTGAATATCGCAATCTCGACGATTCCGTCGAACTGGGAACGCGCAATATCAAGGTCGCGCTCCGGCGTTTGCGAAAATTTGCGCGCGAGGGTGCGGCCGACCAACTCGACCTCGACGATACGATCGACAAGACGGCGCGCAACGCGGGCCTGCTTGACATCCGCATGGTTCCGGAGCGGCATAACGCGGTGAAGGTGCTGCTATGCCTGGATATCGGCGGCTCAATGGATGATCACGTGCGCGTTTGCGAGGAACTGTTCTCGGCGGCCAGCAGCGAATTCAAGCATCTCGAGTACTTCTACTTCCACAATTTCATTTATGAGTCGCTTTGGAAGGACAACCGCCGCCGCCACGCGCAGCGCATGTCAACGTTGGACATCACGCACAAATACGGTGCCGACTACAAATTGATCTTTGTCGGCGATGCGACGATGAGTCCATACGAAATTGTCTACGCTGGCGGCAGCATCGAGCACTGGAACGAAGAGCCGGGCGCGGTCTGGATCAAGCGTCTGATGAACACCTACAACAAGGCGATCTGGCTCAATCCCGAACCGCGGGAGCGTTGGGACTACACGCCTTCGGTCAAGTTAACACGCGAACTCATGGAAGACCGGATGTATCCGCTGACGATTTCCGGGCTCGACGAGGGCATCAAGGCCTTGCACTGAGATCAGCGGCCGGCGCCGAGTGACTTCAGGTCAGCCAGTACTTGCGCGGAGTGCTCGTCAGGATTCACTTTTTCGTAATGCCTGGCGATATTGCCTTCCGGATCGATCAGGAAAGTCTGCCGCTTGGCAACCGTCCATCCCATCATCTTGGTCTTGACACCGTAGGCGTCGGCGGCGGCTCCCGCCGTATCGGCGAGCAACGGAAACGGCAGGTCGTGATTCTCGGCGAACTTCTTGTGCGAATCGACGTCATCGAGGCTGACGCCGAGAATCTGCGCGTTCAGTTCCCGATACGCGAAGATATTGTCACGAAATTCGCAGGCTTCCGTCGTGCAGCCAGGCGTCTCGTCCTTCGGATAGAAGTAGAGAACGACCCACTGGTCCCGGTAGTCCTCGAGTGAGTGCAATTGCCCCTGCTGATCGGGTAGCTCGAATTCCGGTGCGGGCTGGCCGACATCGAGATTGCCGGCAGCGGCGACCATCCCGCCCAGGAACACGATGGCGGTGACGGCTGTCAAATAGGATAAAAGGCGCTTCATGAAAAATGGTCCAGAGCGGATAGGTCTGATTGCACACTATAATACGACTCACCTAACCACCTGCATAGCCTCGACACGGAACACAGCGCATTAGCCTTATGGAGTTACAACCCGAGCACAAGAAGAGGGCCCTGGTATTGCCTGGTGGCGGTGCCCGCGGCGCCTTTCAGGTCGGTGTACTAAAAGCGATCGCGGAACTCGTGCCGAAAGGTACCGCCAACCCGTTCGGCATCATCAGCGGTACGTCGGCGGGAGCGATCAACTCCGTCGTCCTCGCCGCCAAGGCGCGACGCTTCCGGGTCGCCGTTGCGGAACTCGAGCGGGTCTGGGCCCATTTCCGCTGCCACCAGGTGTATCGCACCGGCAATCTGACTATGTTGAGGAGCAGCCTGCAGTGGCTTGGAGCCCTGGTTACGGGTGGCACGCTGGTGCGCATGCCGAGATCCTTGCTCGACAATGCGCCGTTGCGGGCGTTGCTGAGTCGCAATGTGCGATTCCCGAGAATTGAGCATGCTATCGAGCAAGGCTGGCTCGAGGCCGTCAGTGTTACGGCTGCCGGATATGGTTCGGCCCGCTCGACGTCGTTTTTCCAGGCCGAAGGCAATCACCCGGAGTGGACCCGCACACGCCGCACCGGCGTGCGCAGCAACCTGCACATTGACCACCTCATGGCAAGCATCGCCGTACCGATGATCTTTCCGCCGGTTCGGATTGGTTGCGAGTATTTCGGCGACGGCGCAATGCGGCAGGCCACGCCGCTGAGCCCTGCCGTACACCTGGGTGCCGAGCGCATACTCGTGATCGGTGTGCGGAACGAGATTGCCGATACGGTTCCGGATCCTGTGGAACCGGATTCGTACCCGAGCATTGCGCAGATCGCGGGATATACACTCGATACCCTGTTCATGGACGGCCTGTATTCCGATCTGGAACGACTGAGCCGGATCAATCAGCTGATCGACTCCATTCCGCTGGAGCATCGTGGTGCGAAGCTGTCGCGAATGAAGCCGATCGACACAATGGTGATCGTGCCCAGTAAAGACTTGCGCGTGCTGGCGCAAAAACACCGGCACGAGTTGCCAAGGGCCCTGCGAATGCTGCTGTGGGGCATTGGTGGCAAACACGGTGGTGCTACACGATTGTTGAGCTACCTGATGTTCGAGCGGGCGTATACACGCGAGCTGATCGAACTCGGCTACCACGACGCGATGCAGGTCAGGGAACAGCTCGAGGACTTCATTGCTGGCAGGGACATACCGCGCCTGTTTGCGCCGCACTGGTTGGAAGAGGACCTCGATATCCTGCACTGAACGCGGTCGTGGGAGCGCGCCCCAACGCGTTTCAGATCAGCAACGCCGCACCCAGTCCCAGGAATACCATGTAACCGACGACATCCGTGACAGTGGTCAGCACGACACCGCCAGCGATCGCCGGATCGATGCGCATTTGCTTCAGTAGCAACGGAATGCAGAAACCGAACAATGCCGCAGTGAACAAGTTGATCATCATTGCTGCGGCGATAACGCCGCCAATGCGCCAGTCGCCAAACCACAGGAAAGTAAATACAGCAACGACAGCGGACCAGCCGATACCGTTGATCAGGCTGATGCCGAGCTCCTTTCTCAGAAGCCCTATTGCGTTGGTGCGGTCGACCTGCCCCAGCGCGATCGCGCGCGTGATGATGACGAGCGATTGGGTTCCGGCGACGCCGCCCATACTCGGGACGACGGGCATGAGTACGGCGAGCAATACGATCTTGTCGATCGTCGTCTGAAACAGGTCGACGACGGACGCTGCCACAAACGCCGTACCCAGATTGACGCCCAGCCACAGCGCGCGGCGTCTTGCGCTCTTGAATACCGGCGCGAACATGTCGTCTTCTTCATCGAGGCCCGCGGCGCTCATTAGCGAATGCTCGGCTTCGTCACGAATCACGTCGACCACGTCGTCGACGGTGATACGGCCCACGACGTGGTAGTCGTCGTCGACGACCGGTGCCGACAGCAGATCCCGATTCTCGAATTCCCAGACAACCTGCGCGGACGGCGTGTGTGCGGGAATCGGCAGAACCTCGGTCGACATGATGCTCGAAACGAGAATGTCCGGGTCATTCGTGAGCAGGCGGGATAGAAATAGCGAGCCAACGTACTCGTTATCGCGATTGACAATAAAAATGAGATCGGTGCCGTCGGGCATTTCACCAGCTACTCGCAGATATCGGGCGACGACTTCGAGCGTGACATCAGGACGCACGGTCACGATGTCGACGTTCATCAGACCGCCGGCACTTTCTTCGTCGTAGGCGAGAACCTGTTGCAGGCGATCGTGATCGACCTTGTCGAGTGATTGCAGGACCTGGCGCGTTACCGCCTCCGGCAGGTCGGCCAGCAGGTCAGCAAGGTCATCGACTTCCATGCCCTCGGTAGCGGCGATCAGTTCCTCGTCCTGCATGCCTTCAATGAGGCCATCGCGCACGTCATCGTTGACTTCAACGAGAACATCACCCTCGTCATCTGCGTCGACCATCTCCCACAGAACGGCGCGCTCGCGCAACGGCAGGGATTCGAGCAGCCGCGCGATTTCGGCCGGGTGCAGGCTGTGGATCATATGCCTTGCAGAACGCATACGGCCACTGTCGAGCAGCTCGCGCAACAGTTGCAGGGTGCGTTGGGTGTGCTCTATCGCTTCCATGAATCCTGCCCTGCCTTTGGTCCTGGCCTTCGAATGAGGCCCCGGTCACGGCAGGAGTTTAACTGAAAACGGCGTCGTAGCCTCGTGTGGCTGCGGGCAAAGAAGACTGAACTTACAGTGCGCTGTGGCGGGTCTGTACCGTGCCGTGCGCCTCACGGAGCGACGCAGCGAGTTTTTCGGCCATGTATACCGAACGGTGCTGACCACCCGTGCAGCCGATCGCGACGGTCAGGTAGCCGCGATGCACCTGCTGGTATTCAGGAATCCAGCGTTCGAGAAACGCGAGAATGTCGGCATGCATCGCGCCGACGGTGTCCTGCGCGTCCAGAAACTCGATGACCTGCTCATCGAGCCCGGTCAGTTGGCGCAGCGTCAACTGCCAGTACGGATTCGGCAGGCACCGCAGGTCGAACACGAAGTCTGCATCTGCCGGAATGCCATTCTTGAAGCCGAATGACTGGATCAGCACCGACAGTGACGTAGGCGTGCGCCGGTCGACGCGATCACGAATGACGTTCGCGAGATCATAAATACTGCTGCTCGACGTATCGATGACCAGGTCCGCGGAGTTTATTACCTCGGAGAGTATTTCACGCTCTTCGCGAATCGCCGCTCGCAGCGCCGCACCGTGCTCGGCGAGCGGGTGTCTGCGGCGCGTCTCCCCGTAACGTTTGAGTAGGATTTCGTCGTCGGCGAGGACGAACAGCACGTCAGTCTGTATGTTCTGCTGCCGAAACTCTTTTATAAGACTTGGTAGAGATTCCAGGTCCCGGCGCCTGTTGCGCGCATCGATGCCGACCGCCAGACGGTTCCGCTTTTGTCCCGTGCCGGACGATACTTCATCGACGAGATTCCTGAGCAGGGCGGCGGGCAGGTTGTCGATGCAGTAATAGCCAAGGTCCTCCAGAACGTGCAACGCAACTGATTTGCCAGCGCCTGATAGTCCGCTGATGATGATCAGGCGCTTGTTGTCGGGCACTTCGGTCTCCTCGCCGACGGGGTCAGTTTCCCTTTGGTTTGGCTAGCTGGTCCGGGGCAGACAAACTCCCGGCGTGCAGCAGCGAGTCGTAGAGTTCGCTGCTCGTGGATGCGCTGCGAAGCCTGCCGCGCAGTCCGGCATCGCCAAGCAGGCTCGTGATCATCTTGATATCCGCATAGTGGCAATCTTCGAGGTTCAGCGGCACCATCAGACCAAACACGAGGTCGACCGGCTCGCCGTTAGCGGCATCGAAATCGACGGCCTCCGACAGCCTGATCAAAGCGGCAACGCTTTGTTTGAGACCGTCAACCCGGCAATGTGGAAATGCGACACCCATATCGAGACCCGTGCAGCCGAGCCGTTCGCGCTCGATCAGGCTCTCGAAAATTTCGTCGGCTGCAATATCGGAATTCGAGTGCACAAGCAATTCGCTTAGAATCTCCAGGCAGTGTTTCTTGCTTCGCGCGTGCGCATTGCAGAGCACCGCGTCAGGATTGATGATCTCTTCGAGCAGCATCGTGGTATTTGCGTTGGGGAGGTAGTCCGCGCGGCGATGCCGCGCGGACATAGTTCAGAATCGTCCCTTTTGACTGTCCCTGGCGTGGTGGTCCGCCAGCTTTTCTTTGTGTTTTCGGACGCGACGATCCAGCTTGTCCACCAAGCCATCGATCGCGGCGTACATGTCTTCTTCTGTGTTATCCGCGTAAATGGTATCGCCATTCACATTAACCTTCGCTTCAGCTTTATGCCTGAGTTTTTCGACGGTGAGAATACAGTGTACGTTTGACACGATATCAAAATGTCGTTCCAGTCTTTCTATCTTGGATGCGACATATCCTCTCATGGACTCCGTAATTTCGACATGGTGGCCTGAAACGTTTAATTGCATGGTTTTCTCCTGCTTGTTATTTCGAACTCACTTCCTTGTGCCTATCGCGTCGATTGCTTTCGGCGATCGCTTGATGACGCGATGTTCATGGACTCACGGTACTTTGCAACCGTGCGCCTCGCAACATTGATGCCCTGGTCCGCCAGTAGGCTGGCGAGCTTGCTGTCACTGAGCGGTTTTGCCGGGTTTTCGGCGCCGATCAGCTTACGGATCTTCGCGCGTACCGAGGTTGATGATTGATCCTCGCCATCTGCTGTCGACAGGTGGCTGGAGAAGAAGTACTTGAATTCGAAGACGCCACGCGGTGTGTGCATATACTTGTTCGTCGTGACGCGCGAAATTGTGGATTCGTGCATGCCGATTTCCTCGGCGATGTCCCGCAACACCATCGGCTTCATGGCCTCATCACCATGATCCAGAAATGCGGTCTGTCGAGCCACGATACAAGTCGCGACTTTCAACAATGTTTCATTGCGGATTTCCAGGCTGCGAATCAACCAGCGCGCTTCCTGCAGTTGTGTCCTGAGTACGGCGTGGTCGCCGCTGCCTCGAAGCAGCTTCGCATACTGCTGGTTGACCGACAGGCGAGGTACGCCCGTCGGGCTGATTTCCACCTGCCAGCGATCGTCGACCTTGCGCACGAACACGTCCGGGATCACGTACTCGGCTGCCGCAGGGCTGACTGCCTGGCCGGGTCTCGGGTTGCAGCCGCGAATCAGGGCGAGCGCATCGTGCAGGGCTTCTTCCGAGGTTCGCAGTCTGCGTCGCAACTCGCCGTATTCGCGCGTCGCGATCAGATCGAGATAGTCGTTCGCGAGGTCGACGGCGAGATTCAATCCCGGTGTCGCCGCGTCCAGTTGTCCGAGCTGCAGCGTGATGCACTCGGACAATGAGCGTGCACCGATGCCGATCGGATCGAGTCGTTGCACCTTGTGGAGCGTCGATTCGATTTCCTTGAGTTGCACTTCGGTGTCCGGCTCCAGGATTTCGTGTACTTCATCGAGCGTGACGGTCAGGTAGCCATCATCGTTAATGGCGTCGATGATGGCTTCACCAATCACGGCTTCACGAGGCGAGAACTGCTCCATCTCGAGTTGCCACAACAGGTGCTCACGCAGGGTCTGTCCCGACTCGTCGGCAAATTCACTGATTGGCCGGCCCTCACCATTCCAGCCACCGTCCTGGATGCGGGCATCGGCTCGGGTCTGCCACTGGTCCTCGGCCTTGATGGTCTCGATTTCCGCCGTGCTCTCGTCGCTCGTCTGGGGAACGTCCGGCAAATCCTCCATCTCGAGCATGATGTTCTCTTCCAGCGCATCCTGAATTTGCGCATTGAGGTCGAGAACGGGCAGTTGCAGCAACCGAATGGCCTGCTGCAACTGCGGCGTCATGGTGAGGGTCTGTCCGAGTTTTAGCTGCAGCGACGGTTTTAGCATTGCCTCAGAGTTTGAACTCCTGTCCGAGATATACCTCGCGGACATGCTGATTTTCGAGAATCTCTTCGGGCGAACCCGAAGCGATCAGACTGCCATCACTGAGTATATAGGCTCTGCCACAAATTCCGAGTGTTTCTCTCACATTATGGTCCGTGATCAGAACACCGATATCGCGTGCGCATAAATGCCTGATTATGCGTTGAATATCGAGTACGGATATGGGATCGACGCCGGCGAAAGGCTCATCCAGCAGGACGAACAGCGGATTCGCGGCGAGTGCGCGGGCGATTTCGACACGGCGCCGTTCACCACCGGAGAGGCTGATACCGAGACTGGTTCGAACATGTCCGACGTGGAGTTCGTCGAGGAGTTTTTCGAGCTCCTCTTCGCGTCCGGCGCGATCGAGGTCTTCGCGATTTTCGAGTATCGCGAGAATATTTTGTTCGACCGACAGTTTGCGAAATATCGATGCTTCCTGCGGCAGATAACCCAGGCCCATGCGTGCGCGACGATGCATGGGCATCGCAGTCAGGTCCTGACCGTCGAGCAGAATTTTGCCACTGTCCGCCGGGACGAGACCGACAATCATGTAGAACGCTGTCGTCTTGCCGGCGCCGTTGGGTCCGAGCAAACCCACAACCTCGCCACTCTTGATTTCGAGTGACAGCGTTTTGACGACTTTGCGTAGTTTGAAACTCTTGGAGATATCCTGAACGCTGAGGATACTCATGGATCTGAATCCCCGGCATTCTGTTCCATATCGCTATCAGTTGGCTCGTCCGCAGGCTCTTCGCCGGAGTCGTCAGTAGTGTTCTGCGGCGTATAGGTAATGCGTACTTTGCCATCGCCGTCCGGTGAACCTTGCGCGTTGATACGCTGTTCGACGATGTTGTAGATCAGGTAATCCGACGATATCTGGTTACCGCCTTCCGTGATCGTTGCATTCTCGGAGAACTCGATCACTCCCGACGTGAGGTCGTATCGTAGTATGCCGGCCTCGGCGTAGGTCGTTTCCTCGCTGCCCACGCGGGTGAGTTCGAAAGTTGCGGGCGTGCCGCCGATCGTCGCCAGCGTCAGCTGGTGATTCGAGAACCTCAGGTCCGCCGTGTCACATTCGATATGACCATTCTCGACGTCGATAATGACATTACCCGAGAATTGCCAGACACTGTCTTCGAAGTCGAGGTTGCTCGCACGGCCTTCGTCTGCCTCGATACCGATATTTCCCTGCGAGAGTCGCAGGCCGCGGAACATCAACATCGAACTCTTGCCGTCGTAGTCGGTGGAGTCGGCGTCCAGCGATATCGGCAGTCGCAGATCGTTCAGTTGCGCGGCGGCGGCAACTGGCAAGAGCAGCAGCAACAGGATGGTACGGATGGCGATTTCTCTTTGCATTGTCAGGGCACGAATTTTCCGCTGACGTTCGACTTCAGCTCGAGCCGATTGTCGTCCAGCGATGCTAGCATGCCGGTGGCCGTCAAGCTCCGGGCCCCTATACGAATCTGGACGCGCTCGTCAGTTTCCGCGATATAGCGTTCCGGGTCGAGTTCGAGGTACTGGGTGCGAATCTCGGTATCACTGTCCGCGAAGCCCTGCGCGCTGACCGCCCGAACATGTCCGCGCAATTGCACGCGCGGCTGCGATGGAAGGATCGTCGCGCTGTCGGCGTCGACGGACCAGGGAACGTCGGTTTCGGGGGAGTAGTCCAGGCGTACGTCCGTGAATTCGATCCGGCCATCGAGTTGCTCTTCGGCATGCTCGGCGCGGATTTCGTACAGCAGGTTGCCGTCGGGTCCCGTGCCGAGGATGCGCGCGTTCTTCAGGTAGAAGCCGCGGTGCACCGGGTCGACTGCAAGTTGCCCGTCATCCCGCCTGCTATCAACACGCGACAGGTACCAGCTTCCCAGCGCTGCTGCGATAAGAATTGTGAGCGCGATCATAAGGCGGGGGCTCATGTATCGGACTCCGGTCGCGCAGCAAGCACGAGCTCGCAAACCTCACGAACGGCGCCATGGCCGCCGCTTGCCACGGTCGTGTAATCGCAAAATTCCCGTAATTGTGAAACGGCGTTGGCGACCGCGATCGAGTAGCCGACCCGCTCGAGGAGGGCGAGATCCGGAATGTCATCGCCCACGTAGGCGCATTCCGAATCAGCTATGCCCAGGTCCGCAATCAGGTCTTCGAAGGCGGCGATTTTGTCGCGCGCACCGACGAACACATGTTTTACGCCGAGTTCCGCCATGCGTTTTTCGACAGCGCCGGACGGCCGCCCACTTATGACGGCAATCTCGATCCCTGCATCAAGCAACAGCCGGATTCCGAAGCCGTCCTGCGTATTGAATGCCTTGCTTTCGATGCCGTCGTCAGACAGGTAGAAACGGCCATCGGTGAAGACGCCGTCGACGTCGAATGCGACGAGTCGCAGCTCGGCCAGCCGGTTGTGCGTCGCCGCCGGATTCACATGATGCCTGCGCGAAAGAGATCGTGAACGTTAAGGGCGCCGACCAGCCGGCCGTCGTCGTCAGCGACCAGTAACGAAGTGATTTTGTTCTCTTCCAAAATGTGAACCGCTTCGGCCGCCAGGATGTCAGGGCCGGTCGTCTTGCAGTTCGTTTGCATAGTCTCCGACATCAATGTCGTGTGAACGTCGGCGCCGGCGTCGAGCGCACGGCGCAGGTCGCCGTCGGTGAAAATCCCGAGAACTTTCGCGTCATCCGCGACGATGGCCGTCATGCCCAGGCCTTTTTGCGTCATTTCCATCAGTCCATCACGCAGTTTTACCTCAGGGCCGACCGCCGGTATGTCGTTTCCGCTGCGCATTACGTCGCTGACACGTAACAGTAGGCGCCTGCCGAGGCTGCCGCTCGGGTGCGATCGCGCGAAGTCCTCGGCCGTGAAGCCGCGATTCTTCAACAAGGCAACCGCCAGCGCGTCACCCATGGCCAGCGTGGCCGTCGTGCTGGCCGTCGGCGCGAGGTTCAGTGGGCAGGCTTCTTCGGCGACGCTGACGTTCAGGTGCACATCGGCGGCGTGCGCGAGCGTCGACTTCGGCTTACCAGTCATCGAAATCAGCCTTGCACCCATGCGTTTGACCAGTGGGAGAATCGTGACGATTTCCGCGGTCTCCCCGGAATATGAGACAGCGAGCAGTGTGTCGTGCTGAGTGATCATGCCGAGGTCACCGTGGCTGGCTTCGGCAGCGTGCATGAAAAACGAGGGCGTGCCCGTGCTGGCCAGCGTAGCCGCGATCTTCGATGCAACGTGACCGGACTTGCCCATGCCGGCAACGACGACCCGTCCCGGCGTGGCGACGACCAGCCGGCAGGCGGCCGCGAAATCGTCGTCCAACCTCGAGCGCAGTTGCTCAACGGCACGTGATTCGATCTCCAGCACTTCGCGCGCGAGTGCGATCAACTCGTCGTTTGTCAGGTTTTCAGACACCGCTGATTCTCGCCATCCTGAGGGCCTCGATATTCCTTGAAGTGCATTCTAAACGTTTTGCAGCCCGACGGTGGCAGTGCGGATGTCGCGCGAGTCTAGATGTTCTGGACAACTACATAGCCGAAGTAGGCGAAGTAGGCTATCAGCAGGGCGATGCCCTCGAGGCGCGAGAGGTCATTTTTGCCATCGTAGTCATAGGTCATCGCAAACAGCACCAGGGTGAACGCCACCATGACGAAGATATGCAGTGACAGCACCGACGGCGCGACCGCGGATGGTTCGATTGCGGCAGCGATTCCGACGACGGCCAGCAGGTTGAAGATATTCGAGCCGACGATATTGCCGATGGCGAGCCCGTATTCGCCCTTCAATGCGCTGACCAGCGATACGGCGAGCTCTGGCAGGCTCGTGCCGATGGCTACGAGTGTCACACCGATAACGACTTCACTGACGCCCAGCACGCGCGCCACCGCAATCGCACCATCGACGAGCAGTTCGGCGCCGATCAGTACGATGGCGAGCCCGATCACGAGCCAGACGATGGCGGCCCTCGTGCTGACATGTTGTGGAATTTCTGCGGCGTAGTCTTCTGCCATCGGGTCGCTCGAGGCGGAGCGCATGCCCAGGCGGGCCAGCCAGATCATAACGATGACCAGCCCGGTTAGCATGACCAGACCATCGATGCGCGACAGGAAATTATCGAGAAACAGCGATACGGTCAGCAGCGATACGGCGAGCAAAGCCGGCATCTCCCGGCGCAGGGTCGCGGATCGCAGTTCGATCGGGCGGATCAGTGCCGTGGTGCCTAGCACGAGGCCGATGTTGGCGATGTTGGAGCCGATGGCATTGCCAAACGCGAGGTCGGGTTCTCCACGAAGTGCGGCGACGATGGATACCAGGATCTCTGGCGCCGATGTCGCAAAGGCGACGATTGTGAGACCGATCAACAGCGGCGCAATACCCATATTGCGGGCTGTGGCCGCAGCGCCATGCACGAAGCGGTCGGCTCCCCAGATCAGGAGCACGAGGCCGCCAATTACCTCAACGAAATTGAGAAGCATACGATCTATTTCTTGTGAGCGGCCGCGCACACGGGTGAGCCGACCAATGCTGCCCGCGACCTTCGCCGGCTCGGGTCGGGTATCATACACAATCGGCGCGGCGCGTAGGGATACCCGCTCTCTAATGGTTTACACTGCGCGCCCCGGGCAATCGACGCTTGCATCACCACCATGGAACCTGCCGAAATCGAAAAACTCATTGTCGCCGGCTTCGACAACGCGACCGCCCGGGTCGCGAGCGACGATAATCACCATTTCGAGGCGCTCGTCGTGGCAGCCGAGTTTGAAGGCAAACGGCCATTGGCGCGGCATCAGCTGGTCTACAGGTGCCTCGGATCGCTGGTTGGAAACGAGATTCACGCCTTGTCGATCCGCGCGTTGACGCCGGCTGAGTGGCAGGCGGCAGGCGGGGCGTAGGGAGCGTTGGACAAACTACTCATCGAAGGTGGCGCCAGCCTCTCGGGCCAGGTACGAATGTCCGGAGCGAAAAACGCGGCGCTGCCGATCCTGGCGGGGACCCTGCTTGCCACGGAACCGGTCACAGTCAGCAATGTGCCACACCTGAAAGACGTCACGACCAGCATTTCCCTGCTGCAGACGATGGGGGTAAAGGTCACCGTGGACGATCACCTCAATGTCGAGGTGGATGCGAGCCATGTTGCCCACCGCACGGCGCCGTATGAGTTAGTGAAGACAATGCGGGCGTCGATACTCGTGCTCGGCCCGCTCGTCGCCCGCTTCGGTGAGGCCAACGTGTCGCTGCCCGGTGGATGTGCGATCGGCGCGCGCCCGGTCAATCTGCACGTCGCCGGTTTGCAGGCGATGGGCGCAGACGTCGTCGTCGAGAACGGATTTATCAAAGCCCGTGCCGAACGGCTTCGGGGAGCGCATATCGTCTTCGATACCGTAACCGTGACCGGCACGGAGAACCTGCTCATGGCGGCCGTACTCGCCGACGGCGAGACCGTGCTGGAGAACGCGGCGCGTGAACCCGAGGTCATCGACCTCGCTAAATTCCTGGTGACACTGGGCGCGCGCATCGAAGGCGCTGGCAGTAGCACGATCAATGTGCAGGGTGTCGAGACCCTCGGCGGTGGTGCATACAGCGTGCTCCCCGATCGCATCGAAACAGGTACCTATCTCGTCGCTGCTGCGGTTACCGGCGGGCACGTCAGAGTGCTTGATACGGCACCCGAGACGCTCGAAGCCGTGCTCATCAAGCTCGGCGAAGCCGGCGCGGACATTACCACCGGCGCAGACTGGATCGAACTGGATATGGGCGGGCGGCGCCCGTTGGCCGTCGATATTCGTACGGCGCCGTACCCGGCCTTTCCGACCGACATGCAGGCGCAGTTCTGTACGCTGAATGCCGTCGCGGAGGGTGTCGGTACCATTACCGAGACGGTTTTCGAAAATCGCTTTCAGCACGTTCTCGAGCTGCAACGCATGGGTGCGAACATTCGGCTCGAGGGCAATACCGCTATCTGCACGGGCGTCGATACACTGACGGCGGCCCCGGTGATGGCGACTGACCTCAGGGCATCAGCCAGCCTGGTGCTGGCCGGCCTCGCTGCAGAAGGGGGGACCCTGGTCGACCGCGTGTACCATGTCGATCGCGGTTACGAGCGCATTGAAGAGAAGTTTCGGCAACTGGGCGCAACCATACGGCGCGTACCGAACTAATTGCCGCGGGCGCTACTTATTGTGTGGGTTGGTACTGCGGTCTTTCGGTAGCAATAACGATCGTGTGAAATTCCTTGCCATCGCGCCAGGCAACGACTTCGACTTCATCGCCCGGCGCCGTCCCGGCCGCGACGAGCAATGCCTGTCTCTCCAGCAGAATAGGCTCATCGTTGATTGCGAGGATGACATCATTCACGCGAAGACCGGCGCGCGCCGCCGGTCCGTCGTCAAAGACCTCGGTGAGCAGGATGCCGCGATTGTCCTGAAGCCCATGCCGCGCACGTTCCGCCTTGGTCATATCGTCGGGCATCAGACCGAGATAACCACGGATGACACGACCGTGTTTCTTGAGTTCCTCGACGACGCCTCGTACCAGGTCAACCGGAATAGCGAAACCGATACCCTCGGTGCCGGGATCCTGTTCGAGGACGGCCGTGTTGATCCCGACCAGCTCGCCCGCGCTGTTGACCAGTGCGCCACCCGAATTGCCGGCATTGATGGCGGCGTCGGTCTGGATGAAATTCTCGAAGGTCGTCAGTTCGAGATGGCCACGCCCGGTCGCGCTGACAATGCCCTGGGTCACCGACTTGGTCAGGCCGTAGGGATTGCCAATCGCCAGCACAACGTCTCCGATGCGTAGCTGGCTTGAACTTCCCAGGCGGATGGCGGGTAAATCGCCGAGATCGAGCCTGAGTAAGGCGAGGTCCGTCTCCTGGTCGATACCCACAACCTCGGCCTCGCCAATGCTGCCGTCGCTGAGCTGAATCTGGATTTCGGTTGCCTCGCCGACCACATGAAAATTCGTGATCAGGTAGCCAGCCGGGTCGATGATGACCGCCGACGCGAAACTGGTGGTGACGCGGAAACGAGTCCGGCCAGAGCTGTCCGGAAGGCCCTGCACCAGCCGCTTCACATAGACCGTCGCTACCGATGGAGCGCTGCGATCGACCGCATCTGCATAACTCGCCGGCTGGGCGTACTGTGCGGGGCGGATGGTGGGCAGCAGGTCAGGTCGAACGAGTACGACGACGAACGCGACCGCCAGGCCCACGACAATCGACTGCAGGATGAAAACCAGTCCCGGTCTCAGATCAACCACCTTCGAACTCTTCGATTCTTGTCTGCCGGATTCGACTCGCTAGCCAATTTCGACAACGCCCGTGTATAATGCGCAATTGGTTCCGCACCAAGTCCCGGTGCATCCGTCATCCTGACGGCAAATCGGGCCTGCTGCAAATCTACCAGTATTGAAACAAAGAATAACGCGCTGACAGAAAGGCCCTTCAAACATCCTTTCTCAGTCGGCGTATGGGAGTGCCTGATGACCGACGACGACGTTGATCGTATTGATCGCAACAGACGTCATTTTCTTACCGTAGCTACCGTAGTGACCGGCGCTGCCGGCGCCGGGCTCGCGTCTATTCCTTTCCTGGCCTCACTGCGGCCCAGCGCCCGGGCCCAGGCCCTCGGTGCCCCGGTCGAGGTACCGCTGGGTTCGATCCAGCCTGGAGAGATGGTAAGAGTCCTGTGGCGTGGCCGGCTGGTTTTCGTGCTGCGTCGTGATGAGGGTATGCTTGCCCGGCTGCCCGAGACCATCGGTGAGCTGCGAGATCCGGATTCTGCCGTCGTTGACCAGCAACCTGACTACGCGGCAAACGAGACTCGCTCGATCAAGCCGGAATGGCTGATCATCGAGGGCTCGTGCACGCATCTCGGCTGCGCGCCGCTCGAGGATTTCGATCCGCGTCCCGTCGAAGGCTGGGGCGGTGGGTTCTTTTGCCCCTGCCACGGTTCAAAATTCGACCTTGCGGGTCGCGTCTACAAGGCAGTGCCGGCGCCGACAAATATGCGCGTGCCGCCACACCGTTTCGTTCGCGATGACCTGATCCTGATCGGTCAGGATACGGGAGCAGCCTAATGGCAAGAGTCGAAGCAGAAGTCGGAAAGCGGCCCGAAGGTGTCTGGGGTGGCTTGATCAAATGGATCGACGACCGTTTCCCAATGACGGAGACGCTCAAGTATCACGCAACCGAATACTACGCCTCGAAGAATTTCAACTGGTGGTACGTTTTCGGCGTGCTCGCTTTCGTCGTGTTGGCGATACAGCTGATATCGGGCATTTTCCTGACGATGAATTACAAACCGGCGGCCGTAGACGCGTTCGCCTCAGTCGAGTACATCATGCGCGACGTCGAGTGGGGCTGGTTGATTCGCTACCTGCATTCCACCGGCGCATCGTTCTTTTTTATCGTCGTCTATCTGCACATGTTCCGGGCGATGCTCTACGGCTCTTACAAGAAGCCGCGCGAACTCATCTGGCTGATCGGCATGATGATCTTTTTCGTGCTGATGGCGGAAGGCTTCGCAGGATACCTGTTGCCTTGGGGCCAGATGTCCTACTGGGGCGCGCAGGTCATAATTTCACTGTTTGGTGCTATTCCGGTCGTGGGCGACTTTCTCGTCGAGACCATTCGCGGTGACTACTCGATATCGGACATCACGCTCAACCGCTTTTTTGCGCTGCATGTCATCGTGCTGCCGCTGACGCTGATCGGCCTGGTATTCGTGCACATCGTGGCATTGCATGAAGTTGGGTCGAATAACCCTGACGGCATAGAGATCAAGAAGAACAAGGACGCGAGCGGCAAGCCGGTCGATGGCGTGGCGTTCCACCCTTACCACACGACAAAGGATCTCGTCGCGATCATCGTATTCCTGATGCTCTTCTTCGCCGTGGTGTTTTTTGCGCCGGATATGGGTGGCATGTTCCTTGAACATGCGAACTTCGAACCGGCCAACATGACGGCCACACCGGAGCACATTGCGCCAGTCTGGTATTACACGCCGTACTACGCAATCTTGCGCGCCGTGCCGGATAAGCTTTGGGGGTTCATTCTGTTCGCGTTGTCAGTTCTGTTGCCCGTGTTCCTGCCGTGGCTCGATCGTTCGCGCGTCAAATCGATCCGCTACCGCGGCTGGATGTACAAGACAGCGCTGACCACATTCGTCATCACGTTCATAACCCTTGGATGGCTCGGTTTGCAGCCAGCCACCGGAACATACGTCTTGTTGGCCCGCATATTCTCGGTTCTTTACTTTGCCTTCTTCCTGCTGATGCCGTACTACACGGCCAAAGACAAGACGAAGCCGGTACCGGAAAGGGTGGTCTATCATGGGTAGGTTCAAAATGATTGCCAGGCTTTTTGCCATAGTCGCTTTACTTACCGCATCTCAGAGTTTTGCCGCGGGCGGTGCGGCGCTGGATCACGTCGAATTCGACCCTGGTAACAAGGCGTCGCTGCAGCGTGGGGCCCGCAACTTCATGAACTACTGCTCCGGATGTCACTCCGCGAAGTACGTACGCTTCAAGACCATCGGCAAGTACCTCGAATTGTCCGAGGAACAGCTCATCGATAACCTGATGTTCAATGCCGAAAAGACGTTCGACACTATTAACACGGCAATGCCGGCCGATTCGGCAAAACGATGGTTTGGTACAGCCCCCCCGGATATGTCGCTGATGGCTCGGGCAAAAGGTGCCGACTATATTTACTCGTTCCTGCGGGGCTTCTACCTGTCCGCCGACAGCCCGACCGGTGTTGATAACAGGGTGCTCGGCGGAACCAGCATGCCCCATGTGCTGTGGGAGTTGCAGGGTTTTCAAAAAGCACTGTTCAGCGAACACACGGAGGACGGCGTAACGACGCATTCCTTCGACGGTTTCGAGCTTGTGATCGATGGCTCTATGGACAGCGAAGACTTCGATGATTTCGTGGCCGACACCGTCAATTTCCTCGCCTATATTGCGGAGCCGATTCGCTCCGAGCGCCGCAAGCTTGGCGTCTGGGTTCTGATGTTCCTGATTTTCTTCTGGATCCTCTCCGTAATGCTCAAGAAACAGATTTGGAAGGACGTCAAATAAATGTCTGTAATACCTAATCGCCGCTCTGTCATGACCTTGTTTTCACGGCCGACGGACATACACAGTCATCGTACTCGACTGGTCCTGGCCGAAAAGAACATCAATATCGAGATCGCGAATGTGATGGGCCCCGAGTTGCCCGAGGATCTCATGGATCTCAATCCGTATCATACGGTGCCGACGTTGGTCGATCGGGACCTGACGCTGTACGACTCGCGCGTCATCATCGAGTATCTGGACGAACGCTTCCCGCACCCGCCGTTGATGCCGGTCGATCCCGTGACGCGTGCGCAATTCCGCCTCGCTCTTTTCCGCATTGAATCGGACTGGTATTCGCTGGCCGAGGAAGCCGACCCTGTTGACGGCAAACTGGGGAGCAAGTCCCGCAAGATGTTGCGCGAGAGCATTCTGCAGAGCGCCGAGCTTTTCGGTGCGCGGCCATATTTTCTCAGCGACGAGTTTTCGCTTGTTGATTGCAGCATCGCGCCGATTCTTTGGCGATTGCCGCTGTACGGTATCGAATTCGGCAGTCAGGGCGAGCCTATCGAGGCCTACATGAAACGCGTATTCGCGCGGCGCTCATTCCTGCAGGGCCTTACCGAACTCGAGCAGGAAATGCGGATGTGATTGTGTGCGGCAGTTCGGGCATTTGCTCCCGGGCTGCTCACCTGTGGCTCGGCCAGTCAAACCATCAAACGGCGTGACACTCTCGCTCTTGGCAGCAAACCGCGGCCTCGGGAGCAAACGTCCCGAACCGCCACAGAGTTGGGTTTGTCGGTCGTACTATCCACTTATGTCTTAGGGACAAACACCCCAAACCGGACATATGCGGGGCGAATGTCGGTCGCTCCGTCAGCTTATGTAATCTTCCCAAACTTCGCGCTGATCGGTGGTAAGCTTCGTAGCTGGGGAAAAAACAAAAAGGCTTGCGGGGAAAGTGGCAAATCCAAGTCGATCAAAAAGACCCTATCTGATACGAGCGATGCACGAATGGATGGCCGACAACGGTCATACACCGCATATCGTCGTCGACGCATCTATCGATGGTGTCAGTGTGCCGTCCGAGCACATCAAGGATGGCAAGATCATTCTGAATATCAGCGAATCCGCGGCGCACAATCTCAAGCTCGCGAACGACGCAGTGAGTTTTCGAGCGCGCTTCGGCGGCGTGCCGTTCGACGTCTGGGTGCCGGCTGCATCGATACTCGGCATTTATGCGCGTGAAACTGGCCAGGGAATGATCTTTTCGCACGACTCCAGCGCAACCGAGTCAGTGCAGGAAGCGGACGATGCCGAAAGCATACGGCCGCGGCCGCACCTGAGGGTTGTGAAATAGGCGAGCTACGCGTCGCCGAGCAGGGTAGTGTCTATCAAGTCGCAGAGGCAGTGGATCACCAGCAGGTGAACTTCCTGGATGCGTGCCGTGCGTGTCGCCGGTACGCGAATTTCCACGTCGTCGCCGGAGAACATGCTCGCCATGCGGCCGCCGTCGCGACCGGATAATGCGACAACGCTCATGCCGCGTTCGTGTGCGGCGTTTATTGCGCGGCAAACATTTTCCGAATTGCCTGATGTCGAGATGCCAAGCAATACGTCCTGGGGTTTGCCCAGGGCACGGACCTGCTTGCTGAAAATCTCCTCGTAAGAGTAGTCATTGCTGATCGACGTAACCGTCGAGGCATCAGTCGTCAGCGCCATCGCTGGCAAGCCCGGGCGTTCCATCTCGAAACGGTTCAATAGCTCCGACGAAAAGTGCTGTGAGTCGGCTGCAGAACCGCCGTTGCCGCAACTGAGAATCTTGCCGTCATTGAGCAGCGACTGGGCCATCAGGGCGCCGGCTGCGGCGATGCTCTCGCTCAGCGCATCGACGGCGCTTTGTTTTGTTGCAATGCTCTCTGCAAAGTGTTCACGAACACGCGTGACTGAGTCCATAACTGCTCCATCGACGATTAGGGTTTACCGGATTCTAGCAGCCGAGTGCCACACCACTCTATACAATGTCAATTATAGTGAGAACGCGTCGCGCAGCCACTCGACCGTGGTGTGTCCTTCGGCATCACGGTCGACGCCGACGACATCGAATCGAGCGGAAGTCCCGGAGTATCGGCGCCGGGTCGCGAGGAACATCTCTGCGGCGCGGGCGAGCTTGCGCTGCTTGTGATCATCGACCGTTAGCACGGCCTTGGCGAAGCTGCGGCCCGAGCGATAACGTACTTCGATGAAAACCAGGCAGTCGCCATCGAGCATGATCAGGTCGACCTCTCCATGGCGGCAGCGGTAGTTGCGCGTTACGGGCCGCAGGCCCTTGTTTTTCAGGAATCCGAACGCGAACTGCTCGGCATTGTCTCCTAGAGCTCTTGTGTTGGCTCGTACCATGGCAGAGCATCAGCTTCATCGGGCGCTGGTTCGCTGAGTTCACCGGTCTCGCGAATCGGCACGGCCAGTGTGTCCGGATCCGGCAGAGGCACCGGCTCGCCGCGCTGAAACGCTGCCCACGCGAGTTTGCGGTGAACGCGCCCGTCGCTGTCCAGGTAGAGCCGCCCGGTTGCCCCGTCTATCTCCGACATTACGCCGCTGCGAGCCGCGAACAGCGGCGCCGCGAGATGGTAGGCGTCGTAACCCATCGCATGCAGTCGCGCGAGTCGGCGCTCTTCGGGCCAGTACTCGCCGTAAACTTCGGGCAGGTATCGAATCCAGCTTTGCGGCGCAATGATCCACGGTGTATCCGCGAACATGATGCCGTTCAGGTCGGAATCCGACTGGCCATCCATCGCGTATATCGACGACGTTGAATAAACGGGCAGGTCCCCGGAGTAGTGGAATTTGAGCTGCGATTTCAAGAGTCGGCCGGCAGCCGCATCGGCAGCCAGAAAGACGAAGTCCGCATCTTGCCGGCGGCGCGGGTCGAATTGCAGCGGTGCGCCGATATTCGCGCGCAGCCTCTGATAGCGACTGACGCTGCCGGCCAGGCCCATCAGTTCCTCGATCGTTCGCGAGAAGTCCTGAATACCGGTCGTGTAACTACGATAGTCGAGCAGGGTTCCGCCCTGGCTCTCGAATTCCGTGGCGAAACTCGTGAGCAGCCTGCGGCCCCAACTGTTATTCGGCACCAGCGCGACGGCATGGCGATGCCCGTCCATCAATGCCCGATTGGCTGCCGCAACCGCTTCGTCTTCCGGCGCGAGCGCGAACTGGAACAGTCCCGGCGGCGGTAGTGTCTCGTCCGGCAGGTAATTGAGTGTCAGTACTGGAACCGGGACCAGGATTTCGTTGGCGAGCTGTGACACATTGTCCCGCAACAACGGGCCGACCACGAATTCGGCGCCGTCTTCGACTGCAGCAGCGTAGGCCGCACTGGGTCCGCCCTCTGTATTGACATCGTAGATACGGATCGACTGGCGATCGTCCAGGCCTCCGGCGCTCGCGAAGTAGGCGCCAAGAAAACCGTTTTGAACGGCCTTGCCGGCGCGTGCAGTACGGCCCGATAGCGGCAGTAACAACGCGACGTGGCGCGGGTAGTCGAGTAGCTGATCCTCGGAAATGTTTAGATCGTCAACGATGCCCATGGCGGGATGCCCGGCGTTCTGTTCGCGCCAGCGCACGATGCCGTTGCTCCAGCCGATGCCCTGTTGCCCGGTCGCTGTGGCCAGCGAGCCCAGTGTCAACCAGCCGCGCAAGACCGGGTCAGTTGATTCTTCAGCAGCAGCACGCAATACATGTGGATCACTGACGAGCAGGCCCCGCCAGAGGCGCTCGCGATTGCGTTCGATACCGGGACGGTCGTCGAGCCAGGATTCCCGCTGCAGCATCAACTGCACAGCTCGAATCGGGTCGCCCACCTGGAACCATGCGTCGGCCCGCAGCGCCTCGACACGGAACCGCATGGCCGGAGACAAAGATTCTCTGCTCAGCGACTCGAGGATGTCGCGGGCTTGCTCCGCGTCGCCCTGGTAAAGGAGAATCGCCGCGGAATTCGACTGCCATAACCATGCGAGCTCGCCGGCCGCCGGTTTGGCAACGCCCCGAAAAGCGTTCCTTGCACGCATTGCATCGCCGGCGTCGAGCCATTCCCCAACCGCAAGCAGGGTAAGACGATCGCGTTCTACGCCGCTCGCATTTGCGGCGAGATCGATGTAAACGGCGGCGGCTTCTTCATGCTCGCCGTTAGCTGCCAACTGTTCGGCGCGTGTCTCCGCCGAACCGCCGAAAGCGCCGCCGCCAGTCGTTTCGCAGGCAGAGATGACCAGCGTAAGCAGCAGCACGGCAAGCGTGCTTGCTTTGCAGGCGTATTGCCGGGCAGGATGTCTTTGATACGTCATCGTTCAAATACTTTTTGCGGGATCGGAGTCGAGCGCGCTATGAGCGGCACACTTTTCGTCGTCGCCACACCCATCGGAAATCTGGAAGATTTGTCTCCGCGAGCGCGCCAGACGCTCGTTGAAGTCGATCTCATTGCCGCCGAGGATACCCGCCACACCGGGCGATTGCTATCGCATTTCGGCGTGAAAACGCGCCAATTCGCGCTCCACGACCATAACGAACAACAGGCCGCCACGGCGCTTATTAAAGAACTCAAAAATGGCAAATCGGTGGCATTGGTGAGTGATGCCGGCACGCCGCTCGTGAGCGACCCGGGCTACCGGCTTGTCCAGGTGGCACATGAGAATGGCGTTGCGGTAACGCCCATCGCGGGGCCGTCGGCCGTGACTGCGGCGTTGTCCGCGGCCGGCCTGCCCACGGATCGGTTTTGCTTTGAAGGCTTTGCGCCATCGAAACAAAGCGCGCGCCGGAAGTGGCTGCGGGAGTTGGCGCATGAGCCGCGCACGATGGTTTTCTACGAGTCCGTGCACCGCATCAAAGACAGCCTTGAGGACATGACCGAAGTATTTGGCGCGGATCGCCCCGCTTTCATTGGCCGCGAGTTGACGAAACTGCACGAGCAATGTGTGCGGGCGCCATTGGGTGAACTGGTCGATCAGGTCAGCGACGGCAAGATCAACAGGAAAGGTGAGTTCGTCATCATTGTCGGCGGGCAGGGCGAGCGAGCGCCATCATCCGTGGATGTCGACAGACTGCTTACCGAGCTGGTCGACGTAGTGTCCGGCAAGCAAGCTGCTGCAATTGCTGCGAGAGTAACCGGCACCAAACGTAATGCGTTGTATAAGCGCATACTGGAACTCGACGAGAAGCGCTAGATCCAGCGGCGTACCCGAGATGCATACGCATCGTACGCACTGAAGGACCTGCTCAGCCGTCGTTCTTCGTACGGGCAGAAGATGCCGTTCAATACCAGGAAATTGAGCAGGGCGGCCGCATAGAACGGCGCGCTCCCGCTATACAGGGCAATCCCCAGCATCATCATGATGATACCCAGGTACATCGGGTTGCGGGTCGTCGCGAAGATATCCCCGGTAATCAACTTCGTTGCCTGGTCCGTCGGGCAGATCGCTGTTCCCGCCTTTCTGAATAGCCACCATGCACGCAACATGATCGCAAGTCCGGTCGACCCGACCAGTACGGCAGCAATACGCCAGGATGAAAACAGTTCGAAAGGGATCATCAGATGCAGGACCACGGCCGCCCCCAACAGTAGCATCGCGATCCGAGGCGGCCGAAACGAGACCAGCTTTTCCTGCACCGTCATGTGACTCGCTCACTATTCGTGAAGATCCTGCGCGCGCGCCGGTGCTGTCGCGGCACGAGGGTGAATCGGACGATAGCGAGTAGGACAAGAAAGGCCAACACGTGCCTGAATTCTGCCGTAGGCGCGTCGAAAAGCACCGCAAGTGTATTCCAGGACCAAAGGCCTGTGATACTGATGGCGAGTAGGGTGCCAACGGCGATCAGGGCATGTCTAAGAGTCGTGTGTCTCATTCGTGTCTCCTTGTTGCAGGTTGTGAAAGTAAATCGCCTCGAGCGTGCGCCGGGTGCATTCGACGTCGCTATCGGGAATATCAGCGAACAGCTTGTCGATGAAGCCGGTCTCAACCGTGCGGATCTTCGCGAACAACTCGCGGCCGACATGGGTCAGGGCAATCAACGGCGAGCGCTTGTGCCTCGGGTTGGGGCGAGCCTCGAGAAATCCGTCTTCGAGGAGCGAATTGACCGTCACCTGCACATGCTGCCTCGAGACCTGGTAGCGGCTCGCGATCTCCGGCACCGAGAGGGCATCCTCCGGGAACAGGAACTCGAGAATCGCCCGATCGGCGGCAGACAGACCATAGGCTTTCAGGTAAGCATCCGCTTCCTGCGCCATCGCCCGAAACAGCCGGCGAATCAGCCAGATCACTTCGTATTGCGGCGATTTGGATGTCATGCTGTCCTCTCAATAATGACAATTTGATTGTCAATTATAATATTGACAACTAACTTGTCAAGTTTTTCGTAATCCGTGACCCGAAGCGGCGTCAAATGCTTTAGACTCCGCGGTCCGGAAACGCCGGAGTCGGCCAGGCAATCGCTGCTTCTTGTAAGCAGAGGAAAGTCCGGGCTCCTTCGGACAGGGCGCCAGGTAATGCCTGGGGGGCGCGAGCCCATGGAAAGTGCCACAGAAAATATACCGCCAGCTCGCTGGTAAGGGTGAAAAGGTGCGGTAAGAGCGCACCGCGCGACTGGTAACAGTTCGCGGCACGGTAAACCCCGCCCGGAGCAAGACCAAATAGGGGAGTACGCGGCTT
>Ga0070727_10000522_pt1 | contig 46359 bp, 34 predicted proteins | sample tdAd472_FD_66722 | JGI IMG/M metagenome (GOLD analysis project Ga0070727, IMG submission 66722) | Marine sediment microbial communities from the Atlantic coast under amendment with organic carbon and nitrate - tdAd47.2 | ecosystem: Environmental > Aquatic > Marine > Coastal > Sediment | place... | reverse complement strand
CCATAGGCAGCGATCAGGCCCCGGTCAAAACCCATGTCCCGGGGAGCGCCGGCAGGCACCAGCGAAAGTTCCGCGGATACCAGGTCGGCGGTGGTGATGCCGTAAGTCCCGGCGAGATAGGCAAGCACCTGTTGCCTGACTGAATTGTCGGATCCCTGTCCGGGAATATGTCCCACCACGGGATCCAGGTCTTCCGGTTCCAGAAACTCATCCAGTCGCCGGCTGCCGCGACCGCGATCAACATGAGGCGACAGCTCCGGAATCATGAACACGGGATCGTCGGGCTCCAGCCCCACGGAAATGGCTACCACCGACCCGTCTTTCCGGTCCACCCTGCCCATCAGTGCCAGGGGCAGGTTGGTCCACTGGTGATACTTGATGCCGCCGTGGTAGTTGGTCTGAAACAGGGCGAATTCGCTGTTTTCGTAGAGCGGTCGCCCCTTGAGTTCCAGCCGCGGGGAATCGATATGGGAGCCGATGACATGAAACCCTTCGACCATGGAGCGCTGGCCGATTACCATCAGGCTGATGGTGCGATCGCGGTTTACCTCGTAATAGCGTTCGCCGGGTACCGGTCGCACGGAATCGTCCCAGGGCTGGAAGTCGTTGGCTTCGGCGAAGTCAATGGCCTCGGCGACAAAGCTCAGTTCCGTCCGGGCAAGGTGGATGAAATCCTTGTACTGTTCGGCAAACTGAAACACCTGTTGGCGTTGCTGCGCCGACAGATCAAGCCAGGAAGACTCGCACGTCAGGGTATCCTGGCAGTCCGGCTGCGCCTGCCCGTGGCCGGCGAATAACCCTGACACCATTATGGTCAGGGTAAGCTGCAATGTTGATTTTTTCATCTTGTTCCTCTTAAGACCTGATCAGTTCCGATAACATGCCGCGGCCCGGTCGCAACCCGCCTTGCGCCCGTCCCTGGGTATTGACGCATGGGCGACCTGGCACTGCCGCCTGGTAGCGTAGCATGTCCAGTGCCGGTCTGCGGGTCAGCGATCCACCACCTCGAACAGCCAGACAGAGCCGCTGGAAACACCCTGTCCGGCACCCTCGATGACCTCGTCCGGTCCACCGGCATACTTCCTGATAACTTCCGACATGACCTGGTCGGTAATGGGCCCGCTGGTTATCCGTTGCAATCGCTGTTGGTAAATCCTGTCGTCCACCCGGATCAGGATCCGGTCGTCCTGTTCCAGGTAGGTTGGCCACTGCTTCCAAAGCCTGCCCAGGGTCGAACTCATGTAGCCGCTGACGATATAAAGGCGGCCGTCCACCACCGGTACCCACACTGTCCGTGATGTGGGTGGATTCAGCGTCTGAATTTCAATTTCTTCCCGATCCCTGATGAAGGTCCAGTCCGCCGGTGAAGGTGCAATCTCGCCGCTGCGAAAGGGACCACCGATGCTGATGGTGAACCAGGGCCAGAACTCAACCGGCCCGTCGTTGAAGCGCATGGCGGCATAGGCAATCCCGGTGAACAGAAAAACGCACAGTGTGGCGACGACGATCCAGGTGGAAACACGCATCAACAATGATTTAGGCATATCGGGTACCTCCGGTTTCGATGATCCTGCGGTCCAGCAATTTTCCCACGCAGGCGTCGGGATAGTAACCTTTTACCTCATTGCTGTTCCACCAACGACGCCGGAGATTCCGGCGCAGGCAGGGTCCCGGCATCACGCGGCTGAACTGGCTGGGTGATCGACAGGTCCCTGATGGACTTGCCTGGCAATTACTTCTATGCTGGCAGTCAGGTTTGGATTGCTTGATATCGGGAGGAAATGGAGATGAACGGGAAAGTCAGACTGCTGGTTTGCGGCCTGCTGCTCGTGGCCGGTTCAGCACTTGCCCAGGATGCCGATTACCGGGTACCGCGCACGGAGTGGGGCCAGCCGGATTTGCAGGGAGTGTGGAATTTCGCGACCAACATTCCCATGGAGCGGCCAGCCTCGCTCGGTGACAAGGCATTCTTCACCGACCAGGAGATTGCCGCCCTGGCTGCGCAGACAGAGGCCGGCCTGCAAGCGCTCAACAATGCGGGCGCCAACGGCTACAATACGTTCTGGCTGGAGATGGGCAGCGGCAACGACAACCGTACTTCCCTGATTACTTATCCCGAAAACGGCCGGTTGCCCGCTCGCAGAGAAGGGGTATCCACCGTCAATGGCGGGCTGGGTGACGACGTCAATGGAACCAGGCCGGTGCGCTTTATCGTCGGCGGAATTGGCAAGAATGGGCCGGAAGACCGGGGGCTGTCGGAACGCTGCCTGGTCGGTTTCAACGCCGGGCCGCCATTTACACCCAATCTTTATAACAACAATATCCAGATTTTTCAGCATCGGGACACGGCGGTCATCATGACTGAGATGGTGCACACGGCACGTATTGTTCCGCTAAATAACCCGGAGCATGTTGATGACCGGATCCGGTTGTGGTCAGGTGATGCCAGGGGCTACTGGGATGGTGACGCGCTGGTGGTGGAGACCCGCAATTTCAACGGCCTGACCAAGAGCTTCGGTGCTTACGGGGATTCAACGCAAAAACTGCTCATCGAGCGATTCACCCGGACCGGACCGTTTACCATGGAGTACGAGTTCACTATAGACGACCCGGCCACCTTCACGGACCGGTTTACGGCCATGATCACCATGTCCAGGGTGGATGGGCAGGTCTATGAATATGCCTGCCACGAAGGCAACTATGCCATGGTCAACCTGCTGCGCGGTGCCCGCATGGAAGAGCAGGGCGTTGTGGGTAACTAGTGTTCTGTCCGGATTGCTGCGTTGTCAGGCGCGGTTCAGGAACCCGGTTTACTGTGAGGTGGATATCTGTAAAACCTGGCCCACCTTCAGCAGGTCGTCGTCCAGATCGTTCTCCATCATGATGCGTGACACACTGGTGCCGTAACGATTACCGATACGCCACAGGGTCTCGCCTTTCCTTACCTTGTGGGAAACCCGGGTAATTCGGGCCAGTTCGTTTGTCGGTGGCGTGCCGGCGGTGCGCTCTGGTGATGCAGGTATCTGCAGTTCCTGGCCAATGTGGATGAGATCGCCGGACAGTCCGTTGACGGACCGGAGTTGTGCGACGCTGACTCCGGTGAGACTGGAGATGCCTGACAGTGTGTCGCCGCGTCGAACCACGTAGCGACTGGTGCCACCAATCATGGATGCCACGTAATTTTCGTAGCTTTGTACGTAAACCGCCACATGGTAGTGGGGTGGACGTCGTTCCCGGGTGACGTCCAGGACGCCCTTGGCTTCCAGGGACAGCAGCGTGCGTTCCAGCCAGGACCGGCATTGGCGGGTTCTCGGTACCCGCAGGTCCACTGCCATTCCCGCCGGATGCACAGAACGTTCAGCAGCATTGGGTGGCTGTTGATTTACCGGGCGGGTCAGGCTGGTAACCGTAAGCTTCTCACCGCAGGCGTTGCGGTACTGGCCACTGAGGCGATTGACGAACAGCTTCACCCCCGGTCGGGCGTAGGGGAAGGAAACATTGTGCAGGTCCATGTTGGGCGTCGGCGTAACCTTGACCATCTGTCCGCCGTTTACCAGGCGGGCCATGTGGCTGGCGGTCTGCACGAAGGTGAATCCGTAGTTGATCGCCAGCCTGTTCTGGCGGTCGATGGAAGTCTGGGAGCCACGCAGCGACTGCGCCTGGGTCATGGAGGCCTGGGAAATTATCAGCAAAACTAAGAAGCCAGGTATAAGATTTTTCAAAACTTGGTTCCCTTGGATTGGGTTTCTTATTTCGTGTTGCGCTATTCCGATTCTGGTCGGATTCATCGATCTTGTTATCGTTATCGACCTGTTGCCGCGAGCACCAGCGCCTGTAGTCCGGCGGGGTCGGGACCTGACTGGACCCTGGCCCGACGGGCGTGGTCTGCAGGCGCATAATGTCGCCCGAAACCGGGGGTCTTGTCCAGTACCTTGCTGAATTGAATGACAAAACTGTCGGAATTAGTATTGCTTGTGTCATACTTTTACCGAAAAACTTTAGTTTTTAGCCAATATTTCCCGACTTTTTGACCTGGATCACGCTGCTGACCCGAGGGAGTCATCCGCCGGTTGCGACCGGATACTGCCGGTGAATTCAGCTCTCTGGTGGGGAGCTGGCAACCGCCCCGGGGCTTCCGGCCGGCTCTGTCGTTACCGTTCGCCTCCAGGCCGGCAGGTTTTCAAGCAACAGGATTTAAGTGACAATGAAAAGGTAATGAACCAGTTTTCGAGGTACTTCCAGTGATCCGATTCAATCCCGTGCTCCGACTTGGGCTGTTCGCCCTGCTGCTGTGTCCCGCCCTGGCCCTGGCCCAAAGGACCTATATCAATCCCGCCCTCGCCGGTAATGAAGACGATGCACCCTTCAGCGGTGCCGTCCAGGTGGGCGATACGCTTTACCTGTCGGGTATGCTCGGTCTGGAAGGGGGGCAGGTGCCTGACGATCCGGCCGACGAAGCGCGCAATGTGCTTAGTGCCATTCAGGGCACACTCGAGCAGGCCGGAATGACCATGGATGACCTGGTCTACGTACAGATTTTCTGTTCGGATGTTGCCCACTACGATACCTTCAATGCCGTGTACCGGGACTACTTTACCCGGGAATTTCCAGCCCGGGCATTCGTCGGTGCCGGCACTTTGCTGTTCAACGCCAGGTTTGAAATCCAGGCAATCGCGGTCAGGCGCTGATCGGCGATTCCTGATGCAGCCAGGCCACAGCCCGGAAGTGGCAGCACGGAACAGCGAGCTGCTGCATTGCCCGCGGAGCGGACACGGCGCTGATGGATGTTGTTGCCAGGGATGGCTTGCCGGGGCAAGGCCATGAGCAGGTACCGCACGGCGCCGCTTCCCTCCACCTCCATGCCTGGAGGAATTCCCTACATTATCGTCAATGACGTGGCCGAGCGCTTCAGCTTTTATGGAGTTCGCGCCATCCTGGTCATTTTCATGACCCAGTACCTCATGGGCGCGGACGGTACCCTGAGGACCATGTCCGCGGAGGACGCCACCTCCTATTTCCACCTGTTTACGGCGACGGCGTATTTTCTGCCGATTGTGGGGGCAATTCTCGCCGATGCCTTCCTGGGCAAGTACCGCACGATCATTTTCCTGTCCCTGGTTTACTGCGCCGGTCACCTCTCGCTGGCGGTGGACGATACCCGCGTCGGGCTGTTCCTGGGACTGACGCTTATTGCCATGGGGTCCGGTGGCATCAAACCCTGCGTGGCGTCCCATGTGGGCGATCAGTTTGGCCGGAGTAACCAGGGGCTGCTATCACGGGCCTTTTCCTGGTATTACCTGGGCATCAATATCGGTTCATCCACGTCTTCCCTGCTGGTTCCCTGGTTGCTGGACAATTACGGACCTGACATAGCCTTCGGGGTACCAGCGGCGTTCATGCTGGCCGCGACCCTGACGTTCTGGCTGGGTCGCTACAGGTTCGTTCACATTCCGCCCACGGGGAAGTCCTACCTGGCCGAAATCACCGGACCCACAGGCCGCGGGGTAGTCCGGCGACTGGTTGTCATTTATGTGCTTGTCGCGGCATTCTGGTCACTGTTCGATCAGATGGGCAGTACCTGGGTGCTGCAGGCGGAACAGATGGACAGAACGCTGTTCGGCTATGAACTGCTTTCCGCCCAGATTCAGGCGGCAAACCCGTTTCTTATCGTCATGCTGATCCCCGTGTTCACCTATATCGTCTATCCCTTTGCGGGACGGTTTTTTGAGGTAACGGTAAAGCGCAAGATGACCGCGGGGATGTTTCTCGCCGCAACACCGTTTCTGGTCACGGCATGGTGTGAACACCTCATCCAAAGTGGTGCCACTCCGCACATCGGCTGGCAGCTGTTCGCCTATCTGCTGTTGACCAGTGCCGAGGTGATGCTGGTAATAACCTGCATGGAGTTTTCCTACACCCAGGCGCCACGCAGAATGAAGTCCCTGGTCATGTCATTTTTCTACCTGTCTATTTCCATGGGCAATCTTTTTACCGCTGCCGTCAACCAGTTTATCCAGAACCCCGATGGCACGAGCAAGCTTGAAGGAGCCATGTATCACTTGTTCTTCGCCGGCTTCATGGGTGCCGCCGCCCTGGTCTTTTCTCTGTACATCCTGTTTTACCGGGAAAGCTATATCGTGCAGCAGGAACAGGTGCTGGACAGTCAGCCGGCACTGTAGAAATCAGGTCACCCGCACCGGAGGAAACCGTCATGAGCCTGGAGCCGTTCACCTACACCCGTAGCGAGACGCTGTTCGCCCGGGCCAGCCGGGTCATACCCAACGGCATCCCCGGTCATTTCAATCCCGTGGTGCAGAAACCTCACGGTACCTGTCCGTATTACTGCGCCAGGGCCGAAGGCGCCCGATTCCAGGATCTCGACGGGAACGAGTACGTGGACCTGGTGTGTGCCTACGGGCCGATGATCCTCGGTTACGCCAATCCGGTGGTTGACGCAGCCTATCGCCAGCAACTCACCAGACCGTTTGCGGCGAATGTACCCGTCGGGGACTGTTCATGACATCCCACCACAATCTGTTTGTCTCCGCCGCCCACACCGAGGCCGACCTGCAACGGGCCTGGGATATTTTTGACGAGGCATTAAAAAAGGTCAGGCTGGCTGACATCACTGTCAATCCGGCCTGACCTTTGATCTTTACGTTTACTTTTGCCCAGGGGGCGCTGTCAGCTGCCCTCAGGCCAGTACCTTGCGGAATACCTCAACAGCTTTCTGCATCTCTTCCATGCTGCCCAGCGAGATCCGGCAATGGGTGTTCTGCAGCGGTGGAAAATCACGACCCACCAGTACTTTTTCCTGCAGGCAGGCCTCGCGGAATTGTCGTGCCGGTATACCCAGGTTGACAAAGATGTGATTGGTATTGGAATCGGGCACCTGGTAACCCATGTCGCGAAAAGCCGCGATAGTGAAATCCCGGATGCGGGCGTTTTCCTCGGCCTCCCATTCAATGTGTGCCTTGTCTTCAAGGGCGGTCAGGGCGGCAATGGCGCCCAGCATGTTGACGTCACCCATACCCCAGGCACTGCGGATAGCCTCCAGGGTCTGTGCCTGGCCCAGGGCGTAACCGATCCGCAGACCTGCCAGGCCGTGGGCCTTGGAAAATGACCGGGTAATGAATACATTTTCAAATTCCCGTACCAGCGGGAGCGCGGTTTCCATGGCTCCCGGCCTGGCGTAGTTAATGTAGGCCTCGTCGATATGGATCATCGTTTCCGGGGATTCCCGCATGATGCGACGGACAAACTGCTCCACGGCCCGGGGACCGTGAGCGGTGCCCGTGGGGTTGTTGGGGTTACACAGGTAAACCAGCGCCGCGCCACGACCGGCTTCGGCCAGTGCGTCCAGGTCGATTGCCATGTTGCTGTCCAGGTCGACATGGGTGACCGGGGCACCTATCTGACGCGCGGTGGACTCACTGGTAGAGTAGGTTGGCATCGGTGTGACGAATCGCCCGTCCGCTGAACAGAACGCTCTTACTGAACCCTGCAGCAACGGCGTCGAGCCGGTGGCCAGCTGCACATTGGCCGTGTCCACGTCATAGTAGTCCGCCAGTGCCTGTCGCAATTCGTTGACATGGTCCGGTGAGTAGCCTCGGCCAACGCGTTTGGTGGTGTGGGCGTGAATGGCTTCCATGGTTCTGGGCCCCGGACCGCGGGCACTTTCGTTCTGATTCAGCTGCATGATGCCGTTATCGTAGATGCCGGTCTTGTGGGCCTGCCGGGTCTGGGCATGGGCGGCATTGCCCAGTAACGAGGTGCCGGAGAGCAGCCCCGCGGCGGCGGTGCCCAGCCCCACGGTTCTCACAAAGCCACGTCGAGTTGTTTTCATTATTTCCTCCTGCAGCGCCGGCCTGGCGCTGATGTTTCCAGTTACGCTTCAATGAATTGAGAATGCTGTTTGCACACGGATGTCAGGCCTGCCGGATTGCGTCGGCCATGGCCTGCAGGGCACCTTCCAGGACAACCCGCGCGGACGCGACGTTCATGCGCATGTGTCCCTCACTGCCGGCGCCGTAACTGGCCCCGGGATTCAACAGAACTCCGGACTTGTCCACCAGCCAGTTCTGGAAATAATGTTCCGGTGAACGCAAGCCATGGGCCTCGGCCATCCCGGCGGCACCGATGGCATCCATCACCTGGCTGAAGTCCATAAACGTGAGAAAGGTCCCTTCGGCGCGTCTGAATTTCACCGTGGGCATGTGCTTGTTAACGAATTCTTCGGTAAAGGCGTGGTTGGCATCGATGTAGGGCAATACCTGGTCGAACCATTCGCCGCCTTCCCGGTAAGCGGCCTCGTTGGCCACCACGCCGAGGATGTTCAGGTCCGCCCGGTGGTTCTGCTGTATCCTGCCCAGCAGGGTCGGGTTACTGGTGTAGAAATACGCATTTTTCATTCCCGCCAGGTTGAACGTTTTACTCACGGCATTGAATGAGATGCTGTTGTTGACGACATCGCGGTCGGGAAGGCTGGCAAAGGGTATGTACCGGTGGCCCGATCTGACGAAATCTGAATGAATTTCATCAGCCAGCACCACGACCTGTTTCTCCAGGCACAGTCGCCCGATTCGCAACAGTTCATCCTCGGTCCACACATTGCCCGTGGGGTTCTGGGGATTGCACACGATCATGGCGGTGACGTCCGGTGTCATTTTCGACTCCAGGTCCTGCCAGTCGATTTCCCAACGGCCGTTGCTGAAGACCATCGGGCTGTCCACCGTGTCAACCTTGGTGTGTCGGCACATGGAGTAGAATCCGGAATAAATAGGGGTCACCATTACTACTTTTGAACCGGCCGGGACAAATGAGCGCAATCCGGCAATGACGCCCGGGTAAACTCCATGGGAAATGGTGATGGATTCCGGGTCAATGTCGACGTCGTGACGATTGCCGTTCCAGTCCACGATGGCGTCGCGAAGGGATTCGGTGCTGCTGATATAGCCCCAGCTGTGGTGCTGGCAGCGTTCGGCCAGGGCCTCGGTGATACAGGGAGGTGCTTCAAAGTCCATGGAGGCAATGCCCATGCCGAACTTGAACTTGTCGCCGTACTGCCGGGCGGGGGAATCCCAGCGGGAACAATTCCAGCCGGCACGATTATAGGGAGTATCCAGATCGTATCGACCGTTAGCCAGTCGTGAACTGCTGGTTGGAGTGGCCGCCTCGGCCGATGGTGTGAACGCCGCGCTGCCGGTGGCGCCGGCGATTGCAGTGAGACTCGCGTTCCTGAGAAATGCCCTTCGGTCCAGACCAACGACTTTAGTCATTGTTGCCTCCTGTAATTATTGTGCGGTACCGGGAATAATTTCCACCTGAGCTCATTGCAGGATATTACTTCTCGCGCCTGAGCGCAAAAAATCTGCTATTGACATAATGAACGAGCGGTTTCCCCCTGCCGTGGCCGCGTGGGAGGTCATCTCAGTGCAGCAGCTCGTTGGCTGTCCAGGGGTTACCGGAATCCGTCCCCCGGTGGGCCATGGCCACTCGTCAGCGGGAGCCGGGGACCCTATAATGGCGGCAGACCAGCGTTGTGCCGGGTATGCCGGCAGTGGCTGCCGGCCCGGAATCAGCAGCACTTCAGGGGAACAATATAATGACGACGGAAACCGCCGCACACACGGCCACTGCGGATCGGCAGAATCCAGGCAGGGGCGGTTGCCGCCGCGGCAAGGGCAATTTGCTGGGCCTGGCTGCAGTCATCGGTACACTGGCAGCCTTGACTGGCGGGATGGCGGTTGCCCAGGACGCCGATCTGATCTTCCTGGGTGACCATATCATCACCATGGATGACTCCTCGATCACTGCCGTGGCCGTGCGGGGAGATCGTATCGTGGCCACCGGGGACGCGGCGACGGTGCTGCCGCTGCAGGGGGAACAGACCCGGGTAGTTCGCTTGCGTGATCAGGCATTGTTGCCGGGATTCATCGATGCCCACGGTCATTTTTCCGCGGTCGCCCGCAACCTGGCGTTACTTGACCTGTCGTCACCTCCGGTTGGAGAGGTGCGCAGTATCGACGATATCGTGCAGCGGCTGCGCCAGGAAATCAGTGATCAACAGGTTCCACCGGGCGAGCTGGTTTACGGTTTCGGCTACGATGACTCGCTCCTGGCCGAAGGGCGCCATCCCACGCGGGACGATCTGGATCGCGCCACCACTGAGCATCCGGTGGTCATCAGGCACGTGTCGGGTCACCTGCTGGCGGCCAATTCGCTGGCCCTGGCCAATGCCGGTATCGATGCCACCACCCCTGATCCCGATGGTGGCATCATCCGGCGCCGGTCCTCCAGCGGCGAACCCGATGGTGTCATGGAAGAGACAGCCATGGCCCTGTTGTCGACTGCAGGAAGGAGGCAAAGCCCGGCGGCGCAGGCCAGGCTGCTGCGGCAGGCGGTCGATCTCTATAGCGGCTACGGTATCACCACCATTCAGGACAGTAACGTGTCCAGTGCCCATGTTGCACGGCTCAAGGCTCTGGGTGTCGAAGTGCCGTTCAAGGTCGATATAGTGGCCTACATCATGGCCAACCCGCTCAGCGACGCGGCCCTTTCGGCGGTGGTACCGGAACGCCGATACCAGGGCGGAGTGCGGATCGGCGGAGTCAAGTTCACCCTGGACGGGTCGCCCCAGGGCCGGACCGCGTGGCTCAGCTCGCCCTATACCGAAGGCCCGCCGGGACAGGCGGCAGATTACGTCGCTTATCCCAGCTACAATCCTGATGCCTACCTTGAGCGCATCGGTGGATTGCTGGCCCGCAGGGTTCCGGTGCTGGTGCATGCCAACGGTGATGCTGCCATCGAGCTGATGATTGACGGCGTCCAACGGGCGCTGGCCGGCCAGGCTGTGCCTGATCACCGTTCGGTAATTATCCATGCCCAGCTGATCCGGCCTGATCAGCTGGACCGGGTCCGGCAGCTCGACATTATTCCCTCCTATTATTCCGTGCACCCCTTCTTCTGGGGTGATTGGCACAGACGCAGTTTCGGCGACCGCCGTGCCAGCTTCATCAGCCCGGTTCGTGCTACCGTTGAACGGGATATTCCGTTCACAATCCACAATGATTCCCCGGTGGTACCGCCGGATATCATGCGGCTGGTGGCCATCACCGTGAACCGGGAAACGCGCAGCGGCTATATCCTGGGGCCGGACCAGCGGGCCACGGTGGAGGAAGCACTGTATGCTGTCACCCAGGGTGCGGCCTACCAGTATTTCGAGGAAGACAGCAAGGGAAGCATTACCCTGGGCAAGCGCGCCGACCTGGTGATCCTGGCCAGGAATCCGTTGCTCGCCGGGACGGGAGAGCTGGCGGACATCCCCATCATCGAAACCTTTGCCCGGGGGCAGTCCGTTTACCGACGATAGAACAGCCGCCACCTGGTGGCCATTGCCGCCAGGTGGCGATCCGGCCGCGTGTTCGGTCTCGATGTCCCGGGCAGTAATGCCACCCTGGACTGATTATTCAATAACGGCGACTGCAGCCGTAAGGAGAACAATGTGTTATTCCCACTTAAGCGAGCCACTCTTCTGGGATTGCTGGCCGGGCTGCTGTTGCTGGCTGCCGGTGTCGTGCAGATGTCCACCAAGGCGCAACAGCCACCACCTCCACCGGGCGCCTACGATGCCGCACCTTATCTTGGCCAGATTCGCAATACCGTGGTTTATGGCGATATCTGGGAGCGCCCCGGCCTTTCACTGCGGGATCGCAGCATGATTACCGTAGCGGTGAACCAGGCGCTGTATGCCACTTATGAACTGCGCCTGCACCTGGGCAGGGCACTGGACAACGGCGTATCCCAGGCGGAAATAGCCGAAATAATCGCCCACGTGATGTGGTATGCCGGCTTTCCCACGGCGGTGAACGCGGCAAGAGTGGCGGGTGAGGTCTTCGAGGAAAGGGGACTGCCCCAGGTTCCCCCCGGGGCCTCACCACGCCAGCCCCCGGCGAACCCGGAGATCGAGTTCCCTGGTGCCTACCCCCAGACACCTTATCTCAGGGACCTGCTGAACCAGCTGGTGTATGCCGAAACCTGGAACCGCCAGGAACTGTCGCCGCGGGATCGCAGCATGATTACCGTTGCTGTGGGCACTGCGCTGTACGCGTCCAGCGAAGTCCGCTACCACATCGGCAGGGCACTGACCAATGGCGTGACCCAGGATGAGATCGCCGAAGTTATCACCCACGTTACCTTCTATTCCGGGTTTCCAACCGGGGTCAACGCGGCGCGCATCGCCGCCGAAGTCTTTACGGCCCGGGGGCTGGAGCTGCCGGACTCCCGGTTTCCAGGGGCGCCGTACCTGGAAACCCTGATCGACAACCTGGTTTATGGGGAAACCTGGTCACGGGCGCAGCTGTCGCCCCGGGATCGCAGCCTGGTTACCATCGCCGTAACCCAGGCCGCCTACCAGACGGACCAGTTGCGGGTGCATTTCAATCGGGGGCTGGACAACGGCATTACCCCGGCGGAGCTATCGGAATTGATGGCCCAGGTTACGCTCTATGCGGGTTTCCCCTCTGGAGTAAACGGTTCACGGTTATTGGGCGAGGTCTTCAGAGAGCGCGGAATCAGCATGCCGGACTGACAGCAAGTCAATAAAGTTGTTTCTGCAGGTTTTTAACGGAACCTGCTGAATTTTCATAAGTTATTTTACTAAACGGAACTAAATCACAGTGCCGGCCGGTCGATTACCTGATAATTCGGACAGTGCGCAATGCGCCTGTCAGTGTACACAGGCAATACCGCGATGCTGCACAGTATCAGCAGAGGCATGGAAACTCAGCATAACCCAGAGGAATATAGATGGCCGAACGCCCAGACAAGCAAGCAAATCCTGACCAGCGGAGAAACGGGGAGTATTCGGAGAGTAGCGCGGACAAGGACGCGGACAAGGACGCGGAAAAGGAAAGGCGCGTTGGCGAATGCCGGATCGAGGAGCGCCGTAAAGAGCAACGGCGGAAGATCACGTTGACTCTCGAACAGCTGCGTGAAGTCGACCCGGATTTCGAGGAACGTCGCGTCAGGGATCGCCGGGTTCGGGATCGTCGCGAGGCGGGCCGCCGTCAACGGGATCGCCGGCGCTGAAGCATTACCTGCAATCACTGAACTGACAGGCTGGCCGCCGTAGTGCCAGGATTGCCACGGTTTCACGGCAATCAGTCGGAGGCAGACTCCGGACTGGGCGGCCTGTCCAACCAATCCGGTTCGATCAATCCATGAACTCTCAGGAACTGGTAGACCGCATCACCAGCGACCGGTCCCACGGTGCCACCGAGTTGGCCCTGCTGGCGATAGATGGTCTTGCTGAGCTTGCCCGGGCCGGTGCCGGTGACCCGGAGGGGCTTCGCCGGAATCTGGCCACGCTTCTGCCCCGTCTGCAGTCCTGTCGGCCCAGCATGGTTGCCCTGCATAACCTGTTGCAGCGAATCCGCGACGGGCTGGCTGACTCCCCCGGCGGGCAGCCCGGGGACTATCCGAACCGCGTGGTAGCACTCTGTCGCCAGGTGTCCAGCCAGGCACGGCAGGCGCAGACTGAAGCAGTCCTGCATATGCTGGCACTGGTTCAGCCTGGGGATGTGGTCATGACCCATAGCGTGAGTTCCACGATCAAGCTGCTGTGCAGCAAACTGGCGGAAACCAGGGCTGGCATCAGACTGATTGCGACGGAATCCCGTCCCGGCTATGAAGGCAGGCTGCTGGCAGGGTATGCGCGGGATCTGGGGTTACCTGTCACCTTTATCACCGAGGCCCAGGTGGACCTGCTGGTCCAGGAAGCCGACAAGGTGATCGTAGGAGCCGATACAGTACTGCCAGACGGGTCCATCATCAACAAGGTCGGCACGGTGTCGCTGGCACTTTCGGCGCGTTTCCGTGATCGGCCTTTTTACGTCTGTGCCGAGTCGTTCAAAGTCAAGAGTACGGAGGAATTTGTTCTTGAGCAGATGAGTCCGGATGAACTCGGCCTGCAGCTGCCCGGACTCGATACCAGGAATTATTATTTCGAACGCGTGCCGGCCGGGCTGATCACCCGCTGGGTGAAATGACCGGGTCGGCAGCGATGCTGCGTCCATGGTACGGCATTGGCCGGGCCGGACTCCGTGCTGCGGATTGATGCCCTCCTGCACGCTTTCAGGGCATGGCCCGGTTGCTTGCTGCATTCACCGCAGTGTTTTCCTGTTTCGCCATGGATAGTTGACCTCTTGCCTCAGTATCCTGTTACCAGGGCTGGTCCTTAAGCCCAGAAGCGGTACAATTCAATTCCCCTACGGTTCTGAACTTCCAGAGATTTGGAGAACTCTTATGCATCGAATTCGTCAGATAACAGGCCGGTCAGGCCTTGCTGTCATCCTGCTGGCGCTGGCAACCACGGCCCTGGCACAGGTACCCATCATACAGCCGGGAGCTCCCGGACAGCCGGGTCGGGTAATTTCTCCGGAAGAGGCCTCCGATCTGGCGGTAGTGGAATACACCGACGCAGATATCCGATTTCTCCAGGGCATGATCTCCCACCACGCCCAGGCCATGGAAATGTCCGAGCTTGCCGAGGCCCGGTCAAGCCGCGAAGCCATCGAATTGCTGGCCGACCGCATCAATCTGTCCCAACAGGACGAGATTGCCATGATGCAGGATTGGCTGGAAGAGCGGGGGCTGGACGTGCCTTCGGCACAGGCTCACCACGACGAGGATTTCGAGCTGATGCCCGGCATGCTGACCCCGGAGGAGTTTGCCGAACTGGAAGCCGCCACCGGTCCCCAGTTCGATCGCCTGTACCTGCAGTACATGATCGAACACCACCTTGGCGCCCTGGAAATGGTGGAAAATCTGCTGGATCAACGGGGCTCCGCCCAGGACCCGGTGCTGTATGCCTTCACCTCGGACGTCACCTCGGATCAGACCAGTGAGATTGAACGCATGGACACCCTGCTGGCCAGCTTTTCCCCTGACCCCCGGGTCGGCCTGGCGGCCGGTTTTCGTGATGCCGGCGAAGCCGCACTGAACATGCGGCTGTTGGCTACCCTGCCGAAACCTCCCGGCTTCTTCGATCCGGCCAACCCCGCCGGCCTGCCGGTCAGCCGTCTCGAGGAACTTGAAACGCTGGAACCGGACGACGAGGAAAACGCGGAGCAGGATCAGGAAGTCGAGGAAGAACTGGAAAATGTCGCCGTAACCGGTGAGGCGGAAACGCCACAGGACGAAGAAGAAGGCGAAGACGAGAATGCCGATCCAAGACCTTCGCTGCTGAGTTTCTCCAATACCGATCTGCTGTTCAGCGGAGAACTGCTGGTGGCCGGTAATTACCACGGCTTCAATATTTACGATATCAGCAATCCCAGGACGCCGGAACTGATGAGCTCCGTGGTCTGCCCGGGCGGCCAGGGCGATGTCTCGCTGGTCGGGGATCTGTTGATCATGTCGGTGCAGGAAACCCGGGGCCGACTCGACTGCGGACTCCAGGGTGTCGCCGCACCGGTGAGCAACGATCGGATACAGGGTATACGCCTGTTTGATATCAGTAATGTCCGTCAGCCGGTACAGGTAGGGGCAGTCCAGACCTGTCGGGGTTCCCACACTCATACCGTGGTATCCGACGGGCGGGAAGACGGCAATATTTACGTTTACGTTTCGGGCACGAGCCGTGTACGCAACGACGACGAGCTGGCAGGCTGTTCCGACGATTCACCGTTTGAGAATCCGGAGTCCGCCCTGTTTCGCATCGAGGTGATTCAGATTCCCGCCGACAGCCCACAGGACGCGCAAATTGTAAACCGACCGTTCATTTTTTCTGATCCGGAATCAGGTGTTCTGGCCGGTCTGTGGCGCGGTGGCGATCACGGTCCCGATACGCAAAGGACCAGCGAGACCAATCAGTGTCACGACATCACCACTTTCCCGGAAATCGGCCTGGCCGCCGGTGCCTGTTCGGGCAATGGCATCCTGATGGATATTTCCGACCCGGCCAACCCGGAGCGCCTGGACGAAGTGATCGATCCCGGCTTTGCCTACTGGCATTCCGCAACCTTCAACAACGATGGCAGCAAGGTGATTTTCACCGATGAATGGGGCGGCGGTGGTCGACCCCGTTGCCGGGCGCAGGATCCAATGGACTGGGGAGCCGATGCCTTCTACGACATTGTCGACGGCCAGCTGCAGTTCCGCAGTCACTACAAAATGCCGGCTCCGCAGACTGAAACGGAAAACTGCGTAGCCCACAACGGGTCACTGGTGCCGGTTCCCGGCCGGGACATCTTTGTCCAGGCCTGGTACCAGGGCGGAATTTCGGTGGTGGATTTTACCGACTCCGCCAATCCGGTTGAAATCGCCTTTTTCGATCGTGGTCCCATTGACGAGGAAGAGCTGATAACGGCCGGCTACTGGTCTGCTTACTGGTATGGTGGCTATGTCTACGGGACCGAAATCGCCCGTGGGCTGGACGTGTTCGCCCTGGAACCCAGCGATTTCCTCAGCGAAAACGAGATCGCTGCCGCGTCGGTCCGCGAGACGGACGCGGTAGTCAATGCCCAGACCCAGGAACGGGTGGTTTGGCCGCCCGTACCGGTAGTGGCCAGGGCCTACCTGGACCAGCTGCGCCGCAATCAGGATGTCAATGCTCCCCTGGCGGCAGCGCTGAACGATACCCTGGACAGGGCAGAGCAGGCATTGGGCGGCGGCAGTGCTGACCCGGCAACGGCCCGTGAACTGGACAGCCTGGCGGATACCTTCGAAGCCCAGACTGGCGGACGTCGGGGGATTACCCGACAACGGCTTGCTGCGCTGGCGGAAACCCTGGAAGGAATCGCCGATTCATTGCGTTGATCGCCAGATCACCCGGTAATCCTGAAAAGCCGGCACCCCCTGGTGCCGGCTTTTTTTATCGGGGAGCGCAGTGATAACCGGGTAACTCATCCACCGGCTTTTGCCGACCTGGAGATTACGGTACTCTTACCAGGGCCGGTGATTTGCGATTCCCGCACGCCAGGACCTGACACCACGAAAATTCTGGGAGAGCAATAATGAAAACAGCCTGGTTTCCAGCCCTGAACAACCCGCTTCCGAGACTGCTTCTGCTCCTGTTACTGACCTGCCAGGTGGCAACCGGACTGGCGCAACGCCTGCCGGGCACAGAAAACGGTGAATGGCGATATCTCGGTGGTGACGCTGGTAATACCCGCTCATCCCCCCTCGACCAGATAAACAGGGAAAACTTCGAGCAACTGGAAGTGGCCTGGATCTGGCGCAGTGATAATTTCGGTCCCAACGTCGACTATTTTTTCCGGTCCACTCCGGTTTATGCCGACGGCATGCTTTATACGGTAGCCACGCCACGAAGACAGGTCATCGCCATTGATCCGGCAACCGGTGAAAACCTCTGGACATTCCGTGAGCCGGAAACCATTCGTCACCAGCGATCACCGCGCCAGGCGTATGGCAAGGGGGTTGCCTATGCCGAAGTCAATGGTCGGGGGGTTATCTATATCACTACTCCCGGATTTTTCCTGTGGGCCCTGGACGCCAAGACCGGCAGGCCCTTGCCGAACTGGGGCACCCGGTTTCCGGTGGGCGGATTTCCGGAAACCGGCGTCATCGATCTGCTGCCGCAGCTGGTGGACGGCTGGGGTCCCTGGCAGGATCACCTGGTGGCCGGTGGCAGCTATGACCCGGATTACGGGATCCCCCGCGAGTTGGGCATGGTGACGGCATCGGCTCCGCCCATCGTGGTGAACGGCGTGGTGGTGGTCCTGGTAGGGCATCAGCCCAGCTACGGTCAGACCCGGATTGAAAACGTTCCCGGGGACATCATGGGTTTCGATGCCGAAACCGGCGAATTTCTGTGGAAGTTTCACGTCATCCCGCGGCCGGGTGAAGTTGGCCATGAAACCTGGCACAACGACGCCTGGCGCTGGTCCGGTGATGTTTCCACCTGGGCTCCGGCTTCCGCCGATCCTGAGCTGGGGCTGGTTTACATGGTCACCAACGCGTCCACCGTGCAGTCCTATGCCGGACACCGGCCTGGTGACAACCTGTTCGGGGGCAGCGTCCTGGCCCTTGATGTGGCCACCGGCGAGCGTCGCTGGCATTTCCAGATTCATCACAGCGATCAATGGAATTACGATCTGCCCACAGCGCCCATCCTCATGGACCTGACCATCGACGGACAACAGGTGCCGGCGCTGATTCAGAATACCAAGCAGGGACTGATCTTTGCCTTTAACCGTGAAACCGGTGAGCCCCTGTGGCCAATTGAAGAACGACCGGTTATTCAAACCGAGGTACCCGGCAACTACACCTCGCCCACCCAGCCATACCCCACCTGGCCGGAACCGGTGGACACCATTGTTCTGAATGGCATTACCGAAGAGTTCGTCATTGACTACACCCCCGAACTGAAAAACCAGGCCATGGAAATTCTCAGTCAGTTTCGGGTCGGCGGGCTTTACGTGCCGCCATTGCCGGAAAATCATGACAATCCGTTTCTCAATAACGTCGGCTGCCTCGGCGGCGGTAATGTAATCCCTCATCCCCCGGTTGCCGATCCCGACACCGGTATGATGTACAACTCCCACCGACGTAACTGCACGGCGCCGGGATTCATGCGACCCACCAATGGCGAAGACCGGGACAACCCCAATTATCCCGAGCCCGGCGCCGGTGGGGCGACACCAAACAGCACGCCCACTACGGGCAGGACCGTGGCGGCCTGGCTGCCGGGTGGTGGCGGGGGGCTGCCCCGCATAGACGGGTTGACCCTGTATAAGCCAATGAACAATCAACTGACTGCCTACCGGATGAACAGCGGCGAAAAAGCCTGGTCACTGCCGGTAGGGGAAACACCGGAGGAGATCCGTAACCATCCACTCCTGCAGGGCGTGGATGTGCCCAATACCGGTGGCACGGGCTGGTCAATCCAGATGCCCATGGGCGATATCCTGGTGCAGACAAGGGCCCTCAGTGAAGGCATGGCTCAGATGGAGCCGGATGCGCCGCTGACGCTTAACGCCAGGGACAAGGTTACCGGCGAAGTCCTGGCCAGTGTGCCGCTGCCGGCCCCCGGGCAATACGGCATGATGACCTACATGCACCAGGGCAGGCAGTACATCGTTGTCCAGGTCGGCAGCTCCCGCACCGATTTTCCGGGTTCACTGGTGGCGTATCGTTTGCCTTGAAGCAGCAATCCGGCGGGCTGACGCCCTGATTCTGTGAACCTGATAGCGTTATGGGCAATCCAGCCTATACAGAACCTGCCGCCCGTCCTAGGATGACCACTGATTTCGTGGTTGAATGCGGATGGCACGGGAGTTCTGATGAAGAGAAAACGTAACCATATCATTGATATGACTCTGGGCCTGGTGGGCCTGGCCGTCGTGCTGGGGGCGGTGGTGCTGTCTTCCGGCGTCAGCCTGCAGATGCAGCTTCTCAGCGTAATCGTGGGACTGCTGTTCATCGAAGCCGGCGTCTGGGGCCTGGCAGCCAGAGTGATGCCCAACCAGCGGCGCTTTACCCGACTTCGCGAGGAAGGGGACCGCATGCTGGCCATGATCCGGCAACTGAACAGTGCTGCACTGGCCCGGGACCAGGGTCTTGAGGACGGCACGCGGTTTCAGGCAACGCTGGAGGAGATGCACGCCACGGTCAACCTGATGGCGGAGCTGGCGGCCCTGGAGGACGGACAGGAACTGGAGCAGGCCCTGGACGGGATCGACAGGCGCGACCCGAAGGGGCTTCGAGGCGAGACCACTGACTTTGTTGCCTCCTCTTGACAGGCCGACGCATGCCCGCGGCAAAGCGCCTCGTCATTTAACTCGCCTGAAAGGCAGGGTATCACCATTATTATTCAGAGCACCACGGTCACCGCTGGCCGTCGGCCACGCCGTCCGCCTGGTCAGGGCAGAGCGTCAAATCCTGGGGGCCGCCTTCTGTGCTGCGTTCGCTGCTCATAGGCATAGGCCATCTCGATAAGTATCCCTTCGGCGAAAGGCCGCCCGACAAACTGTAACCCCGCGGGCAGTCGATTCTGCCAGAATCCCATTGGTACGGTCAGTGACGGAAGACCGGCATCCGGAGCCAGCTGCTGGCTGTTGTCCCCCCGGTATTCCTGGCGTGCCCGATCAATGGGAGCCGGCGGATTGGACCAGGTGGGAAATATCAGGGCATCGATACCGGCGGTGTTCATCGCTTCCAGGGTGCTTTCCAGCAGCCGATGACGCTCCGGGTGATCGGGCCAGGTTGGACAGGGTGGCTGCCATTCATCCGGGGGAGTGTCCAGGGGAAAACGGGCATAAAACTCGAAAGCGCTCCTGCTTTCCTCGGCAAATTCTCCCCTTGCCAGCAGTTCGTTGACGTCCAGAGTGGGGGGTAAGGGCAGTGTCCTGAGGTATTGTCCGACATCATGGCGGAAGCGCCCACAGGACGGAATTGCTTCACTGAGCTGGACGAAATTGTCGATGATAAACGGATCCACGATGGTGGCTCCGGCTTCCTCCAGGTCGACCAGGGCATCCACAAACAGCTGCCTGATCTCCGGGTCAGCATCCTCCTGGTCCACCAGGGTCCTGAACACGCCCAGTCTTTTTCCCTGCAGCCCGCTCGCCCGGAGAAACAGCCGGTAATCCGGTTCACGTCGTCCCGGGAGCGACAGGGGATCGCTGACATCATATCCCGCCACCACGTTAAAAAGGCGAACTCCGTCTTCCACGGTGCGTGCCATGGGACCGGCAATATCCCGGTCGAAGGACAGGGGGATGACACCGTCGCGACTGGTCAGACCCAGGGTTGAACGAATGCCAAACAGTGCCAGGTGAGCAGAGGGGCCCCGGATCGAATTGCCGGTGTCACTGCCCATCCCGGCCACCCCGAAACTGGCTGCTACACCGGATGCCGTGCCACCGGACGAACCGGCCGGTACCCGCGTCAGGTCATAGGCGTTAGCTGTCCGACCATGGGATGAAGAGACCGTTTCCCGCGGGCTGAACGCCCACTCCGCCATATTGGTTTTTGCCAGCACAATGGCTCCGGCCTGACGCAGTCGACTGATCATGAACGCGTCGTCCGCTGGTATTGACCCGGCAAGGGCAACGGAACCTCCGGAGGTCACCATGTCGAAGGTATCGAAGTTGTCCTTGATCAGTAGGGGTGCACAGAACAGGTCCGGCTGCGCCTGGCCACTGTCGATACTGCTGTCGATTGCAGCGGCATAATCCAGCGCCCGGGGATTGATCGCGGTGATGGCATTGAGACCGCTTGCCTGGTCGTAAGCCTCGATGCGACGAATATACCCTTCGACGATTTCCCGGCAGGTTATCGTGCGGTTAAGAATTGCCTGTTGCAGGTCGGCGATGGTCGCTTCTACGAGGTCGAGGCTCTGCGGCTGGGATTCAGCTGCCGGCATGATAAGCAGCAACAGCAAACTGACGAAGGTACAGTGACGGGGCATGGTGGTGTCCTGGATTGCGGGTCTGGAAAAAGGTAATGGATTATCTATTCCATAACTGGTAGGAAATCAGCTCATTATTCAACACGGGAGTAGGGGCCGGCAGTCGCCTGGCCCTGGTAAGTTGCTCGAAGGCGTAGCCCAGCGCCAGCAGCCGGGGTTCACTGAACGCCGTGCCTAGAAATGAAATTGTAACCGGCAGCCCCCGACCGGTGAACCCTGCTGGAACGATCATGTCGGGAAAACCCGACATATTGGCAAGGCTCACGGGGGATTCACCACCACCCGGGCCGCTGTCCTCCCCGCGCATCATCAGGTTCCAGCGCCCGGGATTGGGAATCACGTCGTCGGCGCGCCTGGAAGTCAGGCTCATCGACTGCCTGGTAATGTCATCCAGGGTTCGCGGATACCCGGGTTCAAGAGTGGCCAGTGCCCCGAGACCGGTGAGCAATACCGTGGCGAGCAGCCTGGTCAACGGCGGAAACACGGAAATTCGGTTGTGGTGCCAGGCGAACAACTTCATGGGTTTTCTCCTTGCCGGTGGTTCGGTTGTGGGCACATTGCCCGGTTTCTGTGCAGTCCCTGTGTCATGATTGGCAGCCGACTTCTGGTTACCAAAAAGCCTACCACCATTGCAGCGCGTCAACGGAGCCTCACGGTAAGCAGTGCCAGGCAGTGCAGCCGTGCGCCGCCGCTCCGGGGTCTCGTGATGACAACCGGATGGGCTTAAATGCCAGGGGCTGCAGTGATACCGGTGCAGAATGTGCGCTTGCTGAGCCACCACTCCGCGACGGGAAGGGTTGCTATATCCGGAAAGCTCTGCTTAATTACCTTCTGTGACGCTGAAATCCGCCAGGTTGAACCGCTGGACGACTTGTTGCTGAACCACGAAGGAGGAGACATTTCATGACGATGCTTAATTTCAAGATGATGGCCAGGGCCATGAACCCTCGCCTGCCGGTCCTGTTACCGGCCATGCGTACCGGATTACTGTGTCTGCTGTCGGTGCTGTCACTGACGTTGCCGGGCCTGGTGTTTTCCCAGGCGGCACCGCCACCGGCCGCACCTGCAGACTGGGGCCCGGTTTCCATCAGCCTGGAGGAAATCGACTATCCCTATCCGGTGAAGACCATGAACTTCAGGCTTTACAACCAGGATGTCCGCCTTGCCTACATGGACGTCGCGCCCACCGGCCCGGCCAACGGCAGAACCGTCATCTTGCACCACGGCGGGCTGTATTACGGCTGGTACTGGCAGGCGCAGATCGAGGCCCTGGCTGCAGCGGGTTACCGGGTCATCGCCAAGGACCGGCTGGGCTGGGGCAAGTCCTCCAAGCCGGTTATACCTTACAGTATGAGCCTGTGGGCATCCAATACGGCACGACTGATGGATCATCTGGGCATCGAACAGGCCGCCATGGTCGGTCATTCAATCGGCGGGCAGATGGTTACCCGGTTTGCCTTTCTGTACCCGGAACGAACCACCCACCTGGTCACGGTAAACCAGATTGGCCTCACCGACCGGCGAGCGGGACGCGGATTTCGACCACTGACCGGCGAGGTGAACACCAATCCGGACATGGACGCCGTTTATGAGTCGCTGCTGCGCTGGGCCGACGACAATTACGTGACCTGGAAACCCGAATACCTGAAACACATGCGCATCCGTTACGGACAACGACTCAGCGGAGACTGGCCCCGGATGGCTTACGTGAGCGCGTTGACGGGCCACATGCGTGGCATGGATACCGTGGTAAACGACTGGCAGCATATTAAAACCAGGACCCTGATCATGGGAGGGGAGGAGGATTACCCGACCTTCGCGGAGGAGGCCCGTCACGCGGCCGGCGTGTTTGCAAACGGTGAGGTCTTTCTTATTCCCAACGTCGGGCACAATCCCCACGAAGAGGTGCCGGAAATTGTCAATGACAAGCTGATCAGCTTTCTCGGTTCCTGACGCCACCTGGTTGGCCTGGAATGGGTGGCGCCAGCTTCCTTAAGGTACTCGTAACTCTTGAGCCACGGCGTCAGGACTTCAGCCCTTCCATGGATTAAGCGACAAGTGGCCCTAGTGAAGCGTTCCCCCAGGTTTAAACCGCTGCTGATACTTCAGCTGCGTCCCGAAGACGAAACCGCCGACAACGAACTGGAGGCCATCAGGAAATACGGGCAGCTGCATCCCCGGGAAACCGTGCGGCGCCGGGTGGAACGGGACGGGCTGGACGATATCGACCTGGATCGGTACGCGGCAATAATTGTCGGCGGCAGTCCTTTCGATGTCGGCTTGCCGGAACAACGGAAAAGCCGCGTTCAACGTGCCGTGGAGCAGGGATTTTTCCGGCTCTTTCACGACATCGTGGAGCGGGATTATCCTTTCCTGGGCTGTTGCTCCGGCAACGGCCTGCTGGGACGCTATTGCGGCGCGTCCATATCGACCCGGTACGGTGAGGCGGTTGGCGGGACAACGGTGAGTCTTACCGGGGAGGGACAGCGCGATCCCCTGCTGCAGGGCCTGCCCCGTCAATTCCGGGTCCTCGTGGGGCACAAGGAAGCCTGTGACGAGGTGCCTCCCGGATGTACGCTGCTGGCTACCGGCGACGCCTGCCCGGTACAGATGTTTCGCCTTCAGGCCAACATCTATGCCACCCAGTTTCACCCGGAAGGAGACGCCGCCGGGTTTACCGTACGAATCAATGCCTACCGGAATCACGGCTACTTTCCGCCGGACCAGGCTGCTGCCCTAATCAACAGTCTGGCGGGGGAGAGCACACCGGAGGCGCAACAGATTCTGAGGCGCTTCGTCGCCCGTTTCAGGGACGACCGGGAATTCTCACACTGACATCAGCGGTGTGCTTTCAGCACAGACAAATCCCTGGTGACGGGTTGCGTGGATGCGACCCGGGCTTACCGGAGGATGGGGGTGTCGCCCCTGGGGACAATAGTGGGTGACCAGGCTCTTGCGCGTAAGGTCGGGGCGGGTTCGTCGAGTGCCGCCATGATACAGGCCGGAGCTCCACAGCAGCACATCACCCTTGCCGGGTGTAAAACGCTGCAGGCGCAGGCCTGCCGCTGTTGCCGCCTTGTCCAGCTTTGCACTGTAGTCACTCAGATCACCACTGGCCCAGATATTGCCATCGGCGAACGTCACGTCCGGAAGCCGGTGGCTGCCAGGGTAATAATGCAGTTCACCACTGCCTGGCCTGATGTCTTCCAGGGCAATCCACGACGCGATAAATTCTCTTGGTGAGTCGACATGCACGAAGGCGACATCGCAATGGGTGGGTTGCTGGGAACCATTTTCAAAGGCAAGGGACTGGAAGGCAACGGGCAGGCGTTCAAAAACCAGGGTAAGAAAGCGATGAACAGGTGGTGAGAAAATTGCCTGACGCGCCGCTTCGGAGACCATGTGCAGATCCAACAGCTTGGCTTCCTCCTCCTGCATGTGTTCCCTTGCTGCGGCTTCCCAGTGCTTGACGCCATCCCGCCAGAAGGACGTGCGGCATACCGCGGGTTGGGCCTCAAGCACGCGACCGATTTCCCGGTTGACACTGTCCACCACGGCTCCGGGTACGGCCTGGGGAATAATCACGTAGCCCTGGGAGATCCACTGAGCCAACAGGTCAGCTTCATCGTCGTCGATCCAGCCAAGGGCTTTTCTGCCATCCAGCAGATCCAAGCCGGTTTCCAGGTCGGTCCAGAAGCCACCATAGGGGTTTTTGAATCGGGTTTTCTGCGTGGGTGAATCGGCCATTGATTTCCGGAGTCCTGCCCTCGTCTACTGGTACGCACTGATGCCTTATGCAGATGTCAGCATTGACTGCAGGCTGTGCTGTCAGTGATGGAAACTCGAAAAAATATAATCCAGGTCGATCTTGAATTCGTTCTCATCCAGGACGGACTTGATGGTTCGGCCGTCCGGCTGTTCCTGGTGCTGGCGGGTATCGACAATCAACGGTTGACGGGTTCGCTTTTTTTCGTCCAGCACGATGGTAACCTTGGGATGCAGCCGGCTGGTCTTGTTGCTGTCTATTACCACGGCGCCTTCGCCGCTGTGCAATTCCACCAGGGACCCGGTTGGATAAATTCCCAGGCAGGCAATGAATTCTTCCACCAGCCAGCCGTCGAATTGCGAATCGCGACAGGAAAACAGAATCTTGATGGCCTCGGTTGCCGGCCTGGAATTGTCGTAACAGCGATTAGTGGTGATGGCGTCGTAGGTATCCACGATGGAAATGATGCGGGTGTACAGGCTGAGATTCGATGCCTGCATCCCCCGCGGATAGCCGCCGCCATCTATGCGTTCATGGTGACCCCAGGCCGCTTCGATGGTTTCTTTCGGCAGTTGAGCATCCTCTGCCAGTATGGACTTGCCGATTTCGCAGTGGGTCTTGATGATGGCAAACTCTTCCTCGGTAAGCCGCCCGGGCTTGTTCAGCACTTCCGGGTCCACGTGCATTTTTCCCACGTCGTGCAGCATGCCGCACAGCCCCACCAGTTCCAGGGTTTTCTCGTCCAGGCCAAGGTGTCGGCCCATGGCGATGGCCAGGATGCCGACGTTCAGACAGTGTTCCGCGGTGTAGGCATCGCGATTACGCAGGCGGCCAAGCCATAACATGGCGTTGGGATTTTCCACGATACTGGTGACACATTCCTTGACAGTTTGTCGGACATTGGTGACATTGATCCCCTCGCCGGTCTTGACGTCGCGTAACACGTCTTTGATGGTATCGAGGGAGACCTGGTGCTTTTCATAGGCTGAATCGAATACTTCCTCCACTGGCCTGGTGGTCGCGTAGCGGTCCGGCCGGGCGCTTTGCAGCCGCTTGCGATCAATAGGGGTCATTTTTGATTTTTCGCCGGGTTTGCGCACTGGTGCCCGCAGTGGTTTTTTCGGCGGCTGGACGTGGAGGCTCTTGCCCCTGTCCACGTAGATGAACTCACATTCCTTTCTGACTTTTTCCAGGAGCTTATCGTTGTCGATCAGAAATCCCTGGAACAGGAATGGTGTTTCCAGCCAGGGCCGGTCGGCATAGGCCATGTACATGCCTACCTGGATTTCCCTGGCACTGATTTTAATCAGTTCCCGATCGGTTTGCGGTGGGTGGTTTTCCATGCAACTTTCTGTTCGGCAAGCATTTCGGCGAGCTGTTCGGTGAGTGCTGTTGGAGGTGCGGGTCAGCACTGATTATACCCGGGTCGCGAACCCCGCTGATAGTACTCAAATCACGGTTTCAGGGAAAGGCCGGATTGGCGGGGTAACGAATTTGCCGGGAATTTGCGGCAGGTTCTGTCACTGCCGGTGGGTTTGTTGTCGCAAGCCGGAACAGCTGCTGGCGGCCTGCTAATTCTGTTGCGGCGGGGTAAACGGTTACCTATACTAGTTGCGGACCAGCGCGATTGTGCAGCCACGGGTCAGGTCACTTCAGGACGAAGTAGCTGTTACCGCCGGCATGACAATTCGCGGTAGAAAATCGTAGTACAACGTCGTAGTCAAACTTCGTAATCAAACTTCGTAATCAAACTTCGTAATAGAACGGCGTAGTAGAAAGCCCGGATAACCATAAATCCGGGCCGGATTATAAGCAGTATATCCGAATCAAGGGGGATACCATGCGCAATACCTTTCCCGGCAGGCCCAGGGCGCTTGCCGTTGCTGTTATGTTTGCAGGAATTACGCTGACGCTGCCCGCGTCGGCCCAGCAGCAGGTCGAAGTTGAAGAAGTGGTCGTCACCGGCTCCTACCTGCGAGGCAGCCCCGAGGATGCGCCGTCCCCGGTGGACGTCATCGACAGGGACAGCATCGAAGCCCAGGGCGCGTCCGCCATCTGGGACGTTATCCGCAACCTGGAAGTCAATCAGCCCTCCAACGCCAATGTCAACGGGTCCACGGATGCCGGACAGCTGGCGGGCACAGCGTCGGTCAACCTGCGCAACCTGGGTGGCAATTCAACCCTCACGCTGATCAATGGCAAGCGATTCACCCCGGCGGCGGTGGTGTCCAGTTCCGGTCAGGAATCCGTCGATCTGAATAGTATTCCCCTGGTGATGACCGAGCGGATCGAAGTGCTGACCGACGGCGGTTCCGCGCTGTATGGTTCCGATGCCGTCGCCGGCGTGGTGAACATCATCATGCGCACCGATTTCGAAGGCCTGGAAATCTACGGTGACGTGCAGGGTATCCAGGAAGAGGGCAGCACCTACGAGGAAACCATTTCGGCAATCTGGGGGACCAGCTTTAACGAAGGGGATACCCGGCTGGTGATTTCCGGGGAGTATTTCGAACGGGACCCGGTGCTGCTTGAGCACTCCAGTTTCTACGATCCGGAGCGGACCGTTTCCACCGGTCGGGTTGGTGCATTCAGTGTCAATACACCATTCGGTTCCAATTTCAATCCAGCCTACATCAATCTGCCGCTGACGGCCCAGAACCAGGCGGAGCGAGTGGCCCTGGGGGAAAGCATCAGTGGCACGCGGGGTATCGTGTGGACCGATCCGCTGTGTGAGACCCTGTCAGGCAACAACGGTGACTTCTTTGTCGACAACCGCTTTACCGGCGTTGGCCGGCGCAGCGGCACCTGCGTGGAAGACACGATTTCCGATCAGTTCATCGCCCTCGGCCAGGAGCGGTCCAGCCTGGCGGGCTCGTTCGAACACACCTTCAGTGAAAACCTGGAGTTTTATTCATTCTTCCAGTACTCCGAAGTGGATACCACCCGGGAGGGCAGCAGCTATGCCTTTTCCCGGTCATTTCATGCTATACCCACACCCCAGCTGCTTGGTGCGTTCGCCGAGTTTGCCGGAAATACCCCCGGGCTGCCGCCAGCCAATAACCCGAACCTGGCTGCAAACGGCGGCTTTGGCGAAGGATTCCTGACCTCGAACAACTCTATATCCACAGGTTGGCCCCGCACCGACGAAGACTTGATCACCTCGAACAAAACCTCCGGACTGCAGGCGGGTTTTCGCGGCGATTTTGAACTGGCCGACCGACCCATGACCTACGACGTGTCGTTGTCGTTGAGTGAATCCAGTATCGAGCAGGAATACAATACCATGATCCGGGATCGCACCGAGCTGGCGCTCAGCGGGCTCGGCGGACCAAACTGCACGCCCAACGGCACCACGGATTTCAATTTCCTGGCCGTGCCCTTCCTGTCGTCGTTGTCCGGCGTCTTCGATATCGTGTTTCCCAACTATATCCTCAATACCCGTGAAAGCTTTTCACTGGCGCTGACCAGTACCAATCATGGTCAGGATGGCTGCCAGTTTTACAACCCGTTTCTGACGTCCCTGGTCAACCCCGACCTGGCGAATTCACCGGAATTGATTGACTGGATGACCGCTTCAAAGCTGCTGCGTGCCGACAAGCGCAACCAGCTGGCGGTTTTCGATGCCGTGGTCTCCGGTGAGCTGTTTGAAATGGCCGGCGGCACGGCCCAGTTCGCTGCCGGTTACCAGCACCGCGAACGGCAGGCTGCCGGCAAGGCGCCGGAAATCAATCAGCCCGGCCTGGAACGCGTGATTATCGGCTACGGCCCCGGTGGGGTTTTCGCGCAGCCGAACGAATACGCGGAAAATATTACCAACAATCTGGAGTGTGCCAACTGCCTGTTCAATTTCGACGATGAGCGGGACATTGATGCCCTGTTCGTGGAACTGTCCCTGCCGTTCCTGGACAACGTCGAAACCCAGGTGGCGCTGCGTTATGAAGATTACGGCGGTAATATCGGCAGCGATCTTTCGCCCAAGGTAGCCGCCAGCTGGCGACCGGTGGAAGAGCTGCTGTTCCGGGCGTCCTATTCCCAATCGTTCCGGGCGCCCAATATCGGTGTCGTCAACCAGGCCTTCGAGGCCTTTGCCACCTCGGTGCTCGACCCCATACGGAACCAGGATGTCCGTGCCGGGCTGTTGCCGGCAACCAATGAAAACGCCATTTCCAACGACTCGTTCACAGTTGGCGCGCCTAACCCGGATCTGGGCAACGAGAATGCCGACACTTACAACATCGGTTTTCAATGGACCCCCGGTGGCGTGCTGGATGGCTTCAATCTCGGTGCGGACGTCTGGCGTTTCGAAGTCGATGACCGGGTTTTACCCAGGATTCCCCGGGCGGCCCTTAACCCGGAAATCGCGGCCTTCAACCAGGCGGTGCAGGATCCATCCAATTTTATTTTCAACGACACCATCCCCACCGATAACCGTGGTCCCGACGGCATGCCCGTGGCCTGTGACCCGGCGACCCTGGAGGCCCAGTTCGGACGGGACTCCGATGAGCGTCGCAATTGTGTCGTCAATCCGGCGGCCTACGTGGTGGACGGCGTGCAGCGACTTGCCAACGACACCGATGCGGATCTGATCACCCTGGTACTGCCGGCGGTGAATGCCGGTAATATCGAGGTGCAGGGCATCGATCTCCAGGCAGGTTTCAGCTGGGACAACGACTGGGGTCAGTTCCGGCTGGGGGTGGACTACACCCACGTTGACGAGTACAACGTCAGCAACGTACCCGGACTGGAACTGGGTCTGCAGGAAACCGGCAAGTTCGATGCCGCCGGTACCGATGGCGAACAGAATATCGTTCGCGAAGTTCCTGACAACAAGGGAAATATCAGCTTCAGCTGGGTCTATGACAATCATCGGGTGTCGGTATTCAACCGCCACATCGGCTCTTACCAGGTGCTGGGTCACGATGCTTACGTGGAGAATCCCCAGCGTACCGATCTTGACCTGCTCTACGCCAGGGCCAAGGTCGACAGTTATGACACCTGGGATATCCAGTACACCTACAACCTGCAATGGGCCAATGACAATCTTGGTTCGACCATCTTGACTGTTGGCGTAATCGACCTGACCGACGAGGAATTGCCGCTGTACCGGCGCAATACCTTTGACGGTGCGGTCTTCGATGGCCGTGGTCGTCGCTGGTATGCACGGGCCCTCTGGCAGTTCTGATGCCGTCCGCCGGGGTCCGTGCCGCAATACGGATCCCGGCGCAGCCTGGTCCATGTTGCTGCCAGGCAGCCGGATCTGCATCGCCGGAATTCCGGCGCTATTGCTGATCTTCCTTCGATTTTTTCAGTCCGCGCCGGAGGTTCTGCAGTGACTTGTCGATGGCATCCTTTGCGGCGGCGGACACGCTGCCATCCGTGTATTCTTTTTTCACGGCGTCTTCCACCTGCACCAGGATCGAATCGATGCCCCGGTAATTCCTGTCGTTAATATCATGCTGGTTGAAAAGGTTGATGGCCTTTTCGGATTGCCGGCCAAACTGCAGGAGTGATTCGAACAGGCAGTCATCACCCTTGTTGCGCTGCACTGCATCGACGATAAATACCACCACGGAAAGGGGGCTCATCAACAGGTCCCGCAGGGCGTCGACGTATAATTTGACCTGGAAAACCAGCAGCTTTCTGAGCTGCGGCCAGATAGTGGCAGCAGACCCCTCGGCGGACCGGCTTTTCGTTGATGCCGCAAGGGCCTCGTCTTCGGCCTCGAAACCCTGGTTTTCCCTGTCGTGTTCTTTCTGTTCAACCATCTTCTCCGCCCTCCAGGACCGGTTCAATCGCAATTCAGTTACGCTGAACCATACAGGTTTCATGCCAGGTTACCAATCATGGCGATACCAGGCTTGCGAACGCATGGCAGGCAACAGAGTTGGCCAATCTGATCAATCGTTGGCGGAATGTGTGATCGACGCAGAGTCGTCGGGCGCCTTATCGGTAGCGTAACGTGACCACAAGCTGATCGCCCAGGATTCGTTTTCTATCTAAAAAATCCTTGAATGCCAGCAGCTTATGTTGTTTTGGCTAAATTGAAATAGGGCCGCAGGTGGTTTATGCTTCGTCTTCATCGTCGGTCAGCAGTGGCAGGAAACAGGACCATGGCCTCAAGTAGAAAACGTCGCGGCAGCAGTGCCGGCAGCAGGCGCAATAAGAGTAAAAGTAGTAGTAATGGCGCCAACGTCAGCAGCCAGGTTGTCCAGTCTCGTTCGGGAGGTTCGACAGCCGTTCTTCAATCCGCCGGCAGTGTTTATCAGCCCCTGCTGTTCCCCCTGTTGCTGGCGGCAGCCCTGTTTACCATTTCCCTGGGTCCCCGCATTCAGCAAAATGCGGTATTGACCTGGTCTTTCTGGGGGGCAGCGCTGTTTATCGTCGGCTGGCTGGGATGGCTGTATACGCGGCTCAGGCAGGAAGGCACCGCGCGCATGTTTGAATACCGGTTGCGACCCCAGCACTATGTGCAGGCAATGGTTCAGTTCAGCCTGTACCTTTACTGGGGGTACTTCTGGCAGCCGGTTTACGATCATATGTGGCTGCTGGCAGGACAGATTCTGTTTGCCTACAGCTTTGACATGCTGCTGGCCTGGAGTCGGCGTGAACAGTACACGCTGGGATTCGGCCCGTTTCCCATTATATTCAGCGTTAATCTGTTTCTGTGGTTTCGCGACGACTGGTTCTACATGCAGTTCCTGATGATCGCCGCCGGTTTCATGGGCAAGGAATTTGTCCGTTGGCAACGGGAAGGCAGAAGCGTACATATTTTCAATCCCTCCGCTTTCGCCCTGGGACTGTTCTCGCTGGTGCTGATCCTGACCGGCACCACCGACCTGACCTGGGGTCGGGAAATAGCATCGACCCTGACCCTGGCGCCTAATATCTACACGTTCCTGTTCCTCATCGGCCTGGTGGTGATGTATTTTTTCTCCATCACCCTGGTGGCTGGTACGGCGGCAATAGTGATTTTCGGTCTCAGCGCCGGATACTCGGCTGTGGCCGGCGTGCCCTATTTTATCGATTCTGAAATCCCCGCGGCCGTGTTTCTCGGACTGCACCTGCTGATTACCGATCCCTCGACTTCACCACGGACACCCCTGGGCAAAGCCGTGTTCGGTGCGCTTTATGGAATCGGTGTGTTTGTCCTGTACTGGTTGCTGGGTGAACTGGGCGTACCGACTTTTTATGACAAGCTGCTCTGTGTGCCCCTGTTGAACCTGAGTGTCATCGCCATCGACCGGTCGGTGCGCGCCATCAACTCGGCAAACCTGGTAAACCTGTGGTCTGAGAACTGGCAGGGTCTTAAGCCCAATCTCGCCCACATGGCTATCTGGATAGTCGTGTTTGGCGGCATGACACTGCTTGGCAAGACCGATGGCCGGCACACGGGAGACAGTGTGCCATTCTGGCAACAGGCGTGTGCCGATGGGGTGAGCAACAGTTGCCAACGGCTGTTGCAATTGGAAGGTACCTACTGCAGCGACAGTTCCGCCTGGGCCTGTAACGAGCTGGGCATCCATTACCTGGAAGGGCGGATCGTGGAAGCTGACCGGGAACTGGCCCTGGGTTATTTTGCCCGGGCCTGTGAGCTGAAATTCCAGGCGGGTTGTGTCAACCTGCTTGAACCCGGGACGGTAACCCGGGCAGTGCCACGGGAACTGGACCTGCGCCTGATGTTGCGACAGGGCGGCCTGAACCTCATTGATATGCCGGAAACTCAGCTATACAGCCGGGCCTGTGACCACGGTTGGGCGTTTGCCTGTGCCCGCCTGGTTGCCGCTCGATGAGCCGGAATAATCAGCGCCCGGGCAACGCACCGGAAACCGGTGGATCAGTGACATCCACCGAGACGCGCGGCGCCGGAATCGGCTTTATCATCCTGGCGGTACTGGTGAGTTTCGTCGCCGTCTGGATGTATGTCCAGGGCAGACAGGCACTTCGGGAAGAGGTGCGGGCAGTCAATGCATCACCGGTCAGTATCAGTGGTTTCCGGTCTGATCTGTGGCAGCTGCCGGAGGAACAACTGCTGGGCTTCGTGGAGATTCCCGCCGGCGAATTCCTGATGGGATCGGACCCGGGCGTCGATCGTCAGGCCTACGCGAACGAACGCTGGTCGGCCACCCGGCAGCAGGGCACTGTCGACCTGCCGCGATTCTTTCTCGCACGTTACGAAGTCACCGTGGCGCAATATCGGGCATTCATCGAGGATACCGGTCATCCGTTTGTGCCGGAAGCCCTTGCCAACGAACCTGACCATCCCGTGGCCAATATCACCTGGACCGATGCCCTGGCCTACTGCCGATGGCTGCAGGAGCGTCTCCTGGCAGCTGAAGAGACACCATCCGCCCTGCGGGAACTGCTGCTGGCCGGCTGGCGCATTACCCTGCCTACAGAAGCGCAATGGGAAAAAGCCGCTCGCGGCACCGCGGGCACTGTCTACCCATGGGGAAATCAGCTGACCGGAAACCGGGCCAACTTTAATTCCGACCAGACCCGGCCCGTCGGCAGTTTTCCCTGTCCAGACTGCAATTACGGCCTGGCCGACATGAGTGGTAACGTGTGGGAGCTGACCCGCAGTCCTTACCAGCCTTATCCGTATACGACGGCCGACGATGGCGCCAACCTGGAGCAGGACGCCCTCTGGGTGATGCGCGGCGGGTCCTATGCCGATGGCCCTGCCAATATTCGCTGCGCCGTTCGTGGCGGTGTTGATCCGGGAGTGCGTAACCCCACCATAGGCTTTCGCCTGGCACTGTCTCCAGGCTGAATCCCGCAGGATGCCCGGGTGCCGGCACCAGTTGCTGGTGGCCATTTGTACAGTGATTACTGACGACCCGTTCCCGCTGCCCCTGTCGCCGGGCTGCTGGCAGGACTTTTGCGGAAGCAAAAAAAAGCCCGGGCAGACATGCCCGGGCTTTAATGTCACCGAAATCCAGTACTACCTGTCGGCTTCGTAGTACTGGTAGAAGCCGAAGAACATCTCCTGCCAGGTCTGTTCACCGAAGTTAAGTTCGACAGACGGATCGGGGTTGTAGGGATTCATGGCCGAATTGTCGAAGGTTCCGTTGAAAACCATCTCGGTGCCGGCAGGAATGAATTTCGGTTCCTTGAAATCATAGGTGGTCTGCCAGTTGAACTGGTAGTTGGGCACGTTGAGCAGTCTCTCCTCGGTGCCGTCGGGATAGATCAGCGTGAAATCCGCATCGTAGCCACGGTAGTGCATGTGGGGTCCCAGCATGGTGAGGTAGCTGTCCTGGGGAAAGACCTTGGATGCTGTCATTTCGTGGCGTTTCGCATGCGGCGGCACGGCGATGTTCAAGTCCGAGGCTGAGCCACCGAACACGGTCTTGGCGGGTTTTTCGTCATGCAGGTAAATAGCGATTTCCGATGCGTCCACCGTTTCCTTGCCGGATGTCGTGTAGTGCATTTGCAGCAGCAGTCCGCCACCTGCCCGCAGCGGGTAGCCGCTGTTGTCGGGAAAGGTGTTGGGGGCATTGCCCGGCGCATAGGCGCCCATGCCGATACCCTGGTTCAGGACATCAAACTGGTTGACGCCATCCGGGCCAAAGGTAAAGGCGATGATGTGATGCAATACCTGCCGGTCACCGGGCTTGAATTCAACACCTTTTACCCACAGCTCCTCCTCGTTATTCAGGGGAAGTGCAATGTTGCGGTAGTCAACAACACCGGTGGCGGGTATTTCCTGGGGTGGAATACTGACCACCATATCGGGTTCGCCCCAGCGTTCAGTCAGCTCCCATTCCGGGGCTTCATGGACGATTTCGGCAAGTGGATCGTTGTCGCCGGTGTTGGGCGCCCCGGCCTCGATCCAGTGGATCAGGGTCTGGGTCTCTGCAATGGTGATGTGGCTCTGATCCTGGTACAGGTGCACAAAATCCGGGTCGATCTGCGCCGGTGGCATTCGCTTGGTAAGGAGAGTTTCCCGGATCATCGGTGACCAGCCCTGCAGCATCTGGTGGCTGTTCATGGCGAACGGGGCGATGCCACCGTCCTGATGGCAGGAAACGCAGCGGCGCTCGATAATGGGCACGATATCGCTGGCGTAATCGATCCCGGCGGCAGCGTCTTGCCGGCGACTGTCAAACACAATGGCCTCGCCGCTGCTGGGCTGACCGGCCAGGCTGAACTCGCCGTCGGCAATAACGGTTTCCAGTGCTTCGCGCAGGAAGTGATTCCGGGCCCGACGGCGATCACTGCCGGCCATGAAACGGTCATTCAGCGCGCCACTGTAGATTATTTCCCGTGCTGCTGGATCGATCACCACGACCTGGGCGGCACGGGTAATCCCCAGTACCTCGCTGACCAGCTGGGTGTCATCTACCAGGATGGGAATGTCGATCTCATCCTCTGCCGCCGCGGCGGCAATGACCGACTTGTCGGCAATGCCGGTGGACTCAATCATGAAGAAGGCGACATTATCATCCTCGAAGCGTCCCATTTCGCGGTTGAAGTCACGCAGCGCGTCTTCCACCACCTCGCTGTTCCTGTCATAAACGAACAGCACCAAGGCGTCGTGATCCGCGTAGCGGCTTACCTGGTGGAATTTGCCGTGATGATCAATCAGCGAGAAGTCGCTGACGCGTTGGGCCACGGCCGCGGAACTCAGGCCCACGGTAAGGCCGGCAGTCAATGCGGCTATTCCCAGGGTCCTGGCGACGTTTCCGAATCTGAACATAATTTTCAACCTCAGCTGAAAGGATTGGTTAAGGACTGGTCAAGGCGCAGCGAAGAGTCCGGGCAGCCAGCGCCTTCACTGGAATGGACGCATGGTAAGCTGCTCAGGTTACGAATACTTCCTGAAAATTGCAAAAGCCTTGTATTTCAACTTTCAGATAGCCAAAAACTTGCGCTTTATCCCGAATTGCGTGGCAGCGCGAGGCGATGCAACCGGCGGACAGCCGCATTCTAAACGATTGAAATGACGCTACCCCTGGTTTACTCTGCCGGATCGAAAACCCCCGGCAGTCCGTATTGCCAGGCATGTTGAAGTGGTGGTCTGCAGGGCAGGCGGATTAGGGCCAGCGTGGGTCATAGACGGAAAGCCGAAATGAGAAAGACGAGATACCTGCATTACCTGGTAATAGTGGCCTGTTGTTTCTGGACTGGCCTGTCAACATCGCCGGCGACTGCCGAGACGGTGCGCATTGCCCACTGTTTTGGTGGTTGTCCGACGGGCACGCCTGAACAGAATTCTCTCATTGCCAGGGCCATCTACACCCTGTCTTTCAACCCGACAACGCGGATTGCCGACTGGGTGGCTTACGTGGTGACTCCCGGTTCTATCGGAGTGGCGACCAATCTTTCCCGGGATTCCCGTCCTGACCCTTATATCGACGATACGCTGCAACCGGGGGAGGTCGGCAGTGCGGAAAGTGAGCTGGAGCTGTACTATTTTGCGCCGCTGGTCAGCTTTGCCGGCACCCCTTACTGGTCTGATGTCAATTTCCTCACCAACAGGGTACCGCGGAACAGTGAGCTGAATCGGGGTTCCTGGTACGGACTTGAATGGGCAGTCAGGAACCTGGCTAATCGTAGCGAGGCGGTGTACGTGTTGACCGGGCCTGTTTACGGAGACTTGCAGGAAAGTGGGGAAGACGCCGAAGACGGATATGAATTACGCAACTACTCCGACCTGTCTGGCGTTAAGGTGCCGGGTGGCTTCTTCAAAGTCGTGATAGACGAGACCGGCAGGATGGCTGCCTTCGTGTTCCCGCAGGATCTGCCATTTCACGTTCATCACTGCGATCAGCTGATTCCTGTGACGGAAGTGGAAAGTCTGACCGGTCTGGACCTGTTCCCCGAACTGGCGTTGTCACCCGCTGAAGACCTGAGTGAATTGCTGGGCTGCTTTCGCTAGAGAACCTCAGATTGTTAAGTCGGGCAGGGCATTGTGCCCGGCCCGACGACAACATCGTTGCTACTGGATTTCAATCAGGAAATACTGGTCTTGCAGAAGGCCGCTGATAGTGCGATCGAGGGCATTGGCAAGTGCCTGTTCGATGCCTTCGGACTGTGGGGCCGTGCCCCGACCAAACAGAACGGTCTGCCAGATGGTTCTTCCGGATCCCCGAAGTTGGACCTGGGTGCGAATTGTCAGGCGAATGGAACTGACGCCATTTTCATCCAGCATAGTTGCTTCCGATGACACCACGGTGCCCACCAGTGTCATATTTTCGCCGGATTCAACCAGCTGGGCATTGGCTTTTCCCAGGCCCTGGGCCAGCGCGTCGCGAACAATCTCCGCCAGTGGTCGATCGGCTATGTAGCCGCCGGCCGCATCGGTGATAAGTTTGGGATCGCCGTTCCGGGAATCGCTGAAATTTCCGATCTTGAGCGGACCCCTGGACATGTTTGCCAGGTCCACCCGGGGTTCACCGCCGTAGGTATAGTCCACGGTGATTTCCTCTGCCGCGAATACCGGTGACATAAGCATCATGCACAGGGTGATAAAACTTAGCTTGTATTTCATTCTCTTCTCCGTAGTTACTGCCTGTTCCTGCTTTTTTCGGGATGTTAGTGGCGGATAGGCAGATTGTGGAAGGTTTTCAGTAAAAAGGCCACCTTTCGGCGGTCGTTTTGGTCTGTTTCGCGACAGACTGACCGCTGTTGATCGCGGTGTAAGGCTTACCCGGGGATCGCAGGTGCCTGCAGCGTTGCGGCCATGGCGGTTGCTCCAGGCATTCCGCTGGTCACGAAAAGTGCCAGTTGAAACATCACCGGTGGCATACCCAGGCACTGTCCGTGGTCCGGTCTGATCAATAAAAAAGCCGTATCGGTTCTCCCGATACGGCTTTTTGTCTCAATCTGGACGATTGAAGTTCCGACTGTTACTCGAGAGCCTCCGCAGGCCAGGTTGATGCGCGATCACGTTCTGTAACCGGGCGCATGCCCTGGTAGACGAACTTCTGCACGCGCTTGCCCTCATAGGTCTCGGTTGTGTAGATATTGCCCTGGGAGTCCGTGGCTATACTGTGTGGCGCAAAGAACAGGCCAGGCTGTCGCCCGCCATCACCGAAGGTGTACAGCACTTCCATTGAATCCCTGTCGATGATGTAGACCTTGAAGTTCTGTCCATCTGCCAGGTAAATGAATTCCTGTTCGTCGTCCGGTGAAAAGGCGATATCCCAGGTGGAGCCCTGGGCCAGGGTTGCCGGAGAAATAATCACCTCGCGCACGTAGGTACCATCCTTGCGGAAAACCTGGATACGGTCGGCACCCCGGTCGCAAACGTACACCAGGCCGTCATTGGAAGGCTCGGCGCAGTGGACTGGTCCACGGAACTGCTGGGGACCGGGCTCACCCGGTGTGTAGGTAACGTCGGCTTCATCGTCGGGACGATTGCCGTAGGCTCCCCAGTAGCGCTTGAACGCACCGGTGGCGACGTCGACCACGGCTACCCGACGATGGGCATAGCCGTCGGCGAAATAGGCTTCACCGGCCTCTTCGTCAATGGCGATTTCGGCAACACGACCGAAGTGGGTCTGGCTGTTGCTGTCAACGTCCTGACCGGGCATACCGATAGTGCGAATGTATTCGCCATCGCGGGTGAAAACCAGCACATGGGAGTCAGGGCCGCCGTTGCCGCCGATCCAGATGTCACCGTTGGGGGCGACTTCGATGCCGTGGTTGGATTCCGGCCAGACGTAGGGGGCTCCTTCTACCGGTCCACCCCAGGCATTGATAAGCCTGCCGTCAAGATCAAACTCCAGGATTGGTGGAGCCGGGGTACAACATTCCGCTACGCCGGAATACAGGCCAATTTCCTGGATTCGCATGAACTGTGATTCGGAGTTTCGATGCACGATGAATATGTGGTCCCTGTCATCAACATCTACGCCGATGGTGTTGCCCTGTACCCAGTGGTTGGGCAGGGGATCCGGCCACAGCGGATCGACCTGGAAGTGGGGTGCCATCACATCGTTGGCAGCCGCCTCCACGGCTTGATCCTGCAGCGTGGCTTGTCCCACACCGAGAGCGACAAGGCCTGCTGCAAGGGTCAGGCCGATGAAAATCTTAAGCTTTTTCATTATTGTTTCCTCCAAATGCCAGTGTTGAGTCATTCAACACCTGGTGGACTGAGTAGGGTAAATCCCCCGGACCACCGAGTATATGTCGATTCGGGGCCATATTGAAAGGGCTCCACGCGACTTCGTGAGCCCGGTGCTGGATGCGTATCATCCTGGAATGCGCCGGCGGGGGCCGTGCCACGGTAAGCGGTGGGGGGAATAGCACCATGGGTGCGGCGATGGCAGCCGGCACCCGGCACATCGTGCCTGGTATAAAAAAACCGCGACAGGCCTGGCCTGTCGCGGTTTTTCAAGGTCAGTTTCCGGCTGTGCCGGCGAGGTTTCCTAGAGTTCCTCGGCTGGCCAGGTCGGTGCGCGATCACGCACGGTTACCGGCTGCATGCCCTGGAACAGGAACTTCTGCACGCGCTTGCCTTCATAGGTCTCGGTGGTGTAGACGTTGCCCTCGGAATCCGTGGCAATACTGTGCGGCGCATAAAACAGGCCTGGCTGACGTCCGCCATCACCGAAGGTGTACAGGACTTCCAGCGTTTCCCGATCGATGATGTAGATCTTGAAGTTCTGGCCATCGGCAAGATAGATGAACTCCTGTTCGTCGTCCGGGGAAAAGGCGATATCCCAGGTGGAGCCCTGAGCCAGGGTTGCCGGCGAAATGATGACTTCACGAACATACGTGCCGTCGGTGCGGAACACCTGAATCCGGTCAGCACCACGGTCGCAGACATAAACCAGGCCATCATTGGACGGTTCTGCACAGTGCACCGGGCCGCGGAACTGCTGGGGTCCGGGCTCACCGGGGGTGTAGGTGACGTCGGCATCGTCATCGGGACGGTTGCCGTAAGCACCCCAATACCGCAGGAATTCACCGGTGGCCACGTCGACTACCGCCACGCGACGGTTGCGATAACCATCTGCCAGGTAGGCTTCACCAGCATTCTCGTCGATGGCGATTTCCGCCACCTGGGCGAAATGCGTGGTGGAGTTGCTGTCCCGGTCTTCGCCGGGCATACCGACGGTACGAATGTAGTCACCGTCACGGCTGAATACCAGCACGTGGGAGTCACCGCCGCCGTTACCGCCAATCCACACATCGCCGTTAGGCGCGACTTCTATGCCGTGGTTGGAGGCCGGCCAGACGTAGGGGGCACCCTCCTGAGCACCGCCCCAGGCGTTGACCAGGTTACCATCTATGTCAAATTCGAGGATCGGTGGCGCTGGTGTGCAGCATTCGCTGACACCGGCATAGAGACCGATCTCCGTGCGCACGGAAAACATGGATTCCTGGTCCCGGTGGACCACGAAAATATGATCGCGATCGTCAACATCGACGCCGATTGTCCGACCCTGTACCCAGTGGTTGGGCAGCGGTTTGGGCCAGAACGGATCGACCTGGAAATGTGGCGCCATAACGTCATTGCTGGCAGCCACGGCAGTTTCCTGGAGTTGAGACTGGCCGATGCCAAGTGCGACCAGCCCCCCAACCAACGCAACTCCAAGCGTGATTTTAATTTTTTTCATTCTTACCCTCCGAATACCCACTTCACGGATTTATCATTGATTTAGCCTGCCGGAGTATACTCACTTCCCGGGGACCCGTATACTCGCTGGCCTGCATCCGGGGGGCTTAGTTACAATTACTGACAATTGACCGATCCAGCGCAACTGACATCTGTCGCCAGGACATGACAATCACCCTTGAACCGGGGTCATGCTGTGACATAAGGTTGCGCGCATTTAAGAAAAACGGTGGGTCAACGGATACAATCCGCAACCCCAGTGCCGAATCCCGGTTAACCCTGACAATAAAAGCGCGTCGACGCCAGGACTGATCCAACATGCCAGCTGCCATTCCAACCATGGGACAAATCGCTTTCCGCTACCTGTTCCCCTGTTTCTTACTGCTTTTTTCCTATTCAAGCGTGGCCCACGATATTCCTTCCCGGGTCACGGTATACGCCTTCGTCAAGCCCGAGGGCAATCAGCTCAATGTCCTGTTGCGGGTGCCGATGGAAGCCCTGGGCGAAATCGTCTTTCCCACGAGAGGGCCGGGATACTTGGTTATTTCCGAGGCAGACTTTGAGCTTGAGGATGCTGCTCGGGTCTATGTGACTGAATCTATTTCCTTTTTTGAGAATGGTCAGGAACTGGAGGACAAGACCCTGCAGCGGGTCAGGGTATCGCTGCCGTCCAATCGATCGTTCCGCAGTTACGATGAGGCGCTGGCCAATATCAACAGTCCGCCGCTGAGCGATGATGTCAACCTGTTCTGGCGCCAGGGCATGCTGGACATGCAGGTTACTTTCCCGATTTCCTCGCCACAGTCGGATTTTTCCGTCGATCCTCGGCTGGGCACGCTGTCAGACCAGACCACCACGGTGCTGCGGTTTCTGCCCCCAGGTGGCGGCGAGCGGGTTTTCAACTACCTGGGCAATCCCGGCGAAGTACTGCTGGACCCGCGCTGGCATCAGGCACTGTTCCGGTTCGTTTCCATGGGGTTCGTGCACATCCTGGAGGGTCTGGACCATCTGCTGTTTCTGTTCTGCCTGGTTATTCCGCTGCGCAACATCCGCGCGCTGATCCCGGTGGTGACCTCGTTCACGGTGGCCCATTCCATCACGCTGATCGGCTCGGCCTTCGGCCTGTCCCCGGGCACACTGTGGTTCCCCCCGCTGATCGAAACACTGATAGCCCTGTCGATAGTCTACATGGCCTTCGAGAACATCGTCGGTGCGAAACTGTCCCACCGGTGGATGGTGACCTTCGGCTTCGGACTGGTACATGGCTTTGGCTTTGCTTTTCTGTTCAGCGATACCCTGCAGTTTGCCGGGGGCCATCTGTTTACGTCGTTGCTGGCTTTCAACGTCGGTGTGGAACTGGGTCAGCTGATGATTCTGCTGCTGGTCATCCCTCTGCTCAACCTGTTGTTCCGCTACGTGGTAACCGAGAGAATGGGCACTATACTGCTGTCCGCATTGATCGCCCACAGCGCCTGGCACTGGATGACGGAGCGGGGCACCCTGCTGAGCCAGTACCAGTTTCAGATGCCGGTACTGGATGCCCAGTTCTTCGCCGGCCTGATGCGATGGGGAATGCTGGCAATTATCGCGGCCGGTGCGGTGTGGGTCATGTACGAGGTTTTTCGCCGGTTCGGCGCCGTTACGGCGATCCTCCCCGGCGACGGGTCCGATAACAAGCTGGAACCGCAATAGGCGTGGTCGCTACCTGCGCAGGCGGTATTTGCGCAACCTGCGCTGGGCTACTTCAGCACCGTAGACATTGCCGTCTTCGTCGGCGGTTACTCCCTCGGCGACGCTGGTGCCCCGCGCCGCGCCGGAATTGGGATCCGGGATAAAGGCAGTGACAAAGCCGTCCACAGCGCTGCCGATGCGGATTCCTCGGTACCAGCCCGGGTTGCGGCCGGGACCCGTATTGGACTCCGAGTCCGCGGAATACAGCACATCGTTGGCGTCGATATACAGGCCGCTGGGTCGTCCGAACTGAGTCCAGGTATCGATATGATTGCCGTCCTGGTCGAAGATCTGCAGCCTGCTGTTGGCGCGATCGGCGACGAACAGGCGACCCTGGGAATCCATGGCCAGCGCATGGGGCACCCGGATTTCCCCGTCTTCAGCGCCGGTGCCACCCCATTCCATCAGGTACTCACCGTCACTGTTGTACTTCACGATCCGGTTGTTGCCATCCACCGAATGGCCGTCGGCCACGAAAATGTCACCGTTGGGTGCCACCAGCACGTCGTTGGGCTGGTCGAATATATGGTCGCCCCTGCCGGCGAGGCCCGGCTGGCCGAGGCTCATGAGCAATTCACCCTCAGGGCTGAACTTATGTACCTGGTGACCCTTGCCACGGGCATTGTCGCCACGGGCGTCGGCAATCCAGACATTGCCTTCCGGATCCACGTGGATGCCGTGGGGCCAGACAATCATCCCGGCGCCGAAACTTCTGATGACGTTACCCTCGGGATCAATGAGGAATACCGGGTCGATTTCCGGCGTGTCCAGGCAATTACCGTTGGCCCCGCAGCGCTCGGCAGCCCAGAGATAGCCGTCACCGGCATAATAAACAGTACTTGTTGCTCCCCAGCTGCGGCCATTGGGCAGGGTGACCCAGTCCTGCTCTCCCGGATTAACGGTTTCATAGGGGTTGGGAATGACGTTGGGATTGTCCAGCTGGGCGACGGTCTGACCGGTCAACAGGAAGACTGCTGCAAGACCGGTGAAACCGGTTGCCATTGTGCGCAAGAGTGACATTGCTTTCCTCCGCTCCGTCGGGAGCTGTTACCTGGTTAAAGGCAGATCACTTTACTGGATTACCGGGTGAATGTCTTGATCTTCGGGCGGCTTACCGTGGTGGTCGGCGCCGGTAATGCGGCCGGCGGTGGCTGCTGAACCCGATACATGCGCGGGATCGCCAGCAGGCAGCCGAAAACCGCTGCGAGGCGGAGTCGCCGATTGCCGACCTGGGTGGCCCGGGCCATTTTCCGGGCAGGGACCTGGAATTACGGCAGTGCTATTGCGTTGTGTCCGCGGCTATTAACTTGTTATTATTCGGCGGCTGTTTTCTACAATAATAACCAGGGAGCGATATATGTCCTCGCTTTTCATCATTATCTTCGGACTTGTTGGATTTACTTTCGGCTGGTTCGTCTACTCCAGATTCATCGCCGAGAAGATCTATCGTCTTGATCCGAATTATGAAACCCCTGCGCATCGATTCAATGATGGTATCGATTACGTGCCCACCAACAAGTTTGTCCTGTGGGGGGCGCACTTTACCGCGGTAGCTGGCGCCGCCCCCATCGTGGGTCCTGCCATAGCGGTGTACTGGGGGTGGGTTCCGGCTCTACTGTGGGTGACCCTGGGCTCTATTTTCTTCGCCGGCGTCCACGACATGGGGGCACTCTGGGCCAGTACCCGACACGAGGCAAAATCCATCGGCGCCCTGTCAGAGAGCGTGGTGGGCAAACGGACCCGTGCGCTGTTCATGGTCGTCATCTTCCTGCTGCTGTTGATGGTCAATGCCGTGTTCGGCACCATCATCGCCAGCGAAATGGTGGACATTCCGACCTCGGTATTTCCCGCCTGGGCGGCAATTCCGGTGGCCATCGCCATCGGTGTGCTGATCCGGCGTAAGTTCAACCTGCTGTTGATTTCCGCCATCGGTGTGGGAATTCTCTACTTCACCATCTGGGTCGGCAGTGTCTGGCCGCTGTCCCTGCCCGCCGATATATTCGGCCTGGGGGATAACGGCAACTGGATCATACTGCTGTTCCTGTATGCCGGTATCGCCTCCATGCTGCCGGTCTGGCTGCTGCTGCAACCGCGGGACTACATCAACGGGGCGCAGCTGGTCATCGGGCTGTTGGTACTGTACACCGCCGTGCTGATTGCCATGCCGGAAATCACGGCACCGGCTTTCAACCAGAATCTCGCGGCGGGGACACCACCACTGTTCCCGATTCTGTTCGTCACCATCGCCTGTGGCGCAATTTCCGGCTTCCACGGGATCGTGTCGTCGGGAACCAGTTCCAAGCAGATCAGCAATGAAAAAGATGCGCGGTTTGTGGGATACCTGGGTGCCCTGGGTGAAGGTTCCCTGGCGCTGATCACTATTACCGCGGTAACCGGATCGCTGTACGCGGCAACCGGGGCCGACTGGAGTGCCATCTACTCCAGCTTCAGCGGCGGACCGGGCGCGGGTGGTTTCATTTCCGGCGGTGCACTGCTGATCACCGAGGGCTGGGGGATACCCCTGTCGTTTTCCGAAACCATGCTGGCGGTAATGGTAGTGCTTTTTGCCGGTACGACCATGGATGCCGGTTTGCGTCTGCAACGCTACATTATCCAGGAGTGGGGCGATATCTATAAGATCAATCCACTGAAGAACAACTACATTTCCACCCTGGTGGCTGTGGGCTGCTGTCTGACCCTGGCCTTCGGTGCCTCGGTAGAATACCCGGGGGACGGTGGCATGCGGATCTGGCCGATCTTCGGTGCCTCCAACCAGATCCTGGCCAGCCTGACGCTGCTGGTGGTATCCATCTTCCTGATGCGCCTGGGCAGACCGGCTAAATTTACCCTGATCCCCATGGTGTTTGTGGTGTTTGTCGCCTTCTGGGCAAGTGCCTGGTACCTGCGGAACTATTTCCTGGAAGGGCAATGGCTGCTGTTTTCCCTGAGCCTGGCGGTGATGGCTGCCAGTGTCGTGGTGATGCTGGAAGCCATGTCGGTAATTTCCAAGATCCGTAAAGGGGAAAGCCCCGGCGATGACGAGGAAGCGGTAACCTCCGGCAGCGAATAGGCCGCTACTGTGTTCCCCGCGACCTGGTGGTCAGTTGCTGCACCGGGTCGCGGTTGCCCCCGTCGACAGCCGGCGGCGCCGGAATCCTGGCATCCATTCAACCTGGCTGGTTACGACCCAGCCGCGATGCCGGGCAGGTGGTAAGTCTTGTTGCTGCCCACGACAAAGCAGGCACCGTGCCCACCCGACCCTATCTCCTGCCACCGATGTGGATTTCAGAACGGGACGCCACGTTTTGACCTTTCCCGTAGTGTCAGGCCAGGATTGCTTTTATCATGCGACGTCCCTCCGGGTGCGAATTGCGGCCGGGGAGGTTACATCGTCTGATTTTCCGTGGGCCCGGTGTTGGCCCGGAATTGGAAAGTTCGCCAAGGGGAGTTCACGATGGTAGACCAGGCACTGCTGCAGACCCTGGCCGATGGGCACTGGTACAACAGGCAGCAGTGGCCGGCAACCGATAGAGGGGATCCGGCCGGGCTGGCAGTCCGGGTGGCGGCGCTGACAGAACTGGGGCTGGAAGTCGAATATGATGCCGATAGAGGCTATCGGCTGGTGGAGCCCCTCAGGCTGCTGGAACGCAACCGGATCCTCAACGCTCTCCCCGGGACACTGCAGGAATCGCTGCAGGTTTTCGATCTGCAGTTGACTGTTGATTCCACGAATTCTGCGGCCCTGCGCTGGCTGCGATCGGGCGGTACAGGCCGGGGTCTGTTCCTGGCGGAGCGGCAGGAACTGGGTCGAGGTCGTCGTGGTCGCAACTGGGCAAGTCCCTTCGCCGGCAATATTTACCT
>Ga0070727_10000520_pt1 | contig 46459 bp, 39 predicted proteins | sample tdAd472_FD_66722 | JGI IMG/M metagenome (GOLD analysis project Ga0070727, IMG submission 66722) | Marine sediment microbial communities from the Atlantic coast under amendment with organic carbon and nitrate - tdAd47.2 | ecosystem: Environmental > Aquatic > Marine > Coastal > Sediment | place... | reverse complement strand
GCAACAAAAGCGTGGGCGTAGCCGCATGCCAGGGCGACGGCGGCAAAATCCACGCTATCGGAGACCGTTGCCTGGCCACCCGTCGAATCGTGCATGCCGTTGTCGAGCAGCAGATGCAGAAAATTCTTCGGCGCATAGGCGCCGATGGTTGCCAGGGTTCCCAGTTTCATGAGCGCGGCCCCATCGCCATCCAGTACAACGACCGGGCGTGCAACGTTCAAGGCAACGCCCAGCCCAAGCCCGCTTGCGCAGCCCATGGAGCCGACTTGGTAGAGGTGCTGCTCGCGATCGCTGAGGGTAAAAAGTTCGCGTCCGCATTTCCCGGTGGTGGCTATGACGGCGGTCGCCTCTCCGACAAGCTCTAGAAACGCGCTCAGCGCTTCCGCGCGCGAAGGCCGTTCGCCGGCACCGCAGAAATCCTGCCGGTTCCCCGGTGGCGGGGGCGTGCGCGCGGGCGCATCCAGGCCGTCGTTTTGAACCGAACCCTTCTCCATGATGAAGGCATAGGGACGTTCCGTTTCGGCCATGCTCTGCACCGCCGCTTCGAGTGCGGCTGGGATGGCGGAACTTTCCTTCGGAAAGGGTTGGTGGGGAATCTCCATGTCGTCCAGCAGGCGATCCGTAATCCGTCCCATCAATTCATGCTGGGGCTCGTCCTTCAGCCCCGGTTGCCCGCGCCATGTCGTAACCAGAAGAACCGGAATGCGAAACGGATAGGTAAGGGAAGTCAATGGGTTCACGGTGTTCCCAAGACCGGAGTTTTGGCACATGGCGACGCCGCGTTTGCCTGCAAGCCAGGCGCCCGCGGCAATGGCGATGGCTTCGCCCTCGCTGGCCGCGCCGATATAGCGAAGGCCCGGATGGCTGATCGCGCGATTGATGAATGGCGTCAAGAACGAGCAGGGCACGCCCGTATAGAAATCGAACCCGCGCTCGCGCGCCGGTTCAAGGAATGCATCTGCCTTGATCATAAAAAGTTGCGTGCTTTCGCGAGGTCGAAAGGATCGTCGATGTCGAGCCAATGGCCGGTGATGTATTGCACCCGGATTTTATGGCCTGCCTCGACCAGCCGATTGAAGAGGTCCGGCATATCCGCCGCTTGCAAGGTGCCGTCCTTTTCCATCGCCTCGATTTCGTCGTGAACGATTTTTGCGCCGGCCGGGCTAAGCAAAACAAGCCCGACCCACTCGCCGGTAATGCTGTCGAGGGCAATTTTCGTTCCGACGCGTAGCAGCCGCGCCGTATCGCCCTCCAGATAGTCGGGGTGGAAAGGCTGGTCGCATTGGACGAAATCCCGTGTTCGTTTTTGCGTTTGGCGTTCCTGCCAAAGGGCGTCGGCGACCACGGTAATGTCGGCGTCCGACGTTTGAAGCTGATCGAGGATGTAGCTTCGATAGAGAATGTCGCCATAGGAAATCAGGCAGGGCCCGTCTTCCATCTGGTCGCTTGCGCACGCCAGCGACGCCACTTCTCCGCTATTGGCAAAATCCGCGTTCGTGCGCAGGTTGATCGCGGGAATGTCGATGGTGTCCTCGCGATAGCCGCTTACGACGGTAACGTTGCGGATGCCGCTCTCGCGGATGGTCGCCAGCATCGTGCGCAGGAGGGATTTTCCGCGAACGTCGATCATGCATTTTGGCCGGTCTTCCGTAAGCGGGCCAAGGGAATCGCCTCGCGTAGCCGCAAGAATAATGGCGCGCGCGTTTTTGCCTTTTTGCGGCAAGTAGCGCTGTTCCGCTTCCTTCAGTTCCGTCTGTCCCGAAAGGGCGAAAACGTCCTTTACCGTCGCAATGCTGTCTTCGACGTTGACGAGGCTTCGGCTTTCATGGATTTGCCTGCTGATGTCCCGCATGCCAGAAATCGCGGCGCGCAAATTGTGATTTGCCCAGATGACCGTCGAAATATCTGCTTTCTCGAATTGTTCCGTTGGCGTGGCGTAATACATCGTCGGCACGATGACGACAGGGCAGGTATCCCCCCATTCCTTCATGAAGGCGAAGATTTCGTCCGGTGTTTTTTCTTTGGAATGCACCAGCAACGCATCGGCGCCCGCCTGGTAATAGGCTTCGGCGCGGCGAAGCGCCTCGTCCAGGCCCCAGCCTGCGATGAAGGCTTCGATCCGTGCGATAACGCAGAAATCGGGGTCGAGCTGGCTGTCTTTGCCTGCCTTGATCTTGCCGCAAAACTCGTCGATGTCGGCGAGGGGCTGCCCTTCGCCCAGAAAGGAGTTCGTTTTCGGAAAGAGTTTGTCCTCGATGCAGACGCCGGCAATGTTGCGCTGGCAAAGTTTCGTTACCAGTCGCCGGACGTTGTTGAAATTTCCATAGCCCGTATCGCCGTCCACCAGGATCGGAATCGTGGTCGCATCGGACATAAATTCGAGAATTTCGAGAACTTGCGTCCAGGACGCTTCGTTGTTGTCGCGTAGGCCAAGGGCGGCCGAAATGGCGAGGCCGGACGCCCAAATGCCGCGAAAGCCCGCTTCCTCGACGATCTTTGCGGAAAGCCCATCATGGGCTTCCATGAGGAAGGAAAGCTCCGGTGAGAGCAGTTCGCTACGTAGCAACCCGGCCTTCGTGGGCTGGCTGGGCGCTTCCGGCGCAGGCTTCGGCAGGACGGTCATGGATTACGAATCTCCCGGAAAGGGACACGTAACATTTACGTCATATCCCGTGGCTTTTCAAACGCCTATATGGGATTTTTCCCGAAATGCAAGGCCTTGCGGGCTTGCAAACGCCATCCCCGCGATGCGATACCGGTTTGGCAAGGGGACGCAAGCGATACAAAAGGAGCGCGTTTTTTCATGAAGGCCGTCATGCTTGCCGCGGGGCTTGGCTCCCGGCTTGGCTCCGAGGAGCGCTTGCCGAAGGTGTTGCTAAGCTTCGCAGGGCAGACCTTGCTTGCGCGGCATCTGACTATCTTGCGCGACGCAGGGATCGCTACGCTCGCCCTTGGGGTTGGGTTCGAGGCCGAACGAATCGCATCCGAAATCGCGCGGCTAAACGCACAAGACTTCGTCCATTTGATCCCCAACCCCGACTATCGCAAAGGAAGCATCACAACCCTTTGGGCGTTGAAAGAGGCCGTTCTTTCGGGCGGGCCGGTGCTGCTGATGGATGCCGACGTGCTTTACGACCGGCGTCTGATCGGCCGGTTGCTGATGTCTTCCCATGCGAATTGCTTTCTTCTCGATCGCGATGTCGAGGCGGAAGAGGAGCCGGTCAAACTTGGCGTGCAGGACGGCCGGCTGGTGGATTTCAATCGGAAGCTTGCAAAGCCCCATGACTTTTTTGGCGAGTCCGTCGGTTTCTTTCGTTTCTCTCCGGAAATTGCCGCCAAAATCCTGGCGCATGCGGAACGTCGCTTGAAAGCGGGCGAAACGGAGATCTGGTACGAAGAGGCCATTCGCGACACGCTTCTTTCCGAGCCGCCCGGCACGTTTGGCTTTGAGGACGTAACCGGCCTTCCCTGGATCGAGATTGATTTTGCAGAGGATGTCCGGCGGGCGGACGAAGAAATTTTGCCGAAATTATTGGCGTGAATCTTTAGCGCGGAAAATATAGTTCTCCGGCCCTTGATGACCATCCACGGGACGGAGGGCGCCGGTGCCAAGCTCCATCTGATAGGCGTCATAGCCAAAGCTGCCGAGCAATTCGAAGACGTCTTTGGCGCAGTGGCCCATGCGGGAGAGATATTCTTCGGCAATTTCGATGTAAATCGTTGGCCGAAAACGCCGGATGGTTTCACTCCCGCCATTCAGAACTTGCATCTCGGCGCCTTCGACGTCGCATTTCAGGAAATCGAAACGTGAAAGACCGCGCTCCTTGGCGTAAGCGTCGAGAGTCGTCGTTCGGACGCGCTCGGTGATGTAGTCGCGTGTCTTTTCTTCGCCGAAATGACCGATCCCGGTGCCGAGCCGGCCGGTTTCCTTGATCGGCAAATAGAGATCCGCCTCTTCCGCATGGTCGGCGAGGGCAAACCGGTTGATCGTGACATTCGAAAGCTTGCCGACAACGGCCTCCAGAATGGCGGCGTTGTAAGGCGAAGGTTCAAAGCAATGCACCTGCACCTCGCCTTGGTGCAGGCGGGCAAATTCCTTCGCATAATTGCCGTGATGGGAGCCGATATCGAAAATGACCCCGTTTTCAGGGATGAGCGTGCCCAGGCATGCGATGACATGGCGGTCGCGCGACCGATATTTTGCCTTGAACGTCTGAAGGAGGCGTTCGAAACGCTGCGCCGGCGAATTGTAGATCCGGGCAGAATCGCGCCGTTGGCCTTTTTGTGGGCTTGATTCCAAGAACGGTTCCTTCTTTGGCTTCGGATGGTGGGCGCTGCTGGGATTGAACCAGCGACCCCCGCCGTGTGAAGGCGATGCTCTCCCGCTGAGCTAAGCGCCCCATCCTGCGAACCGCGATATAAGGGGGACGGTTTTCACCTGTCAAGGAAGGCGACGAATGGCTTCCGGCAGATCCTGGAAGCGATCGATCAAAATATCCGCATCCAGCGTTGCCGGGGGCGCCTTTGCATAGCCATAAGATACCAGGATCACCGGCACCCCGGCGCGCTTGGCAACCAGAACGTCCATGTCATGGTCGCCAACCATAACCGCGTCCTTCGGCGTCACTGCCATGCCCTCCAGGGTTTCAAAGAGATGGGCCGGGTCGGGCTTGCGCTTCGTGACGTTGTCGATGGAAAAAATGTTGGAAAAATAGTGCAGTACGCCCAAATCCTTGAGAATACGCGTTGCTGCCATATGGGGCCGGTTCGTCACGATGCCAAGGCGGGTGCCTGCCTGGCTCAGCGCTTCCAGGGTTTCGGGGACGCCGGGATAGAGTTCGGCATATTTTCCGCCGTTTTCTTCATAGTTGGCCATAAAGCGGGCGTGGATTCGCCCAAAGGCCTCATCGTCCAGGGGCTCGCCGGTAATCGCGAAGGCCTGGCGCAGGATGTATTCGACCGTATCTTGGAAAAGGGCCACGATGGCGGGGCCGTCCAGCGGGGTGCGGCCTTCTTCCACGAGGAGGGCGTTGAGGGTGGCTTCGTAAAGGGGGAGGCTGTTGACGAGGGTTCCGTCGATGTCGAAGAGGGCGGCGCGGCAGTGCATCGTCAGAGGGTTCCAGATTACGGATTGGTAAGAATAGGAATCTTGCTTTGGACGTGGTGCGGGCTTTATGACAAGCTTTCGCGCCTGCTCGCAGGAAGAAACTAGAAGCAGTCTATTACGCGCAATTCAATGGTCAAGCGACAAACCGCAATTCTTATTCTCGCCGCCGGGAAAGGTACCCGGATGCAATCGGACCTGCCCAAGGTTCTGCATCCGCTGGGAGGCCAGCCGCTGATCCGCCATGCCCTGGCCGCAGCGAGCGCGTTGAAGCCGGCCCGGATGTGCGTCGTCATCGGGCCGGGCATGGAGGCCGTTGCCGCCGCCGTCAAGCCTTGGCCGGTTGTCGTTCAAAAGACCCAGGCCGGGACGGGGGACGCCGTGCGCGCGGCGAAGAAGCTGCTTTCGGGCTTCACGGGCGATGTGCTGATCCTTTTTGGCGATACGCCTTTTCTCGCGCCGGCGACGCTGCGGAAACTTCTTGCGCGCCGGCGTGCAAAGCCGGAACCAGTTGCCGTCGTTCTTGGTATGCGTCCAGAGGATCCGGGCGAATATGGCCGCCTTGTGACGGATGCGGATGGCACGTTGGAGGCCATCGTCGAATACCGTGAAGCGAACGCACGCATTCGCGAAATTCCGCTTTGCAATTCCGGCGTCATGGCAATCGATGGCAAACAGCTGTTCGGCTTGCTGAACCGCATCAAAAAAAGCCGCGTGAAGGGGGAATATTACCTGACCGATTTGGTCGCGATTGCCCGCGATGCCGGCCATGCATGCGCCTATGTAGAAGGCCCGGCGGGGGAATTGCTGGGCGTGAACGACCGCGCGGATTTGGCCGAGGCGGAGGCCCTTTTTCAGATGGAACACCGGGCGGCGGCGATGGCCGGCGGGGCAACGCTTTTGGACCCGACGACCGTCTGGTTCAGTTTCGACACAAAGCTTGGCAAGGACGTTACCATTGATCCGAACGTGTTCTTTGGGCCGGGCGTTCAGGTTGCAGACGGCGCCACCATTCGCGCCTTTTCGCATATCGAAGGGGCGAAGATCGGCAAGGGCGCCATCGTCGGACCCTTTGCGCGCCTGCGCCCCGGTGCCGTTATCGGCGAGAACGCGCATATCGGAAATTTCGTCGAAGTAAAAAAATCGAAAATCGAGGCCGGTGCAAAAGTGAACCATTTGACCTATATCGGCGACGCCTTGGTCGGCCGGGACGCGAATGTCGGCGCCGGCACGATCACCTGCAATTACGATGGCGTCACCAAGTCGCGGACGGTGATCGGGAAGCGGGCCTTCATTGGTTCGAACACGGCGCTGGTTGCGCCCGTCACCATCGGCAACGACGCCGTGATCGGTGCCGGTAGCGTGATTACGAAAAACATTGCCGCAGGCGCGCTGGGGCTGACCCGTGCGGAAGCGAAAGAAGTAAAGGGCTGGGCGCGTCGCCAAGGCAAAGGCGCGGCCGCAAAGAAAAAAACGGCCGCGCCCGGCCGCAAGAAGAAAAAGAAGGGCTAGCCGCCGAAGCATGTGTGGAATCATTGGCATTATCGGCAAGGCCGAGGTTGCGCCGCTCTTGCTGGACGGGCTCAAGCGGCTCGAATATCGGGGCTATGATTCCGCAGGCATTGCGACCTTGGTCAATGGCGGTATCGAGCGCCGCCGCGCCGAAGGGCGGATCGCCAATCTGCAAAGCCGCGTCGAGAGCGAGCCGATTTCCGGAAAGACCGGGATCGGTCACACCCGCTGGGCGACCCATGGCGTCCCCAACGAGGCCAACGCCCACCCCCATGCCAGCGCACGGGTTGCCGTCGTCCACAACGGCATCATCGAAAATTTTCAGGAATTGCGGGACGAGCTGTCGGGTTTTGGCGTTCGAATCGAAACGGATACGGATACCGAAGTCATTGTTCATCTGATCACCCATTATCTGGAAACGGGCATGGAGCCGGAGGCGGCGACGGCAAAGACGCTGCAAAGGCTGGAAGGCGCGTTTGCCCTTGGCGTCATCTTCGCCGGCGAGCCATCCCTGATGATCGGCGCGCGCCGGGGCAGTCCGCTTGCGATCGGCTATGGCGATGGCGAGATGTATCTTGGCTCGGACGCGCTGGCGCTGGCGCCGCTGACCCAGAAGCTCACCTATCTCGAAGAAGGGGATTGGGCGGTTCTCTCGCCGGAAGGGGCCGTGATCCATGACGCAAGCGATGCCGTCGTCGAGCGAAAGATTGAAAAAAGCACGGCCTCGGGCGCGCTGGAGGGAAAGGGCAATTTTCCTCATTTTATGCTGAAGGAAATTTTCGAACAGCCGGCCGTCATTGGCGACACGCTGCACGCCTTGTTCAACCCGGTGACGCGCACCATTTCGCTTCCCGACCTGCCCTTTGACCTTGCAAAGATTTCGAAGGTGACGGTCGTTGCCTGCGGCACCTCCTATTACGCCGCGATGGTGGCCAAATATTGGCTGGAGGACGTCGCCGGTCTTCCCGTCGAGGTCGATATCGCTTCGGAATTCAGGTACCGCAATGCGCGCATGTTGAAAGATGGCCTTGCGCTTTTCATTTCGCAATCCGGCGAAACGGCGGATACGCTCGCCGCGCTGCGCTACGCAAAAACGCAAGGTCAACACACGCTTGCCTTGGTCAACGTTCTCGAAAGCTCGTTGGTGCGCGAAGCGGAAGCCGCTCTGCTCACCTATGCCGGCCCAGAGATCGGGGTGGCCTCGACCAAGGCCTTTACGACGCAATTGACGGTGCTTGCCTGCCTGGCCATTGCGCTCGCCCGTGCCAAGGGCACCATCGATCACGACGTAGAAGCCAGGCTCTCCGCGGCGCTTACCGAGGTGCCTTCGCGTGTTGTTGAAGTCCTGAATCATGACGAACGCTTGAAGGAAATCGCGGGTGAAATCGCGAACCTGCCCGACGTTCTCTACCTTGGCCGCGGCACAAGCTATCCGATTGCGCTTGAAGGGGCGTTGAAGCTCAAGGAGATTTCCTACATTCACGCCGAAGGCTACGCGGCGGGGGAGATGAAGCATGGGCCGATTGCGCTGATTGACGAAGGGGTACCGATCATCGTTATCGCGCCAAGCGATCCGCTTTTTGAAAAGACCGCTTCGAACATGCAGGAGGTCATCACCCGCGGCGGGCGCGTCATTTTTCTAAGCGACGCGCCTGGCATTGCGCGCCTTGGCGGGGTGGCCGCGGCGACCGTCGCGCTTCCCGAGGTCGATCCGTTCGTCGCGCCGATCCTTTATGCCATTCCGGTGCAATTGCTTGCCTATCACATCGCCGTTCGCAAGGGGACGGATGTCGATCAACCGCGCAACCTTGCGAAAAGCGTCACGGTCGAATAGGCCCATCCCATGGCAGGCTATGATTTTGATCTTCTGACAATCGGCGCCGGTTCCGGCGGCGTTGCCGGCACGCGCCGGGCCGCGGGCCATGGCGCCAAGGCCGCTATTTGCGAAGAGGGCCGCGTCGGCGGCACCTGCGTGCTGCGGGGCTGCGTGCCGAAAAAGCTGCTCGTCTACGGGGCCCATTTCCGCGATGCTTTCGAAGACGCGGCCGGTTTCGGCTGGCAGGTGGGGGCGCAGGATTTCGACTGGGCCGAGCTGATCGCGAGAAAAGATCGCGAGTTGGATCGCCTCAACAAGATCTATCTTCAAATGCTCGACGACGCCGGCGTTGCCCTTCTGGAAGGGCGTGCCCGGCTGGTGGACCCGCACAGGGTCGAAATCGGCGGCAAATTCGTAACGGCGGAAACGATTTTGGTGGCGACCGGTTCCTGGCCGCGCCTTCCCGGTATTCCCGGCATCGAGCATGTGATCACTTCGAACGAGGCGCTTGATCTGAAAGAGCTGCCCGCCCGCATGGCGATCGTTGGCGGCGGATACATCGCCGTCGAGTTCGCCGGTATCTTTCGCCGCTTTGGCGTGGAGGTGGTTGAAATCATTCGAGGCGATCAGATATTGCGCGGCTTCGACAAGGACATGCGCGTGTCCCTGACGGAAGAAATGGAAAAGGCCGGCATCACCATCCGGGCCGAAACGCAACTGCGGCGCATCGTGCAAAAGGACGGGCATTGCCTCCTGCACATGGCGCGCAAAAATGGGGGCGAAGAAACCCTTGAAGTGGATTCGGTCATGTGTGCCACCGGCCGTACGCCGAACACGAAAGGCCTGGGGCTTGAAGACATTGGCGTCGCGCTCGAGCCAAACGGTGCCATTCGCGTGGACGACGAATCCCGAAGCACGGTTTCAAATCTTTACGCCGTCGGCGATTGCACGGACCGATTGAATTTGACGCCGGTGGCGATCGCCGAAGCCCGGGCCTTTGCGGATACGCTTTATGGCAAGCGTCCAAGAAAGGTGGATCACGCGGGCGTGGCGACGGCGGTCTTCAGTCAGCCGCCGATCGGGACGGTCGGCTATGACGAGGATGGGGCGCGGGCGGCATTCGGCGCGGTTGATGTGTATTTTTCGAAATTTCGTCCGATGAAGCACACACTTTCGGGCCGCGAGACGAAAACCACGATGAAGCTTGTCGTCGATCGTGCAAGCGATCGGGTCGTCGGTTGCCACATGCTGGGGGACGACGCGCCGGAGATTATACAGGCCCTGGCCGTTGCCCTGAAGGCGGGGGCCCGGAAGGCGGATTTCGATGCCACCATGGGCATCCACCCGACGGCGGCCGAAGAGTTCGTAACCATGAGCGCGCCGCGTCCCGAGCCAAAAGAAGAAAATTAAGGGAATCCGGGCACTTCGCCCGGTTCTGGCGTGATTTTTACTGGAAAAAACGCGGATTCCGGCGTATCACCGGGTTGAACCGGTCTCGAAGCAAACGACATGGCGCGACATGGCAAAGAATTGGTCGCCGGATAGCTGGCGCAAGAAGCCGGCCCGGCAAATGCCGGATTATCCGGACAAAGCGGCGCTCGCCGCCGTCGAAAAGACGCTGCGGGATTCCCCGCCGCTTGTTTTCGCGGGCGAGGCGCGTCGCCTTCGCGCCGAGCTTGCCGAGGCCGCGGAAGGCCGGGCGTTCCTGCTTCAGGGCGGCGATTGCGCGGAAAGCTTCGCCGAATTTAACGCGGACAAGATCCGCGACACGTTTCGCGTGTTGCTGCAGATGGCGGTCGTGCTCACCTTTGGTGCCAGTTGCCCGGTCGTCAAGGTTGGGCGCATGGCGGGTCAATTCGCAAAACCGCGTTCGGCGGAAACGGAGACCCAGGGCGACGTTACGCTGCCCTGCTATCGCGGCGATATCGTCAACGGCATGGCCTTTACGGAAGCGTCGCGCACGCCGGACCCAAAGCGCATGGTGCAGGCTTATAGCCAGGCTGCCGTTACGCTGAATTTGCTGCGCGCGTTCGCGCAAGGCGGCTATGCGGATCTGCATCAGGTGCACCGCTGGAATTTGGGTTTTGTCGGCGAAAGCAAGCAGGGCGAAAAATATCAGGATTTGGCGGATCGTTTGACCGAGACGCTTTCCTTCATGGGGGCGTGCGGATTGACGTCGGAAACGACGGCTCCCATCCGCCAGACCAATTTCTATACCTCCCATGAGGCCCTTTTGCTGGGCTATGAGGAAGCGTTGACGCGCGTCGATAGCACGACCGGGGACAGCTACGATTGTTCGGCCCATATGCTATGGATCGGCGATCGAACGCGCCAGGAAGACGGCGCCCATGTCGAATTTCTTCGCGGGCTCCATAACCCCATTGGCTTGAAGATTGGACCAACCTTTGAGGCGGATGCGTTGCTGCGCCTGATCGATATTTTAAACCCGAACAACGATCCAGGCCGCTTGACACTTATCAGCCGGATGGGCTCGGACGCGATCTGGGAACGGCTGCCGGCGCTCGTTCGTGCCGTCGAGGGCGAGGGACGCAAGGTCGTTTGGTCTTGCGATCCGATGCATGCGAACACGGTGAAGGCGTCAAACGGATACAAGACGCGTTCCTTCGATCGGATCTTGAAGGAAATCGAGGCGTTTTTCGCCATTCACCAGGCGGAAGGCAGCTATGCCGGAGGCATTCACTGCGAGCTCACCGGTCAGGACGTGACGGAATGCATCGGCGGCGCCCAGGAAATCACCGAGGACCGCTTGGCCGATCGCTATCATACCCATTGCGATCCCCGCTTGAACGCGTCGCAGGGGCTGGAGCTTGCGTTTCTTGTCGCCGAGGCCTTGAAGAAAGAACGCAACGCCGCCGCGCGGGTCTCTGCCGCTTCCTGACCCGGTCAGGATTGCGGTTGGGCAATCGAACCATCGACTTTGAGCGGAAGCAGCGGATAAGGCCATCCACCCGATGACCAAGCATCTTGGGATTGCACTCATACAGATGAACCCGACCGTGGGCGACCTGGCGGGAAATCTCGTCAAGCTCCGCCATGCCTATCGCCAGGCCGCGGAGGCGGGAGTGGACCTTGTGGTTGCCAGCGAGCTGGTCGTGACCGGCTACCCGCCGGAAGACCTGCTCTTAAGGCCTTCCTTCCAGGAAGCTACCGAGGCGGCCGTGCTGGAGCTTGCCGCCGATGTTGCGGATGAGGGCGGGCCCGGTCTTCTGATTGGCGCCCCCTGGCGCGAAGGCGGCGCGCTCTACAATGCCGCCCTTCTGCTGGACGGCGGCAAGGTGACCCATGCGCGGTTCAAGCATGACCTTCCGAACTATGGCGTTTTCGATGAACGGCGGATCTTTTCTGCCGGCCCGGTTCCGGGGCCGATAAATTTCCGCGGTGTGCGGCTTGGCGTCATGATGTGCGAAGACATGTGGGCACCGGACGTGGCGGAATGCCTTGGCGAGTCGGGTGCGGAAATTCTCATTGTTTTAAACGGCTCCCCCTTCGAGGTCGACAAGCCGGACCAGCGTTTGAACCTTGCGGTTGCGCGCAGCGTCGAGACCGGGCTGCCCTTGCTCTACGTCAACCAGGTTGGCGGGCAGGACGAGCTGGTTTTTGATGGCGGCTCCTTCGCGATTGGCCGGGATCGCAAGCTCGTGGCGCGCGCCAGCGATTGGTGCGAAGAAACGGTGATCACGCGTTGGCGGCGGCACGACGACGCGTGGCTCGGCGAATCGGGTCCAATGGCAACGGGAACGGCGGGCGTCGAGGCGATCTATCAGGGCTTGCGGCTGGGTTTACGCGACTACGTTGCGAAGAACGGGTTCCCGGGCGTTCTGATCGGCCTTTCCGGCGGCGTCGATTCGGCCCTGACGGCGGCCCTGGCCGTGGATGCCCTGGGCGCGGATTGCGTGCACGGGGTTCGCATGCCCTCGCCCTATACGTCGGATGCAAGCCTCGAAGATGCCGAAGCGCTTGCCGACAAGCTTGGCATTCGCCTGGATACGGTTTCGATCGAACCGGCGATGAAGGCGTTTGATTCGATGTTGAAAGAGCTTTTCGCAGGCCATGCGGCGGACGAGGCCGAAGAAAACATTCAGGCCCGCGCCCGCGGCATGACGCTCATGGCGCTTAGCAACAAATTCGACTATCTCGTGCTTAGCACCGGCAACAAATCGGAAATGTCCGTCGGCTATGCCACGCTTTATGGCGACATGGCGGGCGGCTTTGCCATTCTCAAGGACGTCTACAAAACAACCGTTTACGAATGCTGCCATTGGCGGAACGCGCGGCTCCCGGAAGGGGCGCTTGGGCCGGAGGGGGTCGTGATCCCGGAGCGCATTTTGACGAAGGCGCCTTCTGCCGAGTTAAAGCCGAACCAGTGCGATCAAGATACGTTGCCGCCCTATGACGCCCTCGATGACATCCTCGCCTGCCTGATCGAAAAGGACATGTCCGTGACGGAAATCACCGATCGCGGCCATGACCGCGACACCGTAAGCCGGGTTTGGCAGATGCTAGGCGTTGCCGAATACAAGCGCCGGCAGGCGCCGCCGGGCGTAAAAATCACCAGCCGTTCCTTTGGCCGCGACCGCCGTTATCCGATCACGAACCGTTACAAGGATCTGGCATGAGCGCGGCGGAAATCCCGGTTACCACCCGGTTTGCGCCAAGCCCAACCGGGCGGCTGCATGTCGGCAATGTGCGGGTGGCGCTTCTCAACTGGCTGCTTACGCACAAGGCGGGCGGGCGTTTCATCTTGCGGTTCGACGACACAGATGCGGAGCGCAGTCGCGAGGAATATGTCGAGGCGGCGCGCGAAGACCTTCGTTGGCTGGGCCTGGCATGGGACGAAGAGCAGCACCAGTCCGACCGCCTCGATCTTTATAGGGCGGCGACCGAAAAACTGAAGGCGGATGGGCGGCTCTATCCAGCTTACGAAACGCCCGAGGAATTGGCGCTCAAGCGCAAGGTGTTGCTCTCGCAAGGCAAGCCTCCGATCTACGACCGGGCGGCGTTGCGCTTGGATGCGGCGGCGCGCGAGCGCCTCGAGGCAGAGGGCAACCAGCCCCATTGGCGGTTTCGTCTGGCCCCTCAGGAAATTCGCTGGGTGGATGGCGTGCGCGGCGAGGTGCATTTCGAAGCGGAGCATTTGAGCGACCCGGTCCTGATCCGTGCCGATGGGACGCCGCTTTTTATTCTTCCCGCCGTCGTTGACGATATTGACATGAAAATCACGGATGTCCTGCGCGGCGAAGACCACGTAACGAACACCGCCATCCAAATTCAAATCTTTGAAGCCTTGGGCGCCGAACCGCCGCGCTTCGTGCATTTCCCCCTGCTGACGGACCTGCAGGGAAAGGGGCTTTCAAAGCGCGAGCAAAGCCTCGCCATTTCGGAGTTGCGGGAAGAGGCGTTCGAAGCCATGGCGCTGAATAGCCTGCTTGCGACGATCGGCAGCTCCGATCCCATTACCCCCTTTGTTTCGCTCGACGCTCTGTCGGAAAATTTTGATTTGCGAAAATTCGCTCGGGCTACGCCAAAATTCGATTTGGACGAGTTGAAGGCGGTGAATGAGAAATTGCTTCACCTTCTTTCTTTCTCGGACGTGTCGGCGCGTTTGGGCGCATTGGGCATGGAGGATGCGGACGAAAACTTTTGGCTGGCGGTTCGCGAAAACCTCACATGCCTTGCCGATGCCGAGGCGTGGTGGCGCGTCTGCCATGGCGAGATTACGCCCATCATCGAGGACGGCGCTTTTGCCGAGGCGGCGGCGGCCTTGTTGCCGGAAGGCATCTGGGACGCCGATACGTGGCGGCATTGGACGGAGGCGGTCAAGCAGGCCACCGGCCGGAAGGGAAAACAGCTCTACCATCCGCTTCGCCTGGCGCTTACCGGGTTCGAGCGTGGACCGGAATTGCAGAATCTGTTACCGATGATCGGCAGAAAGCGGGCGGCTGCCCGGCTACGGGGACAGACGGCCTGACGCGCTTTGGTCATGTAAGGATGCCGGCCGCAACAACGCATGGAACTTGTTCTCTACAACACGCTGACCCGCAAGAAAGAGGTCTTTACCCCCTTGCGTCCGGACGAGGTCGGCTTCTATGTCTGCGGGCCGACCGTCTATGATTTGGCGCATATCGGCAATGCCAGACCCGTTCTTGTCTTTGATGTTCTTTACCGCCTGCTGAAGCGCCACTTCGCGCAGGTGACCTATGTCCGCAACATCACGGACGTGGATGACAAAATCAACGCCGCGGCTGCCGAAAAAGGAGAGGCGATCGGCGAACTTACCAAGCGAACGACCCAGGCCTTTCACGAAGACATGGCGGCCCTCGGGGCCTTGCCGCCGGACATCGAGCCGCGCGCGACGGAACACATTGCCGCCATGGTCGCGATGATCGCGCGCCTGATTGAAAAGGGCCACGCCTATGTGGCCGACGGACACGTACTTTTCGAAGTCGGCACCATGCCGGATTATGGCAGGCTTTCGGGCAAGAACCGGGACGAGCTGATCGCCGGCGCCCGTGTCGAAATTGCCCCCTATAAGAAAAATCCGGCGGATTTTGTGCTGTGGAAGCCAAGCGACCCGGAAATTCCCGGATGGGAGAGCCCGTGGGGACGGGGGCGGCCCGGTTGGCATATCGAATGTTCGACGATGAGCGGCGTCTATCTTGGCGAAACCTTCGACATCCATGGCGGCGGCCGCGACCTTGTCTTTCCCCATCATGAGAACGAAATTGCCCAGAGCTGCTGCGCTCATGACGGCAAGCCTTTTGCGCGCTACTGGGTGCACAATGGCTTTCTCAACGTGAACAGCGAGAAGATGTCGAAATCCATCGGCAACGTTCTTACGGTGCGCACGCTTTTGCAGCAGGCCCAGGGCGAAACCGTTCGATTTGCCATGCTTTCAACCCATTACCGCCAGCCCTTGAACTGGTCGGACGAAACCCTTGCCCAGGCAAAGGAGAAGCTGGACCGGCTCTACACGGCTCTTCGCCAGGCGGGGGACGTGCCGTCTAAGGGCGCGGCGATCCCGGAGGCCATCGAGGCGGCGTTGCTGGACGACCTTCATACGCCGGAGGCCTTGAGCGCCCTTGCCGGCCTGGCCAGCGCCCTCAACAAGGCCGAAACGGCGGCCGAAACGGCGGACGCAAAGGGAAAGTTGCTTGCGGCGGGGGCGGCGCTTGGGCTACTCCAACAGGACCCGGAAGCGTGGTTTCGCTGGTGGCCGGCGGGCGAAACCCAACTGGACGCAACGGAAATCGAGCGTCTGATCGCGCTTCGGGACAAAGCGCGCATGGCAAAAGACTTCAAGGAGGCCGATCGCCTCCGCGACGCGCTTGCCGCGAAGGGAATCCTGCTTGAAGATCGGGGCGGGAAAACGATTTGGAGACATGCGGGATGATCCGCAGGAAAAAAGACGAAAAACGGGTCTATCTCTACGATAGCACCCTGCGCGACGGGCAGCAGACCTTGGACGTTGATTTTAATGTCAGCGACAAGGAAGCGGTTGCCAGCGAGCTGGATCGTCTTGGAATCGATTACGTCGAAGGGGGATGGCCGGGGGCGAATCCGACGGATGATGCCTTCTTCGCCGCTGCGCCGAAATTGCGCCACGCGCGCTTTACCGCCTTTGGCATGACGCGGCGTCCGGGACGCAGCGTCGAGAACGATCCGGGCTTGGCGGCGCTGCTGTCAAGCGGAGTAAAAACGGTCTGCATGGTTGGCAAGACCTGGGACTTTCACGTCAAAGTGGCGTTGGAAACCACCCTTGAAGAAAATTTGCAGATGATCCGCGAAAGCGTGGCACATGCGAAAGGGCGTATCGAAGAAGTCCTTTTCGACGCCGAACATTTTTTTGACGGCTACAAAGCGAATCCCGATTTTGCACTGACTTGCCTGCGCGCGGCGCATGAGGCGGGGGCGCGCTGGGTCGTGCTTTGCGATACGAATGGCGGCACGTTGCCGGATGAGGTCGAGGCGATCGTCGCCAAGGTGACGGAAACTGTTCCTGGCAGCCATCTCGGGATCCATTGCCACAACGATACGGAAAACGCGGTTGCCAACAGCCTGGCGGCGGTGCGTGCCGGTGCGCGGCAGGTGCAAGGCACCATGAACGGCCTGGGCGAACGCTGCGGAAACGCCAACCTTGTTTCGCTTTTGCCGTCGCTGATGGTGAAAATGGGTTACGAAACAGGCGTTAGCGACAAGGGGTTGAAGCGCCTAACCCAGCTTTCCCATTTGATCGACGACCGGTTGAACCGGATTCCGAACCGGCACGCCGCCTATGTGGGGGAATCCGCCTTCGCGCATAAGGGGGGGCTGCACGTTTCGGCCGTGGCCAAGGACCCGAAAAGCTATGAACACATAGACCCGGAGCGCGTCGGCAATCATCGGCATGTGGTAATTTCGGACCAGGCGGGAAAGGCGAACATCCTCACGCGTCTTGAGGAAATCGGGATCAAGCTGAAAGCGGACGATCCGCGCCTGCCGCAATTGGTGGATAGCATTAAGGCACGGGAATTCGAGGGGTATTCCTATGACAGCGCGGGCGCCAGCTTCGAATTGCTGGCGCGGCGTGTTCTCGATACGGTGCCAGAATATTTCAAGCTCAACAATTTTCGGGTCATCGACGAGCGCCGTTGGAATGCACGAGGCGAATTGGTCACCCTCTCGGAAGCAAAAATCAACGTAAATGTCGGCGGCAAGAACGTCCTCACCGTGGCCGAGGGAAACGGGCCGGTGAACGCGTTGGATAACGCGCTTCGCGAGGCGCTGACGCCGGTTTACCGGCAATTGCAGGACATTCAATTGGTGGATTACAAGGTGCGTATCCTGGATTCAAGCTTCGGAACCGAGGCGCAGACGCGCGTGATGATTGAAAGCACCGCCAAGGGCACCCATTGGACGACGGTCGGCGTTTCGACGAACGTGATTGACGCTTCCTACAACGCCCTTCGCGACAGCCTTACCTATAAACTGTTCCGTGACGGCGCCAAGGTCTGATGGCCGGTACCAATTCGACGCAGATTCCTACAATCGGCGGCCCCGTTGTCGTGTTGGTTGGGGCGCAGCTCGGCGAAAATGTCGGCACCGCCGTGCGTGCCATGTGGAATTGCGGCCTCGCGGAGCTTCGCCTGGTGCATCCGCGGGCGGGCTGGTTGAACGAGAAAACCGTGGCGGCTTCGTCAGGCGCCGGCGCCATCCTCGAAAAAGCCCGGGTGTATTCAAGTACGGCCGAGGCGGTGGCCGATCTTCGCCATGTCTTCGCGACAACGGCACGCCCTCGGGACATGGAAAAGCCAGCCGTTACCCCACGGGTCGCCGCCCAGGCCATGCGCGCGGCGGAGAGCCGGGGCGAGCGCATCGGCATCCTTTTCGGGCCGGAGCGGGCCGGCCTGACGAATGACGACGTCACCCTCGCCGAAACGATTGTCGAAGTGCCTTTGAACCCGGCCTTTGCCTCGCTGAACCTTGCCCAGGCCGTGCTTCTCCTCGGCTATGAGTGGTTCCAGGCCGGTCTGGACGCCGATAGGGCGCCGCCGCCGACCCCTTCTCAAGGGGACGCCGCCCCGGCGACGCAAAAGGCGCTTCTCGACCTTTTCACCCATCTTGAGGCCGAGCTGGATGCGTGCGGTTTCCTAAGGGTTGCCGAGAAACGGCCTGGTATGGTCCGAAATATCCGCAACATCTTTACCCGGGCCGGGCTCACGGATCGCGAGGTCAGCACGCTGCGGGGGATCGTCACCGGGCTCACGCGCGGGCCTCAGGGCTGAATCCCAGGGGAAATCGGTTTGACAGGGGCGAAGGCATGCGTATAGTACGGCCTCTCGCTGGGCGAAATCGCCCGGAAAACAGGGAAATATAGGGCTCGAACGCGTTCCATGACGAAACGGCTGCAAGCGAAATACAAAATCAATCGGCGTCTTGGCGCCAACCTGTGGGGGCGTCCGAAAAGCCCGGTAAATCGCCGTGAATACGGTCCCGGCCAGCATGGCCCGACCAATCAGCGCCGCCGGAAGGTGTCGGACTTTGGCGCGCAGCTGGCGGCAAAGCAGAAGCTGAAAGGCTATTACGGCAATATCGGCGAGCGGCAGTTCCGCAATATCTATCAAGAAGCGGTTCGCCAGAAGGGGGACACCGGCGAGCGCCTCATCGGCCTGCTGGAACGCCGTCTCGACATTGTCGTCTATCGCATGAAATTTGTGTCAACGGTGTTTGCAGCGCGGCAGTTCGTTAATCACGGGCACGTCCGGGTTAACGGCCAGCGCGTGACGGTTCCATCCTACGTGCTACAGGAAGGCGACGTCATCGAGGTGAAAGAAAAATCCCGCGAACTGGCCTTCGTGCTGGAGGCGATGCAATCGGTGGAACGGGATGTGCCGGACTATCTTGAGATTGACTACAAGGCGATGCAGGGAAAATTTGTACGTATCCCCGCGCTTGGCGACGTGCCCTATCCGGTGCAGATGGAGCCGAACCTGGTGGTCGAATTTTATTCGCGCTGACGCCTTAAAAGACGTCGAAGACGCGAAAAGGGCCGCCCAATGGGCGGCCCTTTTCCGTTGAGGCACAGGGCGCTTTAGTTCGCCGTTTCGATGCCCTTTTCCTGAAGATAGCCGGCAAGCTCGCCGCTCTCATACATTTCGCGGATGATATCGCAGCCGCCGATGAATTCGCCGCCAATGTAAAGCTGCGGGATCGTCGGCCAGTCGCTAAAAAGCTTGACGCCTTCGCGCAGGTCCGGATCCGAAAGGACGTCGATCCCTTTAAATTTTACGCCCACGCGTGAGAGGATTTCCACAACGGTTGCCGAAAAGCCGCATTGCGGAAAGACGGGCGACCCTTTCATGAAAAGAACCACGGCGTTCTCGGAAATATCCTCACGGATACGATGGAATACGGGATTGTCGTTCATCGGGCCCTCGCGCTTGTTTGTTTCGTTCAATGGCTGTCCGGGATACCGGTCTGAAGCGCCAGCGCATGCAGCGCGTCGCCCATGTTTCCCTTCAGTGCCTTGTATACCATTTGATGCTGCTGGATTCGGGTTTTTCCCTTGAAGGCAGGGGAGACGACCTTGGCAGCGTAATGATCGCCATCGCCACGAAGGTCGGTGATGCTTACGTCTGCGTCGGGAAGGGTCGCCTTAATCAGCCGTTCGATCTCTTCGGCATCCATCGCCATTTGCTACGCCTCGTGTCTGCTATAGCCCTTTAGGGGCTGGCCATATAGGCCGGAAACCAGCCCTCATGGGCTTCTCGCAACCTTCCCAAGGATATAGGCCGGAGACGGGGGATTTTCAATGCGTCTCCGCCGGTATACCCAAGGACAGAGACCGGCACGCCGGCCTTCTCGGCCGCGGCCAGCACCTCTTCCGGCGCCGGGCTGGTCACCAGATAGCGGCCTTGATCCTCGCCAAAGAGCCAGGCCTCCTGGGCCATCCCATCGGCCTCGGCAGTGATCTCGGCACCAAGGTTGCCGGCAAGGGCCATTTCCGCCAGGGCGACGGCGAGGCCGCCATCGCTGATGTCGTGGCAGGCAGTCAGCTTCCCGCGCTCGATGAGGCCGCGCACGAAATCGCCGTTTCGCCGTTCGACTCCAAGATCGACGGCGGGCGGCGGGCCTTCTTCCTTTCCCACAATCTCGCGCAGGTAAATCGACGCCCCCAGCGCACCTTGGGTTGTGCCGATCAGCAAAATGGCTTCCTTCGCTTCCTTGAAGCCGGGCGTTGCCCGTCGGCTTAAATCCTTCAGCAGGCCGACGGCGCCGATCGTGGGCGTCGGCAGGATCGCCTCGCCGTTCGTCTCGTTGTAGAAGGAGACGTTTCCGGAAACGACGGGAAAGTCGAGGGCGAGGCAGGCCTCGCGGATGCCTTCGATGGCGGCTACGAATTGGCCCATGATTTCCGGACGTTCCGGATTTCCAAAATTGAGATTGTCCGTGATGGCGAGAGGTTTGGCGCCAACGGCGGTCAGGTTTCGCCAGGCCTCGGCGACGGCTTGGGCGCCGCCGGTCTTGGGGTCCGCTACGCAATAGCGCGGCGTGCAATCGGCCGTGACGGCGAGGCCTTTGTTCGTTCCGTGGACGCGCAGGACGGCCGCGTCGCCGCCGGGCCGTTCGACGGTGTCCGCCATCACCATGTGGTCGTATTGCTCCCAGATCCAACGGCGGCTCGCCAGGTCCGGGCTACCCATCAGCGCCACCAGGGCGGCATCGGCCGCCATCTTTGGCGGATCCGGGTTTGGAGCAAGCGGGGGCAGGGCTTCCGTGGGGGTCCAGGGCCGGTCGTAACTGGGCGCGGCGCTTGCCAGGGGGGCGATGGGAAGGTCGGCGACGGTTTGCCCGCCGGACGTCAACACCATATGGCCGCTGTCCGTCACCTTGCCGATGACGGCAAAATCCAGTTCCCATTTTTCGAAAATTGCCTGGGCCTCCGTCGTCCGGTCGGGCTTGAGGACGATCAGCATGCGCTCTTGGCTTTCCGACAGCATGATTTCATAAGGGCTCATGCCCGCCTCGCGGATCGGGATCCGGTCGAGATTCATTTCGATGCCGGTGCCACCCTTTGAGGCCATCTCAAAGGAGGACGAGGTAAGCCCCGCGGCGCCCATGTCCTGAATGGCGACGATGGCATCCGTGGCCATCAATTCAAGGCACGCCTCCAGCAACAGCTTTTCCGTGAAGGGGTCGCCGACCTGTACGGTCGGCCGCTTTGCGTCCGAATCCTCATCGAATTCCGCCGAGGCCATGGTTGCGCCATGAATGCCGTCGCGGCCGGTTTTCGATCCGACATAAATCAGCAAATTTCCAGGTCCCGCCGCCGCCGAGTAAAAGATGCGATCCGTTTCCGCCAGGCCCACCGTCATCGCGTTGACGAGAATGTTGCCATTGTAGGAGGGGTGAAAATTGCATTCACCGCCGACCGTGGGCACGCCCATGCAGTTCCCATAATCGCCGATGCCAGCAACGACGCCGGCCACCAGGTGGCGGCTTTTCGGGTGTTCGGGGCTGCCGAAACGAAGCGAATTGAGATTGGCGATGGGGCGGGCGCCCATGGTGAAGACGTCGCGCAGAATGCCGCCGACGCCCGTCGCCGCGCCCTGATAGGGCTCGATAAACGAGGGATGGTTGTGGCTTTCCATCTTGAAAATGACGGCCTGGCCGTCGCCGATGTCGATGACACCGGCGTTTTCGCCGGGGCCGCAAATCACCCATGGCGCTTCCGTTGGCAGGGTCTTTAGCCAGCGTCGCGAGGATTTGTAGGAACAATGCTCGCTCCACATGACAGAAAAGATGCCAAGCTCCGTCAAATTCGGCACGCGGCCCAGAATTTCGAGAACCTTCGCATATTCTTCGGCGGAAAGGCCGTGCTGGGCGGCAATCTCGGGATTGACGTCGGTCATGCGCAAACGCCCATCAGGCTATCGAACAGGCGTTTCCCGTCTTCGCCGCCAAGCATTGTCTCGGCCAAGCGTTCGGGGTGGGGCATCATTCCCAGAATGCGCCGTTTCTTATCGAAGATGCCTGCGATGTTGCGGGCCGATCCGTTTGGATTGGAGGCTTTGCTGGCATGGCCCCCGGCATCGCAATAGCGAAAGGCGATCTGGCCATTGGCCTCCAGGGCGTCGAGGGTTTCGGGCGCGGCGAAATAATTGCCTTCGTGGTGGGCGATCGGGATGCGGAGGACTTCGCCCGGACGATAGGCGCCCGTGAAGGGGCTGTCGGACGTCTCGACCCGAAGGTGGACGTCCTGACAGAGAAATTTGATGCCGGCGTTGCGGAGAAGCGCGCCTGGAAGAAGGCCTGCTTCCGTTAAGATTTGAAAGCCGTTGCAGATGCCCAGCACCGCCACGCCTTTTTCGGCGCGGCGCCGAACGGTGTCCATGACGGGAGAATTGGCGGCCATTGCCCCGGAACGGAGGTAATCGCCATAGGAAAAACCGCCGGGCAGCACGATGAGGTCGACATCGGGAAATTCGTTTTCCCGGTGCCAGACGGAAATAGGCTCGGCGCCGATGGCATTGGCAAGGGCGACGCGGACGTCTCGATCGCAATTCGATCCCGGATAGACGATAACGGCGGCCTTCACGACGACAATCTCATACGGGTGGCGGGTCCTACTCGAAAAGCTCGATCTCGTAGTTTTCGACCACAAGATTGGCCAGCAGCTTCGTGCACATGGCTTCCACCGCGTCCTTTGCGCGCTTGGGGTCCGTTTCGTCGAGATCGATCTCGATATATTTTCCCTGCCGGATTCCCTTTACGCCCTCAAAGCCCAAGGCTTTTAGCGCATTGGCTATGGCCTTGCCTTGCGGATCAAGGACGCCGGATTTCAGCGTGACATGTACGCCTGCTTTCATGCGTCGCATTGTTTCATTGGAAAAACCACACGGCTCACTGCATAAGGGCCGGACCTTTTAGGTCCTTTGGTCCGCCTTCTAGGAGAATGCCAAGCCGTCGCGCAACTTCTTGATAGGCGCCTTCGACATTGCCCAGGTCACGGCGGAAACGGTCCTTGTCCATCTTCTCGTTCGTTTCGACATCCCACAGACGGCAGCTGTCGGGGCTGATTTCGTCCGCCAGCACGATATAAACCTGTTCGCCCTCGTAGAGCCTTCCAAACTCTAGCTTGAAATCGACAAGGCGGAGCCCGATTCCAAGAAACAGGCCGCTAAGGTAATCGTTGATGCGAAGCGCTAGCGACATGACGTCGTCAAGATCCTGGGCCGATGCCCAGCCGAAGGCGGTGATGTGCTCTTCGGAAATCATCGGATCGCCAAGCTCGTCGGACTTGTAATAATATTCGACAATGGAACGCGGCAAGGGCGTTCCCTCTTCCAGGCCCAGGCGTTTGGCCAGCGAACCCGCGACGACGTTGCGTACGACAACTTCGATGGGAATGATTTCAACTTCGCGAATGAGCTGTTCGCGCATGTTGAGCCGGCGTACGAAATGCGTGGGCACCCCGATTTCCGCCAGGCGAACCATCAGATATTCGGAGATGCGGTTGTTTAGCACCCCTTTGCCGGTGATGATCGCGTGCTTTTTGTTGTTGAAGGCGGTCGCGTCGTCCTTGAAATATTGGACGAGCGTGCCCGGCTCGGGCCCTTCGTAAAGGACTTTTGCTTTTCCTTCGTAGATTCGTCTGCGGCGGCTCATGGCGATATCGGTGCCAAAAAAAAGAAAAACCCTCGACCGGTTGGGCGAGCGGTTCAAAGCGGACCCAAGATATAGCAATTCCCCCCTCTGAAAACAATGGAAAGCAGGGGTTAACGCCCCCTAGAGGGGCACGTCTTCGAAGGGCGTTTCGTCGGGCCGGCCATTGGCGAAGCGGAAGATGGGGGCCGCCTTCCGGCCGAGGGAGGGAAGGGCGATAAGGGCGCTGGAAACGGTGCCAAAACCGTCCTTGCCGACAATGGTCATCGCACTTTCAGGCCCCGCCGCGTCGTCGAACTCGCGGCATGCGAGCAAGGCTGCCCAGGGTTCCCATCGGCCGTGGTCGGGATCGGGAGGGGGGGCGATCTGAAAACGGGGCAGGTAGGTGCGGATCCGGTGTGAGCCGGGATCGTTGCGATCGTGAGCGGTCAACAGGGAAATGCCTGGGGGCAGGGGCCAACACTCCATCCTTCCGGAGCCGAGGTTGCGAATCCAGAAAGCCTGCCGCTGATCGGCGATGGCAAAATTAAACGGGCGATAATCGCTCGCCGGCAATGCGGCCAGCGCCTTGGCCGCCGTCGCCGCGTCCGCGTGCTCCAGCGCCTTGAGCACCAGCTCGCCGCGGCTGCGTTTGCCTGGGGCGGGCCCCAAACTTTCCGGCCGGTTCAAGACGCCGGCAATCATGCCCTGGTCGCCCAACCCCAGCCAGCTTCCCCCGGCCTCAAGGTCCTTTCCGGCGAGGATATGGGGGGAATCGGGCCAATGCCGTCCCGGTGCAAGCGCGGGGCGGGCGATTTTTTCATCCCGATTGGCGCCCAGAAGAATGGGCCAGTCCGTATCCGGGCGATAGCTGAGTACAAGGGTACACATGGTTGAACTTTCGATACCACTTCTGCGCTGGGCTCGCTATATAGAGGGCCCTGGATGGGGCGCGAGCCCCCAATTGGTCCAAACCCGTAAGGTTCAAGGTGGAAACGATGAGCGATAGCTTCAAGGATCGGGAAAAGGCAGCCGAAGCCAAATTTCAACACGATCAGGAAACGATGTTCAAGGCCAACGCGCGACGCAACAAATTGCTCGGGCTTTGGGCGGCAGACCTCCTGGGGTTAACGGGCGCCGACGCCGAATCTTACGCAAAAGATGTAATTGCGGCCGATTTCGAAAAGCCCGGCGATGAAGACGTTCTTGAAAAAGTTTATGGGGATTTTCAGAAGAAGGGCGTCGACCTTTCCGAACGCCAGCTTCGAAAAGAAATGGATCGCCTTCTTCAAGTAGCACTTGAAGAGATTGCCACGGAATAGGGGCGGCCTTTTTAGACGGCGCCAGCTTCAAACACGCGCTTAAACAGCGTATCGACGTGGCGCGTGTGATGGGTGGGATCAAAGAGGCCCTCCAGCATCCCTTCTTCAAGATGCTTGGACACGTCCGCATCCGCCTTGAGGGCGTCGAGGAAATTTCCCTTTTTCTCCCAGCTTTGCATCGCGTTTCGCTGAACCGCCTGGTAGGCGTCTTCGCGGCTCATGCCCGCTTGGGTGAGGGCCAAAAGCACGCGCTGGGAATAAACCAGACCGCCTAAGGCATCGAGGTTCTGGCGCATTTTTTCCGGATAGACGACGAGCTTTTCGATGAGGCCGGCAAGCCGGCTAAGGGCAAAATCCAGGGTAACGGTGGCATCGGGCCCGATGATCCGCTCAACGGAGGAATGCGCGATGTCGCGCTCGTGCCATAGCACAACGTTTTCGAGCGCCGGCATCACATAGCCCCGGATGACGCGGGCAAGGCCGCTCACATTTTCGCTAAGCACCGGGTTGCGCTTGTGCGGCATTGCCGAGGAACCTTTCTGGCCCGGCGCAAAATATTCTTCCGCCTCGCGAACCTCCGTTCGTTGCAAATGCCGGATCTCGACAGCAAGGTTTTCCATGGCGCTGGCGGTAATGCCGAGCCCGGCGAAGAACGCGGCGTGGCGATCGCGCGGGATCACCTGGGTTGAAATGGGTTCAATCCGAAGGCCCATTTTTTTTGCCACATAGGCTTCCACCCGCGGATCGATATTGGCAAAGGTTCCCACGGCGCCGGAAATCGCACAGGTGGCGATTTCTTCCCGTGCCGTCCGAAGCCGTTCGCGGCAGCGCCAAAAGGCGGCGTAATGGCTGGCAAGCTTCAGCCCGAAGGTCGTTGGCTCGGCGTGAATGCCGTGGCTACGCCCGATGCAAAGCGTGTCTTTGTGCTCATAGGCGCGCCGTTTTAAGGCGGCGAGCAGGGCATCGGCGTCTTCGAGCAGCAGATCGGCCGCCTGGGCAAGCTGGAGGCTGAGGCAGGTGTCCAATACGTCCGAAGACGTCATGCCCTGATGGACGAAACGCGCCTCCGGTCCGACATGCTCTGCCACGTTCGTTAAAAAGGCGATGACGTCGTGATGGGTTTCTTTCTCGATCGTGTCGATCCGATCGATTTCAAATTTGCCGCGTTTCCGTACCGCGGCGGCAGCTTCCTTAGGGATCACGCCGATTTCGGCTTGCGCCTCGCAGGCGCAGGCTTCGATTTCCAGCCAGATTTTGAATTTGTTCTCGGGCGCCCAAATGGACGTCATCTGCGGACGGGCATAGCGTGGGATCATGGATAAAAACTTCCCAAAGAAAAAAGCGGGCGCAAGGCCCTTCTCTGCGAAGGATTTTACAAGTGTTCGGGTTTTTTGAAACCGAAATTAGTCGCGGACGACGATCGGATAGTCAGGGGTAGGGTTCAGGGGGCAGGAATAAACGTATTCGCCCTTCGTCAGTTCGACCTCGTAATCCCGGCTATAGCCGGTCTCAAGGCCGCCGCCCGAGACGCTGGGAAGGGTCAGCCGTCCAAGGCCGGTTCCGCGAAGGTAAAAACCCAGGCCATAGGGTACGTTCTTGTTTGTGACCCGGAAAATATATTTGTCGGGCTTCAGGACCATGGGGGCGACCTTGGCAAGGCGGTCCTTCTGCGTGTCCGCGTTGATGCGGATGCAATCGGCTTTCGCCGTGCTTTTGTAGGCGTGGTCCTGGCCTTCCGGCTCGAGAAACTGGCAGGGCGTCTGGGTGAGGTTGATCACCGCCGGCCCATCCTTCGCGTGGGCGCCGGCATTGAGAGCCACCCCCAGGCTTCCGACAAAGAGGCTTGCAGCAAGCAGGGGAATCGATGAGAGAGGGCTGCGCATCCTTGAGCGAGTACCCGTTCAACAAAAAGCCAGACTTCAATAATAAGCGGGGAAGCCGGAGGGTCAATTCACCCTTCCGTGAGAAATGGGCAAAAAAATTCCCAGCAAGGCTGCCCTTGCTGGGAATGTTTCAAAAAATCGGAAAGGCGCTAATTCGTGTTGACGGAAGCGTCGCCGGTATCGGCTGACGCCGCGTCCGTGCTGGCGGCATTGTCGGCGTTGGACGAGCCGCTAGTGGATACGATCAGCGGATAATCGAAGGTTGGATTTTGCCGGCCCGTATAGACGTATTCGCCTTCCTCAAGCTCGACTTCAAAAATTTCCTGGTAGCCTGCGAGGATTTCGCCTTTGGAAAAAACCGGCTTTTTCTGCTTCTTGCCGTTTTTCTTCAATTTGAAGATTTCCAGGCCGACCGCATATGGCACGTTCGCATTCAAGACTCTGAATTTGTACGTGCCGGGCTTCAGGGTCAGGGTCTGAATGTTCGGCAGGCGCTCTTTCTTGGACTTGCGATTGATGCGTGGGCAGTCGCGCGGGAACGTTACTTCAATATCGAGAAATTTCCCCTCTGGCTCAATCATTTGGCAGCCGGAGTTGCTGAGGCCCACCACGCCGTCAACAACCTGGAGCGGGTTGACTTTCACCACGGAAACTTCGGCGGGGCGGTAGCCGTCACCGGCTAGCGCTGCGCTGGTTAGAAGGATGCCTGCACCAAGAACGGTAAGGATATGAAAGAGTGTATTTCTTAACACGTAGTCTTCTCCTTAATCTTCGTGGCTCCCTCCGTAACTGGAAAGCCTGTGCCTTAGTTACTGGCCTATATTTAGGACCGCGTCAGTAAAATTCTAATCGCACTTTCGTGAAGTGCCGGTGAAGCCGCCTCCGGATCAAGGAATAACGCGCAAATCCCGCGCCGCCTGAACCGTGCTCTCGATTAGCCGATCAATATCGGCATTCACATGGGCAGCGGTAATGGCGAAACGTATGCGGCTCTCTCCTTCCGAAACCGAGGGGGGGCGGATCGCCACACCCAGGATACCAGCTTCTTCAAGGGCGGCGCTAAGGCGTAATGCCTTGTCTTCCGGCCCCACAATCACGGGGATTATCTGCGTTGTCGAGCCGCCAATGTCAAGCCCTGCATCGCGAAAAGCCTGACGTACGCGTCCGGAGGCGCCTTCGAGCCAGGCTCGCTCCGCCGCCATTTTGGGCACCAGATCGAGAGCCGCGTCGTTTGCGCCCAGAACGGCTGGGGGCAATCCGGTCGAATAGATGAGGCCGGGGCAGCGATTTATCAGGAAATCCCGTAACTTCGCGGAGCAGGCCACGTAGGCGCCAAAACTTCCCAGCGCCTTGCTGAAGGTTCCCATGACCAGATCGACCTGGTCGCCATATTTCGTGGCCAGGCCAAACCCCTCCGGGCCCAGAACGCCGGTGGCATGGGCCTCGTCCAAATAGAGGAAAGCGTCATATTTGTTGGAAATTTCAACTAGTTGATCCAAGTCCGGGCGGTCGCCATCCATGCTGAAGACGGATTCGGTCAGGATAAATCGCGGGCGGTCCTCCCCGGCGTCCTCGCGCAAGAGCGATTCGAGATGATCCAGCTCATTGTGACGGTAGCGAATTTGGCGCGCACCGGCACTTCGGCAGCCCTGATGGATGCTCGCATGGTTCAGTTCGTCGGAATAGACGAGGGGCTCCGCCCCGAGAATCCGGCGGTTCAGAAGCGTCGCCAGCACGGCGGCATTTGTCTGATAGCCAGATGCCATCAAAAGCGCCGCCTCTTTGCGTTTTGCCTTCGCAAGTTTCGTCTCAATTTTTTCGAAAAGTTCTAAATTGCCGCAGACGAGACGGGAAGCAGCCGTCCCCGTTCCCCAGGCTTCCGTCCATGCGATGGCCCGCTCGCGAAGGGCGGGGTGTTGGGCAAGGCCCAAATAATTGTTCGATGAAAAATTGCAGAGCCTTTTGCCGTCGCGCGCAATATGACCGCCTTGGGTTTTGCCAAAATGGCGAAGCGTCCGCCGTCGCAACGCCGGCAGATTTTCAAGGAAGTGCGCATAGATTTGAGAGGCCTTCTTCATGATGCCCGTGCAAGGATGTTAGAATTGTCGCCGCGATGGCGTCCCGCAGCATAATCAAAAAGTCGCCGCCTCGATAGGGATGGCGGCGGGCGGCCATCCGAAAGGGGCTCTACTTATGTCGGAAACGCCGCACCCATGGAAGGCGCTGCTTCAAAGCGGCCGTTTCGCGAGTTTTGAAACCCGCGATGGCGCGCGCATCCGTTACGCTGCCTGGCAGCCGGAAGGGGCCGTGCGGGGAACGGTCGTTTTTCTGAACGGCCGGACGGAATTCATCGAAAAATACCTCGAAACGATCGCCGATCTGCTGGCCCGGGGGTTTGCGGTCTGGACGAAGGATTGGCGCGGCCAGGGCTTGTCGACGCGGCCGCTGGGAAACCCACGCAAGGGCCATGCGCGAGCCTTCGAGCCGTTGCTCGGCGATCTTCAAGATTTTCTGACCGAAATCGTCCGCCCAAACAGTGTCGGGCCTTATCTGGCGCTTGCCCATTCGATGGGCGGGCATTTGACGCTTCGCACCCTCGCCGAGCATCCCGGCTTCTTCAGCGGGGCGGTTCTCTCCGCACCGATGGTGGCCATCCAGACTCTGGGCTGGCCGCGCCTGGTCGTGGAAGGGTTGGCCGAACTGGCCACGCAATTCGGGTTTGAGGAGCATTACGTTCCCGGCATGGGGGATGCCGATCCGTACCAGACGGGATTTGTTGGAAATATTCTAACCTCGGACCCGGACCGTTTCCGGCAAATGCAAATCTGGACGAAAGAAAACCCGGCGCTTGGTTTGGGCGGGCCGACCTATGGCTGGATGCGGGCGGCCTTCCGGTCCATGCGCAAAATGGACGATCCCGATTATGTGCGCGCCATGGACGTGCCGGTGCTTTTTCTGAGCGCCGGAGAGGAGCGGATTGTGCGAAACGACGCGCAGGAACGCTTGAGCCAACGCCTGCCGCAGGGCCAATTTGTTTCCCTAGCCGGGGCGCGTCACGAAATCCTGCTTGAGCGGGATCCAATTCGCGCCCGGTTCTGGGAGGCGTTCGATGGCTTTACGAAAGCAGGCCCATTGACTTGAAGGAATGATGGCCGCCTTTGGCGATAATGACGTGATCGTGAAGCTCAATGCCCAGCTTCTGACAGGCGGCCTGCACTTTTTGCGTCATGGCGATGTCGGCTTTTGAAGGCGTCGAGTCGCCGCTTGGGTGATTGTGGACCATGATAATGGCCGAAGCGCCAAGCTCAAGGGCGCGCTTTACCACTTCCCGCGGATAGATCGGCGCATGGTCGATGGTGCCGCTTTGCTGCGCCTCGTCGGCAATAACCGCGTTCTTGCGGTCCAGGAAAAGCAGGCGGAAATGTTCTTTGTCCTCATGGGCCATGCTCGCGCGCAAATAGTCGAGCAATTGCTGCCAACTGCTGACGGCCGGCTTGTTCATGACTTCTTCGCGCACCAGCCTTAGGGCGGCCGCTTGAACGGTTTTCAGGGCGGCGATCGATGTTTTGCCAATGCCGGGCGTGGCCAGAAGGTCGTCCGGCTTGGCGCGCAGGACGCTTGCAAAATTACCGAACCGTTCCAGCAGCGCTTTTGCCATTGGCTTCACGTCGCTGCGGGGGTGGGCCAGGAAGAGAAGCATCTCCAGCATTTCATAATCCGCCAGCGCGTCCGCTCCCGATTTCAAGAAGCGTTCGCGCAGACGTGCCCGGTGGCCAAGGTAATGCGGCTTTTCGCCCATTCGACGGACCTGCTTTTGGTTTGAGCGTAACGGAAGGCTTCCGATTTCGACAAGTCTATCGGAAAACGTGGCGTCAGATCTTATAGGGCGGATGGGTGAGGCCGGCCGGCGACCGGGTAAAGATTTCGCAGCCATCTGCCGTTATGCCGATGCTGTGTTCGAATTGGGCGGAAAGCGAGCGGTCCCTTGTAACGGCCGTCCAGCCGTCCTCCAGGATTTTGACCTCGAAACCCCCGGCGTTGATCATTGGCTCGATCGTCAGGAACATGCCCTCCTGCAGGGGCAGGCCCGTTCCCGGCTTTCCGAAATGCATCACGCTTGGCGCCTCGTGAAACACCCGGCCAAGGCCATGACCGCAGAAATCACGGACAACGGAAAAGCGGTTGGCCTCGGCGTGGGTTTGAATGGCATGGCCAATATCCCCCAGCCGGACGCCAGGCTTCACCAGGTCGATTGCCCGCATCAAGCATTCATAGGTCACCTCGACGAGGCGCTTCGCCTTCACGCTCGGCTTTCCAAGGTAGAACATCCGGCTCGTATCCCCGTGCCAACCATCGAGGATGACGGTAACGTCGATGTTCAGGATGTCGCCGTCGTGCAATTTCTTTTTTTCGTCCGGAATGCCGTGGCAGACGACATGGTTTACCGAGGTGCAGATGGATTTCGGAAAGCCACGGTAATTCAGCGGCGCGGAAATGCCGCCGCGCTCCACAGTGAAGGTGTCGCACAGCACGTTAAGATCGTTGGTGCTCACGCCCGGTTTTACGTGGGGCGTGATGAAATCCAGGACCTCGGCGGCAAGCTGCCCGGCGCGGCGCATGCCCACGAAATCTTCGGCGTCGTGGATGGCAATGCCGCCGGATTCCTCCGTGGGATCGGTGAGAAGTTCACTTGTCTGGTCTTGTTCCACGCATGCGCCTTTCTTAAATCGCGCGCCGAAATCTGGCGCGCCTGTTTTTTAAAAAACAATCGGCAACGGCCGATCCAGTGTGATGGCGTCCGTATTTATTTTGCAAGTAAAGCAAAGTGCCTCGACCCCCGCCGCCTGGGCCGTCCGCATGGCCTTAGCATAGGCCGGATCGATTTTCTCGGCGAGTACGAAGTCGGCGCAATCCTCGCGCTGAACAAGGTAGAGAAGCACGCCGCGCTTGCCGGAACGGACGACGTCGGCAAGCTCGCCCAAATGCTTGGCGCCCCGGGCCGTTACGGAGTCGGGAAAGGCGGCCGAGTTTCCTAGCCGCAAGGTCACGCTTTTTACCTCGACATAGCAGGGCGGCCGATCCGCGGCCTCGAGAAGAAAATCGACACGGGAATTTTGCCCATAGCGAATTTCGCGCCGGACGGTGTCGTAATCGGCAAGCTCGGGAATTTCCTGGGCCACAAGTTTTTCTTCGACAATCGCATTGGCAAGGGATGTGTTGATGCCGACAAGGGTCTTGCCAATGCGCACCAATTCCCAGGTGTAGGGAAGTTTCCGTTTCGGGTTTTGCGCGGGCGACAGCCACACCTCGCCATTGGAAGGCAGCAGGCCTTTCATCGAACCCGGGTTGGGGCAATGGGCGGTAACGTGGCGGCCATCCTCAAGCGCAATCGTGCTGAGGAAGCGTTTGTAACGCTCGAGAAGGGCGCCCCGGATCAGGGGAGAGGGAAAACGCATGGCGCGAATGTAAAAGCAGGGCGCTTTGCTTTCAACGAAACATGGCCAAGGCCGCTTTCAACGAAACATGGCCAAGGCCATAGGAATGAAATAGCCTTGAAGATTATGCCCCCACCCCCTTCGCCAACCGCCGCCCTGCTTGTTATCGGCAACGAAATTCTTTCCGGACGGACGCGGGACGAACACATTCCTTATTTCGGCAAGCAGTTGAACGCCTGGGGCCTGCGCCTCTCCGAAGTGCGGGTGGTCCCGGACGAAGAGGAACGAATCATTGCCGCCGTAAACGCCTGCCGGACGGTCTATGCCTATGTGTTTACGACGGGCGGCATCGGCCCTACCCATGACGACATCACGGCGGCGGCGATTGCCCGCGCGTTTGATCGCCCCCTGGTACAAAATTCGGAAGCCGTGGCGATCCTCGAGGCCCATTATGGGCCGGAGCGCCTGAACGTGGCCCGCTTGCGCATGGCGGCAATGCCCCCGGGGGCCGAGCTTATTCCCAACCCCGTCAGCACGGCGCCGGGCTTTCAGATGGAGAACGTCTTCGTACTGCCTGGCCCGCCACTTGTGCTGCAGGCGATGGTTGAAGGCCTGCGCAATCGCCTCGTCGGGGGGCCGCCGATCGTGACGCGGGCGGTTTCGGCGGAACTGGCGGAAGGGACGATCGCTTCCGGCCTTGCCGATATTCAGGCCCGTCACGCAAGGCTCGAAATCGGAAGCTACCCATATTTTCGTGAGGGCAAGCTTGGGGTAAACGTTGTCCTTCGGGGTACGGAAACAGATGCCCTGGCCGAGGCCCTCGCGGAGGTCACGCAATTGCTGGAGGGCTTGGACGGGGCACCGGTGGAAGAGCGCCTGGACTAGGCCGGCGGGCCGGCGCCCGCTTGCTTGGGGCCTGTCCCAAGGCTAGGGTGCGCGAAATTGCCCGCTTGGCGAAATTGGTAGACGCAACGGACTTAAAATCCGTTTCCTGGAAACGGGAGTGCTGGTTCAAGTCCAGCAGCGGGCACCATTTATTTTTTATGCCAGCGCTTCGAGAAGCGGCGCCAGGCGGTGTTCGTATTTCCGCCACCGGCGCACGGCTTCGGGCGTCATCGGGCGCCGAACCCGGGCGACGCTGGTGGCTTGTACGACGCGTTCCGTCTTGTAAAAGTCGAGACATTCCGCTTCCCAGGGTAGGGCGCAGAAATCGAGCAGGCGCCGGATCTGGGTTTCCGGTTCGGCGATCAGGTCTTCATAAGCCAGGTCGAAAATACGCCCCGGCAACATGGCATGCCAGTGGTTCATCAAGCGCTCGTACAGTTTGTAATATTGCCCCAATTCGGTGAGGTCATAGGCGAAGTTTCGTTCGCCGTCGAAAAGGCATTTGTAATTGGCGAGACAAACATCGAAGGGGTTGCGCTTGGCGTGAACGATCTTCGCATTTGGAAGGGCGAGATGGATCAGGCCAATGTGACGAAAATTTTCTAACCCCTTGTCGACGATATGGGATGCGTCCGGCGCCAAATGGGCCATCGCATCGATATAGGCCTCTCCAAGGCGCGCAAAATCTTCGCCTTTCATGTCGCTGGCCGATTCGGGGAATTTCTTTCCGGAGGCTTCGTCCAATTGCCGGATGCAATCGCGCAGTTCCATACGTTCGCCGGCCCCATAAACGCCGGAATGGGTGGCCAGGATCTGTTCGATCAAGGCCGCGCCGGATCGCGGCATGCCAACAACAAAGATGTTTGCGTCGCTGGCCGCGCCCGTCCCTTCCTTTTCGGATAGAAACGCTTTGTTGAAGGTGGCGATGATGCGGTTCGTCCGCGCCTCTTCCCCGGCAGGATCGAAGGCAAGGGTCGCGTGCTTTAACGCGTTTCCTTTTTCGAAATAATCGAAGGCGCGGTCATAATCCGCGCAATCCTCATAGGCTTTCCCGACAGCAAAACAGAACGTCGCTTTTTGTTGTTCGCCAAGATCCGGCTTGCCGAGTTCCGTTTCCATCGCCGCGATGTCCGGGTCGCTTGGGGAAAAGGTCTTTAAATTTGCTAGCCGAAGGTGGATCGCCGCAAAATCCGGCCAGCGGCCGATGGCGTTGCGAAAAAGCGCTTCCGCCTCTTCAAGCCGGCCAAGCCCCATCAGGGCATTGCCAAGATTGTAGTGGGCTTCGGCAAGATCCGGATGATTTTCGAAAGCGTGGCGGTAAACGGCCAGCGCTTCATCCGCCCGCCCCATTTCCAAAAGCACACCCCCCAGGTTGGAAAGGGCTTCGGGGAAGGCAGGCCTTTGTTCGAGAGCGGTCCGGTAAGCAGCAATGGCCGCTTCGAAGCGATGCGCCTTTGTGAGGGCGAGGCCAAGGTTGTAATGGCCGGCGGGACTGTCTGGCGAGCGGTCGAGAAATGCGCGGTAGGCGGTGGCGGCTTCCTCAAACCGGCCAAGCGCTAGCAAGGCGCCTGCCAAATTGTACGGGCTGTCGGTGCTCTCCGGTTCGAGAGCGATGGCCCGGCGATAGCTTTGGACGGCGGCGTCGAGCTTGCCCTGCTGGTGGAGGACGGCGCCGAGATTGAAATGCGTATCGGCCGCATCCGGATCGCGCTGAAGCACCTCTTCGAAGCAGCGAACGGCGTCCGCGTTTTTGCCTTTTTGCTGGTAGAGCACGCCAAGGGCGTGGAGCACGTCCGGCGTCTCCGGCGTATCGCGAAGCAGTTCGCGGTAAATCTTCTCTGCCCCCGCGAGATCGCCTTGCTGATGCAGTTGAAGGGCGTCTTGAAATTGTTTTGGCACTTTTTTCGTCTTCCCTCAGCGAGAATTACACGTCCGGAAATGCTGCAGCGCAATAATTTTCTTTGCGGAACCCGCGTTTCAAGATACGCGCAAAGGGCGATCGGCGAAAAGAATCCATTCAAACAAGACGATACAAAACTTTTCCGCAGGCGCGCGAGGGGGGTCGAATTGCGGGGGGCCGGTTTTTACTTTTTTTTAATGTAGAATAGGATTAGAATTATTATAAATAAAGGGCGAAAGGGGGGTGTTTCATTGACTTTTAGTGTGAAGTCTCTATCTTAGTAACAAGCACAGATTCCAGATAATCCCATTGATTTGGGCATTGAAGCGTGGAGGGTTCAGCAAGATGGTCGCGATTCCAAAAGTAGAGGTCAAGCCGCAGGAGGTTCACAAATACCTCCAGGAGTTTGGCTGGAACATGGATAAGCGTCGTGGCAAATATCCGACGAAGTACAATTACAATCCAACCGCGCGCGAGCAATTCAAGCTCATTGCAAAAGAATATTGCCGCATGGAAGAAGAGAAGGACGAGCGTCAGTACGGCACCCTTCTTGACGGGCTCACGCGCATGAACGTCGGCAGCCGCATCGAACCCCGGTGGAACGAAATTATGAAGCTGGGTGCGCCCCTTTTGGAATCGGGCGAATACGCGGCGATCTCCGGAACCTCCGTTCTTTGGAACGCGACGCAAAGCCCGGAACTCAAAAACGGCTATCTTGCGCAAACCATGGACGAAATTCGCCATACGGCGCAGATCGGCTATCTGAACAGCTACATGGCGAAGCACACTTACGATCCGTCGGGGCATTCGGATGCCAGGCGGGCGCGTTACATGAACCCGTTGTGGCGTTCTTGTAAGCGCGCCATTTCGGATGGCTTCTGCGCGGGCGACCCGGTTGAATGTTCGTTGAATTTGCAACTGGTCGCCGAGGCTTGCTTCACGAACCCGTTGATCGTCGGCCTAACGGAATGGGCGGCGGCGAATGGCGACGAAGTGACGCCGACGATTTTTCTCAGCATTGAAACGGACGAACTTCGCCACATGGCGAACGGCTATCAGACGATCGTCTCGATCATTCATGATCAGGAAAATCACAAATACATCCAGACGGACCTTGAGAACACGTTCTGGCTTCAGAACAAATTCATCACGCCGTTCGTCGGCGCGGTGTTGGAATATGGATCCGTGAACAAGGTTGAGCCTTGGGTCGTCACCTGGGACCGCTGGGTCTATCAGGACTGGGCGTCCATGTGGCTGGGCCGGCTTGCGAAATTCGGCATCAAGACGCCGCGCAATCTGCTGGAAGCGAAGCAGGAAGCCTATTGGTCCCATCACTCAGCCTTCCTTGTTGCGACGGCGCTTTGGCCGCTGATGTATATCCGCATCGAGCCGCCGAACGAGAAAGATTCGGACTGGTTTGAGAAAAACTATCCGGGTTGGTATGCCCGTTACGGCGTGTTCTACGATGTCTGGAAGGGCGCAAATTATCAGGACCCGGCCAGCAGCTTCGTCCCGTATCAGTGGCTGCAGAAAAACAACGTGCGGGTCTATGTCTGCCGCACCTGTCAGATGCCGACGATCTCGCCGGATGTCTACGGCGCGGCGAAGAAGGCGCGTATCGTTGATTACGGCGGCCGGTTGCACGCGTTCTGCTCGGATATGTGCGAGCGCATGTTCTTCATGGAACCCGAGCGGTATCAGAACCAGCTCACCTATTTCGAGGAATTCGATGGCTGGAACATGGCGGACATCGTCGAGCGATTCCACGGCGTTCGTAACGACGGTAAAACGCTGATGTCGCAGCCGCATCTGAACTCGGAGCGGATGTGGACGATTGACGATCTTCGCGCTTGCAATTGCATCATCGAAGATCCGCTGCGGGTGTTCCATAGCTGATCGTTACATGCGCTAACGGAATTTAAATTTCTGCGGGAGGGAGTAAAGGCTACTCCCTCCCGCCTCCTTACAGCACGCACATACATACCCACTTGAATTTCTCGTCGTTGCGGCGAAGAAGAAAATCTCAGGGAGCGCCTCTCGAATGGCCATTAAAAAAGTTGCCCCCCGAAGGGGAATTTATCCGGATCACGACCCTCAGGGGGAGCCGCTTCCGGGCAATCGCGAGCTCGTTTATTTTGCGAAGCCGCGTAAGAAAAAACTCTCGGAATATGAAAAGCTTATCCTGTACGCGCAGCCAAATCCCGAATGGGTTCCTGGGGGCCTGGATTGGGGCGACTACCCCTCAAAATTCACCGGCGGGCGCGACACCTGGGGCAATTATTTCACCGAATTGAAGTGCCAGGACTGGTTTGCTTTTCGCGATCCACACCGGCGTTGGCAATACCCTTACGTGTCGGAAAAAGCAGACGAATGGCGGTCGCTGCAGCGCCGTCTTTCTTCCTATGCCGAGATGAAAGCGTGGACCAGCATCGACGATTGGTGGCGCGACGAAATTCTGACGAAAGTATGGGGCGGCTTTCTTCATCATGAATATGGCGTCTTCAATGCGATGTCGTCGGTTTGCCGCGATGTGCTTAGCGACATCATTCGTGCGGCGACGTGTACGGGAGCGTTCGATCTGCTCGACAATTCGCAGATGATTCAAATGCAGCGTCTCTATTTGTCAAAATTGCTGCCGGATCAGTTTAAGGCAGACGTCGATTCGACCCGGGAACTTTGGGAGAAGGGCGACATTTACGCGCCGGCCATCAAACTGGTTGACGAATTGTGGGACGAAACGTCGGACCATGGCGAGATCCTGTTCGTGATCTACATGGTTCACGAAGCGCTCTATGGCCGCTATGTCCGTGAAATATTCATGGAAAACCATGCGGGTCTTTTTGGCGATTCGCTAACCGGCCTGTTCTTGCCGGACATGAAGCGGGCGGATCAGGTGGCGCGCGATTGGAGTTTCGATCTCTTCCACAACATCCTTGGAAACGACCCCGAGTTTGGGCCGATGAATCGCAAGATCATGCAGGCCTGGCTCGACCGGTGGCTGCCGAAGACGCTTGCTTGTGTTCAGGCGTTCGGAGCCGTTTTCGAAATGCCGGAAATCAAGAAGGCGCGCGAAGCCGTGGGCCTTGAGAAGCAGGAAGACCGGTTCGCAAGCTTGTTGGAAGACTGGAAGAAAAAATTCCTCGACCCGATCGAATTGCAGGTTGATTTGCAGAAGGCAAAACAGCTTGCCGCGTAAATCGGCGTCGCTGGACGTTGTTTCAATTTACGAAATGGGCTTCCGGCAGCAAAGGTAAGGCCGGAAGTCCATTTTTTCATGCAGCTATTGCTATAATAAGAGAATAAGCTTGGGGGGAAGATCTAGGCGCTTCTCTTCGAAATTTTTCCTCGGGGGATTCCAACATGGCAGACAAAGAAAAGAAATCGCAAGAGAACGAGGCAGTCGAAGAGGTCAGCTTCGAGGATCACATCAAGGAAATTCAGTACGACGAAGCAACTTTTGATCCGCAGGCCTTCCAAGACAAATTCATGAGTCAGGACAAGCTGCGGACCACCAACAGCGTCGCCATGGCCCTGATGAAGACGGAAGAAATCGACACCATTGTTGAATGTTTTCTGGCCGACAAGGAAGGGGTCTATGTCGAGGATCGGGGCCCTTATTATTATGTGGATTCTGCCGGGGATATCGTTCTGGATTTCGACGAGGTCGAGGAAGAGTTGGGCCGTTCCTATAACGTTTTCGATTTCCTGGTGAATCTTTCGACCACGATCGGGCGGGCCATGACCGACGAAAATAAGTTCGTTTTAACGACGCGGCTTCTCGGCATCGAGGGCGAAGAGGACGGCGGGGAAGTAAAAACGACCTAAAAATATGGGAATTTTTTGCTTTTCGATCGGGCATTCCATCTGTACAAACCCTGCCTAGAAAATCACGCGTTGGCCGATGCGGCTACGCAGAGGGCAAGTTCGCTACAACTGACTGAAGAGGCTTCCGCTCTATGCATAAAGTGCATTGTACCTTCATGGACGGGAAGGAAATCGATTTCGAGTGCGATCCGAAGGACGATCTCATTACGGGCGCCAGCCTGCAAAACGTCGTTCTGCCTGCCTATTGCATGCAGGGAATCTGCGGAACCTGTAAAGGCCGCCTCGTCGATGGGGACGTCGACATGGGAGACGTCGATCCGGCCGCCTTGGGGCCCTCCGAGCAGGAGCAGGATTATATTCTGCTTTGCCAGTCGCACCCCGAATCGGATATCGAAATCGAGTTTGAGTATGATTCAGACCGCGTCACGGTTCCGGAAAAGGGCGGCGGCGAAATCCTGGAGGTGGGGCCGGTTTCGCCTTCGGGAAATGTCTACCGCCTCGTCCTTAAGGCGCTGATCGACTACAAGGATGAGAAGATGCTGTTCTGGAACGCCGGCCAATACGCGGCCTTGTGTGTCCCGGATACGGAAGATTGGCGCATGTATTCCTTCGGGAATACGCCAAACATGGAAAACCGGCTTGAGTTCTATATCAGCATCCTGGATGGCGGCGCGTTTTCGACCTATTTGAAGGAAAGCGCGAAGGTCGGCGACATGATCCCCGGCCGCGGCCCGTTTGGCCTTTTCCATTACTATTTGACCGACCGGCCGCCGGTTTTCATCGCCGGCGGAACCGGGCTTGGGCCGAATCTCGCAATTATTCGTCAGCTGGGGACCCAGTTTTATCCGAAACGGGTCCGTCTCTTCTTCGGCGTAACAGAGCCGGACGATATCTTCTGCAAAGACGAGATCGCGCAATTGCAGGAAGAGCTGCCCGATTTTGTCCCGTATTACGCTTGCGTAAACGCGGACGAAAGCTGGGAAGGGGACAAGGGTTTTGTCACGGACAGCATCCTGAAGCAGATGGACGGCGAGGATTTCACCAATTACGAATATTACCTTTGCGGTCCACCGGCGATGGTGGAGGCGGTCGGCAAGATTTTAAAAGAAAAAGGCGTCGATCCGTCGCAAGTCCATCGCGAGGAATTTGTTTCATCCGCGGGGACAGAATCCTAACGCCTTTAAGTACTTCCTTCCCGGACCGGGCGTATTCGGCCCCTTGTTTCAAGGCGGCACCGGCGGCGCGTGGCTAAAAAGAAAATATTGCAGCGCACCATCTCGCGAGGATGGATGGACCCGGATGCATTTTTGCGGGTGCCGGAAAGGTTAACAAAACACCGCGGCATTCGCGGAAATCCTGCCCGAAATCTTATTGACGCTATTGCCTCTTCACGGTACTGCTAACAGAACCAAACGCAAGATTTGGGGTTTATTATCATGCGACTAAGGGGGGGGATTCACGTCTAGAGAAATCCGTACCGGATTTCCGTCGTGCTCCGGAAAATCAATTACTGCAATTGGGTTTTTCCAAATCCCTTGCCATGTGGGCCGCGTTTTTCGGTTCGCAAAAATTGGAATGTGAAGCGCTGTTGGTAAAGGTGGCGAAGTTCGCCTGAAAAATTTTACCGACGTGACCTTTGAGGGGAAGGGCGTATGCAAACAGGGAAACTAGGCATCTACGTTTCGAAGATTGCTCCATGGGCGATCATCGCTGGGCTGTTGATTGTTGCACAGATCGAGCCCGCGCCAGTGGGAGAGCCGGTTCAGATTCCGGCAATTGGCGAGCGTGACCGTTACTATGGGGTTCAGGTGCCGGAGCCAGGCATCATTTGGATGGTTGGAAATGGCGGAAAAATCATTCGCAGCGAAGATGATGGGGTCACTTGGTCCATCCAGAAAACGCGTACGACGTTGAACCTTATGTCGATCGCGGCCTGGGACAAGGACAGCGCCGTCGTGGTGGGGAACACCGGGGTTATCTTGGTAACCACGGATGGCGGCCAGACCTGGGAAGAAGTAGAGGGGGTCGAGCGTTCACGGATCACCAACAAGCTGATCCGCGTGCGCACCGTGCCGAATACGGACATGGCGATCGCCGTCGGCATCATGGGCAAAGTGCTGCTCACGAAGGATCGCGGTCAGACCTGGGAACAGCAGTACCGCTATTATGACTGGTCCTTCTTTGAAGAGCGCTTCAACGATTTGGCGGGTGGCGTTCGACGGGTCAATCAGGACGTTATTCGCCGCGGCCGCTTCGAGCGGGACATCACCTTTCATGACATCGCCGTTCTTGATGCATGCGAATGGATGGTCACCGGCGAGTTTGGTTACGTGATCAAGACGAAGGATTGCGGTTACAACTGGCGGGAAACGCGCCCCGCCTACGACACAATCAACAGCCTCAAGTTTCGGGATAAGGAGAACGGCGTTGCCGTCGGCGGCTCGGGCACGATTATGGTCACCAGCGATGGTGGCGATAATTGGGAGCAGCTTGACGCAAGCGGCGTTCCAATCTCGCATCTTTACGATATCGATTGGGACGAGCAAAGCCAGACCTGGCTGGCCACGGGCGAGAGCGGGGTCCTCGTGAAAAGCGACGCGGCCGCAGAAACCTGGACCGCCTCTTTGTTGGATCCCAATAAATCCCCTTGGTTTGTCGACATCGAGCCGATCGCAGGCAAAATTTATGTCTGCGGCGAAGATGTCGGGATTCTATCGGTGGCTTCCGGGGACTGGGTCGAACTCCCCCGCCCCGAGACACACTTTTAGTCGTTCGCGGAGGATAGTGAGCTATGGCTACGGACTATAACCAACGGATGACTCAGCTCATCGAGGGGATGTGCTCTTTTACCATCCGCAATCGTCTGGCTTTCCTGGTTGTTTTGGGGGGGCTGACGGTCTTCTTGGGCGTCATGGTGGCGATGCAGACCAAGATCGAAAGTTATTTCCCCGATCTTCTGCCTCAGGACCATCCCTACGTTAAAATTAACGAGCAATACAAAGAGACCTTTGGCGGCTCGAACATGGTCACCATCATGGTGGAGGCCAAAGAAGGCGACATCTTTACGACGCCGTTCCTGCAGAAAATTAAAAATCTGCAGTTCAATCTGCGCGTTGTTCCAGGCGTCAACCAATTCCAGGTTATCTCGATTGCCGGGCGAAAGCTGAAGACGGTGAAAGCCTCAACGGCGGGTGTCGAAACCAGGCCGTTCATGGACAAGGAAGTCTATCGGGCAGGCGAGGGCGTTCCGCAGACTCAGAAGGAACTCGATCAGATCCGCGATGCGGTTCTGACCTCGAACACGGTCTATGGGACTTACGTTTCGCGGGACCTTCGTTCGGCGCTGATTACGGTCGACTTCATTGATCGCCTGCTGGAATACACGCCGGCCTTCAACACGATTAACGAAGTGCTGGATAAAGAGCGGGACGACACGGTTCACATCCGGGTGGTGGGTGAGCCCATGCTGTATGGCTGGGTCAACTACTACTTCCCGGAGACGATGACGATCTTCATGCTTACCTGGGCGGCCCTGATGGCCTTCCTGTTTATCGTCATGCGGACGTGGCGGGGCACCTTCCTGCCCTTGCTGTCCGGTCTTGTAGCCGGCACCTGGGCGTTGGGGTTTGTTGCCTTGATGGGCTTCAACTTTGATCCGCTTGTCATCGTTGTGGCGTTTTTGCTGACGGCATTGGCCATTTCGCATTCCGTGCAGTTGACGGTTCGTTTCGACGACAACGTCAACGCCGGCTATACGGATATGAAAAAAGCCGCTTTGCAGGCGATGTCGATGCTGACCCGGCCGTTGATGCTGGGGATTGTCGCGGATGCCGGCGCCATGGCGGTTGTTGCGCTGACGCCTATCCCATTGCTTGAGAAAGTGGCGATCACCGGGACGATCTGGGTGCTCACGATTATCGTCAGTGCCTATTTCCTGACGCCGCTCTTGTTGAGCTACGTGCAGAAACCAAAGGCCATGTTGCACCCGATTGACTTGCAGCCGGCCATCCACAAGTTCTTGGATTTGGCCGTCAAGACGACCACGGCCGAAAAATCGCGGAAATGGCTCTTGGCCGGAACCTTGGTGGTCTTTGTCGTGGCGGGGACGATTTCCTTTAACCTGACGGTTGGGGACGCAAACCCGGGTTCGCCGATCCTTTGGCACGATTCGGACTACAACGTCGATGCAGAGGTCATCAATACGACCTATCGCGGTTCCGACCGCATGTTTATCGTCGTGAAAGGGCCGAAGAACACGCTGAAATCTCCGAAGATTCTTCGGAACATGGCGAACCTGCAGCGTTTCATGGAAGCGCAGCCGGAAGTCGGCGGCTCCGTTTCGATCGCCGATCTTTTGCCGGCGATTCAACGGGTTTTCTATGAAGGCAATCCACGCTTTTACGAAATTGGTGACGATGCCCTGGTGAACGGGGAGCTGGCCTATCTGTACATTTCCGGCTCCGAACCGGGGGATGCGGATAAGTTCAACAATTTCGTCTATAGCGAAGGTTCGATTCGCTTCATGTTCCGGGATCACAAAGGTTCGACGATCCGTACCGGTCTCGCGCGTCTCAAAGACTACATTGCCGAGAACCCCCTCGAATTGGAGGAGGATTTTGGGGTGGCGCATGAGATCTCCGACTATGGCGGGGGCGTCAGCAAGGCGGTCCTTGGCGGAACCGGTGCAAGGGAAGAGCATAAGGGCGGCACCGCCATCGGTGAGGTGGCGGCCCAGGCGAAGCCGGAATACTATCTTGCCGGCGGTTTGATCGGTGTGTTGGGCGCGGTGAACGAAATCATCCTCGCCAAACAGATCGAGGCAATTGCCTTGGCGCTCTTCTGGGTTGGCATCTGCGCGGCAGTTGTCTACCGGAGTGCTTCGGCGGCGCTGTTCTTCATGGTGCCGGTCGCGCTTTCGAACGTGATTACCTTCAGCTACATGACCATGAAGGGGATCGGCATGAACATTAACACCGTGCCGGTGGCCGCTCTTGGGATTGGCTTGGGCGTCGACTACGCGTTCTACGTTGCGGACGGTATTCGCGAAGAACTTCGTGAAACCAGCGATCCGATGGGGGCCATTATCAAGGCGTTGCATAGCGCCGGCCGCGGGGTCTTCATTACCGCGAGCACCCTGGTGATCAGCATTGTCCTCTGGACGTTCTCTTCCATCCGGTTCCAGGCCGAAATGGGGGTCCTGATGTGTGTCTGGCTGACGATGTCGGCTTTGAGCGCGCTCTTCGTGATCCCGGCCATGGCCTACGTCTTCCGGCCTGAATTCATCTTCAGCAAGGATCTGATGGGCCAGAAACCGGCAACGGCAGGGGCCGGCGGAAGCTAGGGGAAACGTTTTGTTGCAACGCACAAGAAACGGTGAGGAAACGGGGAGGCGGCACGGCTCGTGCCGCCTCCTATCCTTAACAAAAGGCTGGACAAGAAAAAAGTTACGGGGTTAAGTAGCCACTGTGACGGGTCTGTGACCGGTCCGAAAAGTAAGAACAGGCGGCGAATTTTTAAGGGGATTCAAGCCGCTTGGAAGGCAGGGGACGCTCAAGGGAGACGTCCTGTCGTTAGGGGAGCTAATCTAGAAAGTGTTTTCGTTTAAAGGAATCAGCGCTTAGGCGTTGTTGAACACAAAGAACCTTTAGGGCTTTCTTAAGGGTTTCTTTGGCTTTTACATATGTACATATGCGTAATTTAAAGGCCTTAGCGGGCTGTGTTTGCAAACCTTAGGGAATTATGGCGATGAAGAACAAGAATTCCATTTTCAAAAAGAAGCCATCGCGCTCGCTGCTCTTGGCAGCGACGCTCGCACCGGCAGCCGTGCTTGGTTCGGGCAGTGCGACGGCGGGAATCGTCTTCGAGGACGATCCTTGGATTCCGGGAACATGGGTGACCAGCGGCTATGTCCGTGAACAGCTCTCCCTCAACCTCGGAAATCGTACGGGGACCCCGTTCGATGACAAATATGAAATTTCGATGCTTCGGACGACCGTCCGCATTGACTTGGACGGTGAAATTGGACCGATCCGCGTCGGCATCATCGGTCGTGTCGCGCGTGAGATGGAGACGGACTGGCTCAAGCGGCTGGATACCGGCTTTGACGATGGCGTGAACACCAACGCCCTTTCGCAAGGCGCGAACGATGGTCAGGCTGAGCCGAACTTCCTCAAGGGGCAGTTGGAAGAGGAAGAGCTTCGCGAATTCTTCATCGAATTCGATGTGGGCGAGCGCTTCGTCGTCAAGCTCGGCAGGCAGCAGGTTGTCTGGGGCGAGACGGACTTCTTCCAGGCGATGGACATCCTCCATGGTCGCGACCTTCGCTGGCGTCTGTTCTTCGAGCCGGAGAACGAGGAATGGCGCAAGCCTCTAATCATGGCGAACGTCATCGCGCAGGTGCCGGAATTGGACGGTTCCTTGCAGGTGGTCTTCCGTCCGGGTTGGGACCGCGCACGGGACATCGGTTCCTCCGTCGATTTCTACGGCGGCCGTTGGCAGCCAAACCCGTTTGACAGCATTGACTTCTTCCAGGCGGGCATCCTGCCCTTCAACTACAACCACAGCAAAGGCGACAATGACGACTTCACCGGGGCAATCCGGTGGGCCGGCACGCTTGGCGAGTGGTCCAACTACACGGGCTATTCCGTTGCCTTCATCCGCAGCCATTTGGCCGGGTCGCCGATTTCGACCTCCGTCCAGGGCTTCAAGGGCGAAGGTCCTGCTTCGGTTGCAAATGGCGGCTTGGGTGCCCTGGGTCAGGCGTTCTTCCCGATCCTCAACAACTACGCGATGTCCCTCAACTATGACTTGAGCGTCTTGGACATCGGTCCGTGGACCTTGGCGGCGGAAGTCGTCTGGACCCCGGAACGGCCGTTCAACCGCGGTTTCTCGGGCAACGCCCAAGCCGTTGCAAATCTGACGGCTCAGGGTGGTCTGGCTGCTGCCTTTGCGAACCAGTTCGGGAGTGCCGGCCATGGCCTCTCGCCGCTTGAGAAGCATCAGCTGTTGTGGATGTTGCGTGCGGAATCGACAGGTATTCGCCTGCAGGAATACATTGGTACGGGCCGTCCGTCCTTCCTGTCCTTCCAGCTCTTTGATCGTTGGATCACGGACTTCAATGCCGGCGATGAGTTGGTTGATACCGCTGGTTGGAATGCGGCTTCGTCCGAGCATACCTTCGTCTTCACGATTGTGTTGGCGATGAACTACAACTACGACCTGATCAACCCCGGCATCGCCTGGGGTACGGACCTTACCCATGGCGGCGGGTTCTTCCTGCCTTGGGTCGAGTTCATCTGGGGCGACTACTGGCGGCTTCGTGCGGAGCTCGACCTCTTCTACGCACCGCATAAACCGTCGAACAACGTGTATGCCAACGCGGCAGAGCTCGGCAATGGCGGCCATACGTTCGGCCTCTTCGAGGACCAGGATCAGTTCGTGTTACGCCTGACTCGTCAGTTCTAATTTAAGGGCATTAGTTTGAGAGGATCTATCGAATGAAAAGACTTGGAAAGGTCCTACAAGCAGGAGCGTTATTCGTAGCGCTCGGTTTTGTGGGAGGAACGGCGCTCGCGGAGGAGGTTCCTGAAGGGACGGTTTTGAACGCGTCGAACATCAGCAAATTGCTGAAGGACGG